>CDZF01040368.1_pt1 | contig 23368 bp, 23 predicted proteins | sample 557591 | NCBI WGS metagenome assembly CDZF01 (sample SAMEA3182093, study PRJEB8094) | gut metagenome | biome: human; feature: gut; material: Stool; isolation source: human stools | place: Canada | collected 2012-02-04
GAAGGGGGTGGCGTTCGGGGGCGGGAGAGGCGTCGTGTCGTGTCATGGTCGGAAATGGTTGTCGCAGAGGGCTGCAACGGACAAAGATAGCGAAAAATCGGAAATTGTGGAAACGGAACGGGGGCGGGCGGTGCTATCTATGCAGTGCGGACCGGCCGGGGAGGCGGGGCCGGGGAATAAGACGACGATGCGATGAACAGACAGGAGATGGTGGTGCGGATCGCGTACCGGAGGGCCCTTGCCCAGGAGCAGGTGGCGGTTGTGATTCAGGATTTCCTTTCGGAGGTGAAGGGGGCCGTGGGCCGGGGCGAGAGTGTCCAGCTGCGCGGGTTCGGGACGTTTTGTCCCCGGGAGCAGAAGGCGCGCCGGGGACGCGATATGGGCCGGGGGGTGGCTGTGGCGATTCCGGCGCGGAGGATGCCCGCGTTCAGACCGGCCGATGAATTTTGCAGGGAGGTGGAGGAGCGATGCCCAGGATACGGTCGATAGTCCCGGAGTTCTGGGAGGACGAACGGCTGGCCCGGATTTCGCCTTCGGCGCTCCTGCTCTTCATCGGTATGAAGAACTTCGCGGACGATCAGGGGGTGATCGTCGCCAACGAGGTGCTGATCCGAAACAAGGTTTTTCCCGTGAGGGAGGATATTCGCAGGCAGCAGGTGGGCGGTTGGCTGCGCGAGTTGTGCGAGAACTCCGTGATCGTACCCTTTGCATACGAGGGCAGAGGCTACTTCATGATGGACTTCTCGAGCGAGCGTATCGACAAGCCCCAGCGGTCGAAGATTCCCCAGGAGGTGATCGACCGGGTGAGGCGTGCGGAGCGGCGGGAAGAGACGGGAATGTTCGGGAGCGTTCCTGCCGGAGAGGAAAGGAGAGGAACGGAAGAGGACGGAGGAGAGGAGGCCGGGGCGGCGCATCCCCCGGAGGAGGGGCCCCGGAGGGAAGAGCGGCGGGCCGGACCGGAAGATCCGGGAAAGGTCTGCGGAAGGCCGGACGCCGGTGGAGGGGAGTCCGGCCGGCCGGAGTGCGGAGCGGCGGACGGAATCCGCGGCGGGGAGCCGGGGCGGTTCGGCAGGTTTTGCCGGTGGGTGGAGCAGAATGCTCCCCGGACGGCCCGGATGGCGGAGCCGGTGACCGAAGGGCAGTTTGCGGAGTTGGTGGCGGCGTTCGGGGCGGAGCGTGTGGCGGATATTTTTCTGGCCATGCATAATTACCAGCCCCTGCTGCGCAGCAACCGGTCGGCCTACCTGACAGCGAAGAGATGGATGGAACGGGACACGGTCAAAGCAAACGGAGATGGAAGAGATCAGACGAACGGGCGTCGTTACGGCTCGACGGACGAGGCCAAGCGCAGGCTCCTGCGGGAGCTCGGGGAGTTATCCGCGGCTGCTCGCGGAGCGGTTCCCCACGGCGATGGAGGTGGCGCGGGCCTTCTCGGTGCCCCGGATGGAGGAGCTGCGCAGGAGGCGTGAGATACGGGGACTGGGCATGTGCGTGAGGATGCCCTTTCCGGCGTTGGCGGATGTGGCGCGTTCGCACGGGGAGGCGGTGGCCGTGAGGCTGGTGAGGATGTACGTGATCGGACTGAACGATTCGTGCAACCAGCAGCGGATGACGGCCGAGCAGATCGCCGAACTGGCCGAACTGCTCTACGAAGAGGGCAGCGGGTTGAAGATCACCGAGATGTTCGAATTTTTCCGGGAGGTGAAGAAAGGGGCCTACGGGGAGTGTTTCGGGTCGCTGGACGGCCTGAAGGTGATGGTGTTTTTCCGGCGGTTCATGCAGGAGCGGGAGCGGCTGGTGCGGCGGGCGGAGGCGCTGCTGCGCAGGACGGCAGGCGGGGAGGGACGCCGGCGGGCGGACTGTGTGCCGATGCCGGAGTCGCTCAGGGCCTTCGTCTCCTCGCTGCGGGACGGAAACGGAAAAAATGACGCTGCGCCGCAGGGGGTTCCGGGGTATTCGGAAGGGGGGTATTGACTTCGCCTGCCGGGGAGCGTACATTTGCGGAAGAGAACGGACCCGGCGTTCGGCCGGGGTGGAGACTCCGCAGGGCGGAGAAGCGGGACGGGGTGTCCCGCACCGGGAGGGGGACGGCATGAAGGGCCGCTCCCCCGGTCCCGGAACAAAATGGGAAAGAAACCTTTTTTTACAAACTTTTAAAAATCAGAGAAAATGGCAGAAAATGTTTTGTCGACCGAAACGGCCGAGACTTCGTGGGGCGACGTGCATGTGATGATGGGCAAACCCGGCGAGAGCGGAGCGATGAGTACCACGCTGGAGGACCTCGGGTCGATTGATGCGGAAGGGCTTTCGTTCGAGACGACCGATGGCGCGGTGTATCAGCTCAAGGACATCAACGGCAAGCTGATCGACGAGCTCCGGCAGGAGCCCGATCTGGCGATCAACTTCACGTTGCTGAAGCCTTCGGAGGCGACCCGCGGCAAATTCTGGGATACGGAGGTGAGCGGCACGGGCAACGACCGCAAACAACGGGTCAAATCGCTCATCACCCAGGAGAAGTACAGTCTCAAACTGGCGAATCCTTCGGTGACGGGTTCGGAGACCTTCGAGGCGCCCTGCTGTCTGGTGACGATGAAGCCCGCCTATTCCTCGCAGAAAGGCTTTACGGCCGAATGTACGGCCCGTCTGCTGAAAGGACAGGCCGGGTACCTGTTCGACTTCGGGGTGGTGGCCGCAGCGGTTTAGCGTTTTTCCCGTGCGGCGGGGGAGGACAGCCGCGGCCCGGACGTCTGCGGGCGGACGGCGGAACGGAGGTTCCGGGCGGGTTCGAATCCCGCTCCGGGCGCCAGATCAATCGACAGAGAGAAGTATGGAGAAGACAGTGGAACAGAAAGTGGCGGAGACCATTCTGCAGGAGTGGGAGACGGTGGAAGTGGCCGGGAAGAGCTACCGGGTGGCGCCGCCGACCGTGGCGACGCTTATCCGGGTGTCGGCCGAGGTGTCGCGCCTGCCCGTGAGGGAGGAGACGGACGGAGAGACGGATATTCTTCCCTACGTGCTGCGAACGGCCCGGGACTGCGGGGCGCTCGGGGACATCGCGGCGGTGCTCATACTGGGAGCGCGGGGACTGGAGCGGCGCCGCAGGGTGGTGTGCAAAAGGTTCGGCGGCCTGATCCGCCGCCGGGTGTGGCAGACGCAGGACTGCAAGGGCGAGCTGGCCCGGGAACTGCTGGAGAGTTGTTCGCCCCGGGAGTTGGGCATGCTGGTGGCGCGGCTGCTGGGAAAGATGGAGGTAGCCGCTTTTTTCGGGCTTACCGTTTCCCTCGCAGAGGTAAACCTGACCCGGCCGACGAAGGAAACGGTAACGACAGCATCTGGGCGGTAGTGGCCGCCGTGGCGAAGGCTTACGGGCTGGACACGGAACGTGTGCTCCACGGGATGAGCTACGCCAATTTGATCCTTTACGCTTCCGTACTGCCGCGCTACGACGACGTGAAGGAGCCCTCCGGGGCGGAGAAGAGGCGCGGAAACGGGAAAATGAATTTCGGCCGCTTTATGCAGGCCATGAAACAGTTGAAGTATGAGCAATGATACAGGAATGTCGGCGGAGGCCTTCGACCGCAACCGGCTGAAGGAGGAGGCCGAGGGAATCAAGCTGATTCTGAGGACGGCCGGACAGACGGCGCAGGAGGAGACCCGGAACGTGGTGGCGCTGAAACAGTCGCTGATGGGGCTGATGGGCGAGATGGTCGGCTCCTCCGAGGCGGCGGTCCGGCAGATCGGGGAGGCCATGAGTTACGTGGTGCAGACCCCGGCGGACGACATCACGGACCGGTTCGGGTTCGATGCGGAACAGCTGCGCAATCTTAAGGAGAATTACGAACAGGTGGCCGAGAGCTACGAGCGGGTCAAGTTGCGGATACGTTCGGTGACCGCGAACGGGAAGGGCGAGGACAAGGTCAGCGAGACGAAGATCGCCACCAACCGGAAACTGGCCCGGTCGGAGGAGGAGGTGGCCGATGCGCAGCAGCAGACGAACAGGGTGACCTCGGAGAGCATCGAGGTGACGGACAGTTCCAACCGCCAGCTGAAACTGCTCAAGGGGTCGACCAGGCAGGCGGCGCAGGCGGTGGCCTCGTACGGCAAGGAGATGGGCGATGCGTTTCAGCAGATCGGCCGGGCGACGGGCAGTGCGGGGCTGGAGAGTTTCGGCAAGACCTTTTCGGATGTGGCCGAAGTGGCGGGAAAGGCCGCTTCGGGCGACTATATCGGAGCGGCCCTTTCGGCCGTGACCAAAGGGGTGACGGCCATATTCTCGGCCAAGGCCAAGGAAAGGGCGGCACTGGCGCAGATGGCGCGGGAGAGGAAGGAGTTTCTGCATGACTATGCGCTCAGTCTGGCGGATGAAAAGCTGGAAGGGGAGAAGCTGACCAACGCCTTCGGGTCGGACACCCTGCAGAAGGCCGCCGATGCGCTGGAGGTGGCGCAGGAGTATCACGACAAGTACGAGGGAAGTATCGCCAAGAAGAAGCGGAAGATATTCAGACCCTTCGCTTCCAATCCGATCGAGGAGGTCGAATACTCCCAGCTGGAGAACATCAGGATCGTGACCCGGCACCGCACCTGGTTCCGCAGCGAAAGGAGCAAGACGCTCAAGGAGCTCTATCCGGAGCTGTTCGAGGGCGGGTTCAACGTAGAGGCGGCCCGGGTGCTGCTCCAGACGAACAACCAGCTCAATGATGAGGCCAAGAAGCAGATACAGAACGTGGTCGATCTGTACGACAAGTGGAAGGAGGCCGAGGAGCAGTTCAAGGAGTATCTGACCGATACCTTCGGCGATCTGGGCAACGATCTGGGCGACTGCATCGTGAAGGCTTTTGCGGACGGGACGGACGCCATGCAGGAGTGGAAGGCCAGTTTCGTGAAGGTGCTCGAAGGGTTGGGGAAGCAGTTGATGCAGACGCTCTATTTCCAGGAGTCGTTCGATAAGCTGCAGGAGGACCTGACGGAGGTGTACCGCAAGGGAGACGACATGAAGCTGCTGGGCAGCGACGTGCAGGCCCTGCTGGGAGGTTTCTTCGGGCAGATGGAGGGGCAGGTGAGGCTGGCCGGGGAGTTCTGGAAGGAGTGGGACAAACTGGCCGGAAGTTACGGGTTCGACCTTTCGCCCGAGAAGGTGCAGGAAGGGGGGCTGTCGAAGGGTATCGAGGCGGTCAGCCAGGAGAGCGTGAACGAGCTGAACGGTTGCGTGACGGCCATTCAGGGGCATACGTGGTCGATTTCGGAAGACATGAAGCAGCTGGTGCTCCAGAGCGGGGAGCAGCTCCGGCTGTTGGGAGGCATCGAATCGAACACGGCCTACTGCCGTAAGCTGGAGACGATGGAGGCGGACATGGGACAGATGAGGCTGAGTCTGGAGACGATCAGGGACAAAGGTGTGATGCTGAGACGATGAAGGGACGGATGTACATAGACGGAACCGACGCCTGGGAAGGTTACGGCGTGTTCGTGGGCGAAGGCGGATATGCGGGGCCGCTGACGTGGCCGCCGCTCAAGAAGGTGAAGGTGAACGACTGGCCGGAGGAGGAGGGGACGGAACCCGACCTCTCGGCCCCGGCGCTGGCTTCGGCGGAGTTTTCGCTGCCGCTGTGCGGAGTGAACGAACGGGGAATGGAGGCGCTGTTCCGCGATCTGACCCGGGAAGCCTACCACACGTTCGAGTTCAGGGAGATCGGATGGGTGCGCCGGGCGAGGCTGGTGTCGAAATCGGCGGTGAAGTTCGCCGACGGCCGGGAGCAGTGTACGCTGAAACTGGCGGACGACGACACGCCGCTGAAAGGGTACAGTTACGAGGCGCCCCGGATGTGGGACGGGGTGCCCGTGCAGGGGTACGAACTCGACGGGGTGGATTTGTCGCATTACGGGGTGCGTCTGTTGCAGGGCACGGAGGAGTCGGTGAGGGCCCTGCCGGCGGCGAAAAAGAGTCTGTCGGTCGATCTGGCCGGACGGGACGGACTGATCTGCGACGGGGAGACGGTGCGCTTCCAGTCGGGCGAAGTGACGCTCGGCTGCTACATGAAGGCTCCCGATGCGGCTTCGTTCCGGCGCAATTACCTGGCGCTGCTGCACGATCTGGTGCGGCCCCGGGCCGGAGGGGGTGCCCGGCCGGAGCGGGGCGGAAAACTGCTCTACGTGCCTTGTCTGGGACGGTCGCTGGTGTGCTACTACAAGAACGGACAGGTGCAGCAGGCGAAGACGGCCGGCGGGGGAGTGAACTGTCATTTCACGGTGACGATGGTGTGCGCCTCGTGGCCGGAAGAGCTGCGGGAGTGGATGCTGGCGGCTGAAGAGGGGACGCCACTGGTCACGGAAGAGGGAAAAGGAATCAGATTGTTAATTCGTAAAGGAAGATGGGAATGGTAGAGAGTATCAAGGTGTCGGCGCTGCCGGAGGCGGAGACGCTGGAGGGTTTTTATGCCCTGGGGGTGGACGGCGACGGCCGGAGCGTGAAGACGCCGGTGGCGCTGCTCAAGGGGAACCAGGGGGCGAGCGCCTACGAGGTGGCCGTGGAAGAGGGGTATGACGGCACCCCGGAACAGTGGCTGCTGTCGCTCCGGGGAGAGAAGGGCGAGACGGGGGCGACCGGAGCGCAGGGACCCAGGGGAGAGACGGGGCCTGAGGGACCTGCCGGACCGGCAGGTCCCGCGGGCGGCAAGGGAGACAAGGGAGACAAGGGCGATCCCTTCACCTTCGGGGATTTCACGCCGGAACAGATCGGGGAGCTGCGGGCTCCGCTGACCGAGGAGCGGCGGCTCAGGGAGTACGAGGGGGTGCTGGAGGCGGACCGCCGTTACCGGGTGGTCGTTGCGGGCGACATTGTTTTCGAGCCGCCCGTGCCGGAGGATACGCTGACGGACCATTCGATCCTGCTCTGCGCCTGCGTAGAGGGCGACTATACGATCGACTGGGGGGCCGGACTGTTTTACGGGGGCGAAGTGCCCACGGTGGAGGCCGGATATTACGACTTTATCTACACCTACGAGCCGCAGGCGGAGCAGTGGTGTGTGGGGGTAATCAAAAAAGGTTAGGAGAACGATGGAGAAGAGATTTGCGCGGATGACGCCCGAGGGCGTGCGTATGATGCCGGTCCCCTGCAACGGGTGGCTGGACGGAAGAGCCTGTTCGAACCTGCACCGGGTGTTCGACCGGGATACGGAGGCGGCGCGGAGATGCGGCTGGATGGAGCTGGTGACCGAACCCGCGGAGTTCCGTCCGGGGTACTATTACCGGCCGCAGTACCGGGTCGAGCAGGGGAGGATCGTGGAGAGTTTCACGGAACACGAGATCGTTTACGATCCGCAAAATCCGGTGTGATGGAACTCGTGCAGAGACGGCTGCTGGCTGCACCGGGCGGAGAAGCGGTGCAGCTGCTGGAGTGGCTCCGGCCGAACGGATGCTATTTCGATACGGGGTATCTGCCCACGCCCCGGACGAGGGTGGAGTTCGTTTTCCAGCTTCTGCCGAACAGCGATGCTTCCCTGCGGAGCCTGTTCCTGTTCGGATCGAGGGATTCGGCTTCGTCGGCGGATCAGTTCGTGATGTACTGCTACGTGCCCACGGGAAGCGGGGCGGGCGGCCAGATCACGGGAAAGGTGGGCGGCTGGGCTTTCAACAACGAATCGGTGAGCTTCTCCTCCGGACGGGAGACGGTGGTGATGGGCGACGGAACGTTCGATTTCTGCGGACAGTATTCGGCCGTGATCGGGACACAGAGTTTTACGGCGAAATGGCCGATTTACCTCTTCACGGTCAACCAGGGCGGAGCGCCGCACAGCTATTACAGCCGGATCATCCGTTTCTACCGCTGCCGGATCACCGAGGCGGGAGTGCCGGTCATGGAGCTGGTGCCCGCCCTGCGGGAGGGGATGCCGATGCTCTACGACCTGGTGGGAAAAAGCTATATCGCCCGGAGCGGCGGGGGAAGCCTTTCGTATGCGTAGGCGCGGAAATCGCCGGAGGTGAAAGAATTTTAAGAAGATAGAATCGTGAGGATATATTATTCGGATACGTACGTCGATGTGGACGTGAACGACAACAGTTACCGCTACCGGGCGGTGATGGGGGACCATACGCTGACGCTGTACTTTTCGCTGACGGAGTATGCGGAGATTCCCGTGGGAGCCAGGTGCGAGTTCCAGGGGGAGACCTACACGCTCGAAAAGCCGGTGAGCGTGAAGCGGAACGGGGCCCGCAACCTGGAGTACACGGCGGTGTTCGAGGCCAGCCAGGCCCGTCTGAAACGCTTCAAGGTGCACAATACGGTGCCGGGAGACAGCCGGCTCAAGTTTTCCTACACGGCCCGGCCGAAGGAGCACCTGAAGCTGATCGTGGACAACATGAACCTGCGGGATGCGGGATGGACGGCGGGCGAGTGCGTGGATGCGGCGGAGAAGCCGGTGGCCTACAACCACACCTATTGTTACGATGCGTTGCAGACGCTGGCCCAGACCTTCTCTACGGAGTGGTCGGTGGAGGGAAAGACGATCAGCCTGCGGAAAGCGGGCGGAGAGGGGACGCCGCTGGAGCTCTCCTACGGCCGGGACAACGGATTCCGGCCGGGCGTGGGCCGCTCGAACGTGGGCGACACGAAGGCCGTGGAGGTGCTCTACGTGCAGGGCGGCGACAAGAACATGCTGCCCGGGAAGTACGGAAACAAGGAGCTGCTGCTGCCTGCCGGACAGACGATCCGCTACGACGGGGTGCATTTCGAAGACGAGGAAGGGTTCGATGCCCGGTCGGCCCGCAGCTACGTGGCGGACGGGGAGGGGCTCTCCCTGCGGCGGGCCGACCGTCCGCTGCAGAGCGGAACGGAGGAGAGCCTCGACCTGTCGAACATCTATCCCCGCTGGCAGGGAAAGGTGAAGATGACCGGGGATGGCAGCCTGTACGAATTCGGGGACGAGAGGCTGGCTTCCGGTCCGGATTTCTCGCAGTGCGTGATCGCGGGCGAGACGATGACCGTGATCTTCCAGTCGGGTATGCTGGCCGGGCGGGAGTTCGAGGCGGATTTCGATCCGGAGCGGAAACTCTTCCGGATCGTTCCGCAGATGCAGGACGGCGTGGAGATGCCGGGCGGGGCCTATGTGTTCGGCGAGGGGGACGGCTATTCGGTGTTCCATGTGGAGATGCCCTACGAGTATATCCGCAACGACCGTGACCGCTCGGGCGCCTCGTGGGAGATGATGCGCGAGGCCGTGAAGTATCTCTGGGAGAACGAACAGCCGCGTTTCAGTTTCACCGGGGAGCTGGACGGCATCTGGGCCAAGCGCAGGTGGCTGAACATATCGGACCGGCTGCGGCTCGGCGGTCCGGTGCTTTTCAGGGACGGGGACCTGGCTCCGGAGGGGACGCTGATGCGCATTACGGGTATCCGTGAGATGGTGAACGATCCCTACGGCCCGACGATCGAACTGTCGAACACCACGGCGCCCGGTTCGGTGGCCGCCTCGCTGAGCCGCATCGAACAGGAGGAGGTGGTGGCCGAGGACCGTCACCGGGAGGCGGTGAACTTCACCCGGCGGCGCTTCCGGGATTCGCAGGAGGCGATCTCCATGCTGGAGAAGTCGCTGCTCGATTTCGGGAAGTCGATCGACCCGATCACGGTGCGCACGATGATGATCTCGCTGGGCGATCCGGGCCTTCAGTTCGAATTCGTGCCGCAGACCGAGGGGGCGGAGTTCCGCACGGAGGGGGGCCGGCTGATCGCTCCGGCGGGGACGGTGACGCACCTGACGCTGACGCGCGGCGCGGCGGACGGAGGGGAGCAGACCCCGCCGCAGGCGCTGGAGTGGACCCTGGAGGGGCGGACCTTCACGGGACAGGATGCCGGAACGCGCTATTACCTTTATGTGAAAGGCTCGACCGAGGGCGGCAGTGCGGAGTACCTGCTCAGCGAGGAGGCCGTGGGACTGAAGAGTACGGAGGGCTACTATCACCTGCTGGTGGGGATGCTCGGCACGGAGGACGAACAGGGCCGCACCTTTACGCCGCTGTACGGCTTCACGGAGGTGTCGCCCTCGCAGATCGTCACCCCGCGCATCACCAGCCGGGACGGGAACGCCTATTTCGACCTTACGACGGGGCAGATCGCCGGCCGGATCGAATTCATCGACGCCAAGGGGCAGACGCGCACGCTGATCGAGGGCGGCAAGCTGGCGACCGACGCGATCGACACGCAGAGGCTGGTGGTGGAACAGGTCTCCACCGTGCCCAACGAGAGCAACAACTGGCACATCGAGATCGATTCGCAGAACAATTCCGTGGCGATGCTGGACGAGACCGATACGCCGAGGCTGATGATTCACGGGAAGAACTACACGGGCGTGGAGGATATTTCGGGCGTGCAGTCGGTCGATCCGGCGCCGCTGTCCGGCACGTCGTTCTCGATGTCGCGGCTGGCGAGCGAATCGGGCGTGTACATCAAGGACGACAGCGACAGCTGGATTCTGGGCAATTTCCTGGTGCCGGATACGGGGCAGTACATGATGAAGGTTCCGCCGCTGCGTGTCGGGGTGCACGGAGCCGTGACGGGCGTGGTTGAGTATTTCGATATCGTCACGGACATGCGCATAGAGCTCTACAAGGGCGGGACCTACTACCAGGAGCTCTATGCCGATTCGTTCTTCATGACCAACGGCCGGGTGCCCGGTTACGACACGGAGATCTCCCCGCTGGTGGCCTACGAGCTGGAGGCGGGAGCCTATTCGGTCCAGGTGACTTTCAGGGGGCATCTGTTCTACACGGGGCATCCGGCCCAGCCGGCCGATCCGGGGCCGAGCGTGCGGCTGACGGTGAGTCTCGATCCGGGGACGGCGGGCGATGTGATTCAGGTGGCCGGGCAGTCGCAGGTGACCAAGATATTCGCCAACGGACTGGCGTCGGTGTGGGATTCGGACCGCTACTTCGCGGTGGTGAGCCGTCCGGAGGAGACGGACAGCGACCTGATCCGGGCCAAGGGCAACATGCGTTTTCTCGCGGAGAACAGCCGCTACGGCCTGCGCGTGACCAACGCGGGGCTGCTCCACACCAACGACGGCGAACTGTGGTGCGGCATGATGCCGGGGGTGGTCTATGCGGGACGGGTGGACGGTTCTTCACCGGGAATTCTGCGCAGCTGGAGAGCGCCGGGAATCAAAGGCTGGTGGGTGCAGCGGCATAACGGACAGGAGGGGCGGTATCTGGTCACAATGGGCCGTCCGTTCGCTTCGGCCGACGACTATGCCGTGCTGTTCACCACGGAATACGGGTATGCCCGCACCGAGTGGAAGAATGCGAACAGCTTCGTGGTGTGGACGGGCGACGACGAAACGGCCAACGATGCGAACTTCACGTTTTTTGTGTTGGACGTCAGCCACTGGGGTATAGGCGGTTAGTTCTCGCCCCGTGCCTGCAATTCCCGGTACTCGGCTCCGGTGATAGGGATGAAAACGATCTCTTCATCGAAGATTTTCCGGCAGAGGTTATAGTCTCCCTTAGCGAGGGCAGCTTCCACGCCTTCACGGGCTTTGCGGATAACGGAGTTGGGAGTGTAGGCGACGGTGTCGGTATAATAAATGACGTTAGGATTTTTTTGGTTTGCATAATATAGGTCATTGGTCTCAGACCAAGGCCCCCAAATATTTCCTTCCGAATTTCTTTCTATCCGGTAAACGACGTCCTTTGCATCCTTGAGAAATCTTCCTACTTCTTTTTTGTCGAGGGATAGGACGAAGATATCCCAGAAGAAGAAACGGCCGTTGACGGTGTCGCGGTGCCAACTCTTTGTCCCGGGAGCTCCGAACTCGAAGGTGTAAGCACCGAAGTCTCTTCCCAGCATCTGCAACGTGTACTTCACGATCCGATTAAGGGTATCCTTGAGGTTCTGGGGGTCGCGGGTGGAGCGGGACAGCGAAGCCACTCCGTTGATGGCGAGGCGGTTCGGGAAGGTGGTTGCCTCCTCTTTCTTGCAGGAGAAGAGGGAGGCGGAGAGGAGAAGCAGGAGGACGATATGTTTCATGGCAGTCGATCGTTAGGGGTAAAATCGGTGTAATCCAAAAGTACGGGGAATTTTGCTGAAAGGCAAGGTTCGGAATGTTCTGAAAAGGTGTACTTGTAGTCTGTTCGGGCGGGCGGCCGTGACGGGCCGTCCGTTCGCTTCGGCCGACGACTATGCCGTGCTGTTCACCACGGAATACGGCTATGCTCGTACCGAGTGGAAGAATGCGAACAGCTTCGTGGTGTGGACGGGCGACGACGAGACGGCCAACAATGCGAATTTCACGTTTTTTGTGTTGGACATCAGCCACTGGGGTATAGGCGGTTAGTTCTCGCCCCGTGCCTGTAACTCCCGGTACTCGGCTCCGGTGATAGGGATGAAAACGATCTCTTCATCGAAGATTTTCCGGCAGAGGTTGTAGTCACCTTTGGCGAGGGCGGCTTCCACGCCCTTACAAGCTTTACGGATAACGGAGTTGGGAGTGTAGGCGACGGTGTCGGTGTAGAAGGTGATATTAGGATTTTTCAGGTTTGCATAGTATTGGTCATTGGTTTCCGACCAGGGGCCTCGGATATTCCATTCGGAGTCTCTCTCTATGCGATAGACGACGTCCTTTGCATTTTTGAGAAACTCTCCCACCTCCTTTTTATCGAGGGAGAGGACGAAAAGGTCCCAGAAGAAGAAGCGGCCGTTGACGGTGTCTCGGTGCCAACTCTTTGTCCCGGGAGCTCCGAACTCGAAGGTGTAAGCACCGAAGTCTCTTCCCAACATCTGAAATGTGTACTTCACGATCCGGTTAAGGGTATCCTTGAGGTTCTGGGGGTCGCGTGCGGAGCGGGACAGCGAAGCCACTCCGTTGATGGCGAGGCGGTTCGGGAAGGTGGTTGCCTCCTCTTTCTTGCAGGAAAGGAGCGAAGCGGAGAGGAGGAACAGGAGGACGATATGTTTCATGGCAGTCGATCGTTTTTTGAGGAAAAAGGGATAGGTCGGTGCAATTCAAAAGTAGGAATAATAATTTAAATTTCAAAGGGATGATTTACGCGAAGATTATGCCGGACGGAGGTTTGTGCTCCACGGCGCTGGGGGAAGAAGAGGCGGCGGGAGCGGGGGCTCTCGGGCTGAAGCCGCTCGCGGCGGCGGACGAAAAGCCGGAAACGACCGGATTGCAGGGGGTGGAGCCCCGGTACGAGGAGACGCCGGACGAGATACGGATACACTGGCGGGTGGTGGAGAATCATCCCGCCCGGGTGAAGGCCGAGATCGCACGGCTCAAGGGCGAACTGGCTGCCGGGGACTACCGGGTGGTGAAGTGTCAGGAGTGCATGATGCTGGGGCTGCCGCTGCCCTATCCGGCGGAGCCCCTGCACGGGGAGCGGGAGGCGCTGCGGGCCGAGATCAACCGGCTGGAGGCGCTGCTTGTCTGACCGGGAGCGGTTTTGTGACGCAGCGGGAGCCGGACCGGCTCCCGCTGCGCTGTACGGGGGGCGGGACGGGTCCCCGGGCCGGACGGTTCTGCCGTGCCGGCTCTTTTTTTTACGGATTCCGGCTTTTTTGACTAAATTTGTACTTTGCCTTACAGTAAATGCGGGGAGAGAGTATGGATTTCGGATTCGTGAAAGTGGCGGCGGCCGTGCCCGAGGTGAGGGTGGCCGACTGTGTGTTCAATGCGGGGCGGATCGTCTCGCTCATGCTGCGTGCGGCGGAGCGGGGGGCGGCCCTCGTGGCTTTTCCGGAGCTTTCGCTCACGGGGTACACCTGCGGCGACCTGTTCGGGCAGCAGATCCTCGCGGAGGAGGCCCGACGGGCCCTGGCGCTCGTGGTGGAGCGCACGCGGGAGTGCGGCGCGGCGGGTGTGGTGGGTATGCCGCTGGCGGTGGGCCATTCGCTCTGCAATGCGGCCGTGGTGTTCGGCGGAGGCCGGGTGCTGGGGGTGGTGCCCAAGAGCTGGGTGCCCGGTTACGGCGAGTTCTACGAGGGACGCTGGTTCGTCTCCGGCCGGGAGATGGCCGAACGGGAGGTGGTCCTCTGCGGACAGCGGGTGCCTTTCGGCACCGATCTGCTGTTCGGGGAGGGCGACCTCCGGTTCGGGGTGGAGGTGTGCGAAGACCTCTGGGTGCCCGTGCCGCCCTCCTCGCACGAAGCGCTGGGAGGGGCCGTCCTCCTGGTCAATATCTCCGCTTCGGACGAGTTGGCCGGCAAGCACGCCTATCTGCGCGGGCTGGTGCGTCAGCAGTCGGCCCGCACCCTGTCCGCCTACCTGTACGTTTCGGCCGGGTGGGGCGAATCGACCACCGACCTGGTCTTCGCCGGGAATGTGCTGGCGGCCGAGAACGGGACGATGCTCTGCGAGTCGGAGCGTTTCTCCCTGCACGAACAGCTTCTGGTGACGGAGGTCGATGCCGGACGGCTCTTGGAGCTGCGGCGGAGGACCAATACGTTCGGCGGTGCGGAGCGGACGTTCCGCGAGGTGGAGGTGGCGCTGCGCAGGCCGGATTACACCGGGGCGGAGGGAGAGGATTTCGGCCGGAGGGTCGATCCCCTGCCGTTCGTGCCCTCGGGTCCGGAACGGGAGGAGCGCTGCACGGAGGTCTTCTCGATTCAGGTGCTGGGGCTGGCCCGCCGGCTGGTCCACACGAAGGCCCGGAGCGCCGTGGTGGGGATTTCGGGCGGGCTCGATTCGACGCTGGCCCTGCTGGTGACGGTGGCCGCCTTCGACCGGCTGGGGTGGGACCGCAAGGGCGTGGTGGGCGTCACGATGCCCGGGTTCGGGACTACCGGACGGACCTACCGCAACGCCCTGGGGCTGATGGAGGCGCTCGGAGTGACGGTGCGGGAGATTTCGATCGGGGAGGCCTGCACGCTCCATTTCCGGGATATCGGGCTCGACCCCTCGGACCGGGGAGTGACCTACGAGAATGCGCAGGCCCGGGAGCGGACGCAGATACTGATGGACGTGGCCAATCTGACGGGCGGGCTGGTGGTCGGCACGGGCGACCTGTCGGAGCTGGCGCTGGGGTGGGCCACCTACAACGGCGACCAGATGTCGATGTACGGGGTCAACGCCGGGGTGCCCAAGACGCTGGTGCGTCACCTGGTGGAGTGGGCAGCCGGACGGGAGGACGAACGGGTGCGGGCGCTGCTGCTCGACGTCGTCGATACGCCCGTGTCGCCGGAGCTGATTCCGCCGTCGGACGACGGCACCGTCGTCCAGCGCACGGAGGAGCTCGTGGGACCCTACGAGCTGCACGACTTTTTCCTGTATCACTTCCTGCGGTTCGGGTTCCGGCCGGCCAAGATATTCTTTCTGGCCCGGAAGGCTTTCGCGGGGCGTTACGACGCGGAGACGATCCGGGGATGGATGCGCACCTTTTTCCGGCGCTTCTTCGCCCAGCAGTTCAAGCGTTCGGCCATGCCCGACGGACCGAAGGTGGGTTCGGTGGGGCTCTCCCCGAGGGGAGACTGGCGCATGCCGAGCGACGCCTCGGCCGAGGCGTGGATACGCGAGACGGATACGATGTGAAAACAACCATAAAAAACTCAAAAAAACGCAAAGAACGATGAAAAGAACACTGATCCTGCTGTGTGCGCTGGCGGTTACGGCCGTATCGGCGCAGGAGAAGAAGGGTAAGGTTTACAAATTCGAGGACGTGAAGACGGTGGGCGTGACCTCCGTGAAGGACCAGAGCCGCAGCGGCACCTGCTGGAGCTTCTCGGGGCTGGCTTTCCTGGAGAGCGAGCTGCTCCGCGCCGGGAAGGACACGGTGGACCTGTCGGAGATGTGGGTGGTGCGCCACACCTATCTCGACAAGGCGGTCAAGTACGTGAGGATGCACGGTAAGGCCAATTTCGGGGGCGGGGGCGCCACGCACGACGTGATGAACGTGATCCGCGAACACGGCATCGTGCCCGAGGAGGTGTACACCGGGTTGCAGTACGGCACCGCCAAGCATCAGCACAAGGAGCTGGACGCCGTGCTGGAGGCCTATATGTCGGCGGTGCTCCGGAGCCACAACGACCCGATGACCTCCACCTGGCAGAAAGGTTTCAACGCCTTGCTGGACACCTATCTGGGACCCGTGCCCGAGAAGTTCACCTACAAGGGAGTGGAGTACACGCCCGAGAGTTTCGCCGCCTCGCTGGGGCTGAACATGGACGACTACGTCTCCTTCACCTCCTTCACGCACCATCCCTTCTACACGCAGTTCGCCGTCGAGGTGCCCGACAACTGGGCGTGGGGCATGTCCTACAATGTGCCGCTGGAGGAGTTCGAGGCGCTTTTCGATGCGGCCATCGACAACGGTTATTCGATCTTCTGGGCGGCTGACGTGAGCGAACCGGGGTTCAAGTGGAACCAGGGCTTCGCCGTGGTGCCCGATGCGACGGTGGAGAGTCTCGAAGGAACGGAACAGGCCCGCTGGGTGAAGATGACCCCGGCACAGCGCGAGGCCGCGGTGCTCAATTTCGACCATATCCGCAAGGAGAAGAAGATCACCCAGCAGATGCGTCAGGAGGCTTACGACAGCTGGGAGACCACGGACGACCACGGGATGCAGATCGTCGGTACGGCGGTCGATACGCTCGGTAATAAATATTACAAGGTGAAGAATTCCTGGGGCACCACGCAGCTCTATGGGGGATATTTCTACGCTTCGGCTCCCTATGTGGCCTACAAGACGATGAATCTGGTGGTCAACAAGAATGCGGTGCCGAAGGAGCTGCGCCGCAAGCTCGGAATCAAATAGAGGGGGCGCCCTTTCGGGGAACGTATGAAAAAACCGGCTTCGTGCCGGTTTTTTTGTGCGGAGGGGGGTGGCGTTTCCCTGCGGCGGGCGGGCTTCCGGGGGCCGGTTGCGGTTTTCCGGGCGGGCCCGTTCCGGAGGCGCCTACAATTCGATCGTTTCGGGCAGCGGTTCGTCGGGGGTGAAGCCCCATTCGTCCTCCACGAAGGCGTCGCCGGCGATCTGGTCGGCCCGCTGTTTCATGAAGAGGCCCCGGGCGGTGACGGCCACGGTGCCGTCCGGAAGGACGATTTCGCCTGATCCTTCGAACAGGCGGCCCCGGTCGCGGTCGATGCGGCCGACGACTTTGATCTCCTCTCCGTAGGGGACGGGACGGCGGTATTTCAGCGTGAGCTCCATCGTGACGCCCCATACGGTTTCGGCCGACCCGACGGAGATGGCCCGGCCGATGGTTTCGTCCAGCAGGGCCGAGGCGATGCCCCCGTGCAGGTGGTGGGGATAGCTCTGGTGGCGTTCGTCGGGAGTGCAGAGGGCCACCAGTTCGCCGCTTCCGGTCTCGTAGAACCGGGCGCGGAGCCCGAAGGGGTTGTCCAGCCCGCAGACGAAACAGCGGCGGGCGTTGTACTGGCGCCGGGTGACGCGGAGCGTGCGGCGCGGGGCGGGTTCGTTTTTCATACTGTCGTGACGGTTTCTTCCCCCAAAGATAGGGAATTTGCATGAACCGGCGAAACGTTCCGGGCGGACGGTAGGGGGCGTAACGGAAGGGAAGGTCGATGAGCCGGGAGGAGAGGGCGGTCGCACTGCGTCCGACCGCATGCTCCGGATACCGCCGGCCGCGTCAACGGATTTCGTCGGCCGTCATGTCGGCCAGTTCCGCCTCTTCGGGGTGGCGTTTGAGGTAGGCGGCCACGTAGGGGCAGCTGGGGATGACCTTCAGCCGGTGGGTGCGGGCATACTCCAGGGCCGCCCTGACGAGTGCTGCGCCTGCGCCCCGGCCCTGCATCGGACCCGGAACGATGGTGTGGATCAGATCGAGCCCCCCGTCGTAGGGGAGGTATTCCAGAAAGGCGGTCAGGCCGTTCTCTTCGGTTTCGAAGCGGTTGCGCCCGGGGCGGTGTGTCACTTTATATTCCATGTCGGTTTCGTTTTGCGGTTTCGGATACTCCGTCCATACAGGTATAAAAACCGTACCAAAGCGACGGGACCGGAGCTACTTTTTCAGGTACCAGTCGTAGAGGGTCTCGATGCCCCGGTCGAGCTCCATGCGGTGCGTCCATCCCAGGGCGTGCAGCTTCGAGGGGTCGGTCAGCTTGCGCATCGTGCCGTCGGGTTTCGAGGGATCGAACACGATGTCGCCGCCGAACCCCACCTTGCGGGCGATCGTCTCGGCCAGCGTGCGGATGCTCACCTCCTTGCCGGTGCCGATGTTGATGTGGCAGTTGCGGGGCTTCTTCATGCCGCGCGAGAGGTCGGCCCAGCCCACGTGCTCCATGATCCAGACGCAGGCGTCGGCCATGTCCTCGCTCCAGAGGAATTCGCGCAGCGGGGTGCCCGTTCCCCAGATCTCCACCTCCACCCGTCCCGTGGAGGGGTTGCGGCGGATGCCGTAGCGCTCCATTTCGGCCAGGACGGCCTGCAGGTCGCCGCCGTCCGTCCCGCCGACCGGCATCCGATCGAAATCGGCCCGCAGGGCGGCTTCGTCGCCGCTCTCCAGCGCATGTCCCAGGTGCATCTTGCGGATCAGGGCCGGCAGGACGTGCGAACGCTCCAGATCGAAATTGTCGTTCGGTCCGTAGAGGTTGGTGGGCATCACGGCGATGAAGTCGGTGCCGTACTGCATGTTGTAGGCTTCGCACATCTTCATGCCCGCGATCTTGCTGACGGCGTAGGGCTCGTTGGTGTACTCCAGCGGCGAGGTGAGCAGGCAATCCTCCGGCATGGGCTGCGGCGCTTCGCGCGGATAGATGCAGGTGCTGCCCAGAAAGAGCAGTTTCTTCGCGCCGTTGAGCCACGCGTGGTGGATGACGTTGGCCGCCAGCACGATGTTTTCGTAGATGAACTGCCCGCGGTAGATGCTGTTGGCCATGATGCCGCCCACCCTGGCGGCGGCCACGAAGACGTAGTCGGGCCGCTCCTCGGCGAAGAAGCGGGCCACGGCAGCCTGGTCCGTGAGGTCGAGTTCGGCGTGGGTGCGGGTCACGATGTTCGTGTAACCCTTTTCGCGCAGGTTCTTTTCGATGGCCGAACCCACCAGTCCCCGGTGGCCGGCCACGTATATCTTGCCTTGTCTGTCCATAGGTGTCATTCGAAATATTCCAGGGTCTTGTAGCCGCCGGCACGAAGGTAGCTGTCGCGCTTGAAGAGGCGGATGTCGCTGCGCATCATGTCGGCCACCAGCGCGGGCAGGTCGTATTCAGGCTTCCAGCCCAGCACGGTGCGGGCCTTGGTCGAGTCGCCGATGAGCAGCTCCACCTCCGTCGGGCGGAAATACTGGGGATCGACGGCGATCACCACGTTCCGTTCCGGCGAGGCGATCCGCTCCCGGATGCCCGGCAGGAACTCCTCGCCGACCCGTTCGGCGAAACGGGCTTCGTCCACGGCCACCATGCGGCCCTTCTCTCCGGTGCCTTCGCCGCTGAATTCGAGCGTGATGCCCGCCTCGGCATAGGCCATTTCGGCGAAACGGCGGATGGTGGTGGTGACGCCCGTGGCGATCACGTAGTCGTCGGGCCTCTCCTGCTGGAGGATCATCCACATGGCCCGCACGTAGTCTTTGGCGTGGCCCCAGTCGCGCTGCGAGGAGAGGTTGCCCAGGTAGCACACCTCCTGCATGCCCATGGCGATGCGCGAGGCGGCCCGGGTGATCTTGCGCGTGACGAAGGTCTCGCCCCGCAGCGGGCTCTCGTGGTTGAAGAGGATGCCGTTGGAGGCGTGCATGCCGTAGCCCTCGCGGTAGTTGACCGTGATCCAGTAGGCGTAGAGCTTGGCCGCCGCATAGGGGCTGCGGGGGTAGAACGGGGTCCGTTCGCTCTGGGGAATCTCCTGCACCTGTCCGAAGAGCTCCGAGGTGGAGGCCTGGTAGATGCGGCACTTCTCCGTGAGACCCAGCAGGCGCACGGCTTCCAGTATGCGCAGCATGCCGACGCCGTCGGCGTTGGCCGTGTATTCGGGCGTGTCGAACGACACCTTCACGTGGCTCATGGCCGCCAGGTTGTAGATTTCGTCGGGCTGCACCTCCTGGATGATCCGCGTCAGGTTCATCGAGTCGGTCAGATCCCCGTAGTGGAGGATGAAGTTGCGGTTCTCGATGTGGGGGTCCTGGTAGAGGTGGTCGATGCGGTCGGTATTGAAAAGCGAACTGCGCCGTTTGATGCCGTGGACGACATATCCCTTCTTGAGCAGGAACTCGGTCAGGTAGGCTCCGTCCTGGCCCGTTACGCCGGTGATGAGTGCTGTTTTCTGCATGGATGGGTCTTTTATCTTACGAAAGATACCGAATATTTTTCAATTACCGCCCAAAGGTACGGTTTTAATCCGACTTATTTGCAATCCGGGCCCGCTTTTCGGGTCCGGGCGGTGCGGGATGCGGCGCGAACGGCCCTCCCTTGCCGGCCGGGCCGCGGGTCACCGCTCTTCGAGCTCCATTCTCATCCGGATCATGTGGCGGCATTCGATGCCGTTCTCCACGATCGGCCGGGGGTAGTGGCGCCGGAAGTAGTCGGTGTCCACCGAGACGATCGAAAAGCCGCATTTCTGGTAGAGGGCCAGCTGGCCGATACCGGAATTGCCCGTGCCCACTTCGAGGATGCGGCAGCCCGCTTCCCGGGCACACCGCACGGCGTCGGCGATCAGCTGCCGGCCGATGCCCCGGCCCTGGAGGCCGGGCGTCACGGCCAGGGCGGCCAGTTCCATCGTGAAGGGGCGGGTGCGCAGCAGGACGCTCACCCCGACCGTCCGTTCCCCGAATCGGGCGATGCGGCAGACGCCGCGCGCGAGACATTCGCCGACCGATTCGGGCGATTCGTCGGCCAGGTGCAGCAACTCTTCCGGAGCGGGTTCGCCCGGCGGAAGCGTTCGGATCGTGACGGAGAGGTTCTCTTTTCTCATGGCGTGTTACGGTTGGATATACTGCTGCGAAAATAGCGATTTATTTCTTCCGTTCCGCCCGCCGGAAAGACAGATACGGGAAATCCCCGAGGGATTTCCCGTATCCGGACGCTATGTGGATGGATCGGGTGGGCGTCGTCAGTCGGCCTTGCTTTGCAGCTGGGGCCAGTCGGCGATGTTGCAGGTCTCCTTCACGCCCGCGGGAACCGAAGGGAAGAAGGTGAATTCGCCTCCGAGCTTCTTCTCGATCTCGCTCACCGGGAAGATGTACTCCTTCAGGGGCGGGACCGCGCCGGGCGTCTGTCCTCCGAGGTTCTGCGGGAACCAGAAGCCGATGGCCATCAACTCGTCGGCCGAACACTCCTGGACCGGTTTGCCTGTGGAGCCGCTCCTGGTGCGGAGGAAGACCTTGTACCGGGCCGTGGGGATGACGCACGGCTTCGATTTGGCGGACTGGGTGGAACCGCTCGAGGCGTCGTAGCAGATGTTGTCGTCGTTTTCGTAGTAGCATCCCACCACGGTGTAGATCGTGTCGGTGCAGTTCCAGTAGTCGGGCATCAGCTGCTCGACGGTGCTCCAGTGGTCGTAGTAGAGGTAACTCTCGGGGGCGATGTTGGTGGGGTAGAAGGTCTGTATGTTCAGTTCGCTGTTGGCGCCGCCCCGGTGGGAGGAGGCCAGCAGGTGACCGCGTCCCACGTTGGAGCTGTACGACCAGTACTGGTACCGGTCGGCGGCTGCGCCTCCGCCGGAGCTCCACGGCCAGGCGTTCCAGTCGCTGGCGTAGATGACCGACTGTTCGCTCTCGGTCATTTCCGGGTCGGGACGCCACGGGTCGGGATCGGTACGTCCGTAGCCCCCCTCCTTGTAGCAGGGGTGGTAGGGATAGGCCACCCACACCGGATTGTGCCGGCGGGTGTCGTAGCAGGCCGTATAGTTGCGCACGCGCTGCCCGCTGGTGACGGTTTGGGCGTAGTGCGTGATGTATTTGTAGTCGGACTTCTCCACCTTCGAGGGCAGTTCGGCCAGCGGATAGTCCTTCGCGGGGGCGAACACGACGGTCTGGGTCGGGGTCCGGTCCGTGGTGGCGAGGGAGATGTCGTCGAGACGGACGTTGTATTCGTCGGCGACGAACCGTATCCGGAGTTTCTGCGGCACCTCTTCGAAATCGAACACGGCCGTGGCCTGCGACCAGCCCGAAGAGGTGCTGCGCGTGTAGGCCAGCGGGGTCATGGCGCTGCCGTCGCCGCTGAGGTACACTTTCAGGTCGGAGGCGGCGTCGAAGTCGCTGTCCGGGGATTTGCAGCAGCCGAAAGTGAGCACCAGCGGCGAGGAGGTGCCACCGAGTGCGATCTCGCCCGTGGTCACGTAGGCGTCCGCTCCGCCGAAGTAGAAGGCGTTTCTGCCCGATGCGCCGGGATAGCCCGACGAGGCGAAGTTGCTGCGGACGGAGACCGTGCGGCCCGTGTAGGAGAAACCTCCGGCCGTGACGCCGCTGCCGGTGGCGTTGATGTAGCCGTCCCAGGCGTCGAGGAACGGGAATCCGGTGCCGCTCCATTCGGCCTTGTCCAGGTTGTCGGCATAGAGCGTCTCGGGAGTGAACGGGGGCAGTCCGTCCCCGCGGGTGATCGTGACGGTGCGGGAGACCTGCGTGTCGTTCTCGTGGCGCTTCTGGGTGAAGACGGTGAGCGTGCAGGTCTTGTTGCGGGGCATGTCGGTGACGGTGATGACCCGTTCGCCCTCGAAGCCGTTCCGTTTGTCGATCCTGAGCGACCGGTCGCTCAGGGAGGTTTCCCAGATCACGTTGGAGACGACCGTGATCCGGTTCTTCGAGGCATCCGATTCGTCGAATGTCAGACTCTCCGGCGTGACGGTGAGGGCGGCCTCCGGGAGGGTACCGTCGTCCGTATCCTTGTCGTCGCAGGCCGTTCCGGTGGCCGTGACGAGGAGCAGAAACAGATAATAGTAGAGTTTTTTCATGCGAAATGAATTTTATGAAGTGGAAAAACGGTCGTGCGTACGGGGCGGGAGGACGCTTCCCGGTTCGTTTCCCAAAGGTAAAACGGGGCGTCCGGCCGGGACAAGTCACTCGGACAAATTTGCGGGCAGACGGTCAAAAAAACGGTGTCATGCGAACAAAAAAAGCGTCATTCGTTCAAAAAGTCTCCCTGCGGGGGCGGTCGGGGCGGTTCAGGGGGTGCCGCCCGGGTGTTTCCTGATGTAGCGGGCGGGCGTGCAGCCGGTGGCCTTTACGAAGGCCCGGTTGAAGGTGGAGAGCGAGTTGAAGCCGCTCATCTCGGCCACTTCGGCCAGCGGGCGGCGGTCACCCGAAGAGAGCAGGGTGCGGGCCTCTTCCACGCGGAAGGCGTTGACGTATTCGTAGAAAGTGGTGTGCAGATGACGGTTGAGGTAGTCGGAGAGGTAGGTGCGGTTGGTGCCGACCGCGGCAGCCGCTTCGGCCAGCGTGAGGCGGGGATTGAGGAACAGGCGGTCGTCCTCCATGCAGGAGCGGAGCCGTCCGGCGAAGGGACAG
>CDZF01039962.1_pt1 | contig 23255 bp, 20 predicted proteins | sample 557591 | NCBI WGS metagenome assembly CDZF01 (sample SAMEA3182093, study PRJEB8094) | gut metagenome | biome: human; feature: gut; material: Stool; isolation source: human stools | place: Canada | collected 2012-02-04
ACCTGTGTTGGTTGCAGCAGACTGATCACCTGTGTTGGTCGCAGCAGACCAATCACCTGTGTTGGTTGCAGCAGACTGATCACCTGTGTTGGTCGCAGCAGACCAATAACCTGTGTTGGTTGCAGCAGACCGATTACCTGTGTTGGTCGACTTTTTGTTATCCCAATCTACTTTATCCAATATGAATTTGACACCCGCCTTAATCAAACCGGCCAGCCCTATTTCCGCATTTATCTTCAGTATGGATGCAGACACTTTGCTACTGTAAATATTTTTGTCTTCTGTGCCAGTACTTTCCACAGAACAATAACGGCTGTCGGACGGGGGATAATACTCAAATACATCCATCGGATTTTCACAAAAATGAAAGCCTTTTTTGCATAACTCAACGCCCCCAGCATGCTCGTATTCTTGACCGATCTCATACTGGAATCCTCTGCACCGTAACTGAGAATCGAAACCTTTGTATCCTTTTGTCATAACATGTTATTTTTATCGTTCTACACTACCGTCGCGTCGAAGTCGCTGTCGATCGGTTCATCCTCTTCGTCAAGGCATTCGTACCAGTCGATATGAATGGAGTATTCCGGCCACGATTCCCTCGGGGTGAAGTAACCGTCGCCCAAAGAATCGAACCAACGCTGCTCGATCACACCCGACAGGTTCATGAAGTAATTATCCCCTTCGAAAACCGTCGTGAAATACTTCCTGCCGCTTTTCTCGTATTCTTCTATGATCTGATCCCGCATCTTCGCGTAATCATCGTCCGGGATGCTGATATGCGTCTGCATCATGCTCTCCAATAGCATGGAGGGGTTCAGGGCTGGTGACTGGTTATTCATGGCTTTCATTCTATTTTATCAACTCCGACAATCCCCATAATCCCCACATCAGGGCGAACATGAACAACACCCCGATCACTCCGCCTCCAAGTATCGACAGCAACTCAATAGGCTCCGGATTCGAATGATAGGAGTCGGTCCGACGGTCCAGCCGTGACAGGTGACGCGCGTACCGCCTTTTTTCCCGAGGGGTCATCGAGGTGATATCTATGATTTCAAGGCGTTTCATACCGTAGCCCTCCAAAATCTTTTGATCTCGCGGCCCGAATAGAACCGGCGTCGGGATTGTGAACCCAGTCTCCGGTATCCGCATCGGATCAGGCCCTCATCCGTGTATTTGCGCAGCGTCTCCCGGCTCATCTCCAGTATCCGCGCCGCCTGGCTCGAATTCAGCCGCGCACTGTCTGCAATGGTTGGTTCTGATACTGTCATAATATTCTGATTTTAACTGATTAGATTTCCGGTCTGAAAGCAACCCCTTTTTCCCTGTTCCGTGACAGGACTTCTACCGTTCAATAACATTAAGAGGGGAACAACGTTTCTCGGGCCACATTCAAACCTTCATTTTCACGGAGGTATTGAACAATAATGTTTTGTGATCTCACTTTTGGTTTTCTGTACCCATAGCCCCAACTTCGAACCGTACTTAGCGCGATATTGCAATCTGCGGACAAGGCTATGGAAACCCTGTCTTTTTCAGGGTCTGTCAACCCTTTCCACCACTCTATAAAAGTTTTGTTTTCCATCATATTGATTTTTATGCGTTGTCAGTCAATAGCGCCCCGCCGGGAGTCGAACCCGAAACAGCAATCCATCCGCACGGGGCGTAATAGCGATTTTGCACGGCCCTTTCAGTTCGCTCATATCGTCGCGTCCCTACGTTCAGGTGATCGTTCTTTCGCGCATTTCGGCTATTCGCTTACTCGCGGAGGTGCCTTCTCGCTGACCTCACAGAGGGTATATACGTTACCAGCGTCGGCCTGAATGGTAAAGGCTCAGGCTGCCTGATATGTTTTATAACTTCAAAAACTAATCTCCGAAATACTGGCCTTGCACAGCATTCCGATAGTAAGCAGCGCAACCCGCCTCAAACGCAGCACTCAGAACCGGACGGTAATCGGTTTTTTCGCTCTCTTTCTGTGCCTCTCTAACCCGGTATGCCGCGTTGGATTTCTCAACCTCCCACGCCCGACGCAGAGCCACCGAAAAGCTGTATGAATACGGATTCCGGCCCCGGAAAATCTTCCAGGCTCGTTTCATCACTTCGCTTTTATTGATTTGCGCTTTCATGGTTCGTTATTTTTTGTATATTTGTTTGTGGCTTGTTGATTACGAACGCAAATATACGCAATACGCTAATATATTGCAAATATTTTGCGCATAAAAATTCATGTTGATGCAAATATATTTTGCTTATGATTGATTTAAAGAAGTTTAGAAAAGTAAATAGACTAACTCAAACAGAGTTGGCAAATTATTTATGTATTGGACAGCCTTTTATTTCTCAAATAGAAAAGGGAATCAGGCCTATGCCATCAGAATATATCAGCAAATTATTAGCAAACAAAACATGGGACACCTCTATGCTCACCGGCGAAGGAGAGATGCTAAAAACACCGATCAAAAACGAAGCGAAAGAAATATCCGACTTCAATTTCGTTCCGGTTCCACTGGTTCCCATTCGAGCCAAAGCCGGGTATCTGGTAGGATTCGACGATGCAGAATATATCGAGACGCTTCCCACCGTACCTGTCCTTACCGACCGCACATTCCACGGAAAATATCGATGCTTCGAAGTGGATGGCGACAGTATGGATAACGATACCCGTGATGCCCTTTGCGACAAGGATGTGGTACTGGCCCGTGAGGTAAAACGGGAACTGTGGCAATACAAACTCCACTACAAGGACTGGAATTTCGTCATCGTTCACAAAGAGGGCATTCTCATCAAACGGATCGTAGCCCACGACACGACAAGTGGTATCATTACCTGTCATTCTCTGAACCCCATATACGGAGACGATTTCCAGCTAAATTTAGCCGACGTTTTCGAACTATACAACGTGATCAAAATCGTCGAACGAAACGCAAAATTATAGCAATAAAGACCGTGTTGCAAACTACCACAGACCTAATTCATTAAAAACAAACACCAACCTAAAACCCTACATCATGGACTTCAAAGATCAACTCAAACAGCTCAGTGAGCGTATAGGTAAATTGAAAGATAATATCGGCACGGAAGAAGCTACGAAAACAGCCTTTATACTGCCGTTCATTCAATCCTTAGGCTATGATGTATTTGACCCGACGGAAGTGGTTCCCGAATACACCTGCGATTTGGGCATCAAAAAGGGAGAGAAAATAGATTATGCCATCTTTAAAGATGGTCAACCTATTGTTTTGATAGAATGCAAATGCTGGAAAGATAACTTAGATTGCCATAGCGGGCAACTATTCCGCTATTACCATGTTTCGAACGCAAAATTCGGAATTCTCACCAATGGTATTGTCTACCGGTTCTATACCGATCTGATTGAACCCAACAAAATGGACGAAAAACCCTTTTTTGAAATCAACATGGAAGATTTAAAAGAGGCTCAGATCGAAAAATTGAAAGAATTCCACAAAAGTTATTTCGATTTAGATACGATTCTCAACACGGCGAGTGAATTGAAATACACTAACGAAATACGCAATGCCATCATAAAAGAATTCAGTAATCCGAGCGATGAATTCGTGAAATTCTTTGCACGCCCCGTATATCCAGGACGTCTTTATGATGATATCATTAACCAATTTCGGGAAATAATCAAACAGGCATTCAAACAATACACTACCGATTACGTGAATGAGCGTTTAAAATCCGCAATCTCTCCCGACGTATCACTCCCCGTGGAAACAAAACAGCCTCAGTCCGATGATTCGGCCGGAGAGTGTCAGGAAGAGAATAAGATAGTTACTACGGAGGAGGAAATGCAAGGATATTATATTGTTCGTGCCATTTTGTACAACAAAATTGACGACATAAATCGTGTCGCTCACCGGGATACCCAATCCTATTTCGGCATATTGCTCGATGATAATAACAGGAAACCTATATGTCGGCTTCACTTCAACAGTTCAAACAAATATTTGGAGACTTTCGACTCTGAAAAAAAGGGCATCAAGCATCTACTCGAATCAATGGATGACATTTATAAATATGCCGATCAAATAGTTGCCACTATTGGATATTATAAATGAACTAAATACAGATAGTTTCATCGAACCGGGTAATAGGGGTCATAAAGAGAAATATACTTTAGCCTAAACAATGATGATTATGAAAAACATTTTTGTATTATTTATCTGTCTTATATACATGGGATGTGTTAATATACACACAAAAAAGGTTATAGAATTATATAATCAGAAACAATTTCATGAAGCATTCGAGTATATCTACCAATGGGAATCCCTAATAGAGAATGATGTTCTTGTACAAAGGATCGATGATTCTTTAAAAAAACAGGCATTATCAGAGATCAAAGCAGGAAAAGAAGCTCCGGTTTCTGAAATATATCTTGGGTTTAAATTTGGCATGACAAAACAACAATATGATGCTCATGCACGAAAACTTATTGCACAGAAAAAACTTGAACCCGAAACGATTATAACCTCCTCTTTAGTATCTGGTCTATTTGAGAAAGAATATGTAACAATCGGATATAAGCAAGATTTTTACACAGAAAAAGGTAAATGCACGGCAATTTTAACCCCCAAATATTTTGAAGACACACTAATTAGCTTAAAAGTAAGTTTATTCCGAAAGTATGCTGACGAAATAGCGCCTTACCGTTCCGATATACACGAGCTATATAATCAAAAATATGGACCTATATGGCCTAAAGATGTATATGATACTTATCATACAAAAACAGACCTGCCTTACGAATGTTTGGAATATCTGTGGCTAAATAAAAATCTTGCGATACTGTTATATGATGTTAAAGGTCATATAGTGATCAATTATGTCGATCTTAATGCTAAAGAACGCATAAATAACTATCAAAAACATTTAGAAAGAGAGCAAACAGAACTCAATAAAATCAAAGCTACAAAACAAATAGATCAAATATGATTCGACTAAATTTCGGTCATTTTTATTTTTAAAGCTATTGAATACGACACACCAAAGACATCTCCGCCAATTCGACAGCGACAAGGAAAAGAGGGTTTAAGGCCCTCTTTTCTTCATAAAATTCGTATATTTGACAAAACGTAATCCATGACAAAGAAACAGGCAATACAGCTATTCGAGGACCGAAAGGTGCGGACTGTTTGGGATGATGAAGCAGAAAAGTGGTACTTCTCTGTGATTGATGTAATTGGCATTCTCACTGATAGTCCTGATCCGAAACGATATTGGAGCGTTCTCAAATCACGTATAAAAAAGGAAGCAGGTCGTGAACTTACTACAATTTGTAGTACTTTGAAAATGCTGGCATCCGACGGCAAGATGCGTCTGACGGATGTGGCCGATACCGAACAGCTGTTCCGTCTGATTCAGTCTATTCCGTCGCCGAAAGCCGAACCGTTTAAAAACTGGATGGCCCAGGTGGCGAGTGATCGCCTCGACCAGATGCAGGACCCCGAGCTATCCATTGAGCAGGCAGTAACGGACTACAAACGGCTCGGATACTCTGACAGTTGGATCAATCAACGTCTGAAAAGCATAGAAGTGCGGAAACTGCTTACCGATGAATGGCGAAGAGGAGGAATAACGAATCAACAGTACGGTCTTCTGACGGACATCATCACCAAGACATGGAGCGGCCGTACTACCCGGGAGTACAAGCATTTGAAAGGTCTGAAAAAAGAAAACCTGCGAGACAATATGACCAACGTGGAATTGTTGTTGAACTCATTGGCCGAGGCGTCCACGACCGAACTGGCGAAGCAGGAAAATCCCCGAGGTCTTACCGAAAATGCCGTCGTAGCGCAACGAGGAGGAAGCGTGGCGAAAGCTGCCCGAAAACAGTTGGAATCGCAGTTAGGGCACACGGTTATTTCTTCGCTCAACGCCAGACAGGTCCTCGGGAACCTTAAGGACAGCCCCTATTCGGAAACTTCTTATTTGACATCGGCACCTAAATCAACAAAGAATATACAATGCGGTAACGAGACAGAAGTCGATCACGAGAAAAATCCGATCGGATTCAAAAAGTAATACAACAAACACGCCCCGCCGGTGATCGACGGGGCGTTGCGTTTCTCGCTATTAACTGTCAATTAAGGAACGATTATGAAACGCGGGTGGCAAGTAATGTATTACCCATATTCCGGAGAGCATCATTGAGTGTATCTATTTCCTGCTTGGTGAACTTTGCTTGTTTACCATTCACCATGTTACCATTTATCCTCTGATACAGCCATTCTTTCGATTTTCCGAAATATGTTTTGGCAATATAGGCCATCGAAACCATAGGCAGCACGGATTCAAGCTGCTGACGTACGACAAGGGATTCGGCCTCCTCGGCTGTTTCATGGGCAAGAGCAACCATTGCTTCGCTGAAGGCATCGTTATCCTGCTCGGAAAGTGCGGACATCTCCTTTTCTATCGCATCAAATTCAGCCTGTGTTTTGGCATTGCGATACCGTTCTTTAAGTTGTGATATTTTCTCTTTCATGGTCGATCTTTTTATGCCCCCGCTTTCGCGGGGGCCAGTTAATTACTTCTTTCCTAACTTCTTCAATTTTTCGATTATTTCCTCTATTTCCTTGTCAAATACTACCTTCATCCGGTCACTGACTTTGTTGTAATAATCGAGGTAGAAATTTAGGTCCTTCCTCAATTTTGCTTTTTCCTTATTCATGGTATCGTTCCTCTTAATTGACAATACAAAGATAATAATCTTTTACTTATTAAACAAACGTTTTGCCAACTATTTTTACGTTACAACACTAATTTTTGCGGCCAAACACACATGCAAAAAACATGCAATAGCAAAAATAGAAACAATAATAAATTAAAATACAATACCTTAATAATAAAAAATATCCGTTTCATAATCATGAGGTCGAGAGTTCAAGTCTCTCTCCCGCTACTTGAAACGAAACGGATTGCGATAAAATCGCAATCCGTTTCGTTTTTCTACACACACAATTTGCACGCAATATCTTTCATCTTCTATATTCTATTGACAGAATTAATTATTTTCCTTCTCTCCCTGGCATACTCCCGACAGCACGAAGGATTCCTGCAACACATTGATCGCAACCGAAAAAGAAGCGCAGTTGAATTGTCCCTGAAACAGATACCCTGAACTTCGTTCAAAAAAACGACAAACATTGTCCGCCCGGATACCTCATATCGGTCAAAGACACCGCCAGGGAAATGCCTTGCATATCCTTTACCGACGGAGATTCACCGGCCCAGTCAGTCCATTCGGCAACCATGGATTACGGCCACTCCATTTCACAGCCGTAGCATCGCCGACAAGCGTCTTGCAATAATTATTCACCACCGACACGTACTTTACCTTCAAAATATTGGACTTCTCTTTCAGCATACCGGACACATCGAAGACCGGCCGGCCGTACCAGTTCACTCCCACTTTCCTGCCATTGAGAAACACTTCGGTGACACCCTTGTTGACACTTCCCAAATCAATATACCGGGTCTCAGCCGGAGCATCGAACCGAGTCTCATACACCGCCGTCCCGGCAAATCCTTTCAACCGGAGATCGTCTGAAAGGCTCAGGTCCGACAACCGGTCGAAATCCATCTCGAAATCCTCTCCCTCCAGAGGATCGAAACATACTTTCCAAGTTCCGTCAAGAGTAGCTATTCGCTCTCCGGCGACCGACATCGGCTCATACGCAGGTCCCGCCGTATGTCCTTGCTCGAACACGAGCAACAATGAGCCGGATGGTTTCAATACAATAGACAGACAATTTCCATCATGGGGATACACACTACGTTTCCCTGTTTCAGGGCACCATATCCATGGCGTTTTGTCCTCCAGGGGAAACTCGGCGACAAAATCAGCCGTATGTACCCTGTCCGCATTGACAAAAAAATAGATATCCCGGCCACCGACGCATTTACGCATCTGATAGACATGGCCTGCATCTGGCATTCTGACATCCGGCCGCACACCGGTCCGTTCCATCAATACGGCGGTCCAATCCGACAAATGGTCTTTGTCCCGGGGCGGCGCCGTCACGACAAACCTGTCGGGAAAATCGGCCTCCAATTCCGCGAAAAGCCTTCTTACCTCTGCATCGCCCCGGGGGACATCCGTCATTGAAAGAGCCCGGGAAGGAATCCGGCCGACAACGACCAGCGTTCCTCCATTACGCACGAAATCGGACAATGCCCGGGCGGTCGCCGGCGCGACGGATTGTACATCGCACAGCACGACGACCTCGTAGTTCATCGGACCGAACGCCAATTTTCCATTTTTGGTGTCCGCCCCCTGCACGATGTTTTCGGCAATGTAATCGCAGGAAGTCCCGCACCGGCTCAACGCCTCCCACAACTGGAAACAATACCAGGGTCGTACTTGAAACGAAGTGCGAGCCAGTCCATAATCGGACCATACATCTCCCTGGGGCGGCAGAATGGCGAACGTCTTCCGGGAACGCGAGTGCTGGAACAGATACGAAAGCCTGGCATTGTAATCCACCCATAAAGGGAAATAGGGCCACCAGGGATTCCGTTCGCTGAACCATGTTCCGTATCGAATCCATCCGGGGAAACCGGCTTCGGGCGGCGAATAATTGTAACCGTGAAGCACACTGTGGTTTATGCCCGTGATAAAGTTCATGTCATCGTGCAGTTTTATCTCATCGAGCGAAGTCATGAAAACTCCGGCCGTATTGGTCATCGACTCACAGGAAACGATGCTTCGTCCAGTCAGGTTTCCAGCTGCCGAGGCATACAGATTCCATATCATGTACCCGTGCCTTTTGTTCCAGTCCCAGTGAGAGGCCGTCATATCGGTGGTATATATCCAGTTATTCGATTCGGGAATATCCGGAATCATGTTCCCCCGCATCAGCCCCGGCAGCCAGGGAGCTCCGTAGGATTGCAGTCTGCACAACACGCCGTGACGGGTGCAGAAATCCTGGAACGTTTGAGAGAAATTCTCGAGCAGGACTTCGACCAGCAGGTTATTGAAATCGAAACGCACACGACGCAGCGTATCTCGAAACCCTTCATTGCAATCATCTGCCGGATAACCGCCGGTGTAACTGGCAGCAGCGAATACGAAAGGCAGATACGGCGTCAGCGGATAGCCGTATCGTTTTTCGAAAATCCGGTCCATACCGGGAGTCCAATTGGCCCCGGCCAACTCGATACTGTCGCAAAAAAGCGCGCGCAACAGTCTGTTCAACGGCAGCCCCGTATACCGGCTGATCGCAGACAGCCTCTCCAGATAGGCCAGCGTAACCTCTCTGCGATAATGATCCATCACATAACCCGAAGCTCCCGGTGCCCCGTGAGTCACTTTCCTCACCCCCGTATGCAGAACACCCCACACCAGATCGTATTCCCCTTCGGGGACAACCGTGACAAGCCGACCGGAACGGTTGAACGCCTTTGTCAGATCGACGACCTGCGACGCCTCACGTACCCCTTTCGGGACAAGCTCCACAAAAAGCACCTGCCGTGATTTTCCCTGCCGCGAAGAACGGCCTTTCCTTGCATCGGCAGCCAAACGCAGAAAATCCTCTGCTCCGAAGTCGATCCGATATCCTCCTCCACACGGAATCCGGTGCACCGTCACCCGCTGGTTGATCTGTCCGTCGTCAAGAAACTCCCCTCCGAACGGCCAGCCAGACCCCACGATCATATCGGTCACCATACCTCGTTCGGCAGCTTCCCCCGACACGAACGCCACCATTTCGCACCACTCCCGGCCAAGCCATTCGAGCGAATGCCCCCCTATATCCTTCGACCAGGCAGGCATTCCGATCGGATTGATCTCCACCCCCCCGATACCGGCTTCATGCAGTACATCGAGTTCCCGAGCGAGTTCGTTTTTTGTCACCTGATCGCCGTTCCACCACCAACGGACAAATGGCCGTGCCTCAGCCGGCGGGGAAACGAACCTCTCGTAAAGGGTATCCCGATCCAGGCCGAAAGAGGTAAACGAGCAGGACAAAATCATGCAAGCACCCACTACCGACCGTTTCACCGCACAGCACAGTCGTCCCATGTCCGGGACCTTTCCACTCTCTTCCGAGGGCATCATCCCCTCAAAAACTCGGTTTCTATATTTATCGTTTTCTTCCATCTCCGTCCGCTTCTTCCGGATTCCGCTCACGGTTACCGACAACATTTTCATTTCACATCATCCCAATCGTCCGTACGGAACGGGAAAGCAGCCACTCCGAAATTATCGACCAGATTTGCTTCGACATAATTCCGGAACGCATACCGAACGGCAACCGGCTCCGGCACCTTCTCGCTGCTCACGACTACTTTTGACCGGGCCTTATCGACCCTGGCTTCCGCCGGATAGAACACCCTGTCCCGGCCGGCAATCTCGAATCCTGTGACCGGCTGACGGGCAGGCATCAAACCGCGCCGGGCATTGTCGAACTCCACGACAGCCTGCTTTCCGTGAAACCGGACACTTTTATAAACAGGTCCCGTTGCCGGCACTCCTTTCATTCCATAAAGAGAAACCATGGCCATTTTGGCAAGACGGAACCCGACCGTCTTCTTCTCCGCCGGATGTATACAATCCATTTCACCGATATCGGTGGTAGGCACGATCCCGCAACCGGGAATACTCCGAGCCGCTTTCAGCTGCTGCTCCACAAGAAAGGGAATCCATGTACCCTTGGGGTTACCGCTGCCGAACGGGGCAATCTGAACCAAATAGAATGGCATGCTCTCGTTTCCCCACAGCGTGCGCCAGAACGAAACAAGAGCTTCCAGCTGTGCGGCATACCACTCATAACGTCCGTCCGGTCTGGCATTTCCCTCACCCTGATACCACAGGAACCCTCGGGCGGCATAACCCGCAACCGGAGCGATAAGTCCATTGTACAATTTGACAGGTTGTTTAGGAACCGGAGTTTTCCCCTTTGGCGGAATCTGTATGTCCGGACGGGCTTTCCGATTACTCGCTTCGTCCATCCAGGCTTCGATGTCGGAACCACCCCAACTGCAGTTGATGATCCCTACCGGGATTTCCAATGCTTCGGTCAGATAACGAGCGAAGAAAAAAGCCACAGCCCCGAATCCGGATGTATTGGCAGGGGACGACTCAAGCCAGGAGGCTCCGGTAAAATCTTCCTCAGGCCTATCGGACGCCCGGTTCGGGACGGTCAGCATCCGAATACGATCACGGTATCTGCCGGAAGTCATGATCGCCTCCGCCGCTCCCCGTACAGGCTGGCTCATCATGCCCATGAGTTTCATGGACATATTGGACTGCCCGGCACAAACCCACACCTCGCCGATCATCACATTGTTCATCGTCAGGACAGAACCGTCGCTTACGGAGATCGAATAGGGGCCGCCGGCAGGAGGAGTGGCGATCCTAACTTTCCATTTCCCCTCTCCGTCCGGCACCGCCATATATCTCTCTTTGCTCCAGGAAACCCTGACAGACACTCTTTTCCCTTCGGCCCATCCCCACAAAGAGACCAAAGTATCCCGTTGCAACACCATGTTATCGCCGAAAACTCCGGGCATGCGTACAGCGGTATAACCGTCTGAAACGGTTCCCAAACCGATCAATACAGACAAAATGATTACTATCTTTTTCATACGGATTCGAATTATCGTTTTAATATTTCGTCCAGGGAAATCCGTTGGAACGTTATCTGGGCCTGACTGCTTTCATACAGGATACCGATCGTATGTTCGTCGACGCTCGTCAGGCACGAATATCCCCGAGACTTGAGTTCGTCGAGCAAAATCCAATGACTCCTGGGCCATGTCTTTCCATCATCGAAACTCACTTTGACGGTCATATTGCGACGCCCCTGCCATGAATCGGGATTGGCGAACAGCAAGATGCTCCGTTCGCGTCCGTCTTCCGTCCAGGAGTGTCTGTGAAGCGAAGCCATACAGACCGGTTCGGTCAGCACCCGACGCGAAGTAGAGTGTTCCCGCCATGTACGCCCCCGATCGGAGGTGACCATAACTACCCGACCATTGGGCGATTTCCGATTCCGGTTAGCCGTATAACGGCAGTTAAGCATGATGTCTCCATTTTCCAACTGGACGACCGCACACTCCGTCGTCCCCTCAAAAGCCGGATTGCCGGTACTCCATGTACGTCCGCCGTTTTCGCTCAGGCTGATCGTCGAGAAACTTTTCCCCTGCCCGTCGCGTCCCTGCACGGGCATGACCAAGGTTCCGTCGCCGAGCACGATTCCCCGGCCCGGAGCCGGAGCCCACAACCACCAACGGCGTTTCTTGCCCTGCCGGGTAATATTTCGCGGACGGCTCCACGTCAATCCATCGTCGACGCTTTCGACCATCATGAACTGACAGGTCCGTCTCGGAGAGTATCCGGACTGCGAAGCTCTGCCCCTCCACTGGTGCCTCCACTCCGCCGAACTTTCTGTCAGTCCCTCCATCCATCGCCCCCTGTCATCGAGCAGGCCGTGCATCCACACCCCGGCAACGAAAACTTTTCCAGTCTTCTCATCGGCGAGGATGCAAGCGTCGCCCACCCCGTTGAATTTTTGCGGAAGACCGCCATATTCCCCCATATCCAGAACGGTTCTCATCGGCTCCCAACTACGGCCTCCGTCCGTGCTACGGCTCAGGCCAACGTCGATATTGCCCTGAATATCCCGAGACGAATCATGCCTCACGTCGTATATCGCCAGAAGCGTACCCCGGGAAGTCGTCACCAAACCGGGTATCCGGCAGGTATGCACACCATCCTGCATAGAGTGCCGGACAACCGTCCCCGGTCTCAGCCAATGTTCGGCCTCCATCCGTTCCGGTTCGATCTTTTCCCGGTCCGTCTCGACATACAGACACTCCGGGAGAAACAAGTTATCCGGATCGGACCGGGCTTTCAATCCGACCGAAACCCATAAAACCGCTTCCCCCACAAACTGCATGTTCCCGTTGAAAACCATCTCCTCTCCGGCAGCGATACGCCCGCAAAAGGGCCTGTCGACCGGAAACGTCTCCTTCCCGACACCCGCATACACCCTCGCGCCTTCCAAATCGGAAATTCCCCTCACACCCGTAAAACGCACGGCAATCCTTTTCAAGGAGAACCTCTCCGTACGGTCCGAGGCACAGACCCGCACGATAAGTACAGGATTGTCTGCCCTGGCTGCCAGTAGGGGAATACGGCACGGCCGGACATGCAGCGAAAATTCCCCGGCTAATCCCGTCGCGGCCATACAGAGAAACAGAACTCCCGCCAACAGCGTTTTCATCTTTTCGACCGCAGTTTTTCGTACTTTCCCGTCCTGTAATCATCGAGCAAAGAGGCAAGCATACGTTCCACTGCAGCATATCTCCTATTCCCCGATACGTTTTGCGTCTCGATTCCCTCTTTTCCTATCCGGTAGAGCTCCTTTTCAGCAACCTCACCCGTTTTCAGATCATACCAGTAGGTGCAACGCCAACGCGGCGTTCGCACCGAATATCCCATATGGGTCTCCACCCGTTTATTGATCGCCTGATACGGCCTCACGAACTGGCTGAAGGCATACTGTTTTCTGTATTCCCCTCTCTTTTCCAGCAGGGGCCGAAGCGACACTCCGGCCAGCTCTCCGGGAGGTTCCACCCCGCAATAATCGGCCAGTGTGGGATAGATATCCACAGTCTCTACCACGGCATCGCAATGTCCTCCCTTACCTCCGGGAACCGACACGATCAGCGGAACCCGGGTATCAAGTTCGAAATTCGTCGATTTGCACCACAGGCCCTGTTCTCCGAGATGATAACCATGATCCCCCCAGAGTACAACGACCGTATTGTCGGCCAATCCCAGACGCACGAGTGCATCCATGACCTTTCCCAACTGTGCGTCGATATAACTGACCGACGCATAATACCCCCGGGTCAACTGTTGCCGTTCTTCCGGCGGGAAAGGTCCCTGTTTCGACATACCGGCATAGCCCCGCAGTTCGTTGTTGTCATGGAAAGCAAGGCGTGCGGCTCCTTTCGGAGGTTCAGGATGCCGAATTTCGAAACTTTCATCTGCATACAGGTCCCAATACTTTGCAGGAGCACAAAACGGCAGATGCGGACGCATGAAGCCCACCGCCAGGAAAAAAGGTTCACCCGACTTCGCAACTCTTTCAAGATACGCAACGGCCTCCGCAGCAATCTTTCCGTCCGGATAAATGTCGTCGGGCACGTCCGCCCGCTCATAAGCCCTGCCCTTTCGTTTTTTCCCTCCTTTGTTCCGTGCATCCGCATACGTATGGGTTCCGTATACGGATTCGGGAGCATCCCACGACAGGGAGTCGCGCAGTCTCCGTACCGGATGGAATATCTTTCCCGTACTCACCGTATAGAAACCGTTTTTGCGGAACAGTTGGGGAAGTGTAACCACTTCCGGCAACTTTTCCCGAAAATGCGTCGAGAGATTGATGACACCCGTCTGATCGGGTCTCAGTCCCGTCAGCATCGAAGCCCTCGAAGGATTGCTGACCGCCTGCTGGCAATATGCCCGGTCGAAAACCACTCCCCGGGCAGCCATTCGGTCGATATGGGGCGTCACCGCGTAAGGATCGCCGTAACAGCCGAGAGTAGGACGCAAATCATCAGCCATGAAAAACAGCACATTCAAAGGCTTTCCCGAATCCGGTTTTCCGCCTCCTCCGGCAGAAAGCGCCAAGGGCATGACCGTCAATGCTACTCCGGAAACAAAACGCATATTCATCATCTTTTGCAACATATTCCGACCATGAACCGACGAATCACTCATTCCTCAGGACACATTCTGCACGATCCAACCACCCGAATGCCTCTATTTCGCGCTCAAGAGCCGCAAACTCCTCCCGGGAAAACGGTTTCAAAGGCAGCCGACAGTCCCCGCAATCTATGCCGGCTATCTTCATAATGGCCTTACCGCCCCGAACACCGCCGCCGTATTTGATGAGAATCTTAACCAACTCCACCGATCTTCTCTGATATGCTTGCGCCTGAGCCATATCGCCCCGAAAGAACGAGGAAACAACGTTATGGTATACCGTCGGAATGTAGTTGTAGGTACTTCCCACAGCGGAAACCGCTCCCAGCGAGAGACCCGCCAACAACATCTCATCATATCCGTGCATCACCTCGATCCCGTGACCGGACATCAGACACTTCTGCATGTCGAACAGGTCTGAATGTGTGAATTTTACTCCCCGGAAATTCGGCATCCTCGCTCCGGCTTCGGCCACTATATCGCTGGCCGCCACAGCAATACCGGTCATCGAAGGCATATGGTAATAATAGAAAGGCAGACTTCCGGCCGCCTCGGCCACGGGAACGAAAAAATCGACCAACTCCGCAGCCGTTGCCGGCCGGAAAAACGAGGGAGCAAATGCAGCCACGGCATCCGCCCCGGTTTCTGCTGCATGCGAGGCCAATCGGACACACTCATCGAGACAATTTCCCCCGACATGAGTAATCACTGTCATTTTCCCTCCGGCCGCCTCGACCCATTTTTCCGTCACTTTCATCCGTTCCCCGAGTGTCAACGACACGGCTTCCCCCGTCGTTCCGCAAATGAATACCCCAGAGATACCATTACGGACAAGATGGGCCGCATAATCGTCTATTACCGCCGTATTGAGCCGGCCATCCCTGTCCAGGGGAGTGAAAGGCGCCGCTATCAAACGAAACTGTGCATTGTTCATCATTCTAAGTAAATTTATTAAGTCGTTATTACGTTTCATACATTTTTCAGGATCTGTCATCCGCCGGGGGAACCCAGAGGCACGGCTCCCCCGACAGACAACACACTTTTTCTCGAGACCGGCAGATCACTCGTCCGCAGGTACCGTCACTGTAGATACGGCGGCCCGAAAAGAATCTATCGCCTCCTCGTCCGGCATGAAAACCGTCTGATATCGGATTTCCGTACCCGGCTCCACCTTCTCCAATGTAATGGTGCTCTCCTCCGGCAACAACATCTTTTGTCGGCTCACGCCCTCGGCATCGGTATAGGAGATTTCGGTGCCGACAGACGATTCAGGAGACATTTTCCATCTGAGAGTAACCTCGGATGCCTGCGAATCGAAAGCGATGCGCTGAATGCTGCGGTTGTATAACGACTCCGTATAATTCGGTCCGTAAGCAAAACCCACCGCCTCCACTCCGATCGAACGATTACCCTCCGCATCGAACGTATAAATGTCGAACACATGACTTCCTTCGCTCAGATTTTCCACAATCCGGGTCACGACACCGGAACCGGCAGTCCGATCGAACGGAATATCTATCTGCTCGCGTCCGTCCACGACCAGCTGGCAGCGCGTAATCGTAGGATCGGAAATCAGTTCCCATTTCGCCTCGACACGCAGATAACCCGGGCGCAACTTTACCGAATCCGCCCGCCCCGGATAAACGATCTCTCCGTTTTCAATGAACTCCTTATACGTTTCATCCATTCCTCCGCAGGCACAGAGCGACGGAATCAATACGCCCCACAGAAAAAGACGTTTCAGAAATATTGTTCTGTTCATAAATGTTCGTTTTTCAGATTAATTTTGTTCTGCGCCGTAAAAACGGATTTCCATAAAGGAGCACGACCCGCTCGTTCCGCCGATCGTCGACCACGAATCTATATGTTTCCAACGGATATACCGCACCGGGGGAATGCCGTCCTCGAAATCGAAACCGTTGCCAGCCTTCCCCGCCTCGATGTCGTCGGCCGAATTCTGACCGACAGGCAGTCCCGAAGGCTTCGTCATAATGAAATGTCCCAGCAGAGTCCAGTTCTCCCAGCCGGCATCCGGATTATTGCTGCCCCACAGCTCCCACTCATGGGGTGCATGATTGTTGTAGAGCATATTGGTCGCACTGCCCGATCCGGGACGCTGCCAGATCATAAAACGGCTCAACTGGGCCGTTACGCCGAGATCGAACGTAAACCAGAACGGATAGGCACTGCCTAACTTCACCTGCAATCCGGTCTTCATGTCATTATCCCATATCTTAGGCAAACTCCACGTGGCCGAGTGGTCCTGCGCCTCTCCGCTGAACCGGACATCCCGGAACAAACGGATATCCAGTTCCTTTTCGAACAGCGGAGTAAGCGTGGTATAGAGTGTATCCGAACTATTGAGCCACCGGTCCCGCACGCAAATGGCAAAATCCGTCTCGGTGTTTTCCAATCCGCGGATCGAAAAATCACCCGACTCCAGACTGGTGTAATGCGTGTCGAGATTGCTCCACTCCCCATTCTGGCGTGTCATGACGGAGATGGATACATTGGCCTTCTCACTGTTTTCGTACGTTACGAAAATGCCTCCGAACGTTGCCGAAGCGTGCAGCGAACCGTAAACCGTCTCGACAGGGGGAGTCTGCGGCTGAACCGTCACATACACCGGTTCAGAAAGGACCTCGCTCTTGGAGACGGAATACACTTTCACGGCATATTCATCCGTGGTGCTGAATCCTTCCAGAAGCATGTTGTTCACTTTGTATGAAGCGATCGTCTCCCGCTGCGCGCCATTGACCGTATAGACGGCTTTCACATAAAGCACGTTATTGCTTACGGGCAACGTATAGCGGAGACGGACCGAACCGGGCAGATTTTCAACACGTATATCCGATACGGAAGGAGGTACGCTTTCGTCATCGGAAAGCGGTCCGTGTTTATCTTCCGTACAGCTGACAATGACCATGCAATGGATGACAGCCAACAACAGTAGTTTTTTCATATTCATAAGACTTTTTCGTTATTCATTCTACCAGCCCGGGGATTGGAGCAAATTCCGGTTGCGGAATATCTCTGCTTCTGAAATCGGCCAAAAATAATCCTTCATCTGGAAAGTCTGAGTGTATATCAATGTGGGTTTGTAATAAAATTCCGCCTCTTTCTGCATGCGGTTCCAGCCTCGAATGGCTCCGTTCAATTGGATATGGGCGTCTTTCCAACGCCGTAAATCCCAGAAGCGTTGTCCTTCGAAAGCGAGTTCGATCATCCGCTCCTGCTTGATAATCTGCCGAAGCCCCGACTTGGAGGAAGGTTTGTTCGGATTGATCGAATGTTCCTGCCATGCCTCGACCACACCGGGCAATCCGGCCCGCCGGCGGACGCTGTCGATAAAGTCGTAACAGGTCTGACTGGGCCCGTATGCCTCATTCAGCGACTCGGCGTACAGTAAAAACAGATCGGCCAGACGAATTTCAGGCCAAGGATATCCGTTGGCCGTGAAACGCCCCGTCGCATCGACCGTACCCCTGAAATCGACGATCTTTTTTACGGCATATCCCGTTTCCGAATAGTTGCCGGCACCCCACTGAGCGGCAGCCTGCCCCCATTTGGCCTGCACATAAAACATATCTTCAGAATCGAGATTCGCATTGTTTCCGACCCCGTTGCCGAACCAGCATCCGCCGTCGAAACCGAGATTGGCATAAAAACGTTGTTCCCGATCGAAATGGAGCTTAACGGTCGTATAGCCTTTCCGGACATTATACCGGGATGCATCGTCGCCCTCCTTCAAATTATAGCGCCCGGGATAATCCCATTCGGTATCTTCATTGATCGGGACCCCGTTCTTCGTATAAAACAATTCTGCCATTTTGATCGGCGGCGCCAGCAGGTTCTTAGGTGCGACGGAAGGATGGGTAGCTTGCCCGGGAGTAAGCAGCGGGATTCCCCAGCGCTGGAAATCGTCACCGGCCCAACTCTGCGAATTGGCCCATATAATCTCCTTGTTCCATTTATCCGTCGTAGCGCAACGCAAATCGAGCCGTAACTGGGTCTCTGGCACCAGCTTGTAATTGGTCATCGCATCCCGGAAACGGTACAGATCGTAGCCGAGCCTTTCACACATCTCGATAGCCTCCTGACAGGCCAAAGCAGCCGCTTCCCACTTGCGGATATCTTCCGTCTGGTTGAAGAGTTGTACCCCCCGGGAGTCTATATAATCGGCATAATCCGTATTTCCGTTGAAAAGCGGACTGGCCGCCGTAACCAGCACCTTGGCCTTAAGGGCCTTAACTATCGGCTGCGTAATACGTCCCGATTCATTGAGCTGGTCGACAATGGTTTCCGGTAACAATCCGCACGCCTCGTCCAGCAGTTCGACAATATAGCTCACCACATCATCGACCGGCTCCCGGAACACCTTCACAGCTTCGATATCGGCTTCAATGGGCAGATTTTCCCGAACAATGGGAATCGGACCGTACATCCGCATCAGATAATAGTGGTAATAGGCTTTCAGAAACATCGCCTCCCCTTTCCAGCGATTTTTCTCGTCCTGGGTCATGTTAGGCACTTTGTGAATATTGTCAATGAAAATATTGCAATCCCTGATCGCAATCCACAAGTTCTTTCCGGAACGGCCGCCCGACCAACAGTCATAATAGGGCTTGGTCTTGTTCTGATTGCCACGGGCAATCTGGAACGTATTTTCCGATATATTGTCGAAAGGGTACAGAAACCAGACTTCATCCCCCGAAGAGATGGCCGGATTGGTGGTCCCGTGTCCGGTCTCCGGCATATAGGAAAAACAGGTAAAGAGAAATCTTTCGGCGGTACTGCGCATCGAGAAAGCGTTGTCAATCGTAGCAATATTGTCCGGCACAATATCGAGGTAATTATTGCATGCATACCCCGAAACAAACACCATCAAAGTCAGAATATATTTTATCTTTTTCATGTCCGAGTATTTTAAAATCCGACCTGAAGACCTATGTTGAATATTTTCTGTATCGGATATCCGAGTCCGTCACCGGCCATCTCCACATCCCAAAGCTTGAATTTGCTGATCGTAAAGAGATTCGTGCCGCTGAAATAAACACGCAACTGTTTCATTTTCAACTTAGACAACAGCCGCTGAGGCAGCGAATATCCCAACTCGACCTGTTTCAGCCGCAAAAACGATCCGTCCTGCATGAACCATGTACTGGTCTGCGCGTTATTATTGTTGAGCGTAGAACTCAGCCGCGGCCAAAGCGCATAAATATTACGATTGTCTTCAGACCAGAAACTGTCGGCATAGGCCTTGAGCAACTGGTTCTGAGACACGGTGGAAGAACTTCCGTCGCTGTCGATAAACGGAGCCGTATTCTCCACGTCAATCCAGAAGGAAGAGCGGGCCGATCCCTGAAAGAAAGCCGACAAATCCCAATTTTTGAATCCCAGCGAAAAACCGAAACCGTAAACGATCTCAGGAGTCTTCGGATAGCCGATCGGCACCCGGTCCAGAGTCGTGATCGTTCCGTCGCCATTCACATCGCGGTATTTGATATCACCGGCACCATACTCTCCGAAACTCTGTACGGGCGACGAACGCACATCTTCGTCGTCAATGAAAAGCCGTTCCGCTATATAACCCCACGTCTGGGAAATCGGATAACCGATATGGCTCAAATACTTCTCGTCATATTCCGGCTCTTCGTATTCCAGGTACTTACTTTTGGAATACGTGAAGTTGCCCCGGGCCGTAACCCAAAAATCGGACGAAAAGGATTTTTTATAATCGAGCGAAATATCGACCCCTTCTCCCCTGGCCTTACCCAAATTCGCCTTGACCGTGGACTGTAACCCCATCGTACTGGGCACGTCAGCACGGGCCATCAGGATGCTCTCCCTTCGTTCACGAAAATATTCGGCAATGATTTCGAGGCTGTTGAACAATTCGAGTTCGACGGCCAAATTCAATTTCTTCGATATTTCCCAGGTAACATTGAGGTTCTCATAACGGTTGACACTGACTCCATTACGCCGGTAATCGTTCTGCTCCCAACCGAAAGAAGCGCCTTTCCCGCTATCGTTCATATTAATGTCCGACAGATAAAAAAAGCGGTCCGAAGCACTCCCTATCTGATCGTTTCCGGTCAAACCGTAACTGCCGCGGATTTTCAACCGGGAGATCTGTTTCGACAACGGTTGCATGAATTTCTCATTGGAGACCATCCATCCGACACCTACCGAAGGGAAAAAACCCCATCGTTCGGTTTTGTAAAAGCGTTCCGACCCGTTGTAACCGAAATTGAATTCCGTGAAATAACGATCGGCAAAGGCATAGGTAAAACGCCCGGACAGCCCCACATTACGGTAAGGAAGCGACAGCAGCAACGAACTGGCGTTCCCCTCCAATTGATTCTGCATCATATAAACCAGCATGCCGCTCACATTGTGTTTCTTGTTGAACGTCCGGTTGTAATTGAGAGCCGCCTGCATGTAGAACACGGAAAAGACCTGTTTTTCTCCCTCCGAATAATCCAGGTATTCGGTTCCTCCGTCTTCGTTGATCGGACTCAGGCTGTAAGTGTTGCTGGTACGGTCATACATTCCGACCTGATACCAGAAAGGTTTGTAAGAACGGGAAACGTCGAAATACGATTCGCGGTTCGTATTCACCATCGCGTTCAGCGACAGTCCTTTGGTAATGATTTTCGAAAAATCCTGTTCGATTTCGAACTGGGCACTCATCTTCGCCCGGGAATACTCCTTATACCCTTTGACAAGATCGGCATACGGATTGATATATTTGCCTTCGCCGTAGTTACCGAACAGAATATGCGTTTTCGCCTGTCCGTCGCTCGGCGGATAATACGCAGGGAAAAGTACGGGACTGGCGCGCATCACCCGCCGATACATGTTCGCTCCACCATAGATCGGCCCCGTATAATCGTCGAAATTCCCTTTCAGACGGGCGGTCACTTCCGTCGATTTTGTCACATTGATATTCACATTGGTAAGCAGCGAATAGGTTTTCAGATCAATATTATTATTGAAATTGTTGCGATTATCGACCTTCATCACGCCGTTGTCCTGATTGAAGGTACCCGCCACGTAGTATCTCGCCACATTGCCGCCTCCTTTCATATTGACATTGACCCGCTGGTTCACCGTGTAATTTTTGAAAAGCATATCGTACCAATCGGTCGCCGGATAGACATACGGATTGATGCCCGCGATCGTATTATCTATCTGTCGCTGCGAATAAAGCGTTTCGCCCAATGGATTGCGGGTCAGAACAGATTCGTTGTGCAACCGCATGTAGGTAATCGGATCGGCCAACTCAATGGTACGCGTCGGCATCGAAAACGAATTTTCGAAACGCACATTGACCTGCGCTCGGCCCTCGCTACCCTCTTTCGTTGTGATGAGAATCACCCCGTTCGCTGCACGGGAACCATAGAGCGCAGTGGCCGTCGCATCTTTCATAATCGAAAAACTTCCGATGTCATCCGGCTGGAGACGGGCCAAATCGGTCTTCGAAGCCTCCATTCCGTCAATCAGAATCAGGGGGTCCTGTTTATAGCCGAAAGTAGTCACGCCACGGATAAAGAAATCCGCATTGTCCTGACCGGGCTCCCCACTTCGCTGGTAGGCGATCACACCGGCGACTTTTCCGGCCAGCGCCGTAGTCAGGTTGCTCGAAGGAACCTTGATATCCTTCGTATTGACAGTCGTAATCGATCCGATAACCGATTCCTTTTTCTGACGGCCGAACGCCACGACAGTCACGGCATCCATCGTCTCACTTTTACTTTTCATGGTGACATTGACCGTCGAACGACCTCCGATGTCAACAGTCTGTTCTTCATAGCCGAGAAACGAGAAGACCAACTTGTCGTCGGTACGCGCATTGATCTCGAAAAAACCCTTTTCATCCGTAATTACTCCCCGGGTGGACCCGGCGACCACTACAGTCACACCGGAAAGCGGAACCGAACTCCCGTCGCCAACGGTTTCAGTCACCACTCCCGACACGGTAATCTGCTTTGCCAGACATGGAATCGAAAAAAACAGACAAAGCAGAATCGTCAATTTTCTCATGTTAGGTAGTTTTGGTTAGTATTAAGTTGAAGTATAGAATTTTATATCAATTCACATCACACAACAATTATAGTCTTATTAAACTTATTTGTGTGACAAAATATTAATTATATTAATGAAATACAAATTTTTTCAAGAAAAAGAAGATTTTTTTCATTTTTATTACTCAGATAGTGCCTGTACAGCACACCCGATCCGTTTCCGATTAAGAGTCTTTCATCTCGAACCCCGCGACTGTTTGCAACGCCTTAAAAACACGGCCTATTCAATGAAATTTTGCGGTCTTATACGAAATATCTATCTTTACCGTGGAAAACAAACGAGCCTCATCATTCTCGACGCCCCCGGACAGGGAAAGAAGACCAAGAAAAATGCAGGGATTCTGTCATTCACCGATGTCCGGCAGGAAGGATCGGGAAAGCGGGAGTTCCCAGTCTTCTATGAAAAAGAACGGAAATCCGAACCG
>CDZF01029354.1_pt1 | contig 23217 bp, 16 predicted proteins | sample 557591 | NCBI WGS metagenome assembly CDZF01 (sample SAMEA3182093, study PRJEB8094) | gut metagenome | biome: human; feature: gut; material: Stool; isolation source: human stools | place: Canada | collected 2012-02-04
GTGCCCAGGACAGGAATCGAACCTGCACGCCTTGCGGCACACGCACCTGAAACGTGCGCGTCTACCAGTTCCGCCACCTGGGCATTTGGTAGGCCTTTGTTTGAAAAGGTGTGCAAATATAAGGAAAATAAATCGTACCGTGCAAATTTTTCGGAAAAAAAATATTCCCGATGGGGATATTGCGGCGGAAACGGGGTGCGGCGGGGCCGGATCGAGGCTGCCGTTCCGGGATGGCTACTGGACGGGGCGGATGGGGACGGAAGTGAGGGAGAGGGGTGACGGAGCGGTGGTGTCGGATTCGCCGGAGGCGGACGTTTCAGAAAGTGTCATATGGAGACGAAAAAGCCTCCGGCTTGTGACCGGAGGCTTTTGTGCCCAAGATGAGACTCGAACTCACACGGACTAAAGCGTCCACTACCCCCTCAAAGTAGCGTGTCTACCAATTTCACCACCTGGGCTTCTGCTTTTCGCGTATCTTCGGAATCCGTTTTTCGGTTCGGCCGGTCGGGTTCGCTGTTTTCTCCTGAGGGGAAAAAACAAGGAAACCATGGGCGGCAGAACGCCGGACCCCTGATTTCCTCTACTAACCTAAAACTACTAACCTAAAATGAACCTTAAAACTTCACTGCAAAGATAAGGAGTAATTTTCGATTTTCCAAACATATTAAAAATTTTTAACAATTATTTAACATGCGAGGAGTATGAAAAGAACCTAATCGCTGCGTAAAGCGTGACAAAGGTAATCAAAAAATCGAAAAAAAATAGCAAATCCGGAAATTATTCCTAATTTTGTCCCCGCAAGCGTTTATGGGGCCTGTCCGGGCATACGGGGAGGCTGAGTGGCGCCCGAGGTTTTACTTAATCGATCATAAATTTTTCTATTATGCAGACACTGGAAATCAAAGCAGCCAAGCGCGAGGCGTTCGGCAAGAAGGAGAGCAAGGCCGTTCGTGCCGCAGGACAGGTTCCCTGCGTTATCTACGGCGAAGGCGAAACGATCCACTTCTCGGTGGACGAGAAGGTGCTCAAGCCGCTTATTTACACCCCCAACTCCTATATCGTGGAGTTCGACATCGACGGCAGGAAGGAGAAGGGCGTCATGCGCGAGGTGCAGTACCATCCCGTGAAGGACAACGTGCTCCACATCGACTTCTACCGCGTGATCCCGGGCAAACCCGTCGCCATCGACATTCCCGTGAAGCTGACCGGCAACTCGGAAGGCGTGAAGCAGGGCGGCAAGCTGATTCTGAGCAAGCGGAAAATCCGCGTGAACGGAACGATCGAGAATCTGCCCGACGAACTGACGGTGGACGTCACCACGCTCGGGTTGGGCAAGTCGATTTTCGTGGGCGATCTCAAATTCGATAACCTCGACCTGCTGACTCCGGCTACGACCGCCGTTTGTGCCGTGCGTATGACGCGTGCCGCACGCGGTGCCGCCGATGCCGCAGCCAAGGCGCAATAGTCCGGTAAGCGTTGAAATATCTGATTGTCGGGCTGGGCAATATCGGTGCCGAGTACGCCGAAACCCGCCACAACATAGGATTCAAAGTGTTGGACGCCTTTGCCGAGGCGTCCAATGCTGTTTTTGGCGCCGGGCGTTACGGTGCCGTGTGCGAGACGAAGTACAAGGGACGTACGTTCGTGCTGCTGAAACCCTCCACCTACATGAATCTGAGCGGCAAGGCGGTCAGCTACTGGATGCAGGCCGGGAAGATCGAGCCGGAAAACCTGCTGGTCGTGGTGGACGATATCGCGCTTCCGTTCGGGACGCTCCGTCTGCGGGCCAGGGGCAGCGACGGCGGGCATAACGGTCTGAAGAACATCGCCCTGATGCTCGGGAGCGAAAACTATGCCCGGCTCCGTTTCGGCGTCGGGGGCGACTTTCCCCGCGGACACCAGGTGGACTACGTGCTGGGAGAGTGGACCGACCAGGAGCGCAGCGGGATGCCTCCGCGGATCGAAACGGCCTGCGAGATCATCCGTTCGTTCGGTTTGCAGGGGGTGGAGCGCACGATGAACGCATACAATAAAAAATAGGAACGATGTCTTCGGTAAGGCTGGACAAATGGTTGTGGGCCGTGCGGATCTACAAGACCCGCAGCGATGCGGCCGAGGCGTGCCGGACCAACCGGGTGTTGGTCGGAGGGGCCTATGTGAAACCCTCGCGCGAGGTGAAGTGCGGGGAGGTGGTCTCCGTGAAGAAAATGCCGGTTACCTACACCTTCCGCGTGCTGGAACTGGTGTCGAGCCGGCAGCCGGCGAAGAATGTACCCCTGTATGCGCAGAATATCACCCCGCAGGAGGAGCTCGACAAGCTCAATATTCCCCGGGAGACGATCTTCATCGCCCGGGATCGCGGGACCGGGCGGCCTACCAAGAAGGAGCGCCGGGAGATCGACGCCCTGATGGACGATCTGAGTTATCTGGAGGACGACGAATAGGGTCGTCCGGATTCCGGGAATACGAAGTTCCCCTGGCTGTCATGCGGCGGCCGGGGGATTTTTTTCGGGAGGGGACGGACTGCTCGGAAATGGAACGTCCTTCGTTTTTCGGCGTTTGCCGGCAAAATCGGGCTGCCTGCGGAATTTATTTGCCGTGGCCGGCCCTGTTCCGTATTTTACATCTGTCGTTTAACCAATTGATCGGATGATATGAAAAGAATGCGGTTCGTATTGACATGCGGCGTGCTGGCGCTCTCCTGCCTTTGCGGGCAGGCACAGCAACGCCCTGCCGGGAGAATTCCGGCAATGACTCCGGAGCGGATGGCTGCCGGCAGGACGGAATACCTGACCCGGGAGTTGAAGCTCGATGACCGGCAGGCGAAGAAGGTCTATAAGATCTATCTGAAGCAGGCCGAGAAACTGTTGGGCGGGATGGAATCCCGTTCGTTCGGGGAGATGGGCGGCAGGCCCCCGATGGGCGGTCCGGGCGGAGGCATGGGTCCCGGCAGAGATATGGGGCCTGTTCCCGGTGGTCCGGGTATGCGGGAAGGACGGCCTTCCGGTCCGGGACCGCAGGGTATGGCGGTGCCTCCGGCCGAGGAGTCGGAGAAGGAGCTGGCCGTCCGGGACAAGAAAATGAAAAAAATACTTTCGGCCGATCAGTATGCCGAATGGCGCAGGTTGGAGAGTCGGATGGAAGAGCGCCGTATGCGGGGAATGAATGTGCGGCCCGGCGAAGGAATGCCCGAACCTCCGACCCGGCCGGAAAAGGCGGAGTGAGCCGGAGGTCGTTCCGGTCCGGGGTGCCGGGCAAGGGGCGGACTGCCGGTCTGTGTCCGAATGATTCACCCCTGCCGTTCGTGCGGCAGGGGTGGTCGTTTTTCCCGAGAGGGGTGCCGGGGTTTTATCCGGATGCTGCGGGAGGACGGTTCCGGCGGACAATCCGCCGGAACGGGCACCGCTGTCAGGCGGAAACCGGACAGGTTTCCCGCTCCTGTTTCTGCTCCGTCAGTTGCGCGTAGCGTTTGTCCACTTCGATCTTGAAGTCGCTCAGTACGTTCATATAGTTGATGAATGCTTCGTAGGCGGAGTCGTAAGGGTTGAAATAGCTGTGTACGTCGCCGTCCGAGAACCACTTGGTCGCCATGTAGTAGAAGTGGTCGGAGGCCTGGAGAAAATTCCATACGTAGTCGAAGTCGGGGTCGGCGATCGCCTTGATTTTCGGACGCAGGGCGTAGAGGGTGTCGAACGCGTCGTTCTGGAGTTCGTTGCCCACCCAGGCCGTTACGTCCCGCTCCTCGTCGGCCCACGACATAGCGTGCGGGGAGGAGAGCACCGCCACCGGCTGGTGTCTGGCCGCAGTTTCTGCCGCCGTGGCGAACTCAAGTTTTCCCGTAGCCAGCGCCGCTTTGGGCAGGGCCGCCATGAAGTCGAAGATGCCCGTTTCGGCCCATTGATGCTCTCCGAAAGTTTCGTAGTCCATGAACAGGTTGACCACTTCGCCGGGCATGTCGGGAGAGGTGAGCCAGCCCACGTATTTTTCCACCGTCAGCGGCCACTGGTCCCATCCGCGGTCGGAGAAGCGGAAGGCGATGTCGTCGCTCAGCTTGTAGTTGCGCAGCAGGAGCCGCAGTTTCTGGTTCAGGCTGTTGGCATAGACGTAGTTGGGGCTTTTCCAGCCCAGGATGTGCTTGGCGCCCTCGGCCAGCATCGCCTTGAATCCCATGCCGGCCACGCGGGCCCCGATCTCGTCGGAGTAGATCAGCTCCGTGTTGCGGAATGTGACGGGCCGCTGTCCGAACTCCTTTTCGATCATGGCCGAATGGGCCCGGACCTGTGCCTCGAACTCCTCCTGGTCGATCAGCGAGGCCAGCGAATGGTCGTAGGTCTCTCCGAGAAACTCCACGCACCCCGTCTGGGCCAATGCCCGGAAACTCTCCAGCACTTCGGGGGCGTGGGCCCTGAACTGCTCGACCACCAGCCCCGAGAGCGAGAAGCTGACCCTGAAAGCCCCTTTGTTTTCCTCGATCAGGCGGAGCAGTAGCCGGTTCATGGGCAGGTAGCAGCGCGATGCCACTTTCTGGAGTATCGACCGGTTGGCTATGTCGTCCAGGTAATAGTGGTCCTTACCCATGTTAAAGAACCGGTATTTTTTGAGCCTCAGAGGCTGGTGCACCTGAAAATAGAAACAAACGGTCTTCATAATCTTGCGTTTAAATTATACTTCTTGCGTAACCCGCCTGCGGTCACAGGACGGATTCGTACACTTTTTTCACTTCTGCGGCGGCGTTGTCCCACTTGAGTCCCGTCACCTCTTCCAGCCCCTTCTGGGCGAACATCCGGGCGAGGGCGGGGTACTGTACCAGGGCATAGATGGCGTCGGCCATGGCATCCACGTCCCAGTAGTCCACCTTCACGGCGTAATCCAGCACTTCGGCCACGCCCGACTGTTTGGAGATGATGACCGGTACGTTCGACTTCATCGCCTCCAGCGGCGAGATGCCGAACGGCTCCGAGACGGAGGGCATGACGTACACGTCGCTCAGCGCGAACATCTTCTGCACGTCGTCGCCCTTTAGGAACCCCGTGAAGTGGAACCGGTCCGCGATGCCCAGCTTGGCCACGCGGCGGATCACGTGGTGCATCATGTCGCCGCTGCCGGCCATGACGAACCGTACGTTGGGCAGCCTTTTGAGCACCTTGGCGGCCGCCTCCACGAAATAGTCGGGCCCTTTCTGGTAGGTGATGCGGCCCAGGAACGTGACGATCTTGTCCTTCACGCCCCGTTCCACGTCGGCCGAAGGCGTGCCGGCGAAGCGTACGGCGTTGTGCACCGTCACCACCTTTTCGGCCGGGATGCCGTATTTTTCGATCACGATGTTGCGCGTGAGGTTGCTCACGGCGATCACCCGGTCGGCGGCCTGCATGCCGGCCCGCTCGATGTTGTAGACGCTCTGGTTCACGTGTTCGCCGCTGCGGTCGAACTCCGTGGCGTGCATGTGCACCACCAGCGGTTTGCCCGACACCCGTTTGGCTGCGATTCCGGCATAGTAGGTGAGCCAGTCGTGGGCGTGGATCACGTCGAACCGGCCCTCCATCTGCCGGGCGACCTCGGCGGCCACCATGGCGTAGCGGGCCACCTCCTCCATCAGGTTGGAGCCGTACTTGCCGGAAAAGGTGTAGCGCTCCTTCCATACGTCCCCGTCCCGTTTCACGGTTCCCGTCTTGCGGAACTCCTCGCTCCGGGACTCGAACTCCTCGGGCGAGATGTAGGGCACCATGTTCGAGTTGATGTGGATAAAAGTCATCTTCTCCCAGATATCGTCGTTGCGGCCGTCCCCGTACATCGCCTCCACGTCGGAGGCATTGACTACCTTCACGAAACGCTGGTCCTCGTCCCCGTAGGCATGGGGCATGACGAACGTGACTTCCACACCCTGTTTGGCCAGCCCGCGGGTCAGTCCGTAGCATGCCGTCCCGAGACCCCCCGCGATATGCGGGGGAAACTCCCATCCGAACATCAATACTCTCATCTCAGTCCTTTTTTATGCGGTTTTTTCTTTTTGTACGTTTCGATCATCTCCTGGATACGGAGCACGGAGCCCACGCTCCAGGCCTGCGAAATGGCCCCTTTGGGGGCATGGGGAGGATCGCCGTCGCAGATTTCGGAGATCGACCCGATGCCGTAGACGTTGAGGCAGGCCTCGAACTCCTCCAGCATCTCCTCGGCCGTGGAGACGAACGCCGGACCGTGCAGGTCGAAATTGGTCTTGACGTAGTGCTCCAGCAGCCACGGCCACACCGTTCCCTGGTGGTACTGCCGGTCGCGTGCGGGCTGGTCGCCTTCGTAGCGCCCCTGGTAGAGGGGGTTGCGCGGAGAGAGCGTCCGCAGCCCTTTCGGGGTCAGCAGGTGCTGCCGCACGATGTTCACCACGCCCAGTATCTGTTCCTGGTCGAGCATGACATAGGGCAGCGAGCAGGCGATGATCTGGTTGGGGCGGATGAACCAGTTGGGACCTTCCGTACCCACATAGTCGGCCAGATATTGTTCGGAGGGGAACCAGAAGGTTTTGATGAACGAGGCTTTCGTCAGTTCCGGCTGCCCCTTCCACTCCTTTTCGAACGCTTTGTCCCTGAACTTGTGGGCCAGATGGAGCGTATAGCACAGGGCATTGTACCACAGGGCGTTGATCTCCACCTGATAGCCGTCCCTGCCCGTCACGGGCACGCCGTTCACCACGGCATCCATCCAGGTGAGCGCCTTGCCCGGGGCGGAAGCCCATACGAGCCCGTTGCTGTGCAGGGCGATGATGCCGCCGATGCCCCGGCGGTAGGCCGCGAGGACATCCTTCATCTTCGTTCCGTATTTTTTCCATATCGTCTCGGCTCCCACGTGCTTTTCGAGCTGCTGGAGCGTCCAGAAGAACCACAGCGGGGCGTCCACCGAATTGTAGGCGCTGCCCATGTTGGGGAAGAGCCCGTCCTTCATCTCGCGGGTCATGGTGTCCACGACATCCATGCAGTCCTGCACGTTGCCCTGCGTGAGGGTGATGCCCGGCAGGGCGATGAAGGTGTCGCGGCCCCAGCGTCCGAACCACGGGTAGCCGGCCACCACTTCCGTCCGGTCGCCCCTGCGGGCGATGAACTGCCGGGCCGAATGGCGCACGCAGGAGAGGAAGTCTATCTTGTCGGAGCGCCGTCCCAACTCCTCCGCGAAGTCTTTTTCGATGCCGTCCCGGGCGACCTCCTCCAGCGAACAGGAGAAGATGAGGCTCTCGCCTTTGGCGATGTCCGCTTCGAAATACCCCGGCGTGAGCAGGTCCTCGCGGAAAGGATAGCCCCGCCGCGCCTCCTCGGCGTATTCGAAGTTGTAGTACCAGTCGGGTGCCGCCACGAATTCGGCATCCCGGTTCGTCTGCATGTAGAGCCACGGGAAATCCTCGTACAGCCGGCACCGTACGCCGCCCGCCGCGGCATAGGTGCGTCCGTCGGCGAACATGTTGGCGTGGCTCAGCTCGTGCATGTTCCGGAAGGCGAGGAAGGGGCGCAGCCGCAACCGTGTGGGGGAGTGGGCGTCCAGCAGCGTGTAGCGGATCAACAGCTGCGTGCGCCGGTGTATCCACAGCATCTCCTTGCGCAGCACCACGCCGCCCACGCGATAGGTGATCGTGGGGGTGGGGGTATAGGCGAAGTCGGTGATGTATTTGTGGCCCCGGGGCTCGTAGATGCCCGGAAAACGGTGGATTGCCAGGTTGAAGCTCTGGTCGTGCTGGATGACGGTTTCGTCCAGGTTGGAGAGCAGCACGTAGTTCTGCTCGCCGTCGCCGATCGGGCAGACCATCAGACCGTGGTACTTCCGGGTGTTGCAGCAGACGATCGTCGTGCTCATGTAGCCGCCCGCCCGGTTGGTGCTCAGCATCTCCCGCTGGAGCGAATACTCCAGATTGCCGAGGCTGTCCTTGTCGAAGCTTAATACAGACATAGTTTTTTCTTTTGTGGACACCCGTAAATTTAAGGAAATTTCCCGAAATATCAAACGGTATCCGCGAATAAATTATTTCGGTTTTCCCCGTTTTTTTACCGTATCCCTTCCCCGCACGCGTGCGGCCCGTACCGTTCCGGACTGGCTGGGGAGGCAGGGCAAAAGTACGGTTTTACCCTGCGGGAACCAACATAAAACGTGCCGGTAAATGTCGTCTTCGGACTTATTTCGTATCTCGTGCGGCTTCTGTCCGGAAACGGGAACCCCGGAGCATCTCAAGGTGCTCTGGGGTTCCCGTGCGTGTGGCCCGGCGCTGTGCGCCGGTGGCCGTCCTATGCCCATTTCACCAGCGCGAAGTCCATGCGGTGGGGCAGTTTGTCGTTCTTGGGGTAGACTCTCAGCGCCATGTCGAACGTGCCGCTGCGGTCGGGCACCGAATCCACGGCGTAGGTGGCGTGGCTGCCTTCGCTGCCGATCAGTTCGAGCTGTTTGGTGTCCACGATCTTCACCTTGCCTTCGTCGATCTGGCTGGCCACGATCAGTTCCACGCCGATGTCCTGCGGACGGAGCCCGTCCACGTCCACCGTCACCTCGATATGGTAGGGGTTGCCCAGTTTGATGGCCTCCTTGCCCATGTCGAGCTGTTTGACGGCGAGGATGTTCACCTTGTCCCACGAGTTGCTGACCCTCCGTTTCCAGGCGGCGATTTCGCGGGCCAGCGTGAAGTCGGCGGCAACCATCGTCCGGTGACGCTCGCAGAGCTTGCCGTAGAAACGCTCCTCGTAGTCGCGCAGCATGCGGTTGGTCGTGAAGTTGGCCGCGATGTCCGCGATGCAGCTCTTGACGGCCCGCATCCACTCGTAGGGGATGTTCTGTTCGTCCCGTTTGTAGTACATGGGGGCGATCTCCTCCTCGATGGTGGTGTAGATGATTTCGGCGTCCAGGTCGTTCTGGAAATTCTGGTCGGTGAAGGTCCGCTCCATCGGCAGCATCCAGCCGGCCCCTTTCCGGTAGCCTTCCACCCACCAGCCGTCGAGTACGCTGAATTGCAGCACGCCGTTCATTACGGCCTTCTCGCCGCTGGTGCCCGAGGCCTCCAGCGGGCGGGTCGGGGTGTTGAGCCATACGTCCACGCCCTGCACCATCCTGCGGGCCAGCTCCATGTCGTAGTTCTGCAGGAAGATGATCTTGCCGGCGAAACGGGGCATGGCCGCCACCTCCACCACGCGTTTGATGAGGTCCTGTCCCGGCTTGTCGTTCGGATGCGCCTTGCCCGCGAAGACGAACTGCACGGGGCGTTCCGGGTTGTTGACGATGGCGTCGAGCCGGTCGAGGTTCGTGAAGAGAAGGTTGGCCCGTTTGTAGGTGGCGAACCGGCGGGCGAAACCGATGGTCAGCACGTCGGGCTTGAAGGCCTCGATGCTGCGGACCATCTGGCCCGGCGAGGTGAAGACCGCCTGCGAGGGGTCGGCCATCCGTTTGCGGATATGCTGGATGAGTTTGTCCTTGAGGACCATGCGTTCGCTCCACAGCTCCTCGTCCCGGATCTCGTGCACCTTCTGCCAGGCGGCGATGTCGTAGTCGTGCCGGCGGAACCCTTCCGGGAAGTACCGGGCATAGAGCCTGCGGAGGTTGGGTGCCGTCCAGGTGGGGAAGTGCACGCCGTTGGTGACGTAGCCGATGTGGAGTTCGTCCTTGAAGTAGCCGGGCCACATGCCGCCCAGGATCTCCTTGCTCACCTCGCCGTGCAGCCAGCTCACTCCGTTCACCTCCTGGCAGAGGTTGCAGGCCAGGAAGCTCATCGAGAACTTCTCGTTCGGATCGTTGGGCTTGGTCTTGCCGAGGTTGATGAACTGTTCCCATGTCACGCCCAGCCGGTCGGGGTAGTGCGACATGTACTGGCGGATCATCGACTCGGGGAAGGCGTCGTGTCCGGCCGGAACCGGCGTGTGCGTGGTGAAGAGCGACGAGGAGCGCACCACCTCCAGCGCTTCGCTGAACGAGAGCTTGTGCTTGCCGATCAGGTTGTTGATCCGTTCGATGCCCATGAAGGCCGCGTGGCCTTCGTTGCAGTGGTAGACGTCCTGGTGGATGCCCAGTTCGTTGAGGGCCCGGATGCCTCCGATGCCGAGCAGGATCTCCTGTTTGAGCCGGTTCTCCCAGTCGCCTCCGTAGAGGTAGTGGGTGATCTGGCGGTCTTCGTCCAGGTTCAGGTCGTGGTCGGTGTCGAGCAGGTAGAGGTCCGTGCGGCCCACTTCGCATTTCCAGATGCGGGCCGTGATCGTCCGTCCCGGGAAGGCGATGTGGATGCTGCACCAGTTGCCTTCGGCGTCGCGGGCAGGCGAGATGGGCAGCTTGTAGAAGTTCTGCGCCTCGTAGCTGGCCTCCTGGGCTCCCTGTGCGGAGAGGCGCTGCGTGAAGTATCCGTAGCGGTAGAGCAGTCCTACGGCCACCATCGGCACGTTCTTGTCGCTGGCTTCCTTGAGATAGTCGCCGGCCAGGATGCCGAGGCCGCCCGAATAGATTTTAAGGGTGTTGTTCAGGCCGTATTCCATGCTGAAGTAGGCGATCTTCGGCCCGCCGGCCTCCGCCTTCTCCTTCATGTAGTCCTGGAATTCGGCGTAGACGGCGTCCATCTTGGCGAGAAACTCCGCGTCCTTTTCGAGCTCCTTGAGCCGCTTGTAGTCGAGCCGGTCGAGGAAGTCGATCGGATTGCGGTCGCAGTCGTGCCACAGGGCGTTGTCGATGTACTCGAACAGTTCGTGGGCTCCCAGCGTCCATGACCACCAGAGGTTGTGCGACAGGATTTCCAGCGGGTGAAGACGGGTCGGCAGGCTCTTTTCCACCATCAGACGCGTCCAGGTGGGCGTATTGCTCACCAACTGCTGGCGCACGAAATTGATCTGTTCGGTATAGTTGCCGCCCCCCTCGTAGGCCACGCGGTTGGTGCGGGCCACGGCATTCTGCAGGGCGAGTTCGTAGGCTTGGCAGTAGAATTCGATCAGGTTCTCCCACAGGGCCGTCCTGGCGATGGCCGCGGCCGATTCGCGGTACCCGGCGTACTCTTCGGCGCTCATGCCGGCGAAACGGCGCAGCGAGGCGGCGATGGCCTCCACCACCTCGGAGTCGTTCGTGTCCGTGCGGCGGATCACCTCCACGCCTTTGTGCTCCTTGTCGTGGCGGTCCACCCACAGGCCGAATCCGGCCAGCGACGTGGTGACGGTCGGCACGCCGAAAGCCACGCTCTCCAGCGGGGTGTAGCCCCACGGTTCGTAGTAGGAGGCGAAGACCGTGACGTCCATGCCGGCCAGCAGCTCGTAGTAGTGCCTGTCGAAGATGCCGTCGTGTTCGTCGAGGTAGGTGGGAACGAAGATCACCTTCACCCGGCAGGCGGGGTCGAGCAGCCGGCTGTCCTTCATCGCGTTGAGGATCGGGTCCCAATCCGGAGCCGACAGATAGTGGGTCGTGTGCGGATTCTGGTTGCGGTCGATCGGGTTGGACGGGTCATCCAGATGGGCCCTCAGGTCCTTGCGGGGACCCTCGTTGCCGGCCGGTACGGTGATGTAGGCCAGCACGTCGCGCTCCAGTCCGTCGTTTTCAGCCAGTTTCTTGAGCGAATCCATGAAGACGTCGAGCCCTTTGTTCTTGAATTCATAGCGGCCGCTGGTGCCCACGATCAGCGGTTCCCGTTCGAACTTGCAGTCCAGGCAGGCTTCCGCCACGCGGATCATCGCCTCGCGGGCCTCTTTCCGTTTCTGTTCCAGTACGGGGGCCTCCCATACGAAGTCGTCCTCGAAACCGTTCGGCGTCACCAGATGCACCTCGCGTCCGAGCAGGTATTTGCATTCGCGGGCCGTGATATCGCTCACCGTGAGAAAGGCGTCGTAGTAGTTGGCCGCCGTCTTTTCGAGGGAGTGCTTGGCCACCACGTTGAACTGGCGGGCGTACTCGTCGGCGTTGAAACGGGTCAGGTTGCCGTACAGGGGCAGGCCGTTGCCGGCCAGCGAACGGCCCATCACCGTGGCGTGGGTGGTGAAGACCGTGGCGATATAGGGCGAGAACTTGCGCAGGTAGAGTCCGCCGCTGCTGGTCATCCACTCGTGGAAGTGGGCCGCCACCTTGTCGGTCGAGGCGCAGAAGGTTTCCACGTAGCTCTCGATCACCTTGGCGGCCGCGTAGCCGAAGAGGACCGGTTCGATGTAGTCCCACTGTCCGCTGATCGAATCCACGCGGTAGGTCTCCCAGAGGAATTTCAGGATTTCGTCCTTCTGGGGGATGAACGAACTGAAGTCCACCAGCACCACGAGCGGGTTGCCCTTTACTTTCCAGCGGCCCACCTTGACGCGGAGACCGTCGTTATAGACCATCTGTTTCCAGTTCTTGAGCAGGCTCGGGTCCTCTTCGAATTCGGGATTGGTCCCTTCCCGGTGGATGTCGGGCCCGATCAGGATATAGCGGTCGCCCAGGGTCTGGGACATGGTCAGCGCTTTGGTCGCGACGACGGTGTGGATGCCGCCCACCTTGTTGCATACTTCCCAACTCACCTCGAACAGGTAGTCGGGCTTCTCTTTGGTTCCGTTACATGCGGTCATATTTCATGTGTTTAGATGCGAATGGTCGAGGGTGCAAAATTAGGAATTTTTTGACTTCCTGTCACGGTTTTTCTTATTATTTATATGTATGCGTCTCCCCGTCTCCGGGCCAGAACAGTTCGCAGATCACGCCGTCCGACACGAGGTACTCCTCGGGCCGGAGACGGTAGCGGCCGCCCGTGTGTTCCAGTATGCCGGCCTCCACGAAACGGTGGGCCGACTCCTCGAAATAACGCAATTTGCGTGCCCCGAACCGGCGTTCCAGTTCGGCGGTGTCCACTCCCTCGGCCCGGCGCAGGGAGACCATCACCAGTTCGTCGTACCGTTCCTCCTCGGTGAGCGTCTCCTCTTCGTAGAGAGTCCCCTCCTCCAGCTCCCCGAGGTAGCGGGCGAGGGAAGGGGGGCTCCAGCTGCGGCGCCGTCCGTCGTAGGAGTGGGCCGAGGGACCGATTCCCAGATAGGGTTCGCCCGTCCAGTAGGCGCTGTTGTGGCGCGAACGGCGGCCAGGCCGGGCGAAGTTGGAGATTTCGTAGTGTTCGTATCCGGCGGCGGTGAGCGTGCGGTGGAGCGTGAGGTACTGCCGCTGGCTGGTCTCTTCGTCCACGGGTGTGAATTTCCCCTGTGCGGCCCGGCGGCCGAAGACCGTGCGGGGTTCGACGGTCAGGTGGTAGGCCGAGATGTGCTGGACCTCCAGTGAGAGCGCCCGCTCCAGGTTATCCCTCCACTCCCGGTCGCTCATGCCGGGGATACCGTAGATCAGGTCGATCGAGATGTTGCCGAATCCGGCCCGCTGCGCCTCCCGCACCGCCTTTTCGGCTCCTTCGGCCGTGTGGCGGCGGTTCATCAGCCGCAGGTCGCGGTCGACGAAGGACTGGATGCCGATACTCAGCCGGTCGAACCCGGCCCGCAGCAGCCCGTCGAGGCAGGCGGGCGAGAGGTCGTCCGGATTCACCTCCACGGTGGACTCCTCCAGTCCGGTGCAGTCCCACAGTTCCCGGGCCCTGGCCGTCAGCCGGCCGAGTTCCTGCGGAGCGTAGACCGAAGGGGTGCCTCCGCCGACGTAGAGCGTGGAGAGGCTGTCGCCGGGCAGAAACCGCCGCCGCAGCTCCATCTCCCGGAGCAGGGCCTCCAGCACGGGGCCGGTTTTGGCAAGGGATATGCAGGAGAAGAAGTCGCAGTAGTGGCACAACTGTTTGCAGAAGGGGATATGTATGTAGAGTCCGGCCATGCCCGTTTTGTGTTTTCCTTGTCAAAGAAAGGGAAATTCCCGGGAAATATTGCACGGGGCGGGAGAAAAAGCGGAACGGACCTTTCGGATCGCACCCTGCGGGGTCTCTGCGGGGCGGAAAAGCAACACGGAAAATTAATTTAGAAAAAAATTTAAAAAACTACTGTTATTTGTGTAACAATACAAAACTTTTTATACCTTTGCATCCGGAAAAGAAGATGTATTAACTAAAAATAGTTTGATTATGTCAAAGATCGATTTGAGCAAGTACGGGATCACGGGCGTGACCGAGATCGTACACAATCCCTCTTACGAGCAACTGTTCGAGGAGGAGACCGCTCCGGGCCTGGAGGGTTACGAGAAAGGTGTGGTGACCAATATGGGAGCCGTGGACGTGATGACCGGCGTGTACACCGGCCGTTCGCCCAAGGACAAGTTCTTCGTGATGGACGACGTGACGCGCGACACCATCTGGTGGACTTCCGACGAGTATAAGAACGACAACAAGCCCGCCACGCAGGAGGCATGGAAGGTGCTGAAGGATATCGCTTCGAAGGAACTTTCGAACAAGCGGCTCTACGTGGTGGACGCTTTCTGCGGCGCCAACGAGAATACCCGCCTCAAGATCCGCTTCATCATGGAGGTGGCCTGGCAGGCCCATTTCGTGAAGAACATGTTCATCCGTCCCACCGAGGAGGAGCTGAAGAACTTCGGCGAGCCCGACTTCGTGGTGCTGAACGCGTCGAAGGCCAAGGTGGAGAACTACAAGGAGCTGGGTCTGAATTCGGAGACTGCCGTGGTGTTCAACCTCACCGAGAAGATGCAGGTGATCATCAACACCTGGTACGGCGGCGAGATGAAGAAGGGCATGTTCTCCTACATGAACTACCTGCTGCCGCTCAAGGGTATCGCCTCGATGCACTGCTCGGCCAACACCGACATGGAGGGTAAGAACACCGCCATCTTCTTCGGTCTGTCGGGTACGGGCAAGACCACCCTTTCGACCGATCCCAAGCGTCTGCTCATCGGCGACGACGAGCACGGATGGGACGACGAGGGCGTCTTCAACTTCGAGGGCGGCTGCTACGCCAAGGTGATCAACCTCAGCCAGGAGAACGAACCCGACATCTGGAACGCCATCAAGCGCGACGCCCTGCTGGAGAACGTAACCGTCAACGCCGAGGGCGTGGTGGACTTCAGCGACAAGTCGGTGACCGAGAACACCCGCGTGTCGTACCCGATCTACTTCATCAAGAATATCGTGAAGCCCGTTTCGAAGGCTCCCGCCGCTAAGAAGGTGATCTTCCTGTCGGCCGATGCGTTCGGCGTGCTGCCTCCGGTTTCGATCCTGACCCCGGAGCAGACCAAATACTACTTCCTGTCGGGCTTCACCGCCAAACTGGCCGGTACCGAGCGCGGCATCACCGAGCCCACGCCGACCTTCTCGGCCTGCTTCGGTGCGGCCTTCCTGTCGCTGCACCCCACCAAGTACGGCGAGGAACTGGTGAAGAAGATGCAGATGTCGGGCGCCAAGGCCTATCTGGTGAATACCGGATGGAACGGAACCGGCAAACGTATCTCGATCAAGGACACCCGGGGTATCATCGACGCCATTCTGGACGGTTCGATCGACAAGGCTCCCACCAAGAAGATCCCGTACTTCGATTTCGAAGTGCCGACCGCTCTGCCGGGTGTAGATCCCAAGATCCTCGACCCGCGCGACACCTATGCCGAGGCGGCTCAGTGGGACGAAAAGGCCCGCGATCTGGCTGCCCGCTTTATCAAGAACTTCACCAAGTTCGAGGGCAACGAAGCCGGCAAGGCGCTGGTGGCTGCCGGTCCGAAGCTGTAATCAATGTAATATGGAATAAGTTTAAGGACGGAACGTCCCGGTCGCAAGGCCGGGGCGTTTTGTTTTCGGCGGGAGCCGGCGGGACGGACGGTTGCCTCCGGAGTGTGCGTCTGCCCGTCGGGGTGTCAGTCGCGGCAGATCAGTCGCAGCTGCAGGTTTTCCAGCCCGCAGCGGACGAGCGGGGTGGTGCCCATGCGGGTCCGGAACGCCGCGGCGGAAAGGGCGAGCCAGGTCTCGCGCGTCATTTCGTCGGGCCGGAAAAGCGGGGCGAATGCCGGGTGGGTGAACCGGGGGGCCTGGCGGTTGTAGGGACAGACGCTTTGGCACAGGTCGCAGCCGAAGAGCCAGCCGTGCAGGCCGGGTACGTCCGGAGGGCTCTGCGCGGTCCCTCCGGGGGGCGGAACGGGGGCGTTCGCGGAAAGCGCGGCCGGAGTGTCGGCCGGCGGGACGGGGGAGTGTCCGGGGGCTGTTTCCGTGGGAACGGGATGTTCCGCAGGCCTGGTGGCAGGAGATGCCGGGCGGGGTGCATCGGCCGGGGCGGGACGTTCGATCGTCAGGCGCGAGATGCAGCGCCGCAGATCGAGCCGGCGCGGAGCCGTGATCGCACCGTTCGGACAGGCATCCATGCAGCGCCGGCAGGTGCCGCACCGCTCCCCGGCGAACGGCGTGTCGTAGCGGTCGGCGGGGGCGTCGAGCACCGCCTCGCCCAGCAGGACGAACGAGCCGAATCGGGGAGAGACGAGCAGGGAGTTCTTGCCGATCCAACCCAGTCCGGCCTCCGCAGCCCAGCTCTTCTCCATCAGCGGGGCCGTGTCGGTGAAGCAGCGGCCCGTGACGCCGGGATAGCGCCGGCGGACGGCGTCGAGCAGGGCGGTCAGCATCTCCCGGATGGTCGTGTGGTAGTCGCGTGCCAGGGCGTAGGAGGCGATGCGGGGGTAGGGTTCCCACGGGCGGGCGGGATCGGGGACCGGGCGGCAGCTCTCCTGCCAGGCCCCGTTGTTGCAGGAGACCAGGCAGACGACTACCGTACGGGCTCCCTCTACGAGCAGGGCGGGGTCGAGGCGTTTGTCCGCGTGGCGCTCCAGGTAGCCCAGTCCGGCATGATTGCCCGCGGCCAGCCACGCAGAGAATCCCTCCGCCCGTTCGTCCAGCCGTCTGCAACGGGCCACTCCGCAGTCGTCGAACCCTATTCCGAGGGCCTGCCTCCGTATCCATTCCGCCTCCAGCATCGCATTATTTTTCGTAAAAATAGCGTTTTCATAATAATAAAAACTATTTTTGCGTTTGAAATTGGGAGTATTTTTTGTTGATTATGGCTTTTAAAACATTGCGCGAACTGTATCTGAACAGTATCGGTTCGTTCGCCGAAAGGCCCTCTTTCTCGATGTACGAGGCCGGCTCCATGACCTACCGGGAGTTCGGGGAGCGGGTCGAGACCGTCCGGGAGATGCTGCTCGACGCGGGGCTCAGCAGCGGCGACAAGGTGGCCCTCCTGAGCGGGAACATGCCCAACTGGCCCGTCTGCTATCTGGCCGTCGTCTCGTCCGGCATGGTGGTGGTTCCGATCCTGCCCGACTTTTCGGGACCGGAGCTCGACATGATTATCGAGCATGCCGACGCCAAGGCGCTGCTGGTATCCGACAAACTCTTTTCGAAAGTTTCCAAAGCGATCATAGAGAAACTCAATGTGGTGATCCGCACCAAGAACCTGGGAATCATCTCCCGGCACGGTACGGGACGGGGTACGATGACCGAGCCCCGCGGCGAGGATGTCGCGGCGATCATCTACACGTCGGGCACCACCTCCAAACCCAAGGGGGTGATGCTCTCCCACAGCAATCTCTGTTCGCAGCTGGAGATGGCCCGGAGGCTCTATCCGATCGGTCCGCAGGACGTGTTCCTTTCGATCCTGCCCCTGTCGCATACCTACGAGTGTTCGATCGGTATGCTCTATCCTTTCATGGAGGGCTCGTCGGTGGTCTATCTCGACCGTCCGCCCACGGCTTCGACCCTCATGCCCGCCATGAAGGCGATCCGGCCGACGATCATGCTGAGTGTGCCGCTGATTATCGAGAAGATATACAAAAGTCAGGTGCTCAAACCTTTCACGGAAAACGCCTTCAAGAAAAGGGTGTACGGCTGGGGTTGGTTCCGCCGGATGATCCATCGGGTGGCGGGCCGGAAACTGGTGAAGATTTTCGGCGGCCGCCTGCGCTTTTTCGGAATCGGCGGAGCCAAGCTCGACACGCAGGCCGAACAGTTCCTGATCGACGCGCGTTTCCCCTATGCCATCGGATACGGGCTCACCGAGACCGCACCGTTGATCGCGGGGGCCATTCCGGGCCGTACGTCGCTCGGCTCGACGGGTCCCGTGATGGACGGCGTGTCGGCCCGGCTCGAAAATATCAATCCCCGGTCGGGCGAAGGTGAGATCGTGGTCAAGAGCCCGAGCACGATGATCGGCTATTACAAGAATCCCGAGGCCACGAAGGAGGTCTTCACGCCCGACGGCTGGTTCCGCACCAAGGACCTCGGCCTTTTCGATTCGCGCGGTTACCTCTATATCAAAGGGCGTCTGAACAACATGATCGTCGGGCCCAGCGGGGAGAACATCTATCCGGAGGAGATCGAGACGGTCATCAACAGCCATTTTCTGGTGACCGATTCGATCGTCAAGGAGGAGAAGGGCAAACTGGTGGCTCTCGTCCATTTCAACCGCGAGGAGCTGGAGCGCCGCTATTACAGCATGAAGGAGGAGCTGGGATACAGGATGGACGAGATCAAGTCCGACCTGATGCGCTACGTCAACTCCAAGGTGAACAAATTTTCCCGGATTTCGGTGGTCGTGGAACAGACGGACGGTTTCGAAAAGACCCCGACCCACAAGATCAAGCGGTTCCTCTATATCAAGAACCGGAAGAAATAGGCTCTCTCTGCCGCGAAACGGGGAAAGGCCGTCCTTACGGACGGCCTTTCCTGTCATTTGGGGGACGCACCCGGAGCGGGGAACCGGACTGTATCCGGGAAGAGGGGGTGAATCCGGGGCTGCCGGCCGGGGCCGTATTCCGGACAGGGCAGCGGTTTTAGGCCCCAGGAAGCCGGGGCGTTTCGTAGCGTCGGTGGAACAGCCGCAGCAGGAGGAAGCCGGCCAGCGCGAGCGGGGCTCCGACCAGGGCGGTGTAGCGGTAGTCCAGCCCGGCGTCGAGCGGGAGGCCGCCGAGGTAGGCGCCCAAAGCGTTGCCGAGGTTGAAGGCCACCTGAACACTGGCGGCTCCCAGCATTTCTCCCCCTTTCGAGTAGCGGATCAGCAGGATCTGCTGGGGGCTGGAGAGGGCGAAAAGTCCCGTCGTGCAGAGGCACATGAGCAGGACGGAGAGCCACGGCACCGGCGACAGGAAGAAGGTGAGCAGCAACAGGAGACAGACGATGCCCTGGACCGTGGCGGCTACACGCCCGGGCTGGAAACGGTCGGAGAGGCGTCCGCTGGCCAGGTTGCCGACCACCATACCGAAGCCGGCCAGCACCATGAGGAAAGTGATGCTGTGGGCAGGGAACCCGGAGACGTTCACCAGCAGCGGATTGATGTAGCTGTACCAGCTGAAGATACCCCCGTTGCCCAGCATCGTGGCGCCGATCAGCAGCCAGGGGGCGGGCGAACGGAGAAACCGGAACTGTCCCTTCAGTCCCGTGTCGGGCAGGCTCTCCACCTGCGGCACCCAGCGCCAGATGTAGTAGAGGATGATGACGCCCCAGCAGCCGACCAGCAGGAAAGTGAGCCTCCAGGAGAGGGCCGAGGCGAGCGAGGTGCCCAGCGGCACGCCGAAAAGATTGGCGACCGTCATGCCCGCCACCATGATCGAGACGGCCTGCGAACCGTGTCCCTTGTCGGCCAGTTTGTCGGCCACGATCGAGCCCACGCCGAAATAGGCGCCGTGGGGCAGGCCCGACACGAACCGGGAGAGGAGCAGCACCCAGTAGTTGGGAGCCGAGGCGGCGCAGAGGTTACCTACCATGATGATCGTGACCAGCACGAGGAGGATTTTCTTGAGCGGATATTTGCGGGCGAGGATCAGCATGGGCGCCCCTACGCAGACCCCCAGTGCATAGGCCGAAATGAGATGACCGGCAGCGACGATGCCGATACCCAGGTCGTCCGCCACGTAGGGCAGGATACCCATCATCACGAACTCGGCGATGCCCAGTCCGAGCGTTCCGAAGGCCAGCGCGATAAGACTTTTTTTCATCGTTCAGTCGTTTTTCGGGCGCAAAAATACGACTTCGCGGAAAAAATCGTGCCGCGCGGGGAGAAATTTAATTCGCCACGTCGTTACATGGCCCATGTGCGGTGTGACGCATGTTCGTGCGGGGGATATGGTGACGGGAACGCTTTATTCCGGTGCGGAGTGCGGCTCCATGGGAGCGGACGGTTCCGTGTCGGCGAAATCGGTATCCGTGAAGATATACTCGAACGTTATGTGCCGTTTTCTTTTCTGCACGAGAGTATATGTCTTTATCTGATATAGATTATTCGTTTCCGGGTCCGGAGGGTAAAACTTATGAATAACTTGTTTCTCCCCGTTCGAAACCACGATGGAATCGCCGGGATTAGGAGACATATGGTCCCCGCAAAAAGGAAGTGGATAATGCCCTTCTGCCCAAAATTTTAATGCATGACTTCCCTGTGGTGGGATAATGAAAACGGTATCTTCTGTCAGAGAGTGTCTCGCATCATGTGAGTGCCACGTAAAACAGATTGATTCATCCGTCTGATTTTTATACACACAAGTGGAAGTATATACGTATTCAGTAAAGCATCCGGAAAATGCAAGGATCAGAAAGGCGGATACCGGCAGGAATCTTTTCATAATCGTCCGTTTGGGGGTTCATGTGTCCAGGTTCGCATAAATATAAGTAAATTATGCGAATCGGCAAGATCGGCCGTGTTTTTGGGGGGATGACGACTGCGGAATGGTGCGGGAGCCTCCCGCCTCCTTGCCGCCTATTCGTGCCGGGGGGCCGTTGTCGCCCCGTAGAGCTCTCCCTGCCAGGCATTGCGCTCCTCCAGCCGCTTTTCGAGCAGGGCCAGCAGGCGGTCGTTGCGGATCAGCCCCCACGTGGGGCCGACATGGTAACGGGGCGGGGCCTCTCCCGCGAAACGTTCCACCACCAGGTCGGGCCGGAGGCGGCGGAGAATCTCCGTGAAGAGGTCGAGGTAGGCCGGCAGGTCCCAGAAACGGAACTCCTCCGGCCGGGCGGCGTAGCGGGCGGCCATCGGCGTGCCCCGGAAAATCTGGAGCTGGTGGAACTTCACGGTGGTGAGGGGCAGGGCGTTGATCCGCTCGGTCTGTTCGACCAGCATCCGGTCGGTTTCGCCCGGCAGGCCCAGGATGAAGTGTCCGCCCACGTGGAGCCCCCGTGCGGCGGCTGCCTCCACGGCCCGGCGGGCGCACTCGAAATCGTGGCCCCGGTTGACGGTCCGCAGCGTACGGTCGTAACACGATTCGATCCCGAACTCGAGGGCGACGTAACGGTCGCGGGCCAGCGAGGCGAAATAGTCCAGTTTCTCGTCGTCCACGCAGTCGGGACGCGTGCCCACCACGATGCCGGCCACGCGGGGATCGCGCAGCGCTTCGTCGTAGATGGCCCGCAGGCGCTCCAGCGGGGCATGGGTGTTGGAGTAGGACTGGAAGTAGGCCAGGAAGCGGTCGGCCCGGCGGTAACGGTTGGCGTGGAACTCGATTCCTTCGGCGATCTGGGTGGCGACCGTCTTGTCGGGCGTGCAGTAGGAGGGGGTGAACGCCTCGTTGTTGCAGAACGTGCAGCCTCCCGTGGCGACCGTCCCGTCCCGGTTGGGGCAGGTGAACCCGGCATTGATGGTCACCTTCTGGACTCGGCCGCCCAGCAGCCTGCGGAAATAACCGGCATAGCTGTTGAACCGCCTTTCATCTCCCCACGGATAGAGCATGGCGGCACTATGCTTTCAGAGCCTCGATAAAGCCGGGAAAGAGCGTCCACAGGTGCTCGGTTTGGAGCCACAGCTCGCGGGCCAGTGCCTCGCGGGAAGGCCGCGGGCTCTCCACGTCCTTCAGGTACTCCTCGCTCACGGGGTGTGCGTCCGAAACGAACTCCCGGTAGTAGACGGCGAAATTCCTGCGGAAGTGGAACAGTTCGCCTTCGGGCAGCCGTCCGTTGCGGCGGAATTCGGCCCAGAGCTTGAGCACTTCCTTGTCGGCATATTTGTCGCTGATGTCGTTGACGACCTCGTCGAACAGTTCGTATTCGCCCAGCGCCACATAGGAGTAGGCCAGCAGTTTGGTGGCCTCCAGGTGGTCTTCCGGATCGAGCTCGAGCAGCATCTCCAGCATGGCGGCGCACATCTCGAAATCGCCGATCAGGAAGTGGTCGATCGCCGAACTGTTGAGGATGAACATGGCGTTCTGGTTGTGCTCGTCCTCCCACTCCAGTTCGGTCTCGCCCTCTTCGGGGATCAGGTCGGCCAGCCGCTGGAACGCTTCGTAGCGTGTGTTGCAGGCGGCTTCGATCTCTCCGGCGGCCTCCTGCTCCTGCGAGCGCAGCCAGGCCTTTTCGAACGTGAATCCTCTCTCTCCGGCGGGGTAGTCGATCCGGTAACAGTCCTGCGGGGTGGGCTTAAGCTCCAATTCTTTCATTCTTTCTGAACAGTACGATAAAATAGACGAGGGTAACCAGTGCCGTGACGGCGGCCAGCGTCATGCCCAAGGGGCGCGGCAGACCGATCATCTGGGGCGACGTGAAGAGGTAGCCCGAACAGATGAAGGTCATGAATACGGCCGGGACGAGACTGATGTAGATGTTCTTCTTGCGGCGGAACAGGTAGACCGTGATGGCCCACAGCGTGGCAACGGCCAGCGTCTGGTTCGCCCATGCGAAGTAGCGCCATACCACGCCGAACTCCAGCTGCGTGATGACGAATCCCACGATGAAGAGCGGAATGCAGATATAGAGCCGCTTGAGGAACGAACGCTGTTCCATGCCGAGGAAGTCGGCCACGATCAGCCGTGCGCTGCGGAAGGCTGTGTCGCCCGTGGAGATCGGGGCGGCCACGACGCCCAGCAGGGCCAGGATGCCGCCGACCCGGCCCAGCGTGGTCTTCGAGATGACGTCCACGGCCCACGCGGCGTCGCTGCCGTGGGCGGCCAGTTCCTTGTTGAGAAGGTCCACTCCCCCGAAAAAGGCCATGGCGATGGCGGCCCAGATCATGGCGATGACGCTCTCGGCGATCATGGCGCCGAAGAAGACCCCGCGGCCCTGCATCTCGTTGGTGATGCAGCGGGCCATCAGCGGCGACTGCGTGGCGTGGAAGCCCGACAGGGCCCCGCAGGCGATCGTGATGAAGAGGGTGGGGAAGATGGGGAAGGCGGCGGTATCCGGCTGCATGTTGACCAGTGTGCCGCCCGTCAGTTCGGGTACGGTGTAGTCGCCGAAGCAGATGACGAAGAAGAGGCCCGCGGCCATGATGAGCAGCGCCGCTCCGAACAGCGGGTAGATTTTGCCGATGATCTTGTCGATGGGCAGCAGCGTGGCGACGACGTAGTAGGCGAGGATGATCCACACCCATGCGGTTTTCGAGATGCCGGGGG
>CDZF01010827.1_pt1 | contig 23104 bp, 18 predicted proteins | sample 557591 | NCBI WGS metagenome assembly CDZF01 (sample SAMEA3182093, study PRJEB8094) | gut metagenome | biome: human; feature: gut; material: Stool; isolation source: human stools | place: Canada | collected 2012-02-04
CATGCCGACTCCCGCCACCAGACTGAACGCAATGGAGGTATGTACGGCATAGCCTACCATCTCGGCACGTTTTGCCCCATAATACTGAGAGATAATGACTGTGGCACCGCTGGACAATCCAACGAAAAATCCCACCAGCAGCTGGATCAGCGTACCGGTGCCGCCACCTACCGCCGACAAAGCTTCTTTTCCGACAAAGCGCCCTACGATCACCGCATCCGCTGCATTATATAATTGTTGAAAAAAGGTCCCGAACAAAATAGGGAAAAAGAACAGGAGCAGCTGCTGCCAGATGACTCCCGTTACGATTTTGTTCTCTTTCCCTATAACATTTTCTGTCTGCTCTTGTGTTTTCTTTGTATTTTCTTCCATATAAATCATACCCTTTGAAAATCTGTACTTCTACGATGATAGTATCATTTCCACCAAACCTTTTCAAGAGGGCAATCTTATCCACAGCCAAGGGCAGGAAAAACCCCGGGTGGTGGAAGCACCCGGGGGCCTTGTCTGCACCCGGATGAGTCGCAGCATCCGGGCACAGCACTCTGTATATACCAAATTGAGGGATTAGATAAAAGCTAAGTTAAGTTACTCGACATCTTGCAGAGCTGCGAAGTCTTCTTCGCCGGTACGAACCTTTACTACCTTGTCAACGTTGTATACGAAGATCTTGCCATCGCCGATATGTCCGGTGTACAGAGCCTTCTTGGCAGCCTCGATCACAGTTGCTACTGGGATCTTGCTGACTACGACTTCTACCTTCACCTTGGGAAGCAGGGTCGCATCCATTTCAACACCACGATACATCTCGCCGGCGCCCTTCTGTACGCCACAGCCCATAACCTGTGTCATGGTCATACCGGTAACACCCAGATCGTTCAGTGCTTTCTTCAGTACTTCGAACCGGGCAAGCTTTGCAATAACCACTACTTTGTAGATTCCGGTTGCAGGAATTGCTGCCGGAGCTGTCTCTACCTTTACTGCCGCTTCCTTCATGGCTGCGGAAGCTGTGTCATAATCACTTACGCCAAGGCTGGTATTTTCATTTACCTCCATGGTCATAGTGTTGGAAATATCCATAATGCTGAAGCCTGCATATGCGGAAGGAAGACCATGCTCACAGGAGTCCAGACCAACAATCTCTTCTTCCTCAGATACACGTAAGCCTACGGTAGCCTTGATGATCAGGAAAGCAATGGTAATCGTTACTGCAGTCCATGCCGCCACACTTACAAAACCTAACAGTTGCAAACCAAGCTGCCTGAAGCCACCGCCATAGAACAGGCCTACCACACTGTCATTGCCGGGTGCGGAAGTGGTTGCAAATAAACCAGTTGCGATAGTACCCCAGATACCATTCATGCAATGTACTGCAACAGCACCTACAGGGTCGTCAATATGAAGCTTATAATCCAGAAGCCATACACCAAATACTACCAGAAGTCCTGCTACTGCACCGATCACGATAGCACCGAAGCAATCCGTCACATCACAAGGAGCGGTAATCGCTACCAGACCTGCCAGAGATGCATTCAGACACATGGATACATCAGGTTTGCCATATTTGATCCAGGTAAATACCATACATACTACAGTTGCGATTGCGGGAGCTACGGTAGTGGTAAGGAACACGGAGCCCAACTGCTCTACGGAAGTACAAGCAGCACCATTGAATCCATACCAGCCAAGCCACAGGATAAATACACCAAGGCATCCAATCGGAAGGTTATGTCCGGGGAATGCATTTACTTTTACAATCTTACCACTCTTGTCCTTTTCAAACTTACCAAGACGGGGACCTAAAAGCTTTGCTCCGATCAAAGCAGAGATACCGCCTACCATGTGAATTGCGCAGGAACCTGCGAAATCATGGAAGCCAAGCTGTGAAAGCCAGCCGCCGCCCCAGATCCAGTGAGCTTCAATGGGATATATCAAAGCGGAGATCACACCGGAATAAATACAATAGGATAAGAACTTGGTTCTCTCTGCCATAGCGCCGGATACGATGGTAGCTGTGGTAGCACAGAACACCAGATTAAATACAAAATTTGAATAATCAAAATTCTCATAGGCAGTAAAGATGTCCAGTCCCGGCTTGCCGATCAGACCTACTACATCTTCACCAAGTAACAATCCAAAGCCAATCAAAATAAATACTACAGTACCGATACAGAAATCCATCAGATTCTTCATCAGAATATTACCGGCATTTTTGGCTCTGGTAAATCCGGTCTCCACCATTGCGAATCCTGCCTGCATCCAGAATACCAGGGCCGCACCGATCAGAAACCAGACTGCAAATAATTGACCATCTACTGCGCTTAAGATTTCTTCTGTCATAACATTTTCCTCCTCACTCTTCGTGAAATATCTTCCACCATACTTCACCGGTGTAAAAAAATATGCGATACTATGGTCTCATCCTTCGAAGCCCCATTGCATCGCATCCTTAGGGTATAGCAGTCAAACTGTTTTCCACCATACCCTTACGCTATTTTTGTCCGGCCACGCGCGTTGTGATACTGCCGGACAATACCCGGGATATACATCCCGGTATGATTAGCGGTCGTCAAGTGACCATTCGTGCCAGCACGATGTTCACTTTCCTCGTCGCCATAACAAAAAGGGCGCTACAGTTTTATTCTGTAGCGCCTTTGCTATGTTGAGAGTATAGCACCGTGGTTTTAGAGTGTCAACATGTTTTTTATATTTTCTTTATATTTTTACAGTTCCATAAGAAGTCGCTCATAGCAAGTTCCTTCCCAGGTGACCTGATCCAGTTGGGAAAATCCCAGTCTTTCTGCAAGATGCAGGGATATTTCGTTCTCCGGCATCACCAGCATCTGCACCTGTTCAAATCCCAATTCCTCTTTCCCGTATTCCAGCAATGCCTTACACACCTCCGTAGCATATCCCTGCCGCTGCCACGGGACACCGATGACGAAGCCCAGCTCCGGATCCTCGCAACCCTCGCGGTTGGAGAATCCGGCTCTGCCGATCACCTGTCCGGTCATCCGGTCACAGATCGTCCAGACGCCGTAATTATAAAAATAATACATATTTTCCGTATAATCCTTCAGATAGGCCTCTTCTTTCGCCCGCTCCGGATAGAGTCCTTCTGTGTACTTCGTCACAGAAGGATCCGCATAAATCTCATAAAGGGCATCCAGATCCTCCGCACCGGTCTCCCGGATGAGACACCTCTCCGTGGTCAGAATCTCCCAGGGAATGCCCACGTATCTGCGATAGACCTTCTCCAGATAATCAAAATCCAGTTCACTGATATTTTCACAGGCATAACGGACACCGCTAAAATCCTGATCCCTGTTGTCCTCATGGAGCCAGACAAGCACCGGGCAGCCCTGCTCCAAGAGTTCCTGTGCACGTTTTCCGTTATCTACGATCCAGAGTTTTCCCTGCCCGCTTTCATACCCGGACATCATGCTATCCCGGACGCTTTTCTCTTCGAAGCACTCTTTTCCCGACCCGTTTCTTTGTTGGGAAAATTCTCTTTCCTGTCTCTGTCTGCGAATCGCATCCAGCAGGGCGTGCATCTGCGCACCATATTTTTTACTGTAGCTTTTTCGTTCCTCGTCCGATGCACCTTCCGGATATATTTCTATTGACACCTGCTTCAAAAAATCCATCTGCCGCAATTCTCCTCTTTACGTTTCCCCGGGAATCCATTACAATAATATTTATATTTTATGATGCCAGGGTCAAAAGGTCTAAGCCCACATGAGCTTGCTCATAGGTGGGTGAAAGACCTTAGGACCCGCTCCAATATGAGCATAAAAGTGGGATGATAATCCCACGATATGCGAATATTGGGTATAATTGTGAGAGTGCGTAGCACGAAGCAATTCGTAGGCATCAAAGTCGGGGCTTTTGACCCTGATATCATTTTATTCTATTTCTGTCAAGAAAGAAAGGAAATTATTATGGCAAAGAATCCTATTGTTACTATTACTATGAAGGATGGCGGTGTGATCAAATGCGAGCTTTATCCTGAAATTGCCCCCGAATCCGTCAACAATTTTATCAGTCTGATCAACAAGCATTTTTACGATGGTCTGATCTTCCACCGTGTCATCCGCGGTTTCATGATCCAGGGCGGATGTCCCGATGGCACCGGCATGGGTGGTCCCGGCTACAGCATCAAGGGTGAATTCGCTGCTAACGGCGTGACCAATGATCTGAAACATACCGAAGGCGTTCTGTCTATGGCAAGAGCTATGCATCCCGATTCCGCAGGCAGCCAGTTCTTCATCATGCACAAAACCAGTCCTCACCTGGATGGCTCTTATGCCGCTTTCGGTAAGGTCATTGAGGGCATGGATGTGGTAAATAAGATTGCAGATACCCCTACTGATTACAGTGATCGTCCTCTGGAGGATCAGGTAATGGAAAGCGTTACCGTAGATACTTTCGGCGAGGCCTATCCCGAGCCCAACAAGCTGGACAGATAAGATTTCAAAAAACAACCTCCGTAGGTCAGATGTTCTCTGACCTACGAAGGTCTTTTTATGTCTATGGTTTTCATATCTGTGGATCAATATTCCACGTTTTCACAATTTTCAATAAAAATAGGAGCTTCCACTTCGCCCTTCATGTCCTCAGTAATCTCATAAGAGAAATTCCGGAAATGGATATTTTCTGCATTGCGGGCATACAGCACTCTGAGAGAATCCTCCAGGATCACATTTCCCTCGTTGGGACGCAGATCATGGTAGTTCTTCGGCCAGTCCGTCTTCTTCTCCAGTTGGACATGAATACCGTCAAATGTGATATCCCGGATATTTTTCGAATCGTCACCATAGATCAGGATGCCATTCTCTCCGACACAGTTGATATTCTGGAAACGGACATTCCGGATATATCCCACATTCGTCTCCGTATTTCTCTTCACCGCAGTGATGGTAATGGGTTCTGCCTCGCCCCACCAATGTACCTTGGAGAACAGGCGGGTATCGATATTCAGATTGGAGAATGTCACATTTTCTATACAGCCTTTATCACGTAACTGCAGGGAAATTGCACGGTTGGTGCGCTGGATACTACAGTTGGTCACGGAAATGTTCCGGAAAGGTGCTTCACTCTCCGTGCCGAACTTGATAGCAGCACTGGTGGAGATCATGGTACAGTTATCCACTACAATATTTTCGCAGGGACCATATTCCATGGCAGCCGCCGTATTCTTAAATACAATACAGTCATCTGCGCATTCAATATGACAGTTGGAGATTCTCACATTGCTGCAGTGATCCGGATCAATGCCATCGCAGTTAGCCAGACGCAGATTATTGATAATACGGATTCCCTCAATCAATACTTCCTTACATCCCACCAGATGAGTGGTCCAGAATGCACTGCCGGTCAGGGTTACCTGCTGGATGGTCAGATGCCTTACATTTTCCAGGAACAGCAACGGTACTCTGGGATAAAAATATCCGTCAATATGCCATTTGGTCACCTTTCCATAGAATATCTCCTCGTTGCCGTCAATCTTGCCAAATCCGGTGATAGCCACATTCTCGGCATCCTTGCTGTATACAAAATTCAGCGTCGGTTTTCCATTGTAATCACAGGCATTGTAGGTCGGAGTGTCTACCTTGCTGATCTGTGGGGTTCCCACTTTCAACATATCGAAATCTTCCAGATGGTCACTGGCTTTCAGGACAGCCCCCATCTCCAGATGAAATTCCACATTTGATTTCAGAAAAATGGTTCCGCTCCGGAAGACATGTCCTCCCTGTAACAGGACCTTACCGCCGCCAGCCTGGCTGCAGGCATCAATCGCCTTCTGGATGGCTGCAGCGTCATTCGTCACGCCATCACCTTTTGCACCGTATTCCAATACATCGTATATCATCTCTCTGCTCCTCTCTTAGCCCTTCAGGCCGGAAGTGGAAATTCCTTCTACCAGATATCTCTGCAGGCAGAAGAAGATCAATACTGCAGGCAGAATAGACAAGGTCGCCATAGCGAACATAGCACCGTAGTCGGAAGAAGAACTGGGGTCACAGAACATTTTCAGTGCCAGACTGACAGGATATTTCTCTGTCTTGTTGACATACAATAATGCTCCAAGGAAATCATCCCATCTCCACATAAAGGAGAAGATACATCCGGTGATCATGGTAGGAACCATCAGCGGGAAGATGATCTTGGTGAAAATGGTATAATAGGAGCAGCCGTCAATCTTTGCTGCCTCATCCAGCTCTCTGGGAATGCCTTCAATAAAGTTTGTCATCATATAAACGAAGAAACCCTGAATAGCAAAGCAATAAGGCACGATCAGCGGCAGATTGGTTCCAACCCAGTTCAGCTTCTGATACCAGAGATACTGAGGGATCATCAGTACCTGTGCCGGCAGCATCATAGATGCCAGCATTGCTGCGAAGAGAAGCTTTCTGCCGGGGAATTTGCATCTGGCAAATCCATAGGCTACCACAGAGGAAGAAAGTACGGTTCCAATGGTGGCGGTAATGGAGATAAACAGAGAGTTTTTGAAGAAGGTTCCAAAACCTACCTTTGCAAAGCCCTTCCAGCCGTTTACATAGTTCTGTAATGTGAATTTTTCCGGGATCAGGCTGGTGGCTGTGGTAAAGATGGTGTTCGTATCCTTAAAGGAACTCATTACCATCCATACCAGCGGATAGATCATTACCAGTCCGAAGGCACATACTAAAATGTGATATATAATATTGCTGATTGTCTTTTTTCTTTTCATAATAACACCCACTTACGCGTTGCGGCGTACCTTTCCGATTCTATAAACCGCCATCGTATACCCACAGTTTTTTGGTTGCAAACAGGATCCATGTAATAAATGCGATCAATGCCAGCATGATCCATGCCAGTGCTGCGCCGTAACCGGTACTTCCGAAGAGGAAGGACTGCTGGTACATATATACCGTGTAGAACAGAGTAGAGTTCATGGGTTTACCCTGTGTGATGATCAGGCACTGTGTAAATGCCAGAAAACCGTTGATCATCTGCATTACCAGGTTAAAATGGATCGTGGGAGTCAGAAGCTTCAGTGTGATCTTCCAGAACTGCTGCCATCCGTTGGCACCATCCACTCTTGCCGCTTCATAGAGGCTGACAGGAATCTGCTTCAATGCAGACAGGAAGATCAGCATGGAAGAACCGAACTGCCATACCGCCAGAATGATCAGAGTCCAGATTGCTGTTCTGGTATCACCCAGCCATGCTACCGGCTCTTTCATTCCGAACACCATCAAAAGTTTATTTACAAGTCCGTCTACCGCAAACAGTCTCTTCCAGAGGATTGCTACTGCTACAGATCCGCCGATGATGGAAGGCAGATAATACAGTGCACGGTAAACGCCTGTCATTTTCGTACTCTTAAATAAAAGCAGTGCAACGATCAATGCGAAGATCAGTCGTAACGGAACCGAAATGATGGCAAATTTGAAAGTTACCACCAGAGACTGATAAAACGTTGCATCAGAAAACATTCTCTTAAAATTCGCCCATCCGGTAAATGTAGGGGGCTGTAAAATATTGTAATCGCAGAAGGAATAGTAAAGCGATATACACATGGGAATAATCATAAACGCCAGAAATCCAACGATAAATGGCATAGTACATACGATACCTGCAGCCTTTTCCGTATTCAGCTTCTGACGGATAGTCATGTGCTTTGTTGTCTTCATAACGTTACCTCCGTTGCTGCAGCATTCATAGAAGCAGCCTTTTTTCAGAATGGGTACTGCGGATGCTTCCACAGTACCCATTTTGTCATTCTAAAAAATGTTGTAAGATTGTTATTACTTATGTAAGTTCAGACAGCTTATCTGGACATGATCTGGTTGCCCATCTTGAACAGATCTTCTGCTGCCTCCTGTGCGGTCATCTGACCATAGAGGATCTTATCAACCAGCTGGTTGTAGTAATCATATACTTCATTTGCTCCATCAGGGATCGCAGGGCTGATAGCGGAGCAGTTGGGAGTTACTACGTCATTTACATACTTGGTAACCACCTGTGCAGTCTCATCCTGCAGAGGAGCGATGGCGGATGCTACTACGGAAGAAGCAGGCACACCTCTCTCACCAAGAAGGATCTTGTTAGCATCTTCAGAGTTCAACAGATAGTTTACAACCTTAACAGCTTCTGCCTCATTCTCGCCGGCATCTCTGGATACTGCAAAGAACTGGCTGGGCTTTAAGAAGTTAGACTTCTGAGGGTTCTCGGAAGGCCATGTGGTGATGCCGATCTCCATACCTTCGGGAGCGGCCGCTACCATAGCAGACAGCTGGTTGGACCAGAAGAATCCGCACCAGGACTGGGTTGCTTCGGAGGAGAAGTATACCAGAGGACTCTGCTCTACAGAGTTGGAAGTCAGTTCAGCGTGAACATCTGCGCCGATGATCCATCCGTCCTTGACACCATCTTCATAAATCTGGAAGCCCGGTACCAGACTTGCTGCATCTGTTACATTGAGGGAATCCTCATTGAACAGCTTCACCACATCATGAGAACGCATTGCATAGGGCAGATAGTTGTCACCTGCACTGTAAGGAAGATCAGTCTTAACACCGGACTTCTCATAAACCTCACGTGCCACTGCCTCGAACTCATCAATTGTCATGTTATCTTTTACAGTGATTCCCAGGCTGTCCAGCAAGGTCTTGTTGTAGAACAGGGAAGGTGCATTCATTCCTGCACAGACTGCATATAACTTACCGTCAATGGAACCCGCATCCAGAATACCCTGAGATACATTAGATACATCCAGCGTACCATCTTCTACATAAGGTGTCAGGTCTACCAGCAGATCTGCTGCTACATACTGTGCCAGATAGGAATAGTCCATCTGCAGGCACTCGGGAAGGGAATTACCTGCTGCCAGGGTGGACAGCTTGGTCCAGTAATCATTCCACTCTGCAGGCTGTGTATCAAAGGTTACACCGGGATTCTGCTCAGAATACAGATCCAGGGCTGCCTGTGTACGTTCATTTCTGGTCTGGTTGCCCCACCAGGTGAATGTCATGGATACATTTCCGGCCGCTGCACTTCCGCTGTTGTCAGCAGTCGTGGTTGCGGTATTACCGCTGTCGGTGGAAGCGGTAGCTGCGGGTTCATTGGAAGAACCACATGCAGTCAGTCCGACAATCATGGCGGATGCCATTAACAGGGATAAAACTCTCTTTTTCATTAATATAACCCTCCTTTTGGTATCGAAAGGTAAATCCGCTATGGATTTACTTCTTTTTGATGTTCTAATTATAACAGTTCTTATTTTTTCCAGGAATATACTTTTCCGTCTATTTGCACCAAAAAACCGATATCATTGTTGAAAACATGTGCATGTTGTGTATATAATCAATAAAGAACTGATGGAGGCTTGTATATCATGTCATTTTTTAATAAGAATATCTCGAGAAAAATAGCAAATCAGAAGTTAGAAACCAAGTTACTGCTCTCTACCATAGGGATTGACCTTCTCTTTCTGTTCTTTTTCCTGGTAGCTGCCTTTTCCATTATTACATCGCGTTATCATAAGCTGCTGTATCAGTCCATGCAGTCTTCCTCGTCGTTAGTCTCCTATGAATTTACTAACCGGCTGGAGGATCTGGTGACCATGACCAATATCGTCCGTTCAGATTCTACCGTCCAATCAACACTGGATGAAATCTACCAGCCCCAGGAAGACTATGCTGTACATTATTACTCTGATATTTATTCTGCTTTACAGAAACACTACCTGGAATACCGCCAGCCCTACCTGAAAATGGCGGCAATTTCCTGCCCCAGATTCATCACTTATACCAATGAAAATATTGCCTGTCGGCCGGATGCGGATCTGACTAAAGAACTGATAGCTCTGGCAGAGGCCGGGGAAGGCTCCCCGGTATGGGTAACTTCCCATGCGGAAGACCACGGTATATTTCTTGTCCGGGAGATCAAAAAGATCAAGAACTTACGACTGGATAATCTCGGAACATTGATCATCAATGTAAATCTGGGAGATCTGGTAACGGAAATGTCCAAGATCAGCAATGAATATAAAGGTTCCTACTGGATCATCTATGAGAAAGACCAGCTGCTGTTCTCTTCTCCGGAATTGGATACAGAGGAAGTACAGAAAATCAATGATAAAATCAAAAGTTATGCTGTTGTCACCCTGAATGGCAGAAAATATTTTGCCATCCGCGGCACCATGGACATCAATGAATGGAATTATCTGCATCTGATCTCTTATGACGAAGTGGCAAAATCCCAGCAGATGACTGCATTTCTATATGTATTGATCCTGTTCTGCGGTTTCCTGTGCTCCATTTTGATCGTCCACCTGATCGTACGTAAGATCACCAGACATTTTGATCTGCTGCTCTACCGTATGCAGCGGTTCGGTGAAGACTCCACCGTACTGGCAGAGATTCCTTATGATTATAATGATCGTACCGATGAGATTGGTATTCTGCACAGGCAATTTACACATATGGCAGAGCGGATCCAGACACTGGTTGTTGAAAATTACCGTCAACAGCTGCTGGCTAAAGATGCGCAGTTAAAAAGTCTGGAATCCCAGATGAATCCGCATTTTCTGTATAACACGCTGGATGCCATCAACTGGCGGGCCAAGGCCATCGGAGAGCCGGAAATATCACAGATTGCAGACTCCCTGGGACATTTCCTGCGGATGACGCTGAACAAAAAAGAACGCTTTACGTTGAAGCAGGAACTTGATATTATACATTATTATATGACTATACAGCAGCTTCGTTTTGACAACCGTCTGAATTTTACGGAAAGCATTCCGGATGCTTGTCTGGATGCACAGGTTCCCAAGCTTTCCATTCAGCCGTTGTTGGAAAATGCCGTACACTATGCACTGGAGCAGATCACGGATGAATGTATCATCAATCTCACCTGTGTGTATTCCCAGGGGCTGATGCAGATTTATGTGAAAAACAGCGGATCTGAATTCCCCGATGATTTATTGGAGAATCTCCGGACACATAAGATTCAGGAACAGGGTCTGGGCATTGCGTTGTTAAATATTGAAGAACGCATCCAGCTGATGTTCGGCCAGCAATACGGGCTGCACTTCTATAACGAAAATGATTTTGCTGTAGTAAAAATGGAGATACCTTATGTTAAAGATGATTATCGTGGATGATGAGAAGATCATACGTGAAACGATCCATTCCCTGATCGACTGGAATTCTCTGGGAATTGATGTGGCTGCTGTCTGCAAAGACGGTATTGAAGCCTTTGACTGTATTCTGGATGAATACCCGGATATTGTCATGACAGATATCAAGATGCCCGGTTTATCCGGGCTGGATCTGATTGAAAAGGTCCGTGCTGCCCAGTTGAACACAGAGTTTATCATCCTCTCAGGATATGGTGAATTTGAATTTGCACGGACCGCCATGCGCTATGGTGTGAAACACTATCTGTTAAAGCCTTCCAATGAAACAGAGATCACGCAGGTCATCGTATCCTGTGTGGAAACCTGTAAAAGCAAGACTGCTTCCCGGGTAGATTCCCTGCTGACACAGCTGTTCCTCACGGAAATGCCACCGGAAAAACTTTTGCAGAGAAGATTTTTCACAGAATTATCCGGGGAACAGGATGTGGATCTGGCCAAGACCCAGATGATCCGTCTGGTAATGGAGGCCTCCAAGAAGGAATATTACCCGCTCAGCAAACTGCAGACCACAGACAGTCTCATGGCAGTCAACGTCTGTGTCACCATGAATGACCTGATTCCATCTGCGGAGCAGATCATGACCTCGATCTTCTCTGTGGAACCGCAGCACAAATACACAGACTGTGTGGAAAAGGTCATAAAGTACATCGGAGAGCATCTGAGTGACAGCAACCTGTCACTGAAATGGATCTCGGAAAATTATCTTTTTATGAATCCGGATTATGTCAGCAAAATGTTCGTCAAACAGACTGGCAGCAAATTTTCCGCCTATGTAACAGAGCTCCGCATTCAGGAGGCGAAAAAACTTTTACTGGAGCACTCAGAAGAATCTCCCTATGCGGTAGCGGAAATGGTCGGTTTCGGCAATAATCCCCAGTATTTCAGCCAGATCTTTAAGAAATATACGAGGCTGTCACCGAAGGATTATGTGAAGTCAATGCTGGAACCGTAAGACCGCAGCTATTGCAGCTATTCAGAACCCCATTCGCAAAATAGGCCGTTGTTCATATTTTGTTTACAAATCCTTCAAGGAATCTTCAATTCCATAACACGTTTTGGACATTTCTGTTTCATATACTATAACCATAGAAACAAACAAAACAAAAACTTAAGCACACAACAGTTTCTTGTTTAAAAAACTTTTTCATAATAAATGCCAAGGATCCTGATCCTTGGCATCCTCCCTTTCTAGGGGTTTTTTCAACTATCACAGAGCAATGCGGATAGTTATTTTTTATCTTGTTCTATATGTAAGTAACTTTATCCCTGTAAATCATTCCTCATATAAAAAATCAAATTATTAACATGATGTACTATGTCTTCTTTTACAACGCCTAAATTGCAATAATACTCATTATGTAAGGCAACTGAAAGCTCTACATAACTATTCCACACTCTCGCAGATGCAAACAATCTCAACAAGTTTTTCTTCCCACTTTTATCAAATTCTTCTAGTTTTTTATGTAGCTCTCCCATTTCTTGCAAGTACTCTTTGTGTCGCTTTATTCTATACTCCCAATTACTAATCTCTATTTCTACTTCATGCATTTCGTTGTATGTATGCTGGCTCTCTTGCATTATTTTTAGTCGGTCCTCTGCATCATGCAATTTCATTTCCATAATTACAATTTTGTTTTCCGCAGTTCCACCCAATTGACAATCCTGTAAATAATCAGACTGCGTTATACATGTATCTATAATAGGTAATATGCTCGCCAATTCATAATATATCTGTTTTCTTTCTTCAAAATATTTTTCTTTTTTAACATTTTTCAATGCCCAAAGGGACCCTAAATAGGCTGCTATAAATGTTCCAGCCACCGATATTAGCTCTATGATATAATTCTCCATCTCTTATCCTTTCTGGAAATTTTTTATCGTCGCATCAATATATGTTGTACCCTCTACTTTTTCAAGGCACAAGTCTCATTTCTATAACATCTATAACATAATAACTCTATTTTTCTTAGTTGCTATAATCTTTTCCTGCTTATCTATGTAAATGTCTACTCCATCTTCTCCAATTTTCTCAACAAAAAAAGTTTTGGGAATGTAATATCCCAATGTCTCATCTTTCTTTATTCCAAGATGTATAATTGCATTTTCATCCTTTGTATAAAACAAAATATCGCAGTCGATTTTTGTTGGAGGACTTACATTTTCATTTTTAAAATTAACTGCAACCGGATTTTCTAAAATATCCGGCATGAGATAGAAATAAACAAATTTTGCCTTTATGCTTTTAAATTTGCTCTTATTCATCCTTTTCAGATCATTAAAACAAAGACCTGTATTCTGTATATAATCCCAGCCGCCTTGTCCCTTGTAATGGTGTATTTCTTTCTTCGAAACTGAATATTTTACAATCGATTCAATTCCTAACAAATGACAGAAGTTTTCTTCATCAAACCTTAATTGAATAGAACTCTGCTTCTCATTTTCTGTTATATCATATTGATAAATGAACGGATTTAAAAATTTTCTATAGTAGTCTTGCAAAACATCCAGGTCAATATCGTTAATTTTGGGTTTTATTAAAAGACCACACAATTCTTCGGCTTTGTACAAATTAATCTCCTTTTACAAAAAAGACTCTGAATCTCTTCAGAGTCTTTTTAAGCAACTTTAATTTAATTCTGCTCATATTTAAACTCTCCGCAGCGGAGAAATCAGGAGTTGCATCCCAATTATATAAATAGCATATGCTACTTATTTCAAAAATATTTCTTATATAAGTATAGTATACCCTCAAACTTACTAAGTCAAGCTTTTTATCTCAGAATTATTCAGCCTTGCCAACAGATCCGAACAGTTCCATCTTCTCCTTAACAGTAGCCTTGATAGCTTCTGCGCCGGGAGCCAGAAGCTTACGAGGGTCAAAGCCCTTGCCTTCCAGATCCTTACCAGCTTCGATGTACTTGCGGGTAGCATCAGCAAATGCCAGCTGGCACTCGGTGTTAACGTTGATCTTGGATACGCCAAGGTCAATTGCTTTCTTGATCTGATCTGCAGGGATTCCGGTACCACCGTGCAGAACCAGAGGAAGCTCACCGGTCAGCTCCTGTACAGCTGCCAGAGTCTCGAAGCTTAAGCCCTTCCAGTTAGCGGGGTATTTACCATGAATGTTACCGATACCTGCTGCCAGGAAGTCAACACCCAGATCAGCGATAGACTTACACTCCTTAGGATCAGCGCACTCGCCCATACCGATAACGCCGTCTTCCTCACCACCGATGGAACCAACTTCTGCCTCGATAGAAAGTCCCTTGCTGTGAGCAGCCTTAACCAGCTCAGTGGTCTTCTCTACATTCTCAGCGATAGGATAGTGAGAACCATCAAACATGATGGAAGAGAAACCAGCTTCGATGCACTTGTAGCAGCCTTCAAAAGAGCCATGATCCAGATGCAGCGCAACGGGAACATCAATGTCCAGATCCTTTAACAGTCCGTTGACCATGCCAACGACTACATCATAACCGCCCATGTACTTGCCGGCACCCTCGGATACACCCAGAATAACAGGGGAACGAAGTTCTTTAGCGGTGAGAAGGATGGACTTTGTCCACTCCAGGTTGTTGATGTTGAACTGACCTACTGCATAGTGGCCTGCTTTTGCTTTTTTGAGCATTTCTGTTGCGGATACTAACATTTTAATACCTCCATTTTATATACTCATTCTTGTTACGATATACGAAATGTTATACATTCGTAAAAGCACGAAAAACACATTTCGAATAATCACTTTGTGACTATCCAAACTATAGCACATTCTTTTCAAAAATGGAACAGCTTATTGTTAAATTTTTACCAAATTTTAAGATTCCTTCTGTTCCACCCGGATGTCTACGCCCCGGCAGATGTTCTCAATCACTACTTTTGTATGGGTTCCGCCATATTCTCCATCCAGAGTCCATGGAAGAGGCTCTGCGGAAGTGATCTCCACCTTTGACGTCCGGAAGCAGTACATAGCATCGGTATCGATATCCCGGTTCAGCAGGGATACCATAATGTTATTCAGTTCAATCGGGTTCTTCGGACGTTTGATCAGCGTTACTTCGAAAACGCCATCATCCAGCCTGACGTTTTTGCCGGTGATCCGCTTAAATCCTCCTACCGATGCGGAATTGGTCACCATTCCGAAGATAAAATCATCCACGATCGTAGTATCGCCATAAGTAATCCGCATGGGATAGGAACGGATCGCGGACAGCCGCTTCATTCCTTCCAGCAGATATGCCATATGCCCCAGCACATTTTTCATATCCTGTCCGGTCTCATAAGAGACATCCGTGAATAGTCCGAAAGCTGCGATATAAACGAACACATCCTCATTAAAGGATCCCACATCACAGGCGAAATCATTCCCATTTACAATATTTTCCGCAGCTCTCACCATATTCTTCGGCAGCCCGAGGCTTCCTCCGAAATCATTGGTGCTCCCGGCCGGGATATAGCCAATAGGCGTACGGAAGCCACTGCGGATCATGCCGGTGACCACCTCATCCAGCGTTCCGTCTCCGCCGCTGCAGACCACGATATCATATTCTTTGCTGCGCTTCTCGGTCTTCTCCATGGCATCCTCACTTCTCTGCGTGGGATATACGGTGATCTCATAACCGCCCTTGGTGAATACATCCAGAATATCCGCCAGTTTGTTGCGGATTTGTGCCTTTCCAGCTTTGGGATTATAGATAAATAACATCTTCTTCATAATACTGCCCTCAAGATACAACAAACGGGACTAACAGAATTCTCCATCAGCCCCGCTTCTTCTCATGTTATGTTCTTAAGCCACCTGACCGCTCAAAAACTTTTCAATGTTGTCCACAGCGGTCTGCTCATCTGCACCCTCTGCAGTTACTGTAAGCTCTTCGCCTGCACAAAGTCCCAGGCTCATCATACCCATAATACTCTTGGCATTGATCCGCTTATCGTCTACTTCAAAATAAATGTTGCTTTCGTACTTGCTGGCTTCCTGTACTAACAGTGCCACCGGTCTTGCGTCCAGGCCATCTTCCAGTCTGACCGTAATACTCCTCTTTGTCATAATTTTCCTCCTCTTTTACGTCCGGATTCTATCTGCCAGTTCGCTGAGTTTACGTAATCTATGGTTCACACCGGATTTTCCCACCGGCGGATCCAGATACTCTCCCAGTTCCTTCAGCGGAGCGTCCGGATTCTCCAGCCTGACCTCTGCCATCTGGCTTAAGGGCTCGGGCAGATTCTCCAGTCCGTAGTGATCCCGGATATAAATAATATCCTCTATCTGTCTGGTCGCCGCAGTTACCGTTTTGGTAATATTGGCGGTCTCACAGTTCACTCTCCGATTCACAGAATTGCGCATTTCTTTCACAATCCTCAGGTTTTCCAGCTTCATCAGGGCAATGGGTGCTTCGCACACATTGAGAAGATCCACAATACCGGATCCTTCCTTCAGATAGACCACGTAATACTTCTTCCGAAGCACAATCTTGGCTTCTATGTCAAAGCCCTGTATCACACTCTGTAGTTGTCTCGCTTTATCCTCATCGGTGCATACAAATTCCAGGTGATAACTTTTCTGCGGATCGCTCATAGAACCAATGCAGAGAAAAGCTCCTCTTAAAAATGCTCTTTGACAGCAGGAATTTTTAATCAGCAGGGGGCTCACAGGCTCAGACAGATCCCCGACCTTATCGATCACACTCCGCATCTGTTCCTCGCTGATTTTAACATCAGTATCTATATTATATGTTTTTTTCAATAATGTAAAGCCTTTTCTGACAACCGCCTCGTTTTCCGTCTGGAAACCGATCATGAAATCTCCTTCTGCGGAGCGTCCGTATTGTCCACTGAAGTTCATGAGTGCGGCCAGCTCAGCGATCTGGCAATGTCTTGCCGGGCTGATGTGTTTTGCCAGTTCTTCCTTTACTTCACTCGAAAATGACATGTCAGATTCCTTCTCTGGGTACATCACGGTGGTACAGCTTGATACCATAATGACCTTCCGCCTTCATACGTTCGTACAATTTATTTGCTAAAGTAACGCTTCTGTGCTTACCGCCGGTACAGCCGATCGCAATAACCAGACGGTATTTGCCTTCTTTAATATAATTCGGGATCAGAAACTGAATCATGTCGGTCAGCTTGTCCAGGAATATTCCGGTCTCCGGAAAGCTCATCACATAATCCTGCACTCCTTTATCATTACCGGTCTGATGCTTCAGTTCCTCGATATAATAAGGGTTGGGCAGGAATCTCACATCAAAGACCAGATCTGCGTCTGCGGGGATTCCATGCTTGAACCCGAAGGACATGACCGTTACCATAAGACTATTGTATTCTTCGTTCTGTACAAAAATACGATCCAGCTCTTCCTTCAGTTCTCTGACTAACAGATTGGAGGTATCGATGACGTAATCCGAATTTTTGCGGATTGTCTCCAGAATCTTCCGCTCCTTGTGAATGCCGTCCTCCACTCTGCCGTCTGCTGCAAGAGGGTGCACACGTCTGGTCTCCTTATACCGTTTTATCAGAGCAGCATCGTCGGAGTCCATAAACAAAATCTCGAATTTGTAGCCTTTTTCCTTTAATTGCTCCAAAATCCGGGTCGCATCCATGAAATTCTGGTCTGCCCGGACATCCAGTCCCAGGGCCACCTTGCTGATCTCACTGCCCGGCATGGCAATCAGTTCCACGAACTTCTCCACCAGAGATACCGGCAGATTATCCACGCAGTAAAATCCAGCATCTTCCAAAAGCTTTAATGCGGTTCTCTTTCCTCCGCCACTCATGCCTGTTACTACTACAAATCTCATATGCACCTCGTTATTCTATCGTAACTATTCAGAATCCCATTCGCAAAATCACCTCTTCGAGGCTTCCTTGGAGAACAGGTCTTCCTGTTCTCTGCTCATGTGGTTACTTCGCCATATAAATTTGCGATTCTGCGAAGATGCAAGCATCCGCAGAAAACAAATTTACATGGCTCTGAATAGTTACAGGAATTTGATCTCGGGTTCCAGCTCCACGTGAAAACGTTCTTTCACTCTTCTCTGTACTTCCCAGATCACATCTTTTACATCTTCTGCAGTGGCATTGCCGGTGTTGATAATAAATCCGCAATGCTTTTCCGATACCTTTGCGCCTCCTACGGAGTATCCCCGCAGACCGGCTTCCATGATCAGCTGCCCGGCAAAATGTCCCTCGGGACGTTTGAAAGTACTGCCGGCACTGGGATATTCCAAAGGTTGTTTTTCTCTGCGGCGAATTGCCAGTTCCTCCATTTTGGCTGCGATCTGCTCCGGATCTCCGGGCTGTAGCCGGAAAGTCACTTTCGTCACGACAAACGACTGGTTCTGGATCACGCTGGTACGATAGCCGTACTCCATGGTACTGTTGTCCAGTTCCATGATCTCTCCATTACGGTTGACTACCGTAACAGTGGTCACCACCTGGCTCATCTCTCCGTCGTAGGCTCCGGCATTCATTACAGCTCCGCCACCGATGGTACCGGGGATTCCCGCGGCGAACTCCAGGCCTGTCAGGCCATGCTCTTTCGCTGCTTTTGCCACCTGGCTCATCAGTGCCCCTGCCTCTGCTTCCAGATAGCAGTCTCTCACTTCGATCCGGCTCATATGCTTACCAACCACCAGAACAATTCCTGCATATCCCTGGTCGCTGACCAGCAGATTGCTTCCGTTGCCGATCACGGTATAGGGAACATCCACCAGCCGAAGGTATTTCTGGATCTTACAGAGCTGCTCTTCGTTTTCCAGATAGACCAGGCAATCTGCCGGGCCACCGATCCGGAAGGTGGTATGCAATTTCATCGGTTCCTGTAACAGAACTTTATCTACCGGTACAATTTCTTTTAATGCTTCTATCACTGCTGCACTTATCATGTTGTCAGGCTGCTCTTTCTTTTTGTTATAATTATGCCGCGAAAGCCTACTTTAATACCAGTGCCGCCGCGCCGTAGATTCCGGCGTCATTGCCCAGCGTTGCCAGTGCAAATTTTGCCTGTTTGCAAGGGCCGAAAGCACATTTCTTATAAGAAGGCTCTATGTATTTGAATAAGATATCTCCGGCTTTGGATACACCGCCACCGATAACGAAGATCTGCGGGTCTACCACATTGGCTACTACTGCCAATCCCTTGCCAAGATACTCGCCGAACTGTTCTGCGATCTCGATTGCTACTTTATCTCCAGCTTTCACCGCATCAAATACGGTCTTCGCAGAGATTTCACCACCTCTGAGCACGCTGGGAGCATCGTCTTTGGCCAGACGTCTGTTGGCCAGACGGGTAACTCCGGTAGCAGATGCATACTGTTCCAGACAACCCTTGTTCTTACAGCCGCAAGTCTCTGTCTCAGCATCTTCAATATGGATATGTCCGATTTCACCGCCGGCACCGTTGGTACCGGTCAGTATCCTGCCGTCGATGATGATACCTCCGCCGACACCGGTTCCCAGAGTAACGGCTACCAGATTGGAATAGCCTTTACCACCGCCCTGCCACATTTCGCCCAGGGCTGCTACATTGGCATCGTTGCCTGCCTTCACGGTAACAGGCAGATCCAGTTCTTTTTTCAGCGTTTCAGCAAGATCAAAAGATCCCCAGCCGATATTAACAGCACCGTTGACCATGAAGCCTTCGGCATTTACCGCACCGGGGGCGCCGATTCCCACGCCCACCAGGTCTGCTGCGGTGATGTTCTTTTCCTGCATTTTATTTTTGATGGATGCTGCGATATCCGGCAGAACTTTCTCTCCGCCGTTATCCTTGACCGTAGGGATCTCCCATTTGTCCAACACCTGTCCTTCGTCATTGAACAGTCCTAATTTCACTGTGGTTCCACCAACGTCTACCCCAAATGCATATTTACTCATCGTCCTCGTCCTCCTCACGTCTTTTTGCCAGAGAGTTCTGTACACGGGTGTATAGCTCTTTTGCTGCGTTGTATCCCATCTTCTTCTGACGGTGGTTGATAGCTGCCGTCTCGCAGATAACTGCCAGGTTACGTCCGGGACGAATCGGAATGTTGTGGCATACCACCTTATTGCCCAGATATTCGGTATAATTCTCTTCCAGTCCCAGTCTGTCGTACTCTTTGTCCTTATCCCAATCTTCCAGACGGATGACCAGGTCAATGGTCTGGGTATCTTTTACGGACAATGCACCAAACAGTGCCTTGACATCCACGATGCCGATACCACGCAATTCAATAAAGTGTTTTGTGATATCCGGTGCAGAACCTACCAGCGTATCATCACTGACTTTACGCAGTTCTACCACATCATCAGTTACCAGACGATGTCCTCTTCGGATCAGCTCCAGGGCTGCCTCGGACTTACCGATGCCGCTCTCACCGGTGATCAGGACGCCTTCACCATAGACATCCACCAGTACACCGTGTACGGAGATGCAGGGGGCCAGTTTGACATTTAACCACCGGATGATCTCAGACATAAAATCAGAAGTGGACTTTTTCGTAGATAATACCGGGATCTGATGTCTGATCGCAGTTTCCAGGAATATAGGGTCCGGTTTCAGGTCACGGCTGAACACGATACAAGGGATGTCATAAGCCATCAGCTTCTCATACGCCTCCCTGCGGGTCTCATCTGTCAGCCCCTCCATATAAGTATATTCCACAAATCCGATAATCTGCAGTCTGGTGGCATCGAAATGCTCAAAATATCCGGCTAACTGCAGTGCCGGACGGTTGATATCCGGCTGCGTGATCTTCACATGTTTCACATCGATCTCCGGTGTGAGATTTTCCAGTTTCATTTTTTCGATAACACGGGTTAAACTTACACTTGCCATACTAATCTCCATACCTTTCCGCGAAAAAACCGCCCCGGTTCCCCGCCCTTTTCATTATCTTTTAGTGTACCACAGGTTGTCCTGTCTGTGAAGCAAAAAAGGTCACGATTTCCTCTGCCGTACGCTCATTCATTTCGGGAATTTCCATCAATTCTTCCACCGATGCCTGCCGGATCTCCTCCAGTGACTTAAAGTGCCTCATCAGGGCCTTTCTCCGGGCCGGCCCCACTCCCGGGATATCATCCAGTACGGACTTCACCTGAGTCTTGCTGCGCAGGGATCTGTGATATTCGATAGCAAAACGGTGGGCCTCATCCTGAATTCTGGTGATCAGCTTAAAACCTTCGGAATGGGTATCAATGGGAAGCTCAATATTATGATAATATAAGCCTCTGGTACGATGGTTGTCATCCTTGACCATGCCACAGACCGGAATGTTGATTCCCAGTTCTTCCAGTACGGACAGCGCAATATTCACCTGTCCGCGACCGCCGTCCATCAGAATCAGATCCGGGAACTTCGTGAAGCTTCCGTACTCCTGATCCATCTCCTGTTCTTCCAGCTCTTTGCTCTCTTCCATGCCGTGGCGGAACCGCCTCGTCAACACTTCCCGCATGCAGGCATAGTCATCCGGACCGGAGACGCTTTTGATCTTGAACTTACGGTAATCGCTGCGTTTCGGTTTTCCTTTTTCGTAGACCACCATAGATCCTACATTTTCAAAACCGTTGATATTGGAAATATCATAGGCTTCCATCCGGGCTGTGCCAGTTAACGGCAGTTGCAGCAGATCCGAGATTTCTTTCACCGCACCGATGGTTCGTCCTTCTTCGCGTTTTAATTTTTCTCTGTCCTGGGACAGTACCAGTTTTGCGTTCTGCGCTGCCAGCTCCACCAGTTTTTCCTTACTGCCGATCTTAGGCACCTTCAGATAGACCCTGCTGCCTTTTCGCTCCGACAGCCATTTCTCGATCAGTTCCGCATCCTCGATTTCATATTGCAGCATCAGTTCTCTGGGAATAAATGGGGTCCCCGCATAGAACTGCTTTACAAAATCCTGTAAGATCGCTGGTTTGTTATTTTCCGGCACATGTGTCATATAGTAATGTTCCCTGCCGATCAGCTTGCCATCCCGGACGAAAAACACCTGTACCACCGCTTCCGTCTCATCCTGATACAGCGCCAGGATATCTTTATCTTCACCCACGCCCTCTGTGATCTTCTGTTTCTGGGACACCTGGCGGACACTGGATAACAGATCTCTGTATCTGGCAGCTTCTTCAAATTCCAGTTCCTCCGCTGCCTTGTTCATCTTCTCTTCCAGATCCTTCAGAATCGGGCTGTAATTGCCGTTTAGAAATTCCAGTGCTCCCGCCACCTGCTGTCTATACTCCTCCTTGCTCACATAGCCCTGACAGGGAGCCAGGCACTGTTTAATATGATAATTCAGGCAGGGGCGCTCCAGTCCGGTGTCTCTCGGCAGCACCCGGTTGCAGGTACGCAGCTGGTACAGCTTGTTCAGCAGCTCAATGGTATCTTTGACCGCCGCAGCACTGGTATAAGGACCGAAATAGCGGGACTTATCCTTCTTCATGGTACGGGAAAACAGGATTCTGGGATAATCCTCCCCCACCGTCACCTTGATATAAGGGTACGTCTTGTCATCCTTCAGCAGAGTGTTGTATTTCGGAGAATTCTCTTTGATCAGATTGTTCTCCAGCACCAGCGCTTCCAGTTCCGAATCCGTCACAATATATTCAAATCGGGCGATCAGCGACACCATCTGGTCAATGGCAGGACCTCTGCCGATATTTTCGCGAAAATAAGACCTTACACGATTGTGCAGGTTGATGGCTTTTCCCACATACAAAATGACATCTTTGTCATCCCGCATGATATACACTCCCGGCTTGCGGGGGAGCTTTTTTAATTCTTCTTCAAAATTAAACATAAATATTTCCTCGCATGCTTCTATCATACCGATTCTGGGGAAAAATACAATAAGGGATTTAATATTGTAACTTGAGAGTTAGTTAAATACATTGGCAAAATCCACGAACTCCCGGAGCATGCGATACACATGTCTCGATGTAAGGTCT
>CDZF01022115.1_pt1 | contig 22772 bp, 25 predicted proteins | sample 557591 | NCBI WGS metagenome assembly CDZF01 (sample SAMEA3182093, study PRJEB8094) | gut metagenome | biome: human; feature: gut; material: Stool; isolation source: human stools | place: Canada | collected 2012-02-04
GCTCAAGGCCCTGGGGATGAACAACCGCTCCCTCCAGAAGATATTCGTCATCCGCTCCGCCTTCATCGTGCTCCGGGGCATGCTCTGGGGCAACGCGGCGGGCCTGGTCCTCTGCCTGGTGCAGGCGCAGACCCACATAGTGAAGCTCAACCAGTCGGGCTACTTCCTCTCATCGGTCCCCGTCGAATTCGACTGGGGCTGGTGGATCGCCCTCAACGCGGGCACGTTCGGCATAATCGTCGCCCTGATGACGGTGCCCACGCTGATCGTCTCCCGCATCCGGCCCGACGTCACGATCCGTTACCAATAACACCCTGCACGAACCATGAAACCCTATACCGACAACCGCCCCAAAACCCCGCAGATCCGCGAGATGTTCGACCGCATCGCCCCGGCCTACGACCGGCTGAACCATCTGCTTTCGCTGGGCATCGACCGCAGCTGGCGCCGCAGGACGGTGAAGATGCTCGCGGCCGTCCGTCCCCGCCGGGTGATCGACGTGGCCACCGGCACGGGCGATCTGGCCCTGGCCATCGCCCGCCGTATTTCCGGCGTGCGGATCGAGGGGGTCGACCTCTCCCCGCAGATGATAGAAATCGCACGGGCCAAAACCGCGGCCGCCGAGACGCAGGGCCGCATCCCCGCCGACACCGTCTCGTACAGCGTGGCGGACGTGGAGGCGCTTCCGTTTCCCGACGACTCGTTCGACGCCGCCACGGTCGCCTTCGGTGTCCGCAATTTCGCCGACATCCCCGCCGGACTGGCCCGCATACGGCAGGTGCTGCGTCCGGACGGCACGCTGTTCATCCTGGAATTCGACACCCCCCACGGCAAAATATTCGGCCCGCTCTACCGTTTCTATTTCCACCGGGTGCTTCCGGCCGTGGGCGGCTGGATTTCCAAAGACCGAAAAGCCTACCGCTACCTGCCCCGTTCGGTGGACGAATTCCCCGCCCCCGAACGGCTTCGGGAGATCATGTCCGGCGCCGGATTCCGGGAGTGCCGTTCCCGCGCCCTGTTCGGAGGGGTGGCCTACATCCATACAGGAAAAAAATAACCCGAAATACCATGACCAGACACATCATCACCCGTATCCTGCTCCTTTCGCTGCCGCTCCTGCTGCTCGGCTCCTGCATCAAACAGGAGGACATCTCGCTCAAGGAGGTGGAGAACGTCTCCGTGCAGGGCTTCTCCCGGATCGACCTCACGCTGAAGGTGGAAAACCGCTCGGGCTCCAAACTCCGCGTGGAGAGCGCCCGGCTCGATCTGCGGCGGGGCGAAATACCGCTGGTAGACCTGGTACTGGGCGAACCGGTGCTCGTTCCCCGCAAATCCGTCACCAGCGTTCCCGTCACGCTGCGGCTCAAACTCTCCAATCCGCTGGGCGCCCTCGGTCTGATGGGCGACCTGAAAGGTATGATCCCCCAGCTGACCGTCTCCGGCGAAATCACCGCGAAAGCGGGCTGGGCACGTAAAAAAATCCGTTTCGACGGCGTACCGTTTACCGATTTTCTTCGTACTTTTGGGGCCGATACGGACGAATTGCTCAAGACGATCCAGCTATGAAACGAACCACCGCTTTCCCGCTTCTGCTCGCCTGCCTGCTGGCCGGCTTTTCCGCCTTTTCGCAGAACCTCGGGGCTTTCAAGACGAAACTGGCCCAGCCCGATTCGCTACACCGCTCCCGCGTGACGGTCTACGAGGAAGAGAGTGCGGCACAGGTGCTCCGCGCCATGCAGCGCACCGTCACGGGCGAAGAGAAATACCGCGGCTACCGCGTGCGCATCTTTTTCGACAACAGCCAGAGTGCGCGCACGCTGGCGGCCGGCACGCTCACCCGTTTCCGGGAGCTGCATCCCGACACGCCGGCTTACATGGTCTACGAAAACCCCTACTTCAAGGTGACGGTGGGAAACTGCCTCTCCCTCGAGGAGGCGATCATCCTCTGGGGCCGGATCAAAGGGGACTTCGACCGGGCTTTCGTGGTGCGTGAAGAGTTCCCTGTCAAGCTGTTAGGGGAATAACGCAAAAAAAGATGGGGAATATAAAAAAACTTTTGGATATTTCAAACGAATGCTATACTTTTGGCACGATTTTAATAAGTTTAACAATAAACCCTTTACGCTATGAAAACTTTGACATCTGTATTCGTCGTTGCCGTTGCAGCAATGGCCATGTCGTGCGCCGGAAATGCCAACAAGAAGGCTGCCGAGACCGTGGTTGATTCCACCGCCGTTATCGAGACCGTCGTAGAAGACAGCACCGCAGTATGCGCCGACAGCACCGCCTGCACGGCCGACAGCACCGCTTGCACTGAAAAAGCAGCCGAAAACGCTACCAAATAATTCAGCGACACAGAGGTAACACAGAACGCCGTTCCGACCGGAACGGCGTTCTTCTTTTTTTGCACTGCCACGGCAATCCCCGCGCTCAGGGCACCGGATCGTATCCGCTGCCGCCCCACGGATGGCAGGAAAGAATTCTCCTGAGAGCCAGCCAGCCGCCCTTCAGTATGCCGTGCTTGCGGATCGCCTCCAGCGCATATTGCGAACAGGTCGGCGTATAACGGCAGGCGGCGGGCGTAAAGGGAGAGATACAGCACTGATAGAACTTTATCAGCACGATGAACGGGAACGCGACCACACGTTTAAAGCCCCTGTACGATTTTGTCCAGAATTTTCCGCACCGCATTTTCCGCCGTTTCGTAGGATACCACCTCTTTCGAGCTGTAAATCAAAGCAATGTCCAAACCCCTTCCCTGCAAAAGAACCCGTTCCACCAGCGGCAGCTTGTTCTGCCGGTACGCCTCGCGCACCCTGCGCTTGAGCAGGTTGCGCCGGTTGGCCCGTTTATGGTAACGTTTGGAGACGGAGACCAGCACGGCCGGCACCGCCCCTCCCGCATCCGGCCCGGCCTCCAGGCAGAGGTACCGGAACGGATAGACGAATCCGCCCTTTCCGCACCGGAACAACCGGGCGATCCTCTGCTCGCCCGACAGCCGTTCCGCTTTGGTCAGGGAATATTCAGCCATGTTTTTTCCGTATTGGATGGTCCGTCCTCTCCGGGACGGCACCTGTCAGACGCTTTTCTTTACCTCCTTCACCGCGGAGCGGGCGGCGACCGAACGCACAGCACCCTTGCCCGAAGCGGAAGATTTGGATTTCGAAGCGGCGGAAGAGGGCTTTTTCGCCCGGCTCTTTTTCACCGGCTTGGCCTCCTGCGCCTTGATGAACTCGTCGGACTGGCGGGGCGTATTGACCTGCACGGGCTCCACCGTCTGCCCTGCATTGATCTTGCCCACGAACAGATCGACCGCCCGCGTCATCGACGGCGCCTCGGGCGTGGGGGCCATCACCTGCACGGTCAGACCCGCCTCGATGGCCGAACGGGTCGTACCGTCGCCGAAGGTCCCGATCATCGGCAGGTTCCCGGTACCGAACGCAGCGGTGAGGGCCGCAATCTCCGACGGGCTGTAAAAGACCATCAGATCGTAATCGGAGGGCTTCAGGTCCGAAACATCGTTGCTCACCGTACGCGACAGGATCACCTTGTGGAAATCGAGCTTCAGCTTCTCCATCGTCATCGGCAGCTCCGGCTTGTGGGGCTCGGAGAGGGTGAGCAGCAGTTTCTCGTCCCGGTGCTTGAGGATCAGCTCCATGAAATTGGCGAACGTGCCGTTGGCGAACGAAATCTTCCGCTTGCGGTAAACGATATATTTCTGCAGGTAGAGCGCGATCGCCTCCGTATTGCAGAGGTATTTCATGGTTTCGGGCACCGTGATGCGCGCCTCCTCGCAGATGCGGAAGAAATGATCGACCGTCGAGCGGCTGGTAAAGATCACGGCCGTATGCTCCAGAATTTCGGTCCGCTGGCTGCGAAACTCCTTCAGACTCACCCCCTGCACCCGGATAAAGGGCCGGAAGGTGATCTTTGCGCCGTATTTGGTCGAAATTTCGTGAAACGGAGATTTTTCAGGGACCGCAGGAGCCGGTTGTGAAACTAAAATGCTCTTGATTTTCAAAGCCTTTCCTTTTTGTTTTACCTTCAGTACCGGTCAGCTGTTACGAAGCGCGAGCAGCACGAAAACGCTGACGGGAAAAATTTCAACGCCGCAAAGGTACAAAAACCAATGCAAAATCGAAACATTTTGCCCGAGAAAGAACTCGCACGTTTTGTACAGCCAGAAAACAAAAATCGCAACAACCTCTACGACAAGTAGATAAAAAACCACACCTGCCGCCGGGCCCTCGTTGAGCGCCAACAGCAGCACCACGGGAACCGAAACGATCACGGCGAAAACCGCCAGCAACCTCCTCAGCCAGAGAAGACGGCCCGTAAAAGCGGCGTCCTGCGTCAAACTTCCGGCCGCCCGGAGCACCAGCCGCTGGAATCCGGCGACCAGCACCGCGGCGACACCGCACCCGACCGCCAGCAGCGGCACCGACCACTCCGGCAGCCGAAGCAGCAGGGGCGAACGGGTCATCTCCGCACAGCGCACCGCCAGCACGCTCACCGCCAGCAGCCCCACACCGAGGGCCGTACGCAGGAAAAGGGAGAACAGGTAACTGTGTTCTTCCATCAGTTTTTCACCGTACAGGCGGCTCTTCCCGATCCGGAGCAGCGCAGAGAGCGGCTCCCGGAAATAGTAAACCGTGTAGCAATAACCGATGAAGATGAGCACGACCGACAGCCGGAACAGCAGATTGTCGGTCAGCAAAAAGGGATCGGACACACCCGAAAGCCACTCTCCGGCCGGAACGGCCACACTCCCGGGTCCGAACACGTCGGCCGCCGCCACGCTCCGTGCGAGGGAATCCGCCCGCTCCGCGAGGGTCCCTTCCGCCGGAACGGAGAAACGGGCCGCACCCGCCCAAAGCGTATCGTACGGCCATCCGCTCCCGGCCCCCGTCAGGCTGTCGGTCAGCACGCCCGGCATCGTTCCCTCCTCTCTCTCATAAGCATCTATTCGGCATCCAAATATCCCTGCAAAGCATCCGCCCCGTAATTCCCGGCACTCTCCCAGCGCACGATCCCGTCGGAACCCGCCAGGTAGAAACGCGGCACCTCCTGCGTGGCGAACAGATCGAACACCCGGCGGTCCCGGTCGTAATAGAGTTCCGGCATCGGCAGCGGAGCCACCGATGCGGCCAGCCCGTCCCAATAGGCGACCGCCTTCTCCTGCGTGGCGTCCCCGCCCCCGCGCGCGACACAGAGCAGCCGGACGTCGTCCCGCTCCCCGATCCTCCGCCAGAGGTCGAGCACATGGGGCGTGGTCTCCCGGCAGTCGGGACATTCCGACCAGAAGAAGTAGATCAGCACCCTGCGGCCGTCCCGCTCCTGCGAATCGTACCGCACGCCCTGCGTACTCTCGATGGAGAACACGGGCAGCGGGTCACCCGCGCGGACACGGGTGGTCCGCTCCGGGCTTTCCTCCCTGAAACATCCCGTCAGCAGAAGGACCGACAGGCCGACAAACGGCAGCAGACGTCCCATATCCGTCAGGCGTAAAGTTTTTTCAGGGTGATCCGGATCGTGGTACCCTTGTCGATCTCCGACTCCAGCACGCCGATCCGCCCCTTATGGTAATCCTCGATAATGCGCCGGCTCAGCGACAGGCCGAGCCCCCAGCCGCGCGTCTTGGTCGTGAAACCCGGCTCGAAGATCCGGTTGAAATTGGCCTTGGCGATCCCTTTACCCGTATCCGACACGTCGATATACACGTTGTTCGCGTCGTCCGTGATCTTCACGTCGATCTTCCCCTTGCCCTGGAGGGCGTCCAGCGCATTCTTCAGCAGGTTCTCCACCACCCATTCGAAAAGCGCCTCGTTCACCATCGCCTTGACCGGAGCGATGGCCAGCCCGTTGTAGTCGAGCGACACGTTCCGCGGGATGCGCGTACGGAAATAGAGCACGCTGTTTCCCACCAGTTCGTTCACCGTACCGGGCGAGAGGATCGTCTCCGAACCGATTTTAGAAAAACGGTCCACCACCTTCATCAGCCGGGTCAGGTCCTTGTTCATCTCCTCCACGGCCGACTGGTCGACCGGCTGGCTGCGCAGGTATTCGACCCACCCCAACAGCGACGAGGTGGGCGTTCCCAGCTGGTGGGCCGTCTCCTTGGCCAGCCCGATCCACACACGGTTCTGTTCGTCCTGTTTCGAGGAGCGGAACGTGATGTAACCGAAGACGATGAACACGGCGATCACCACCAACTGGATGAACGGGAAATAGACCAGCATCTTGAGCAGCGTCGATTCGCCGTAGAAGATGTAGAAGCGGTATCCGTTGTACGTGTTGATCTCCAGCGGCTGGTTGACCGAAGCGAGCTTCTCGATCTCCTCGCGCAGCAGGTCGGGATGGTTCATGATCCGCTCCGGAATCAGATGCGAACCCTCCACCCGCAACTGGTCGTCGGTAACGATGAAAGGGATGTTGTTCTTGTTGTTGACGATCTGCTGGATCAGCGGATCGCTGCTGTCGAACTCGCCCATGCGCCCCATGGCGTAGGACCAGAGGGCCACCTCGTTCTGCTCCTTGTCCCGCAGGCGCTGGGCCATGTGGTCGGTGAACAGGAGCGACGAGGTCCCGATGGCGAGCCCCAGCACGATGATAACCACGCGGTGGCGGAAGGAGAAAAACGTCCTTCCGAACCGGGGTAGTATGTTTCGCCTGCGTTCCATGTCGTGTGTCCGTTTGCTGCGGCGACGGTCTCCGTTCCGGGCCGCGGGAATTATTTACGCGCCGTGTCCTGCGAGGAGAGGATGTTCCGGTAACGCGCCGTGTCGCCGAGCAGTTCCACGGCCTGCTTCACCTCCTCGTCCGACAGCAGCTTGTGGCGCGTCACGCCCTGCGCATAGTGGCTGCGCAGGATGATCTCGTCTTCGATGATCTGCGACAGCTCCTTGCGGTACAGCTTCAGATTGCTCTCCTTGTCGTCCCTGAGCCCCTTCTCGATCTCGTCCAGCTGCGGACCGATCCGGTCGAGATAACGCTCCTGTTTCGCCTTCTCGCGCAACTGGGCCAGCGCCAGCTTGCTCTCCGAACGGAACTCCACGTCCTTGTCCTTCATGAACTCGGTGAAGTCCGCATAGTCGGCGTCGCTCAGCGCGAAACGCTCCACGTCCACGGGCTCCGGATGGCGCTTCACGTAGCCGTCCACGAAATCCTCGATATACCCCTTTCCGTAGAGGATCATTGCGAAACGGCTCACATAGCGGGGCTCCGTCCGCACGTCGGGCATGATCCCTCCTCCGTCGTAGACCCTGCGCCCGGCCCGCGTGCGGAACTCCCGGATCAGCGAATCGGGCACGTATCCCACACTGCCGTCCTCGTTGCGGTGGGCATAGTCGATCGCCTGGATGCAGCGGCCCGTGGGAATATAGTATTTGGCCGTGGTCACCTTCAGATAGGAGTTGTACCCGAGCGGGCGGGTCGACTGCACGAGCCCCTTGCCGAAGGTGCGCTGTCCGAGCAGCACGGCCCGGTCGAGGTCCTGCAACGCACCCGACACGATCTCCGCCGCCGAAGCCGAACCCCGGTCGGTCAGCACCACGATCGGAAGCTCCGTGTCCACGGGCTCCCCTTCGGTCTTGAAGGTGGCGTCCAGCTGCTCGAACTTTCCGCGCATGCTCACCACCTCCGTTCCCTTGGGCACGAAGAGCGAAAGAATCTTCACGGCCTCCTGCAGGATACCGCCCCCGTTGCCCCTCAAGTCGAGGATCAATCCTTTCAGGCGGCCCGAAGATCTGAGTTCCGCGAGCGCCCGGCGCAGGTCGGTGCTGCAATCCTCCGTGAAATCGCTGTGCTGGATATAACCGATGCTGTCCGCCACGAATCCGTGATAGGGCACGCCCGAAATCACGATCCGTTCCCGGCGGATGCTGACCGGCTCCACCTTGCCCGTGGCAAAACGCTCCACCTTGAGCCTGACGGTCGTTCCGGGATCGCCCTTGAGCAGGGCGCTCACCCGGGCCGGATCGAACCCGCGGGCGTCCTGTCCCTCGATCTCCACGATCTTGTCGCCGATCTTCAGTCCCGCGCGGTCGGCCGGGAATCCCTTATAGGGCTGGGCGATCACCACCCAGTCCCCCTTCTTGCGGATCAGCGAACCGATTCCGCCGTACTTGCCCGTGGTCATGATCTCGAAATCGTCCATCTCCTCCTCGGGAATGTACTCCGTATAAGGGTCGAGTTTGCCGGTCATGCCTGCGGCGGCATCCTCCAGCAGCCTGTCGGGCGAGACGGAATCCACATAGAAAAGGTTCACGTCCCGGAACAGGTTCATCAGTATCTCCATGTTGCGGCCCAGCCGGAAATCGGAATCCTCCGACCGCTCCGCCCCCGCGAACACCGCCGCCAGTCCCACCGCCAGCAGGACGGCCAGCCCGTATCGTATCTTTCTGCCCATCGTTTTCACCGGTTATTCAAATAGGACCGAATCCGGAATTCGACCTTCACCACCTCCTTGCGGATACCGTCGAGCACGATCCCGCCCCCTTCGGGCGTCAGCACGATGGCGTCCTCCCCGAGCGAAGTCCACCTGCGCAGGGGCGACGAAGCCCGGAACACCGCCCGTCCGGGCACCTCCTCCACGAGTTCATAACCGCACAGGGCGAAGAGCTCCACGATTTTCGCACGCTCGCACGCCCAGTCGAGGGGCACCTCCCGCCGTACGAAACCGAACCGGGGATAGAACGCCGCCAGCAGGACCACTGCGGCCATCAGCACGGCTCCCCGCGTCGTCAGGAAGACCTCGCCGAAAAGCTCGCCCGGCGCCACCCGCGAGGTCCGGGTCAGGGCCATCGCCGCGAACAGCACCGCCAAAAAGACGAGCAGCTGCGCGAAATATTTCAGCGACCGGATCAGATACCTGTTCTTCATCTCTTATTTCCGTATATGTCCCCGCCGGAATTTCCGCCCGCGGAGAAGATTTTCCGTAAATATAACAATTTCCGAGCTATTTTATTTTGCCCGGAGCCGCACTTTCTCCCGGCGGCGGTCCTCCGACCTCCCTCAGCGGCCCCGGCACCCCCTCCGTCCGAGGCACCCCGCACAGCCGCTCCACCGCACCGGCCACCCGCCGCATCAGCCACCCGGGCGTGGAGGTGGCCCCGCAGATGCCCACCGAAGCGGCCCCGGCGAACCATTCCGGTTCCAGTTCGCTCTCGTCCTCTATGTTATAGCTCCTCGGATTGGCCTTCCGGCACACCTCGAAGAGCACCCGGCCGTTCGAACTCTTGCGGCCCGCCACGAAGAGCACCGCGTCGTACCGCGCAGCGAACTCCCGCAGGTGCGGTTCCCGGTTGGCCACCTGCCGGCAGATCGTGTCGTTGACCGTCACGGCCGAGGGATCGGCGGCCCGCTCCAGAATCGTCCGTTTCACCTCGCCGAACAGCGCGAGGCTCTGCGTGGTCTGCGAAAGCAGGTAGACCGGCCGCGAGAAATCGACCGCCTCCAGGTCAGCCACGCTCTCCACCACCAGTGCGTCGCCCCCCACCTGTCCGGTGAGGCCGACCACTTCGGCGTGTCCCCGCTTGCCGAGGATCACCACCTGTCCCCCCACGGGAGCCATCTGCTCGTGGGCCTTCACCACCAGTTTCTGGAGCCTCGCCACCACGGGGCACGTGGCGTCGATCACCTTCAGCCCGTTGGCCTCCGCCAGGGCATAGGTGGCGGGCGGTTCGCCGTGGGCCCGGATCAGCAGGGTGCTCCCGTGCAGCGAAGGAAGCTCCCCGTGCCGCACGGTCCGGAGCCCCAGCCCCTCCAGCCGCTGCATCTCCACCCGGTTGTGGACGATGTCACCCAGCGAGAAGACCTCCCGCCCCCCGGCGATCGACTCCTCGGCCCGGGCGATGGCCGTCACCACCCCGAAGCAGAAACCCGACTTATCGTCTATCTCGATCTTCATCCTTCCGTTTCATTCGCAGACGCCCATCTCCCGCAGCCGTCCGAGCACCCACTCCATCTGGTCGGCCACCGTCATCCGGCTGTTGTCGAGCACCACGGCGTCCTCAGCCCGCCGCAGCGGGCTGATCGCCCGGCTCTGGTCAGCGATGTCGCGGCTTCGGATATTCTCCTCCACCTCCTCCATCGTGACCCGTTCGCCCCTGGCCCGCAGTTCGTCGTAACGGCGCCGGGCCCTCACGGAGGGATCGGCCGTCATGAATATCTTGAGTTCGGCATCGGGAAAGACCACCGTACCGATGTCACGGCCGTCCATCACGATGCCCTTGTCCCTCCCCATCGCCTGCTGGAGAGCCACCAGCCGGCGGCGCACCTCGGCCACGCCGCTCACGGCGCTCACGCAGCCGCTCACCTCGATCGAACGGATTTCCCGCTCCACGCACTCGCCGTTGACGTAGATGTCGCTGGCCCCGCGGGTGGGATTGAACCGGAACGAGATGTCGATCCGGTCGAGCAGGGCCTCCAGTCCGGCCCGGTCGATCCCCTGCGGGGAGACGACGCCGGCCCGCAGGCCGCACAGCGTGACGGCCCGGTACATGGCCCCGGTGTCGATGAAGATATAGCCCAGCCGGGCCGCTATCTCTCGGGCGAAGGTACTTTTGCCGCACGACGAGAAGCCGTCGACGGCGATCACGATTTTTTTCCTGTTATTTGGGCAACATTCCATCCACGGGAGTATTAACGAACATGAGCAGCACCGCCGCCGCACCCAGCAGCACGATCACGGCGCCCGAAATACGGTTGATCCAGAGCAGGTGGCGGGGCCGGAACCTCCTGCGCAGCAGGCTGACGATAAAGGTGAGGGTGAACCACCAGAGGGAGCCGCCCGTAAAGACGCCCGCGATCATGAAGAGCCCGTTGACCACCCCGAGCGAATCGCCGCTCACCCCGATCGCCGCGAACAGCGCCACGAAGATGAGGATGAAGGCCGGATTGGCGAGCGTGATGAGGAACAGCGACAGGTAGTCCTGCCAGAGGCTCCCTTTCCCGGCCCGGTTGCGGCGGATCTGCACCACGGGATTGGTGAGGAAGATCTTCATCCCCACGATCACCACGCAGATGCCGCCCAGCGCCTTGATGAGCATCATGTTGTTCTCGATGAACGAGAGCACCACCGAGAGCGAGAAGAAGGCCACCGTAGCGAAAAGCGTGTCGGCGCTGGAGGCCCCGAGCCCCGAAACGAACCCCGACTTGTGGCTCTTGCTCAGCGTACGCTGAATGCACAGCACGCCGATGGGCCCCAGCGGAATGGAGGCCATCAGTCCGATCAGGATGCCGCGTATGTAAAGTTCGAACCACATGAATCGTCGACGGTAGGTAGGGTGCAAAATTAGTAAATATAATCTATCTTTGCAGATAAAACGGAGACGAAAATGCGCAAACACCTTCTGCTGTCCCTCCTGAGCGCCCTGATGCTGAGCGCGGGCTGGCTCTCCCTGAGCGGGATTCCGCTGCTCGGGGCGCTGGTCCCCCTGATGCTGATCGCCGACGACTACGGCACGGGGCGGCGCCCCTTCTGGAAACTGGCCGGCTGGACGGCCCTCACGCTGGGCCTGTGGAGTGCGGCGACCACCTGGTGGATATGGTATGCGGCGGCCATCGGGGCCGTCCTCTCGGTGCTCATCACGGCGGGACTGATGGGCGGCCTGTTCATGCTCTGGCACGGAATCTCCCTGCGGGCCGGGCGGCCGCTCTCCTGCACGGTGCTGGTGTCGGGCTGGATCGCCTGCGAATACCTCTACACCGTGGGACAGGTCTCCTTCCCGTGGCTCACGCTGGGCAACGGATTCGCATGCGACCCGTGGCTGGTGCAGTGGTACGAATACACGGGCGTCTTCGGCGGTTCGCTCTGGGTGCTCGTGGCCAACCTCTGCCTGTACCGCGCCGTAAAGGCGCCCCGGCAGTTCCGCCGCTGGATCGCTCCGGCCGCGGTCATCCTGCTCCCGGCCCTCTTTTCGGCCGTCCGCTATCTCACCTACGACCCGGGGAACGGTCCCGAAGCGACGGTGACCGTCGTCCAACCCAATATCGACCCCTACAACGAAAAGTTCGACGTGGCGCAGGCCGACCAGACCGCCCTGCTCATCCGGCTGGCGGAGGAGGCTCCCGCCGACGTCGACTACATCGTCATGCCCGAAACGGCCATAGACGACCACCTGTGGGAAGGCGCACTGGAATATTCCGCCAGCGTCGAGGCCCTTCGCAACGCGGTCCGCACGCGCTGCCCGCAGGCCCGGATCATCGCGGGAGCGACCACCTTCCGCCGTTACGAAGCGCTCGAACCCCATCCGGCCACCGCCCGGACCAACGACAACATCAACTACTGGTACGACGTCTACAACAGCGCGATGGAAGTGGACACCTCCCGCCGGGTGGAGATACACCACAAGTCGAAACTGGTGGTGGGCGTGGAGAAGATGCCCTACTACGAGGTGCTGAAACACCTGGAGTTCCTGATCGTCGACCTGGGCGGCATCTCCGGACAGCTCGGCACCGACAGCGTGCGGAAAGTCTTCGTCCGCCCCGACGGGCTGAAGGCCGGAGCGGCCATCTGCTTCGAATCGGTCTACGGAGAGTACATGACGGAGTTCGTGCGGGGCGGGGCGGGTCTCCTCTTCGTCATCACCAACGACGGCTGGTGGGGCGACACGCCCGGCCACCGTCAGCACTTCTCCTTCTCGCGCCTGCGGGCCATCGAGACCCGGCGCAGCATAGCACGCAGCGCCAACACCGGCATTTCGGGCTTCATCACCCCGCGGGGCGACGTGGTCGGGACCCTCGGCTGGGACCGCAGGGGCACCCTCACCGAACGGCTTAGGACCAACGACATGATCACTTTCTACACCCGGTACGGCGACTACATCGGCCGGCTCAGCTCCTATGTCTTCCTGCTCAGCCTGCTCTATTTCGTGGCCTACCGCACCCGGCGCCGTAACCATCTGGTACCATGACCTATCCCGAAACCCTCGACTTTCTCTTCCGCTCGCTGCCCGTCTTCCAGCAGAGCGGCTCTTCGGCCTACAAGCCGGGGCTGGAGCACACCATCGCCTTCAACGACTACCTGGGGCGGCCCGACCGCAATTTCCTCTCGATCCACGTGGCCGGAACCAACGGCAAAGGTTCCGTCTCCCACCTGCTGGCCTCCGTGCTCCAGGCGGCCGGTTACCGCGTGGGGCTCTACACCTCCCCCCACCTGAAGGATTTCCGCGAGAGAATCCGGGTGAACGGCACGCCCATCTCCGAACGGGAGGTCGTGGAGTTCGTCGCCCGCCACCGGGAGAAGATGGTCGGTCTCGGCCTCTCCTTCTTCGAAATGACCGTCGGCATGGCCTTCGACCACTTCACCCGGCAGGAGGTCGAGGTGGCCGTCGTCGAGACGGGCCTGGGCGGACGGCTCGATGCGACCAACATCATCCGCCCGGCGGCGAGCGTCATCACCAACATCGGCTTCGACCACATGGCCCTGCTGGGCAATACGATTCCGAAAATCGCCGCCGAAAAGGCAGGTATCATCAAACCGGGCATCCCGGCCGTCATCGGCGAGGAGCATCCCGAAAGCGCCCCCGTCTTCCGGGCCCGGGCACAGGAGGCGGGCGCCGACATCTTCTTCGCCGAATCGCTCTTCCGCTGCGTCGGGGACGGCGGGGAGTGCCTCACGGGCGAGGACGGCACGACACGCCGCCGGCTCACCGTCGAACGCATCGAAGACGGCGACCGGCTCACGCTGGAACTCGACCTGCTGGGTGAATACCAGCGCCGCAACATCGTGACCGTCATGGCTGCCATCCGGATACTCAACCGCACCAGCCCGCTGAGCATCAGCCGGAGGGACATCGCGGAGGGATGCGCTACGGCCGCCCGGACCACGGGACTGCGGGGCCGCTGGGAGATACTCGGCCGCGAGCCCCTCACCGTCTGCGACACGGGACACAACGAACACGGCCTGCGGCTGGTGGCCGAACAGCTCCGCCACCAACGTTACGAAAAACTCTATTTCGTGCTGGGAGTCGTGAACGACAAGGACCTGCACGGCATCCTGCCGCTGCTTCCCCCCGACGCCCACTACCTTTTCACGCAGGCATCGGTCGAACGGGCGCTTCCCGCCGACCGGCTGGCAGAAGAGGCCGCCCGCTACGGACTGCACGGCGAGACGGTTCCTGGCGTGCGGAACGCCTGCGACCGGGCCCGCCGCCTGGCTTCGCCCCGCGACATGATCTTCATCGGCGGCAGCACCTTCACCGTGGCCGACCTCTGACCGGGCCCGGCCTGCCGGACAGCGGCGGCGGCTTCTATTTGATCCGCAGACGCTGGCCGATCCGGATCACGGCGTCCTTGTCGATCTTGTTCAGCTTGCAGAGCGCCGCCACCGTGGTTCCGTTGCGGCGGGCGATCTGGGTCAGCGTATCGCCGGGACGGACCTTATAATACACCGGAGCCGCGGCGGCAGGCTTCGCCGGAGTGAGTTTCGCGGCCGGCTGTACGGCCGGGGCTTCGGGCTTCCGCACTTCGGCGGGTTCCTCCGTCAGTCCTCCGCCCTCGCTCTCCGACCGTTCATCGGTCGCCGGAGCCGCCGGCACTCCCAGCCGCCGTCCTTCGGCCGCGCTGTTGTAGGCGAAAATCCTTCCCGCCCGGTTGCAGATATAGAGCGTGTCGGAGCGCAGGTCCATCGCCTCCCCGTCGATCAGTTTCATCGGATCGAGCGGCTCCCCGGCGGCCCGCAGTTCGAAATGGACGTGTTCGGTGGTTGCCCGCCCCGTCCGGCCTGCCAGCGCAATGGGCCGGCCCGCCTCCACCACGTCGTTCACCTCCACGAGGTTCTTCACGTTGTGGGCATATACCGTCTCGAACCCTTCGTAATGGCGGATCACCACGATGTTGCCGTACCCGCTGTAATACTTGCTCATGCGCACCACGCCCGGCAAGGCCGCCCGCACCGTGTCGCCCGGCACGGCCTTGATGTCCACGCCCGTGTGCATCGAACGCCCCCGCGGACCGTAGGGCGAAATCACCCGTCCCTTGTAGGGATAGCAGAACTCCTCCCTCAGCTCCCCGAGCGGCACGGTCAGCAGGCCCGAGGCAGGCAGCGGATTGACGCCGGGCACCCGCACGTGGGCGCTCTCCACCCCGGTGAAGGTGATCCGGGGACGGTCGGGTTTCAGCGGCGGGCGTACGGGTTCGGCCGGAGGGGCCGGCATCTCCTCCCGGACGATCTCGCCCGCGGAACGATTATTGGTTTCGGGATAGAGGATGCGCTGCGAAGGGGCGGAGGGGATCTCCGCCTGCGGCGTGCGGTAGAGCGACTGACGGGTTCCGCACCCCGAAAGGAGCAGGCCCGAGGCCGCCATGCAAAGGATCGTGCGTCGTGTCATGGAATTCTCTTTAGCCGCGATAAAAGTACGATTTTTTTAAATATTCGCCTATCTTTGCGTAAGAATAAAAACAGACCGCCATGGAAAACCAACTCATCAAGTGCCTCATCATAGGCAGCGGCCCCGCCGGGTACACTGCCGCCATCTACACCGCCCGCGCCGGGCTCTCCCCCGTGCTCTACGAAGGGATCGAACCCGGAGGCCAGCTCACCACCACCACCGACGTGGAGAACTTCCCGGGCTATCCGGAAGGGGTGACGGGCGCCGCCCTCATGGAAGACCTCAAGAAACAGGCCGCCCGTTTCGGCACCGACGTACGCTTCGGCGTCATCACCCATGCCGACTTCAGCCGCCGCCCCTTCCAGGTGACGGTGGACGGCCGCCACGTGCTGGAGGCCGAAACGGTCATCGTCGCCACGGGGGCCTCGGCCAAGTATCTCGGCCTGCCCTCCGAACAGAAATACCGCGGCATGGGCGTATCGGCCTGCGCCACCTGCGACGGCTTCTTCTACCGCAAGAAGGACGTGGCCGTGGTGGGCGGCGGCGACACCGCCTGCGAGGAGGCCACCTACCTGGCCTCGATCTGCAACAAGGTCTACATGGTGATCCGCAAGGACCACATGCGCGCTTCGAAGGCCATGCAGCACCGGGTGATGAACACCCCGAACATCGAGGTTCTCTTCGGCCACGTCACCGAGCAGGTGATCGGCGACGAACAGGGCGTGACGGGTCTCCTGCTGCGCGATGCCGCAGGGGAGGAGAAGATGATCGACGTGAGCGGACTGTTCCTGGCCATCGGCCACCACCCCAACACCGAAATCTTCAAAGACCAGCTCGATCTGGACGCCGACGGATACATCCGTACCGTGCCCGGCACCTCGAAAACCAATATCGAAGGGGTATTCGCCGCGGGCGACGTGCAGGACCCCCACTACCGGCAGGCGATCACGGCGGCCGGCAGCGGATGCGTCGCAGCCCTCGACTGCGAACGTTACCTTCTTTCGCGCTGAATCCCCGGACCGGGGAGCCGGACGGCCCCCGGTCCCCACGCATAACCCGCGACACCATGCTCGGAATAGACGACATCCTTTCGATCCGCACCCCGGACCAGCTGCGCGAGGCGGCGATGGAGCTCTTCGCTTTCCAGTCGCAGGCCTGCGCCCCCTACCGGGAGTACATCTCCCTCGCGGGAATCGACCCCCGCCGGGTGGACGCACCCGAAAAGATTCCGTTTCTGCCGATCGAACTCTTCAAGAGCCACACGGTCTACTGCGGGGAGAGAGCCCCCGAGATCGTCTTCACCAGCAGCAACACGGGCGGCACCGCCCCCTCGCGCCACCCGATGGCCTCGCTGGAGGTCTACGAAAAGATCTTCCGCCGGGCGTTCGAACTCTTCTACGGACCCGCGTCCGGCGTGAAGATCTACGGACTGCTGCCCAACTACCTCCAGCGGCAGGGCTCCTCGCTGGTCTACATGGTCGACCGGCTGATCGCCGCGGGCGGCGGGGGTTTCTATCTGGACGACTACCCGGGACTGATCGCCGACCTGGAGCGGGAGCACGGCCCGAAGATCCTGCTGGGTGTAAGCTACGCCCTGTGGGACCTGGCCGAACGGTACGCCCCGAAGCTGACGGACACCGTGGTGATGGAGACGGGCGGCATGAAGGGGCGCCGGGAGGAGCTCCCGAAAGAGGAGTTCCACGCCCTGCTCTGCCGGGGGTTCGGAGTGGAACGCATCCACTCCGAATACGGCATGGCCGAACTCACGTCGCAGGCCTATTCGGACGGGGAGGGGGTTTTCCGCTGCCCGCCCTGGATGCAGGTGTCGCTGCGCGACCTGAACGACCCGTTCGACGTCGTACTGCCCGGCACCCGCACGGTGTCCTGCACGGGAGGCATCAACGTGACCGACCTGGCCAATCTCACCTCGTGCGCCTTCATCCAGACGCAGGACGTGGGACGCCTCTGGCCCGACGGACGTTTCTCGGTGCTGGGCCGGGCCGACCACAGCGAAATCCGCGGGTGCAACCTGCTCATACAATAGAACGATGATCCGGATCGAACGAAAAGAGGATTGCTGCGGCTGCTCCGCCTGTGCGGCGGCATGCCCGGTGCACTGCATCGCGCTCGAAGAGGACGACGAGGGTTTCCGCTACGCGAAGGCCGACCCGGCCCGCTGTACGGAGTGCGGCCTCTGCGAAAGGGTCTGCCCCATGCTCAACCGGCAGCCGGGCCGCCGGGAGGAGGCGCGCGTCTACGCCGTCCGGAACCGGGACGAAGCGGTCCGCAGCACGAGCTCTTCGGGCGGCCTTTTCTCCCTGCTGGCCGGAGAGACCCTCGCGGCCGGGGGCACGGTCTTCGGCGCCCGCTTCGACGAACGGTTCGACGTGGTGCACGACGGTGCGGAAACGGCCGGGGAAGCCCTCCGTTTCCGCGGCTCGAAATACGTGCAGAGCGACACGGGCGACTGCTATCCCCGCGTGCGGGAGGCGTTGCGGCAGGGACGCCCGGTGCTGTTCAGCGGCACGGGGTGCCAGATTGCCGGGCTGAAAGGCTTCCTCGGACGGGACTACCCGTCGCTGACCTGCGCAGAGGTGGCCTGCCACGGCGTACCCTCCCCGGCCGTGTGGCACCGGTTTCTCGCCGAACAGCGGGCCGAAGCCGAAAAGACGGCGGGTGCGCCCGCCCGTCTCGAACGGTTCTCGTTCCGCGACAAGTCCGGCGGATGGAAACGCTACCGGGTGACGGCCCACTACCGCGGTCCGCAGGGCGAAACGACCCTTTCGGAACCGTTCTACCGCAATGCCTTCATGCGCGGTTTCCTGCGCGACCTGTTCATCCGTCCCTGCTGTCACGCCTGTCCGGTGAAGAATTTCGCCTCGGGGGCCGACCTGATGCTGGCCGACTACTGGGGAGTGGACCGCTGCCATCCCGACATGGACGACGACCGGGGTACTTCGCTCGCCGTCACCCTCACGCCCCGGGGCGAAGAGGCCCTGCACGCCGTGGAGAGCCGGACGGTCGCCGTACCCTCCACGCTCGGCTGCGCGCTGGCGATGAACCGGGCCATCGTGCGGTCCGAACCCCGTCCGGCCGCACGGGAACTCTTTTTCGAACGGCTTCGCCACGAAAGCGTGACGGCCGCCGTCGCCCGTCTGACACGCACCCCGCTGCTGAAACGGCTGCGCCGCCGGGCCGGGAAACTGGCCGCCCGGCTGGGCCTCAAAACCGGAAACCGATGAAACGCATCCGCATCGAATACTTCAAGAATCTCGACAACTACGGCACTGCCATGATGGGGCTGGTGACGGTAGCGGCGCTCGCCCGCCGCTACGGTCCGGAACAGGTGGAATTCCACTGCGATTTCGACGACGACCGAGTGCTCGAAGAGGCCCGGGCCGAACTTCCGGCCGGCATCCGGCTGGTCCGCCGGCCCACGCCGGACCAGCGCACGGCGGGGCTCTCCCCCCTGCGCCGCAAGACGGCCCGGCTGGGAAGCCTCCTGTTCGAAAACGAAGGAAAGGGATTCGACATGCTCGTGGTGCTGGGAGGCGACGACCTTTCGGAATACTACTCCCCGTGGGCGCCCGCGCTGGCGCTGCTCCGCAAGTGGAGGGCCTCGTTCCGCACGCGGGTCGTGCTGCTCGGCCAGACCGTGGGCCCCTTCACCCGTCCGCTCAACCGCCTGCTGGCCCGCCGCCTGATGCCCCGCATGGAGCTCTACTCGCGCGACGAACCCAACGCCGCCTACCTGGCCGCGGAATTCGGACTGCATCCCCGTCTTTCGGCCGACCTGGCCCTGTGCGACCTGCCTCTGCAGAAGGAGACGGGAGCCGCCCCCCTGTCGGAGTACGGACTGCGCGAGGCGGAATACGTCACCGTGATCGTCTCCGGCTGTCAGTCGGGCGGCCGATACTACTGCCGGAACACCGGTACCTACATCGCCCGCTTCCGGGAGATCGTCCGGGGCCTGCTGGCCGATCCCCGGCTGACCGGAAAACAGATCGTCCTGCTGGCCCACACCTTCGGCAGCCACGGGGACGAACCGGCCGCCGTGCGGGCCGTCGCGGAAGGACTCGACCCGGCCGAACGGGAGAGGATCGTTCCGGTGGCCGAAAAGATCGGGCCGACCCGTGCACGGGCCATCCTCGGCCACGGGCTTTTCACCGTGACGGGACGGATGCACGCCGCCGTCTCCACCTTCCAGGGCGGACGGCCCGCGATCAGCCTCTCGTACAGCGCCAAATACGACGGGGTCATCGGCCGCGGACTGGGCCGCGGCGACCTGATCGTGGAGGCCGACGACGACCGGCTATGGGAGAGCGGCCGGATCGCGGAACTGGTCGCGGAAAAGACCGACTACCTGCTCACCCATTACGGGCGGCTCTGCGGCGAGATCGCCGAACGGGTCGCCGCCACCCGCCGCACGGCCGAAGAGACGCTGAAAAACCTGTAATCCCCCGCCTCCGCATGAATACCGACCGAATCCGCATATCCGTCGTCATTCCGCTCTACAACAAGGAGCGCGAAGCGGCACGGGCCGTCCGCTCCGTCCTGGACCAGCGCTACCTGCCCCTCGAGATCATCGTGGTGGACGACGGAAGCACCGACCGGAGCGCCGCCGCCGTAGAGGAACTCGCCGCCCCGGAAGTGCGGCTCATCCGCCAGGCCAACGCCGGGGTCTCCGCCGCCCGCAACCGGGGAACGGAGGAGGCTTCGGGCGACTATGTGGCCTTTTTGGACGCCGACGACTGGTGGGAGCCGGGATTCCTCGAAGAGATCGCCGCCCTGATCGGGGAGTTCCCCGGCTGCGGCATCTACTCCACGGCCTTCCGGATCGTCCGCGACGGCCGCCGCTTCCCGGCCCGTCAACCCCAGCGGCGCGGCGTCGTAGCCGACTATTTCGACGAAGCGATGACCCGCTACGTCTGCCTGCCCTCGTCCAGCTGCCTGCCCCGCAGCGTACTGCTCGAAGCGGGCGGATTCCCCCCCGGGATGAAGCTCGGGGAGGACCTCTATCTCTGGACGAAGGTGGCCGCCCGTCACCCGGTCTGCTTCTCGCCCCGCCCGGAAGTGAATTACAGCGTCACCGCCTCCAACCGTTCTTCGGCCATCTACACGCCGGAACGGACGGAATTTTCCTTCCGGGACCTCTACACAAAGGGGAACGACTCCCTGAACGAATATATCGCCCGGTGCGGCATCGCCAAGGCGATCACCGTCGCCGCCAAGGGAGACACGCGCGCCGGCCGGGAAGCCGAGCGTTTCTTCCGCTACACGCGGCGTTACCGTTTCGGCTGGCGGAAACTGTACCTGCTCAACCGGCTGCCGCGCAGCTGGCGCCCGGGAGTTCTCGCCCTCTATAACAGACTGGCCTGGATGATCGCCCGCAAAGGGCTCTGAATACGGTCGGCCCCTACCCTCTCAGCAGGCCGCAGGTGACATTACGGCGCATCCGGATCAGGTAGCGCCCCTTGATCGCCTCCCCCCGCAGCGCATAACCGGCGGCCAGCGCCAGCGTACCGCCCCACTTGACCGCCTCGGCCAGAAGCCGTGCCAGATAGGCCGCCCGCGAAATGCCCTGCGTGCGGATACGTTCGCTCACGCCCGACTGGCGCGTCAGCCGGTCGAAATAGGCGGGATCGAATTTCGATTCGGGAATGATGTGGTAGATCACGGCACCCGGCACGTACCAGACCTGCTCGCCGCCGGCCCGCAGCCGCCCGAAGAGCTCTTTCTCCTCGCCCGCCAGCGGATTGGCGCCCGTACGCCCCAGCGCCGGATCGAACGCACCGTAACGCACGAGCGCGCTGCGCCGCACGGCCATGTTGCCGCCGCCCGGGAATTTCCACGCGGGGAAGGGCCTCGCCTCCGGCCCCAGGTCGAGGGTTCCGGCGATCGGACGCTCCGTATAGGGCGAAAGCCACGCCGGCGGCGCATACTCGTACAGGGGCACGATCCGCCCCCCGGCCGCGGCGGCACCGGGATAATCCCGAAAAAAACGGAAATAACTCTCGGCGAACTCCGGATTGACCTCCTCGTCGTCGTCGATGATAGCGATGTAGGCCCCCGCCGATTCGGCCACTCCCCGGTTGCGGGCGGGCGAAAGACCTTGTTGCGGCTCGCGGGTCAGACGGGCGTTCACCTTCGGATGCGCCTCGGCCCACCGTGCGAAACGGGCCGCCGTATCGTCCGCGCAGTTGTTATCCACCACGACCACCTCCCAGAGGGAGGGGTCGAGCGTCTGCCGGGCCAGAGAGCCGAGCGTCCGCAGAAGCGGCTGCGCCCGGTTGTAGGTGGCGATCACAATAGAGAGTTCGATCATAGTCGGATGTCCGTAAATGGCAGGACAAGATACGAAAAAAAACGCTTCGGCGGACTCCCCCGCCTGCGCTCATGGCCGGAAATCACTCCTTCGTGAGGAGTTCGCAGACCTCTTCCCCACTCCCGTAATCCATGCGCACGGCACGCTGTGCCCCGAACGCGGCCAGCATCCGCCTGCGCTCCCCGTCGTCCGCCCCGTCCAGCGAGGCGAAGAGGGCGGTCGAGAGCACCTCGCACGCCAGCGGCGAAGGAGCGGCCACGGAGACGATCGCCGGCCGGGTCACGCCCCGGCCCTCGCCCACGGCGAGGATATGCCCGTCGTTGCGCCCGTTGTTGCCGGAGGAGGAGAGCGCCGCATCGCGCAGGTCGAAGAAGACGAGCGGCCGCCGGTCGAGGGGATTCTCCACCCCCACCCGCCAGCACTCCCCGGCCGGATGGCGGCCCAGACAGCAGACGGAGCTGTTTCCGAAACTGATCATCCCGTTCTCCACGCCCGCCCGGCGCACGATCCGCTCGGCCCGCTCCAGCGCGTACCCTTTGGCATAGCCTCCGAAATCGAACACGAGCCCCTCCCGCAGGCGGACCAGTTCACGGCGGTCCGAATCGACCCGGTAGGTCTCCCCGCCCCGCGAGTGGTCCGGAGTACGGACGGCGATGTCGAACCAGCCGCCGGTCAGCTGCCGACAGCGCTCGGCCTCGTCGAAGACGGAGAGCCACTCCCCGTCGAGCGGGATCGGCCCGCTGCCGGAAGTACGGTTGATCCGCCACAGGTCGCTGCGGCGGTCGAAACGGTTGAAACGGGATTCCAGGCACACCGTCTCGGCCCGCACGGCCTCGGCGGCGGCGAGCGCCTCAGACTCCGGAAGTCCGGTCAGCAAAAGGTCCATCCGGGTGTGCATCGCCTCGAACCACCCGTACCAGAGGGCGGTCCCTCCGGCCGACACCCGAAAGGAGTAATCCATACCAGCGAACGATCCGGTTTACTGCGCCCTGCCGCGGCAAACGAGCGGACGCACCAGCGCCCAGAGCCCCCAGAGGATCAGCCGGACGAGCACCGTCAGCCCGTAGAGCACCAGCGACACGAAGAGCACCGCATACCACACCTCGTACAGCTCC
>CDZF01009592.1_pt1 | contig 22675 bp, 15 predicted proteins | sample 557591 | NCBI WGS metagenome assembly CDZF01 (sample SAMEA3182093, study PRJEB8094) | gut metagenome | biome: human; feature: gut; material: Stool; isolation source: human stools | place: Canada | collected 2012-02-04
CTCCCAGGTCGCTCCGCAGATCGGACACGAACTGTTTCAGCACGGATTTATACCCTTCCGGATCGCCCGAATTGGCTTCGCCCTGATGCCACAGGATGGCTTTGAGCTCCCCGAACTCCATCGCCTGCCGGGTGCGGCGGACGGCTTCGTCGTAGAGCTTCAGCTTCCCGTATGCGATACTGGCCGCATCGGTGACAGGCCCGGCCGTCTTTTTCCACATGCCGATCGACGATCCCCCCAGGGCATTGACCACCAGCAGGATTTTACGTCCCGTCTCCTTCGCCACCTTTTTCGAAAACGCATATCCCGGATTGATCTGCTGCATGGATGCCCCTTTACGCACGGTAGAGTATTGGTTGAGCGGATTGTGCGCCTCGACAGCCACTCCCTCCGTATCGAGCAGCCAGACATTCTCCAGCGTCTCGGTCTCGTCTCCGGGCAGCATGGTCCCGCGTCCGGCCATGTTCGACTGACCGATCAGCAGGAAAATATCGAACCCGCCGCTGCCGGGAAAATCGTCCCACGTATATTCCACCTTTTCGGTTCCCGCAATCCCCTCCCGCAGGGCAGGCAGATCGTGGTGCATCGTATAGGGCTTGCCCTCCTTAGTGACCGTGACCGTCAATTTCGGGGCGGATGCGGGAGGCACCGGACCGGAAGCGGTGAAAGTCGCCGGATCGCTGCCGGAAAGATTCACCGCAAGCGGCACCTCGGTCAGCACCCTCTCGTCCCAGCTGCGCGAGAAGAGGCTGAAATTTCTCGGAACACCGGCACACACGGCCTGCACCCGGGAGGCCTCCCCGGGCAATTCGCCCGTGACCTCGACCGACGAGAGGATCGGGCTGAACGAAAGATCGGCCCGTTCGTCCTCCCCCACACAGACCATGCGGCTGGCATAATAAAGGGCGGGAATCCCGGGGGCGTCCGTTTTCAGGAAGAGCCGGCAGGAGGACAGGTTTTCCGTCTCCAACAGCAGCATGGCTTCGGAATCGTATCCGGCGATCGCCGTCCATACGTAACGGCCCGAAGGAAGTTCCTCATCGGAAAGAGCATTCAGATCGGAGACGGTCTTCTCCAACACCTTATCGAAAGAGACGCCGTTGAACACCAACACGCGGAAGGAAGAACCCGCCGAGGCAGGAAGTCCCTCGGCCGTAAACTCGATTCCCGTTCTGACCACGGGACCGAAGGCATCCTCGTTCTCTTCGGAACAAGCGCCCAGCAGCAGGGCGACTGCTGCACAATACCACGCGAAACGCTTCATGACGAAGGTCCTATTTGCGTTTCGACTTGCCTTTCTTGGGATAACACATTTCCAGCGCCTTGTCGGCATAACGGCTGCCGATCAGCAACTGGCCGTCACGGCTGAAATGGGGGTCGCGGTCGTTGATCAGCTGCCCTGCCCCCTCGGCGCTCACCCAGTCGCTGTTGGGAACGAACGTGGAGATCGTGCGGATCATCTCGTTGAAACCGGCGGCCGAAGGACGCCAATGGGCGATCTCCCCTGCAATGAACGGCACGTCGGGAGCCTTCAGGTCCTTGCGCAGATTCTCGACCAACGCAGACAGGCGGGCCTTGTAGGCCTCGGGATTCCGCGCGTCGGCTTCGCCCTGATGCCAGATGATCCCCTTCAATTCGCCGTAGGGCAGTGCCTCGCGGGTGCGGCGTATCGCCTCGGCATACAACTGTTTCTCTCCGACCGCGATGCTGCCCTTGTCGGCCACCATCGGAGCGTCCTTCGCCCATGCGCGGATCGAGGAACCGCCCAGCGCATTGACCACGAGCAACACCTTGCGTCCCGTCGCCCGGGCCACCTTCTCGCCGAAGGCCGTACCCGGACCGATCTGCTGCATCTTCATCACCTTCCTCACGGACGAATAACGGTTCAGCGGGTTGCGGGCCGGTTCGGGCTTGCCGTCCGAATTCAGCAGCCACACCCCCTCCATGACACGGGCCGTGTCCTCCGGCAGAATCATCTTTCCGCGTCCGGCCATGTTCGACTGACCGATCAGCAGGTAGATGTCGTACCCCTCCTTTCCGGACGACTTCCTGGCTTTCCGCCCGCCTCCGGCCACGCAGGCGGACGAGGCGAAGAATGCCAGCAGGACAACACAAAGTAACGATTTTTTCATAAGGCAAGTCAGTTATTAGGGTTAACAATCAAAAATAAATTCCGGACAGTTTAGGGCCAAATTTATATTTTTGAATAAATTTGTTCTACGAATGTAGTTCTTTTTCAATAAAAAGACAAATTTACCCCATCTAAACTCCTAAAAAAATGCCCAAACTACTCTATCGGACCGTAGTACTTTCCGTCCTCGCGCTGCTGACGGCAGCCACCGCCGGTTTCGCAGCGGAAAACACCGTCGAACTGACCCGCGGCCATGTGCGGATCGTCATGGGAGACGACGAACCCGCCCCGCTGGTACTGGCCGTGGAAACCCTGTGCCGCGATTTCCGCACGGTCATGCAGACCGAAACCGAAGTGACCGGCAAGCTCCCCGCAAAAAAGAACCTTCCCGTACTGGTGGTCGTCAACCGGGAAACCAACACGCTGAAGCTACCGCTCCGCACGCTCCGTCCGCTGGACGGCTTCGAATCGCACCGGGTGTGGTACGACCCGGCGACGAACCGCATCTACCTCGACGGCGCCGACATGCGGGGAACCATCTATGCGGTCTACACTTTCAGCGAAAAGTTCCTCGGCGTGCCGCCGCTCTGGTTCTGGTCTCTGTGGGATGCGCAGGAGAAGGAGTCCGTCCGCATACCCGCCGACTGCGACCTGTATTTCGGCTCTCCCCAGGTGCGCTTCCGTACGTGGCTGCCCAACGACACCGACCTGCTGACCCCGTGGCGCAAACTCTCAGCCGAGAACGACGAACTCTGGCTGGAAACCATGCTGCGGCTGAAACTCAATGCGGTGGAGTACGGCAATACGATCGACTTTCCTTACCGCATGACCGCTTCGGCACGCCTGACCGCCAAATATGGACTGATCGTCGCCTCGCACCACACGGTCTCGATGAACAGCACCCTCAACGCCTGGCCGAAATACTGGGAAAAGATACGGGGTGTACGGCCGGCTCCGGAACTCTCGCTGGCCAATAAGGAGAAACTTTTCGAGTTCTGGGACTACTGTGCCGAAACGGTCACCCGCAACGGTATCGAGAACATCTGGAACATCGCTTTCCGGGGCGACGGAGACAAACCGTTCTGGATCACCTTCAAGGACGCGCCGGAAGACGAGAAGGAGCGGGGGCGGATCATCACGGAGATGCTCGCCGTGCAGATGGATCTGATTCGCAAGCACACGAAGGAGGCCGAGCCCTACGTCCGGATCACGTTCTACGACGAAATGGCCGACCTGCTGGCCAAAGGCTGCGTCACCCCGCCCAAAGGCGAAAACATGATCTGGACCTATGTGGCCGGGCGGCGCGATCACTACCCCTATGACGACATCCAGCAATTCGATCCCCGCAACAGGGTGAAGCTCGGCTACTACATGAATTTCCAGTTCTCCTCCACCGGTGCCCACCTGGCCCCGGCCGAAGGTCCGTGGAAGATGGAGTTCAACTACCGGTACGTGAACGACAAGTCGCCCCTCTATTTTTCGGTGGTGAATGCGGGCAACTTCCGGGAATTCCTGCTCACCCTTTCGGCCAACGCCCGGATGCTGTGGGACTACGGAAGCTATTCGACCGACCCATTCCTGCGCGAATACGCAGCCATGTACTTCGGGAAAGAACATGCCGAAGCGGTCGCCGGCCTCTACCACGACTATTTCTACGCCTACTGGGAACCGAAAAAACCGGACTTTCCGGGCGGCGGACTGGAACGCCAGTACATTTTCCAGGACCAGCGCTACGCACGGGCCATCGGACAGATCGCTAAAAGATTCTTCACCTACACCCCGAATCCGCTGAAAGACATCGGATACGAACGGGTACCGGGACGCACGTTCCGCATCGACCCGGCCGACAACGGCACGGACAACCAGGTGGATGCCATCCTGGCCGGCATGGATGCCGCCATCCCCCGTTTCGAAGCCGTGGCGGAACGCTGCGCACGGATGCAGGAGCGTCTGCCGGAGGAGCGGAGGTTCTTTTTCGACGCCAACCTGCGGGCCTATGCCGACTACATGCTCCATCTGAGCCGGTCGCTGCGCCATTTCGTGCACGCCTACAAGCACCAGCAGGACAGGGAGACGATGCTCGCGGGGCTCGACGGAGCGTATTCGGAGATGGAGGCCGCACGGGCCAGCCTCGCACGCACCCAGCACGGCGCATTCGAATCCTGGTATGCGGGCGACAAGCGGTTCGGCTTCGAGTCGCTCCTGCGCGACATCAGACGGGTAAGGGAACTGGGCGCAAAAAAGTAAAAAAAAGCAACGTGGATACAATAAAACGACCGGAAACACCGTTCTTCTTCCGAAACGCCTGCAAAAGAAGGTTAGTATTAGGATAAAAGGTTAGTTAGGTCGTTCCCCGCAAGGGGAATAAAAAGTCCCGGAGACGCTGCTGCGTTCCCGGGATTTTTTCGTAAAACGAAGGCCCCGGCCGGATTTAGGAACAAATTACGGGACGGGAATTGTAAATACGGAGAAATAGTCCTATTTTAGCGTTCCCAAAATATCCTCTACTGAGAAAAATTTTGAAAAGCATGAAAATCGCCATCGTAGGAACCGGATACGTAGGACTGGTGACAGGAACCTGTTTCGCCGAAATGGGCATCGACGTCACCTGCGTGGATGTCGATACGCACAAGATAGAGAACCTGCGCAACGGGATCATTCCCATTTACGAACCGGGGCTCGAAGCGCTGGTGCACAATAACGCGAAAGCCGGACGCCTTCATTTCGAAACACGGCTGGCCGACGTGGTCAATCACGTGGACATCATCTTCTCCGCCGTGGGCACCCCTCCCAACGAGGACGGGAGCGCCGACCTGAAATACGTGCTGGAGGTGGCCCGCGAAGTGGGCCGCACCATGGACGGATACAAACTGCTGGTGACCAAGAGTACCGTCCCCGTAGGCACGGCCCGCAAGGTGAAGGAAGCGGTCGCGGAAGAGCTGGCGAAACGCGGCATGTCCTGCAAGTTCGACGTGGCGTCCAATCCCGAATTCCTGAAGGAGGGGGATGCCATCAACGACTTCAGCCGCCCCAACCGGATCGTGGTGGGCGTGGAGTCCGACCTGGCCCGGGCCATGATGGACAGCCTCTACAAACCCTTCACGCTGAACGGACACCCGATCATCTTCATGGACATTCCCTCGGCCGAGATGACCAAATACGCCGCCAACGCCATGCTGGCCACGCGCATCAGTTTCATGAACGACATCGCCAACCTGTGCGAAATCGTGGGAGCCGACGTCTCGATGGTGCGCAAGGGCATCGCCACGGACGAACGGATCGGCAGCCGTTTCCTCTACGCGGGGTGCGGCTACGGGGGTTCCTGCTTCCCGAAGGACGTGAAGGCCCTGGTCAACACGGCGCACGAGAACGGTTACCGGCTGCGTGTGCTCGAAGCGGTCGAGGCGGTGAACGACGACCAGAAACGGATCGTGTTCCGGAAGCTGTACGACCATTTTGGCGGCGACCTCGCAGGCAAACGGATCGCCCTGTGGGGCCTTTCGTTCAAGCCCCAGACCGATGACATGCGGGAAGCTCCCTCGCTGACCGTGATCGACGCCCTGCTCCGGGCGGGATGTACGGTCCGGGCCTACGACCCGATCGCCATGGAGGAATCGAAACGCAGGATAGGGGACCGCATCGCTTACGCGCAGGACCTCTACGAAGCGGTCGAGGGGGCCGACGCCGTGCTGCTGCTGACCGAATGGAAAGAGTTCCGGCTCCCCGACTGGGAACGGGTGCGGGAGAGCATGCGGACCCCCGTCGTGGTGGACGGACGCAACATTTACGACAAGAGACAACTGGAACGCAACGGATTCGCCTACATGGGAATCGGCATCAAATAGAGAGACGCATGAGCCGCATACTGATTACGGGCGGAGCCGGATTCATCGGTTCCCATCTTTGTGAGAGACTGCTCCGCGAGGGCAACGACGTGATCTGTCTGGATAACTATTTCACGGGCAGCAAGGACAACATACGCCACCTGATGGACGACCACCACTTCGAGTTGGTGCGCCATGACGTGACGACCCCCTACCACGCCGAAGTGGACGAAATCTACAACCTGGCCTGTCCCGCCTCGCCGGTACATTACCAGTACAACCCGATCAAGACGACGAAGACCTCGGTGCTCGGGGCGATGAACATGCTGGGACTGGCCAAGCGCACCCGGGCCAAAATCCTCCAGGCGTCCACCAGCGAGGTGTACGGCGATCCGGCCGTCCATCCGCAGGTGGAGTCGTACTGGGGCAATGTCAACCCGATCGGAATCCGTTCCTGCTACGACGAAGGGAAACGGTGCGCCGAAACACTGTTCATGGATTACCACCGCCAGAACGGCGTCCGCATCAAGATCGTGCGCATTTTCAACACCTACGGCCCGAGGATGAACCCCGACGACGGGCGGGTCGTGTCGAATTTCATCGTGCAAGCCCTGCGCGGCGAGGAGATCACCATTTACGGGGACGGTTCGCAGACGCGCAGTTTCCAGTATGTAGACGATCTGGTGGAGGCCATGGTGCGCATGATGGCCACCGGCGACGACTTCACGGGCCCCGTCAATACGGGGAATCCCGGAGAGTTCACCATGCTCGAACTGGCGGAGATGGTGATCCGGCTGACGGGATCGAAATCCCGTCTCGTGTTCAGACCCCTGCCCAGCGACGACCCCCGCCAGCGCAAACCCGACATCGCGCTGGCCAGAGAGAAGCTCGGCGGATGGGAACCGCGCATCGGGCTGGAAGAGGGACTGAAAAAGACGATCGCCTATTTCGAAAGCCTCATTTAAACCGGGATTCCGACATGAGTTCAAACAGCAAAAATCCGAACGGCATCACGATCCTGATCGCCACCTACAACGGGGCGTCCAGGATCGGGGAGACGATCGCCCATATCGGCGCCCAGGAAGGGACGGAGGAGTTCGGCTGCGAACTGATCGTCATCGACAACGCCTCCCGCGACGACACGGCGGCCGTAGCCGAAACGGCTTGCGCGCAACTGCCGGAAAACATTCCGTTCCGTATCCTGCACCAACCCGTTCCGGGGAAAAATGCGGCGCTGGAGATGGGCTATGCGGAAGCACGGTACGAATATGTGCTGATCTGCGACGACGACAACTTTCTCGCACCGGATTACCTGAAAACGGGTTTCAGGATCATGGAAGCGATTCCCCTGATCGGGGCGCTGGGCGGCCTGGGTGTCGCCGTCTTCGAGGAGGAGGCTCCCCCGTGGTGTCCGGACGGATACGCCTGCGGTCCCCAGGGCAGCCGCAGCGGCGACATATCGGACATCACCAAAGGAGAACGGTGCGCCGTTTTCGGCGCCGGATGCATCTACCGCATGTCCGCTCTGGACAGATTGCGGGAGTTGGGGTTCGAAAACATCCTCAGCACCCGGCGGGGGCAGAAAGTGGACGCTTCGGGCGAAGATTACGAGCTATGCCATGCACTGGCGCTGGCCGGTTATAAAATCTGGTACGACGAACGGCTGGTGTTCCGCCATCTGATGCCGGCTTCGCGCATGACCGTATCCAAACTACTCAGTCTGAGGCGGGGCGACGGAGTACAGGACTATGTCCTGCGCTTGTACACCAAGGCGCTCCGCCGGCGTTCGATGAGCAACCTCTATCTGGTACGGTTTTGGGTCAAAAGCCTGTACAAGGCGACGATCGCAACGGTCGAATCCAACCTGAAATACCTGTTCAAACGGAATCTCAAACACCGCTGCCAGGCGGCCTGCGCGAAATACCGGCTGCTCACGGTGCTCGACCTTCCCTATTGTGTGCGGGCATCGCGGAAATTCATGAAATTCTGGAGACAGCTGAAAGCGAACCATTACGTATAGAGGCACGGATTTCGCAGTATACGTACAACGAAGTATGTTCGGATTCGGAAAAAAGAGAAAAGAGGTACGGCAGTTGATGGACGGCCTGTACGACGTGCACTGCCACCTGCTGCCGGGGGTTGACGACGGAAGCCCCTCGGCCGAAATCAGCCTGAAACTGCTGGACAAGCTGGCCGGCATGGGGGTGGAGGGCGCCTATCTGACGCCTCACGTGATGGCCGGAGCCTACGGCAGGAACGACCGTATCTCGCTGAACAGGAAATTCGAAGCGTTCGGTTACGACGGCCCGATAAAGCTGAAACTGGCCGCCGAGCACCTGCTCGACGAGAAATTCCCTGTCCATCTCCAGAACGGCCCGCTCACGCTGGCGGACGAATACGTGCTGGTGGAGTTCACCCTCGGGGGATTCCCCGCCCGTGCGTTCGACCTCCTGTTCGAAATATCCCTGCAAGGCTATACGCCGATCCTCGCCCATCCGGAGCGTTATGCTTTCCTGCAGCACAGGATGCAGCGGGAGCAGCTGCTCGGGCGGCTGCTCGACGCGGGATGCAAATTCCAACTGAACCTGCTGTCGCTGACCGGTTGGCACGGAGAACACGCGAAAAAACTGGCGGAAGAACTCATCCGCCGGGATTTGTACACATTCGTGGGAACGGACCTCCACTCCTTTCCCCACCTGAATGCGATCGAAACCCTCTCGGTGGAGAGCCGGCAGGCGGAAGCCGTGGAAAAACTCAAGGAGAACAACCTGCTGCTGTGGCAATAAACGGATGAAACGGCCGGACAGCGGAATATCCGGTCCGGCCACCGTTTTCAGACGAACAGTTTCTCCAACTCGGCGAAAGGGGTCTTGCGGATTTCGCAACTGCCCACCCGGTCGATCAGCACGAGGCTGATCCGGTCGGCATCCCGTTTCTTATCGAGTTTGAGCGCTTTCAGAAGCCGTTTCACATCGACGCCCGATTCGACGGGCAGCCCCATTCTGACGATTACGCGACGGATACGTTCCGCCTCCTCTTCAGAGAGCACGCCCAACCGGACGGAGACTCCGGCCATCATAGCCGTGCCGATCGCCACGGCCTCGCCGTGGAGGAACTCCGAACTGCACTTCTCGATGGCATGGGCGAAGGTATGGCCCAGGTTGAGCTTCTTGCGAACGCCCCCCTCCCGCTCGTCGGCCTCGACGACGGCCGCCTTCACCCGGACGGAAGCCGTGATGATCCGCGTGAGCAGGGCCCCGTCTTGGCGGAACTCCTCCAGCGAATATGTCTCGAACAGGGAGAAAAGCTGCGGGTCGGCGATGATACCCGCCTTGATGATTTCGGCCAGCCCGGCCCGGAACTCCCGTTCGGGAAGCGTACGCAGCAACGAAGTGTCGCAGAGCACGAACTCCGGCTGGTTGAACACTCCGACCATGTTTTTGTATCCTTCGACGTTGACCCCGTTCTTGCCGCCGACACTCGCATCCACCTGCGCCAGCAGGGTCGTGGCGACGAAACCGAAAGGCAGGCCGCGCATGTAGGTCGAGGCGACGAAGCCGGTGACGTCCGTCACGATGCCTCCACCGAAACCCAGGATGAAACACTCCCGGTCGGCACCCAATGCGATCAGCTCGTCGTAGACCCGCTCCACCGTATAGAGCGTCTTGTTGGTCTCGCCCATCCCGATGATAATATGCTCGAACGAGTCGATGATCTGCTTGTAGCGCCGGTGTACGTTCGCATCGGTGACCACGATCACGCGCCGCTGGGGCAGCCACGACCGGAGCTCGCCGATCACCTCCCCGACCACGACGCGCGAAAGGCCGCCCGTCCCCTTTTTCACCTCGATAATCTCTTTCATATACGTCAGAATAGTTTACAAATATAATGCTATTCCCTGATTTATTTTCTATCTTTGCCCCCGAAATTTACGAGGACAAACTCAGGTAGGAATATGCAGAAATTACGCAACATCGCGATCATCGCCCATGTCGACCACGGCAAGACCACGCTCGTGGACAAAATGATCCTGCAGGGTCATCTGCTGCGCGACGGCAAGGAGACGGGCGAACTGATCATGGACAACAACGACCTGGAACGGGAGCGCGGGATCACGATCCTGTCCAAAAACGTATCGGTCAACTACAACGGTTATAAAATCAACATCATAGACACTCCGGGGCACTCCGATTTCGGCGGCGAGGTGGAGCGGGTGCTCAACATGGCCGACGGCGTGCTGCTGCTGGTGGACGCCTTCGAAGGGACGATGCCCCAGACGCGCTTCGTCCTCCAGAAAGCCCTCGCACTGGGGAAGAAGCCCATCGTGGTCATCAACAAGGTGGACAAACCCAACTGCCGGCCGGAAGAGGTGCACGAACAGGTCTTCGACCTGATGTTCACGCTCGACGCCACGGAGGAGCAGCTCGACTTCAAGACCATCTACGGCAGCGCCAAGAACGGTTGGATGTCCCACAAGTGGAACGAACCGACGGACAGCATCACTCCCCTGCTCGACACGATCATCGACGAGATTCCCGAGCCGGCCTACGTGGAGGGAACGCCCCAGCTGCTCATCACCTCGCTGGAATACTCGAACTACGTGGGCCGCGTGGCCGTGGGCAAGCTCACCCGGGGAACACTGCGGTCCGGAATGCCCGTGACGCTGGCCAAACGTGACGGAAAAACGATGGTCAAGACCCGGATCAAGGACCTGATGGTATTCGACGGTCTGGGCAAGAGCAAGGTGGAAGAGGTTCGGTGCGGAGAGATATGCGCCCTGGTGGGCATCGAGGGATTCGAGATCGGCGACACGGTCTGCGATTTCGAAAATCCCGAGCCGCTGCCGCCCATCGCCATCGACGAGCCCACGATGAGCATGCTCTTCACGATCAACGACTCGCCTTTTTTCGGCAAGGACGGCAAATACGTCACTTCGCGCCATCTGAAGGAGCGGCTGGACAAGGAGTTGGAGAAGAACCTCGCCCTGCGGGTGAAGCCCGGGGAGAGTTCGGACAGCTTCATCGTCTACGGACGCGGAGTGCTGCACCTGTCGGTGCTGATCGAGACCATGCGCCGCGAAGGGTACGAACTGCAGGTCGGCCAGCCGCAGGTCATCATCAAGGAGATCGACGGCGTGAAATGCGAACCGGTCGAAGAGTTGATGATCGACCTGCCGGACGAGTATTCGGGCAAGGCGATCGAAATGGTCACCAAACGCAAAGGCAACCTGCTCAACATGACGGCCAACCACGACCGCACGCGGCTCGAATTCGAGATTCCCTCACGGGGACTGATCGGGTTGCGGAGCAACCTGCTCACGGCCACGGCCGGCGAAGCGGTCGTCACGCACCGCCTGCGCGGTTTCGAGCCTTACAAGGGTGAAATCGAGATGCGCACGAACGGTTCGCTGATCGCCATGGAGACCGGCACGGCCTACGCCTACGCCCTCAACAAGCTGCAGGACCGGGGCAAGTTCTTCGTATCCCCGCAGGACGAGATATACGCCGGACAGGTGGTGGGCGAAAGCACCCGGGACCAGGACATCGTCATCAACCTGACCAAAAGCAAGAAGCTGACCAACATGCGGGCCAGCGGCTCGGACGACAAGGTAAGCCTCGCCCCGCCCGTGATCTTCTCGCTGGAGGAGGCGCTCGAATACATCAAGGCGGACGAATACGTCGAAGTGACCCCGAAGGCCATGCGTCTGCGGAAAATTCTCCTCGATGAGAACGACCGGAAGAGAGCGGCCAAATAGCCTTTGAGACGGATGGGGAGAACGATGCTATACGGACTGCTGCTCCTGCTCGGCCTTACCGGATGCAGCGACGACCGCGACGACGGCTCACGGGCTTTCATGAGCGAAGCCACGATCGTGGGCGATGCTGACCGCGGCTATTCCTGTTATCTGGATGGAGGGGGACGGGTCGTCACCCACGACCGGAGGCTCGACGGCATCGAACGGGGCTATTTCGAATTCCGTTACACGGAGAGCGACTGGACGGACGCCGCTCTTGTCGGTTGCTATATCCGCAATGCCCGCGTTCTCCCCTACTCAGTTTATGAAATCATCCGCCCCGTCGGCACCGAGTCGTCCGGGACGGACTCTCCCGCCGGAGCGGACAACCGCGAGATTCCCCCGCATTTGTCGTTGGGTCAGGGATGCTTCGGGTACTTCGATTTGCACACGGGCATACGCATCGCAAACCTGCAAAACGGAGAAAGCATTCCGGTGGAAATGGAGATGTCATACGACCCGGCGGAACAGACTCCGGACACCCTGCGGTTACGGTTGCACTATCATCCGGAAATACCGGCGGGATGGCCGGATACGCATTTGGAATACGGTTCGGTCTCTTGCGACCTGTCCGCGCTCGCTTCTCTCGTACAGTGGAGCGATTCGGTGACCGTCGCCGTCGAGGCGGGAGACGAAAAACCATACCTGGTCCGGATCGGCAGGGACGACCTTTTCAAACCCGACACGGGAATCGAATAACGGCACCTTTCGAACAGGCAAAACGAAGCGCAGGGTAAATTTACCCTGCGCTTCGTTTTTGCAATGGCGGGACACACATCGGAACAAGCAGTCCCGTGATTCGTCCGTACACCGTTCCGTTACAACAATTTCAAGGCGATAACCGCACAGGCTTCGGCATCGGCCAGGGCATGGTGATGACTCTGCAGATCGAAACCGCACCGTGCCGAGACGGTATGCAGCCGGTGGTCGGGCAACTCCCTGCCGAAAACCCGGCGCGAGGCGCGGAGCGTACAAAAGAAACGGTATTCGGGATACGGCATGCCGTAGAGCTGGAAAACCGCCCGGAGACACCCTTCGTCGAACGGGCTGTTATGGGCCACGAGCGGAAGACCCTCGATGCGGGGAGCGATACCGGCCCACACCTCCGGAAAATCGGGGGCATCGGCCGTGTCTTCATAAGTCATTCCGTGAATTTCCGTGGTGAAACGGCTGTAAAAGTTAGGTCGGGGCCGGATCAGACGGTAAATACTCCCCGCAATCTCCCCTCCGCGTACGATCACCACCCCCACGCTGCATACACTGGTGCGCCGACTGTTGGCCGTCTCGAAATCTATGGCTGCAAAATCTTTCATATCTCTTTTACGAACGGATACGCCTTGAGGTTTCGTCTGTCCCGTTCCATTTTCCCGGTTCATCCTCTCTTCCGGACAAATAGGAAATTCGTTCCGATACTAAAAAGACAATCGAATAAAAAGAAAAACGAATCAAAACCATATTTTAATCAAATATATTCAGAATCCAGAATAGAATAAAATATTTTTATTGTAAATAAATTTAGCTATATATTGTTTTTAACTAAAATTATTTTTTAATTTGCGGAGCCAGTATAAAGGAATTGCCTTTGTTTGTATTTTGTATATAGATAAAAATAAAGCAAATTCTATGAAGAAACCAAACTCTAACCTGAATTATGTCTGTTTTCTGGCTTCGGTAGCGGCCCTCGGCGGCTTTCTGTTCGGATACGACACGGCCGTCATTTCCGGAACGATCGGTCAGGTCACCGGCTACTTTTCGCTCGACACCCTGCAAGTGGGATGGTACGTGGGCTGCGCCCTGATCGGGTCCATTTTCGGAGGCGCCTTCGCCGGCATCATCGGAGACCGTTTCGGCCGCCGCAACGCCATGCTCTGTTCCGCCATGCTCTTCTCGGCCTCGGCTCTGGGGTGTGCGGTAAGCGCCACCTTCGCCCAACTCGTACTTTCCCGGCTGATCGGAGGCGTCGGCATCGGAGTGGCATCGATCATCTCGCCCCTGTACATCTCCGAAGTTTCGATTGCCAGGTACCGCGGACGTCTCGTTTCGCTCTATCAGCTCGCCATCACGGTCGGCTTCCTGGGCGCCTACCTGGCCAATTACCTGCTGCTGCAATCCGCTTCCGCCAACGCCTCGCTCGAGAGCCCCTGGCTGGTGAAGATTCTTTCGACGGAACTCTGGCGCGGAATGCTGGGTTTGGGAATCATTCCCTCCCTGCTCTTTTTCATCGTCATATTCTTCATTCCGGAAAGTCCCCGCTGGCTGCTTCTCAGGAACCGCAGAACAGCGGCCGGACGGATCATGAGCCGGATATACGGCTCGCCGGAAGAGACCGCCGCGCAGATCGAGGCCACCGAACAGGCCATCGCCCAATCCACCGGCAACGAATGGTCCCTGCTGCTGCGCCCCGGAATCCGCAAGGCGCTGCTGATCGGTGTCTCCATCGCCATATTAGGACAGTTCATGGGCGTGAACGCCGTACTTTATTACGGCCCCACGATTTTCGAACAGAGCGGACTTTCCGGCGGCGACTCCCTGTTCTACCAGGTAATGGTCGGAATGGTCAACATGCTCACCACCGTGCTGGCCCTCTTCATCATCGACCGGATAGGGCGCAAAAAGCTGGTGTATTACGGAGTGAGCGGCATGATCGCCTCCCTGCTGCTGATCACCTTCTATTTCCTGTACGGGGAAGCGATGCGGATAAGCAGCGTGGTGCTGCTCGTCCTCTTCCTGTTCTACATATTCTGCTGCGCCGTCTCGATCTGCGCCGTGGTATGGGTGCTCCTCTCGGAGATGTATCCCACCCGCGTGCGCGGCGTAGCCATGTCGATCGCCGGACTCGCCCTGTGGATCGGCACCTACCTGATCGGACAGCTCACCCCCCTGGATGCTCTCGACGCTGACTCCGGCCGGCACCTTCGTACTTTTCGCCATGATGTGCGTGCCCTACATTCTCATCATGTGGAAACTGGTACCCGAAACCACGGGCCGGTCGCTCGAAGAGATCGAGCACTACTGGAACAAAGACGAATAGAACCAACCAACAAAATAACTCGCTGAAATATGGACTTCAAACTACTCGCCCGGCAATACCGGGACGAATTGCTGGACAACATCCTCCCCTTCTGGCTGGAAAAATCGCAGGACAGGGAGTTCGGAGGCTACTTCACCTGTCTGGACCGCAAAGGAAACGTATTCGACACGGACAAATTCATCTGGCTGCAGGGACGCGAAGTATGGATGTTCGCCAGCATGTACAACAAGGTGGAGAAACGGCCGGAATGGCTCGAATGTGCCGTCCAGGGCGGCGAATTTCTGAAAAAGTACGGTCACGACGGAAATTACAACTGGTACTTTTCCCTGACGAGGGACGGCAGGCCGCTCGTCGAACCCTACAACATCTTCTCCTATACTTTCGCCACGATGGCTTTCGGACAACTGCATCTGGCCACGGGAAATCCCGAGTATGCCGAAATCGCAAAAAAGACGTTCGACATCATCCTGTCGAAAGTGGACAATCCCAAAGGAAGATGGAACAAAGTGCATCCCGGAACCCGCGACCTGAAGAACTTCGCCCTTCCGATGATCCTGTGCAATCTGGCGCTGGAGATCGAGCATTTGCTCGACAAGGAGTACCTGGAACGCACGATCGACACCTGCATCCACGAGGTGATGGATACCTTCTACCGGCCTGAACTGGGCATCATCGTCGAGAACGTGACGCTCGGCAATGAACTGTCCGACTCGTTCGACGGACGGATCACCAACCCGGGGCATGCCATCGAGGCGATGTGGTTCATCATGGACCTGGGCGAACGGCTCGGACGGCCCGAACTGATCAGCCGTGCCGTGGGCATCGCCCTGAAAATGATCGACTACGGGTGGGACCGTGAGTACGGAGGCATATTCTACTACAAGGACCGGCTCGGGCATCCGACCCAGCAACTCGAATGGGATCAGAAACTATGGTGGGTTCATATCGAAACCCTGATCTCGATGATCAAGGGATACCGGCTGACGGGTTCCCGCGAATGCCTCGACAAGTTCGAGCTCGTACACGACTACACGTGGTCGCATTTCCGTGACAGCGAATACCCCGAATGGTACGGCTATCTCGACCGCCGGGGCGAGGTGCTCCTCCCGTTGAAGGGAGGCAAGTGGAAAGGATGCTTCCACGTCCCGCGCGGTCTCTACCAGTGTTGGAAAACCCTGGAGGAGTGCAGATGAGCAACTACTAACGGCTATTCGAATACAAACCTAAAACAACTTGAATGTATGAACGATTTTAAACCCAGACGGTCGTGGAGATGGCTTTCGCTGCTGTTCGCAGCATGGCTCGGCCTCTCCGCCGTTTCCGTCTCCGCACAGGAAAAGGAGGTCAAGGTTTCCGGACAGGTGCTGGATGCCAAAAACGAACCGGTCGTCGGAGCAGCCGTCTATGTGGAGGGGACCTCCAAGGGCACGACGACGGATGTCAACGGGAATTTCACCCTGCTGGTGAAACCCGGAGCCGTGGTTACGGTCAAGTACATCGGGTTTCGTACCCGCGAGATTCCCGCCTCGCAGCTCAAAGGGACCAAAGTCCTTCTGACGGAAGACGCCACGCAACTCGACGACGTGGTGGTCGTGGGCTACGGTGTGCGTAAAAAGGAGACCCTCACCGGAGCAGTCTCCAACATTGCCAACAAAGAGCTGATGACCACCACCCATTCGAGTCTCGCCCAGAACCTTCAGGGCAAGGTAGCCGGATTGCAGATCCGCCAGAACAGCGGCGAACCGGGCGATTTCAACACGATGATCAACATCCGCGGTTTCGGCAATCCGCTCTACGTGATCGACGGTATCCCCCAGGACATGGGAGGCAACGATTTCCAGCGGCTCAATCCGCAGGACATCGAAAGCATCTCCATCATCAAGGATGCCTCCGCAGCCGTTTACGGTCTGAAGGCGGCCAACGGCGTGGTGATCGTGACCACGAACCGGGGCCGTAAGGGGAAGACGAAGTTCAACTACAACATGACCTACGGCTGGCAGAAACCGACCGATATGCCCCGCATGGCGAACCGGTCGGAATGGGCCCAGATGCGTAACGAGGCCAATCTCAACGCAGGAGGGACACCCTACTTCACCCGGGAGGAACTCGCCCGCGAGATGGCCGGCGCCACGACCGACTGGTACGGACTGACCATGCGCGACTTTTCGACCCAGCAACAGCATAACCTCTCCGCATCGGGCGGAACCGACAAGATAACCTATTACGTCAGTCTGGGATACGTTCAGGAGAACGGACTGCTCCGCAGCAAGGACCTCAACTACAACAAATACACCTTCCGGTCCAACCTCACGGCCAAACTGGCGAAGAACTTCAGCGCCGACGTCAACATCTCCGGGCGCTACGACACCAAAAACTCACCGTCAGCCGGATACCACAACATTTTCTACGGTACCCGCACGGCGCTTCCCAACACGGAAGCCTACGCCAACGGCAATCCCGAATATCTGGGATACCAGCGCTTCATCAATCCGATCGCCATCGCCGACAGCGACATCTCCGGGTACACCCAGAACAAAAACCAAATGCTCACCTCATCGCTTTCGCTCAAATACGACGTTCCCTTCGTGAAGGGCCTGTCGGTCAAGGCCGTGGGGGCGTTCGACAACAACCGCCTGCTGGACAAGTCGTTAACAAAAGAATATAAGCTATACACCTACGACGCGAATGCGGAAATTCCCTACCAGGCGACCAAGAAGAACAACCCCTCGAAGATTTCGAACGGCAATACGGACATCGACATGCTCACTCTGCAAGGGTTTCTGACCTATTCGCGGGTTTTTGCCGAGGATCACAGTCTGGACGCGACGCTCGTCTATGAAATCCACAAATACGACAGCCGCACCTCCACCCTGGGCAGGGAGTACAGTTTCTACACCAACGACCAGATCGACCAGGCCAGCCTGAACAACCAGACCAATTCCGGCATGGAGGAGCAGCAGCGCAACGCCGCCCTGATCGGCCGGTTGAACTACGGTTTCCGGGACAAATACCTCGTGGAATTCGCCTTCCGCTACGACGGTTCCTACCGTTATCCCCGCAATCAGCGCTGGGGTTTCTTCCCCGTAGTGTCGGCCGGATGGAGGATTTCGGAAGAACCGTTCATGAAAAACGTGAAATTCATCAGTAACCTCAAACTCCGGGGATCGTACGGAGTACTGGGCGAAGATTCGGGCAGCAAGGCATTCCAATACATCACCGGATACAGTCTGACGGGCGGCGGCGGTTACGAATTCGTGAACGGAACCTGGACCGAAGGCGCCGCCTCTCCCGCGATCGTCAACGAACGGCTGACCTGGTACACCTCACACACGGCCGACATCGGCATCGACCTGGGGCTGTTGAGTAACCGGCTCGCATTCGAATTCGACGTTTATCAGCGAGACAGGAAAGGACTGATGGCCGACCGGCTCGTTTCGCTGCCCAACACCTTCGGCGGCACGCTTCCCCAGGAAAACCTCAACAGCGACCGGGTACGGGGGCTCGACCTGTCGGTGGCCTATAACGACCGATTCGGCGATTTCTATCTCAGCGTACGGGGCAATTTCAACTTTGCCCGCACGATGAACCGCCATGTGGAACATGCGCCCTATGCCAACAGCATGGACCGCTGGCGCAACGGCGTGGACAACCGGTGGGGAGATTTCGCCTGGGGGTATGTGGTCGAAAACCAGTTCACCGACGAAGAGTCGATCATTTTCGCCCCTCTCCAGAACGGAGCCAACGGTAATACCCTGACCCTGCCGGGCGACTACCGTTACAAGGACGTGAACGGCGACGGAGTGATCGACGGCAAAGACATGATGCCCATTTTCTACAACGGTTCACCGAAACTCTATTACGGGCTGACGCTCAGCGCTGCCTGGAAAGGATTCGACTTCAGCGCCGTGCTCCAGGGTTCGGGACGCTACACGGTACGCTTCAAGGAGGTCTATGCCGAAATGCTCGCCTTCGACCTCAACACGCCCGCCTATTTCTTCGACCGCTGGCACAGAGAAGACCCCTACGATCCGAACAGCGCCTGGATTCCCGGAAAATGGCCCGCCACACGTCTGGTCACCGATGCAGGCTCGATCTACAACGAGAGCGAGATTTGGCGCAAAGACGCCTCCTACCTGCGCATGAAGAGCATGGAGCTGGGCTACACGATCCCCGCCAAATACCTGAAGAAAATCGGCATAGAAGGCATCCGGGTCTATTTCACGGCACACAACGTCTTCACGATCACGGATCCGTTCGTCAAGGCGTTCGATCCCGAAAAGATCGAGGGTGCCAACAGTTCGGGATTCACCTACCCCCTGACCCGGAGCTACAATCTGGGGATCAACATCAATTTCTAAACGTAACCGACTATGAAAAGCATATTCAAATCCGGACTGATCGCAGCCACCGCACTGTTTTGCGGCTGTTCCGACTTTCTCGAGCTGAGGCCCAAGGACAAACTCGACGCCCAGGCCCTGTTTTCCGACCCGGAGGGGGTGAAACTCTATATGGCCAATCTTTACGCCCAACTGCCGATCGAGGATTTCAACTACCTGAGGGGCGGCTTCAACGACTTCTACGGAGAAAACATGGTGGCCGCCATGTTCACCGAAGAGGCGACCCACTCGGAATACCAGGCCCATCTGACGGCCGACAACTTCTCCTGGTGGACGGAAGCCTATTCGCTGATCCGCGACGTGAATATTCTGGCCGATGCGATCCCGACGCTCAACATCCCGAACGACCAGCGCACGTCCATGGTGGGCGAAGTGGCTTTCATCAAGGCCTATGCCTATTTCGGACTGGCCAAACGGTACGGCGGCGTCCCCATCATCGACCGAGTACAGAAGTGGGACGGTGACGTGGAGGCGCTCAAAGTGCCGCGCAGTACCGAAAAGGAGACATGGGACTACATACTGAACCAATGCGACATCGCTTCCGGCAATCTCCCCTCGGCCTGGGAAGGAGGGCAGCGGCGCGCCACCAAGTGGGTGGCCTACGCCCTCAAGTCGCGGGCCGCCCTGCACGCGGCGTCGATCGCCAAATTCGGCAGCCGGGCCACTCTGTCGGGAACGGCCGTGGACATGCATCTGGTCGGACTGACTCCCGATCTGGCCAACGGATATTATGAAGCGGCCATCAAGGCGGCGAACGAAGTGATGATTTCCCGCAAATTCTCGCTCTACAAACCCTCTCCCGCCACTCCCGAAGAAGCGGCCGAGAACTACCGCAAGATGTTCGAAGACCCGGCCAACGCTCCCGAAGAGACGATTTTCGTCAAGGGATACACCAAGCAGGAGCTCGGCCACAACTACAACATCTACTACGGCCCCTCGCAGCTGGCCAACGGATGGCCCCACCCCGGACGCATGAACCCGAACCTGGAACTGGTCGATGCCTATGAACGTTACGACAACCCGGGCAAAAGCGCACCGATCGTCACCTCCGACGCACCCGACGATCTGACCGATTACAGCGGATTCAGACCCGACAAGAACTACCGGAAATTCGACACGCCCTACGGCATTTTCGAAGGCAAGGATGCCCGCCTGTGGGGCACCGTCATCCTGCCCGGCACGCAGTGGAAAGAGACGACCATCGTGATCCAGGCCGGATACGTCAAACCCGACGGCACGGCACAGATCTATTCGGGCAATCCGTACGTCAATCCGGCCGACGGCAAGACTTACTACGTGTTCGGCGGAGCTAACAAGACGGACTACTCGGGTTTCGACACCGAAGGAGGGAACTACACACGTACGGGATTCAGTTTCAAAAAGTTTCTCGACGAACGGATTCCGACCCTCTACGGATACAACAACAGCCTGACGGACTATATCGACTTCCGCTATGCCGAAGTGCTGCTCAATTATGCCGAAGCGGTGGTCGAGAGCGGCTACACCGCCGACAACGCGCAGGCCACGGCGAAAAAGGCGCTGAACGATATCCGCCGCAGGGCCGCCCACACGAACGACATCGAACTGACGCCGGAAAACGTACAACGCGAGCGGCTCGTGGAACTGGCATTCGAAAACAAGCATTTCTGGGACCTCTACCGGAGGCGGGAGTACCATACCCTGTGCAACGGTTCGATCATGCACGCCCTGCTGCCGGTGATCGACCTGCGGGAGAACCCCGCCAAATACATCTTCATCCGGGCCGATATCCAGCGCGTGGCCAGGTTCACCTTCCTGGAGAAAATGTACTACCACGCCATTCCGGGAACGACGGCCAACGGACTGGTACAGAACCCCCAATATTAAACCACACAGATCGACAGTCATGAAAAAAACAGGATTGTTTCCGGCACTGGCCGCCTTGCTCCTTCTGGCGGTCTCCTGCGAAAAAGACAACTATGAAGCTCCGAACGCCTCGATCCACGGCTCCTTTATCGACGAGGAGACCGGGGAGCTGGTGGAACAGGATATCTACAACGGGACAGTCATCGAGTACATCGAGGACGGATACACCACCATCGAGACGATGATCGTCAAGAACGACGGCACCTACCGCAACAACCTGATGTTCGCGGCCGATTACGAGATTACGCCCAAACGGGGCAATTTCGAACCGCTCGATCCACAGAAGGTGCGGGTGGAAGGGGACACACGGCTCGATTTCCGGGTGAAACCCTATATCCGCATCGAGGACGCCGTCATTTTCAAGAACGGCGACGTGGTCAAAGCCTCTTTCAAACTCACCCAGACCGGATTCGACAAGGTGAAGACCCTCGGGCTGTTCGTTTTCAGGGAACCCTCGGTAGGATACCAGATGAACACGGTCAAGGTGGAAGTCCCTGTGGGGGAACGCTTCAGGGAACCGCAGTATTTCACCATCAACCTGAATCTGCCCTCGAATGCGGACAAGCTGAAAAAGGGAGAGTCGTATTTCTTCCGGGTAGGGGCTCTGATCGACGTACCCGAAGCCAAATACAACTATGCCAAAGCCGTCAGACTCACTTTATAAAAAAACGAAAACACCATGAAAAGCATCTTCGAAAAGATAGGCGCCGCGCTGGGCTGCTGCCTGCTGGCCCTCTCCTTCTCCTGCTCTTCCGGAGAAGAGAACGGCGAACCGACCCCGCCTCCCGCACCCGCACCGGAAAACGACGGTTACGAACTCTCCTACTGGATCGACATGGACATGTTCGGCAACCACCTGCGCGGATACTGGTACAACGTGACCGAAAGAAGCCCGGAGAACATTCCGGAACCCGACTATGTCAAAAATGCTTGCAAGCGGCTCCGGAACGACTACCACGCCAACAAACTCTATGTGGTGTACCATCGGCAATTCGAGGCTTCGGACGCCCAGTACGTGCTGCGCATGTGGAAGACTTTCGCCGAGAAACAGGGGATGACGGTCGTTCCCACCGTCGTGCTGCAATCCTATGGCAATCCGCAGAATATGAACTTCTCCGACACTGAGATCGTCGAGTTCGCCCAGTGGTGCATCGCCAACACCAATGCCGACGAATTCGCCATTTACGACGTCTATACCCGCGATGCAGTAGGCAGCACACAAGCCAACCAGATCGGCAAAATCCGCGAAGCCATCGGAGACAAGCTCACCCGTGTGGGATTACAGCCGGGCGTGGCCCTGCTCACGTCTTACAGAATGGGCGTGGAGGACACCTGGACGGCCGAGTGCCAGGGTCGGACCAACGACCTGTGGGAGAACCCCGTCTATTACAAAGGCACGAAAAATTACGGGCGTATCCTGCTCGAAAACTGGGTGAACGAACGTATCAACGGCGACAGCCGCAAGATCGTCTGGAACATGATCCCCGTAGCATGGGATTACGACACGGACGACGAACTGTCCTACGACTGTCCGGGCGACGACCAGTACAAGAACGACCCTCCCGTACCGGGACGTATCGCCCTGTGTCATAG
>CDZF01047088.1_pt1 | contig 22620 bp, 27 predicted proteins | sample 557591 | NCBI WGS metagenome assembly CDZF01 (sample SAMEA3182093, study PRJEB8094) | gut metagenome | biome: human; feature: gut; material: Stool; isolation source: human stools | place: Canada | collected 2012-02-04
GAAAATATCTGAAATATTTTAATAATTGCCGTATATTAAAAATTTTGCATATTTGCAAAAACAAATCCCTGTTATTTTCAGGAAACGACCGTCAAAAAAATTATGTAACTTTGACACGACAAATCAGCGACGAAATACGCTCGAAAGCATGAGTCCCGATACGGAAATATTCAACCGGCTCTACGTCAGATACCGGACCAATTTCATCGTCATAGCCCGGTCGTATGTGGAGGATACGGCCGTGGCCGAAGATATTGTCACGGATTCTTTCGTTTCCTGGTGGCTCCGCAGAAACATGCTTCCCGAGGATACCGACCCGCGGCGGTACATCGTGGGAACGATCAAAAAACAATGCCTGGAGCATCTGCGTTCCCTGCGGATACACTCCCGGGCCCATAAGAACCTGCAGAACGCAAACGAACGCATGCTGGCATATCATCTTGCCAGTTTGGAAAACAATACGACCGAAGAACTCCATGCCGAAGAGGTCGTCGAAATTATGCGACGGCGATTGGAGTCCATGCCTTCGCTGATGCGTGATGTCTTTCTTGCCAGTCGTACCGAAGAACTGAGCATCAAAGAGATCGCGGCGCGTTTCCACATTTCCGAACGCAGGGTAAAATACGAGCTCAAAAAGGCATTGGATGCATTGAAAGAGGCGCTTAAAGACTATCTGCCGGCATATATCATCTTTTGTACTATCGACTTGCTCCTGCGACATTTCCGGTAGATTCGATGGACCGGAACCTTCCTTGAGCCATCCGTTCTGATGCTTTGATAATAAACGCGGATACGGCTGAATCCGTTAGGGATCGAGTTCGGTGTAGACGATAATCCGGTGTGGCGGATTATTTTCTACCTTTGCCGGGGAAAACAAGTGGGTTATGAGTGCAAAAATCAACAAGACGAATGCCGCCCGGCTGCTCGACCGGGCGGGGATCGTATATCGTCTGGTGCCCTATGAAGTGGATGAGGAGCATCTGGATGCAGTTCATGTGGCAGAACAGTTGGGTGAGGATATATGTTATGTTTTCAAAACGTTGGTCCTTCGAGGCGACCGTACGGGAATCTTCGTCTGTGTCGTGCCCGGGAATGCCGAAGTCGATCTGAAACTGGCTGCAAAGGTTTCCGGAAACAAGAGTGCCGCCATGATTCATGTCAGAGAATTACTGCCTCTCACGGGTTACGTGCGGGGTGGCTGCTCGCCGGTGGGCATGAAGCGGGACTATCCCGTTTTCATTCACCGGAGTTGCCTCGACTGCGGACATATTTACGTAAGTGCGGGAGTGCAGGGACTTCAGATCGAGGTGGCTCCGGCGGATCTGATCGGATTGGTACATGCCTCGGTGACAGATCTTTTCTGATCGTTATTCGAAGAGAAACTTGAAGGGTGGTGCGGGTGCGAATTCGCCGGCTGCATCGCCCGCATAGATCTCTCCGCCGGTGAGTGTCAGTTTACGGACGGGAGCTCCGGCAGAAAAGTCGAGTTTGTCGAACGACACCCAGAAGATGTCGGGGCTCAGAGTGGATTCGAAATAGTATACCCGGTTTTTCTGGTCCGATACGGTGCGCCAGCGGGTCGAAGCAATGTTCGGTTGGTCGGGCGTGGTGATGCCCAGGGGGACCGATACGTTCCGCATGACACTGAACACTCCTGCCACGGCCAGATGCGGATCGGAAGTCTGCGTAACGGCATTGATGTAGAACGATGCTCGGACGAAACGGTCCGAAGCCCGGTTCGTACCGGGGAGCATGACCAGACCGCCGATCTGCTGCCAGTAGTCGTCGAGGGTGATCTGGCGGTCATAACTGGGGGAGTTGGTCATTATCTGGTACTGGCGTCCTTCGTGAATGACCAGTTTGCCGTCCATGTACTCGAAAATGGCGCTGTTGCCTGTGGGATCGGAGATGGCCAGATGCATGGTGGAGCGGGCGCCGTTGGGCATGTCGGGGGCGTCGATGCGGAACGTGTCTCCTTCGAGTGCGGCGACGGCTTCCCGTACCGTGGCGAAGTTGTCCAGCACGTACTGGGCCCAGATGCTGATGCCCAGCACGGGTCGGGTGTCGTCCGGTCGGGTATAGACCGACTCGGTCAGGTAGAGCAGGTTGGCTACGAGCCCTTTTTCATTCATGCCGTCCGAGGTGCCGATGTCATAGCCGGCGGCGATGACACTGCCGTATTTCGAAATCCAGTGCAGGGTTTTGCCCGAATCGGCACCCGAACGTTCCATGCCCCGGGGAAAGAGGTAGAGATTGGTGCGGAGATCCTCTCTCCAGTCCATGGTGCGTCCCGTGACCACCATTCCCTCGGGACCGAGGTAGACGGCCCGGGTGCAGCCCTGTACGGGTGTGTGCGAAGTCGTGAGCAGCAGGGCGGCAGCGAACGCGCCCAGGTAAGCGAATGTTTTCATGTCGCAATGGATTTTGTCGATTCGCTGTGTCCCGTGCAAGATTCGGGCCGTGTTCTTTCTTCGCCGGTCGGAACCGGAACGGGTCGTGTGGATTTTTCAGATTCGACAGGAAGGACGCTGTCCCGGGGCGTATGCGTGGAGTCGGGCGATGCGGTCCAGGCAGCATTGCAGCGATTCCGTCCAGCAGGGAACCGGAATACCTCTTCCGGCGATCTTCTCCTTGGACAGGACGCTGTACGGCGGGCGGGCGACGGTGGACGGGTAGTCGGCCGAGGCGACGGCCTGCACCCGAACGGAAAGTCTGGCCCGGGAGAAAATCTCCTGCGCGAAGTCGTACCATGACAGGGAGCCTTCGTCGCTGTAATGGTAAAGTTCCATGCCGGGGGTACCTTGCACGAGCAGTTCCACGGCCGCACGGGCCAGATCGGCGGCATAGGTGGGCGAACCGATCTGGTCGCAGACCACCCGGGGAGAGACTCCTTCACGGCCCAGCCGGAGCATGGTAAGGACGAAATTGCGGCCAAACTCCGAGTAGAGCCATGAGGTACGCAGAACGGCGCCCCTGCATCCGCTCTCCAATACGGCCCGTTCTCCGGTCAGTTTGGTCAGGCCGTAAACGTTCAGCGGGCCGGTGGGGTCCTCTTCCCGCAGGGGGCGGTGCAGGTTACCGGGAAAGACGTAGTCGGTCGAGAAATGGATCAGGGGGATTCCTTTTTGGCGGGCCATCCGGGCGAGTAGGGCCGGTCCTGCCGCATTGATGCGCGAAGCCGCTTCCCGGTCATTTTCGGCCTGTTCCACGGCCGTGTAGGCGGCACAGTTGATGACGGCTTCGGCCTGCGTGCGTTCCAGAAAGCGGAGGAGGGCGGCCGGATCGGTGATGTCGGCCTCCTGTCTGTCCGCGAAGATGAATTCGTGGCGGGGATATTCGGATGATATCCGTCCCAAGGTGAGGCCCAACTGGCCCCGGCTGCCGGTGACCGCTATTTTCATCGGGAGAGTATTTGCGGATCGTCGAACAGGAAAGCCCGCGAAAGGGAAGGGTGGCGGCGGTCCTTTTCCGAAAGGACGATGTCTTCGGCGGGCAGGCCCCAGTTGATGCCGATTTGCGGGTCGTCGTAGGCGATGCCGGCTTCCCGCTCAGGATCGTAGAAGGTATCGCATTTGTATTGGAATATGGCTTCTTCGCTCAGAACGGCGAATCCGTGGGCGAATCCTCGCGGAATGAAGAACTGACGGTGGTTTTCTCCGCTCAGCTCCACGGCTGCGTACTGTCCGAAAGTGGGCGAGTTCCGCCGGATATCGACCGCCACGTCGAGCACCCGGCCGCAGACGACCCGCACCAGTTTGCACTGCGTCGCGGGAGGCAGTTGGTAATGCAGTCCCCGCACCACACCGTAGCGGGATTTCGATTCGTTGTCCTGCACGAAGCGGATGTCACAAAGAGCTTCGGCGAAACGTCGCTGCGAAAAACTTTCAAAAAAATATCCCCGTCCGTCGCCGAAGATGTCCGGCTCGATCACTACGGGACCCTCTATTTTCGTGGGGATGACTTTCATGAATATATGGCGTTACAATTTCAGCAGATATTGGCCGTAGGGGTTCTGTCGCATCGGTTCGGCCAGTCGCCGGAGTTGCTCCCGGTCAATCCATCCTTGCCGGAATGCGATCTCCTCGGGGCAGGCGACTTTCAGCCCCTGCCGTTTCTCAATCACTTCGATGAAGGTCGAAGCCTCGCTGAGCGAATCGTGGGTGCCCGTATCAAGCCATGCGAATCCCCGGCCCAAAAGCTGTACGCTGAGCCGTTTCTGTTCGAGGAAGGCCTGGTTGACAGATGTGATCTCCAGTTCGCCCCGTGCCGAGGGAGTGATCCCGCGGGCGATCTCCACCGCATCGTTCGGATAGAAGTAGAGGCCTACCACGGCGTAATCGGAGCGCGGCCTGACAGGTTTTTCCTCGATGCTCAGGGCATGGCCCCTGTCGTCGAACTCTACCACGCCATAGCGCCCCGGATCGTCTACCCGGTAGCCGAATATGGTGGCTTCCCTCCGTCGCTCCGTATGGCGGACGGCGTCGGACAGCATGCGGGTGAAACTTTGTCCGTAGAACAGGTTGTCACCCAGTACGAGACAAAGGTCGTCGCCGCCGATGAATTCCGCTCCGATCAGCAGGGCTTGGGCCAGCCCGTCCGGTGAAGGCTGTTCTGCATATTCGAGCCGCAGCCCCCAATCGTTTCCGTCACCCAGCAGTCGCCGGAACGATGGGAGGTCTTCCGGTGTGGAGATGACCAGTATTTCGCGGATACCGGCCAGCATCAGCACCGAGAGCGGATAGTAGATCATCGGTTTGTCGTAAACTGCCAGCAGTTGTTTCGATACCCCTTTGGTGACAGGGTAGAGGCGGGTGCCGCTGCCTCCGGCCAGAACGATTCCTTTCATGGCTGCATCTCTTCGTGGGCGTAGGCGACCGCCCGGTTGACTCTCTCCAGAAAATCCCGTGCGCTACGAAATTCCCGCAGGGTTTCGGCCAACAGTCTTTCTCTTCCCATGTCGCTCTCGCGGAGCGGTTTGTCCAGATAGAAGTCCTTCAGGCGGAACAGATCGGCCTGCGGGCTGTCGGTGGGAAATCCGGCAGGAACCCGTTTCAGCATGTTTTCGCGGTTGAGCCGGAAGCCCCGGGCCTTTTTTATCGCGGCTGAGAATTCCTCTCCGTGGTCCAGAATCTCCTCTCGGATACTGCGGGCCGCGTTCGTTTCGGGTCGGTAAAGCCCCACGGAAAGCATGCTTCCGCCGATGAGCCCTCCGATTCCTTCCGGTTCTACATGGAAATAATAGCCGCCGAATCCCGATTTTTTTCCGTGCGGGCAGATGTAGGTGCTCATATGGGTTTTGTAGGGACGTTTGTCGGGAGAAAAACGTGTGTCGCGGTAGATGCGGTAGATGCATTCTCCGACAGTGAGCCCCCGGACCGACGGATCGAACGAAACGATGCCGTCGATCAGCCGTTCCGTAAAGCGGTTGAATGTCTCCTGCACCTCGCGGTAACGGGCCCTATGCTCTTCGAACCATTTCCGGTCGTTGTGTCTGCTGAGTTCCCTCAGAAAAGCGAGTACGTTTTCCATGCGTATCTGGATTCCTTTTCCTGCAAAGATAAGAAAGTTTGACGGAATCGGAAGGCTCTCCGGTCGGTTTGTCTACTTGTGAGTGGCCGACCTGATAGTTGAGTCTGACAACACGCATGCATACACCAATATCAGCATCGGGTATGACAAACAGGACTACGATAAGGTGAACGGACGCTTCGAGGCGAACGGCACGTTCGAGTATACGACCGGCTACACGGCCAAAGACGAGAACCGGCTGGAGTTGATCAGTCCTTACCGGGCCGATTCGTTGGGCATCGAACTGCTCTGCCAGGACAGGATTAGAATGACTACGGACGACAAATCGGACAACGATATTTTCGTGGTGGACATGGTGTTCAATGAGGAAGGGGGGTATTATACGGAGTATAAAGGGATCATTATGGCAGCGAGTGCAAGTGTCGTCGATCCGTTGGAAGTTCCTGTATCCCCTCGTTTTACTGTAAATACGTTCAATGCCCGTTTCAATCCGTACTATCTGGTGAAGTATAACGAGAGCCTGATCGGAGTGATTACCGACCGGATTACCTATACGTCGACGGACATGTGTAAAGATGCGGAATTCATGGTGTCTGCGGAAGGGGATTACGTGCAAGGGGATAATATGCGGGAAAACCAGCCGATCACGAAACACCTGTTCAGCCCGATAGAGTACAATTTCGCCACGGGCAACTGGCAAGGACTACCGCCGCAGGACATTCGAGATGGCCTTGTCTGCTTCACTTATAAAGGGAGACAGTTGAAAGGGTATATCATTGAAGTGATGAAGAACTACGCCCACGAGACGGAGACGACATGGAGACTGCACGCGGTAATAGAAAAAGAGGAGTAACTACTCCTCTTTTTCTTTGATACACCGTATTTGTGATTTATATTGGGCTTCTCGCCAATATATTGGCCTGTCATATTCTTTAAAATATAATAGTTGATATGCTCCTTTTTTACCATTTATTGTTTCTACGGTAGTGCTCCACCATTCGCCATAATTTGGGAATAATATTCTGTGTACATTGTCTAATTCTTCTATTGTTGGTACTCTATATCCTTGGGGGCAAATGTTTGGGAGTAATGCGGCGGCAAGGCTGTATTCGAAAATGCCATAAAAGTCTGTATAGGAGACTTCATCTGCGACTACGGAACTTTTTTCTATTTTCGTTTTCCTGTCGTTCAGTGTCGTTGTTCTCAAATCTTCTTTGAGCCAAACCTGGTCACCGATCTGAATCTCGGTGTAGATATTTCCGTCTCCATCCCGGATTTGACCATCATTCCAGTCGATTTCATCATCCTTGCTACAAGAAACAGCCAGGAGTAGAGAGGTGATGAGTAGTAATTTTTTCATAGCTTTATCAATCAGGTAGAGCAAACATAGGAATTTGTGGGATAAAAAGCAAAAAAGGGGCCTAAGCCCCTAATTTTATTCAGCGATGATCTGGTCGAAATTTGACGACACCTTGAATTTGGTAAATCTAATTGTTGTCTAATAATGCTTTTAATGTAATAACCCGAGCATTGAATTGCTTTATGTGTAGGACTTGTGTTTCAGTCAGGCCTTTTATATTGATACCGCATTGGCAATATTCTGTTCCTGCTTCATTCTTGTGCCCTTTTCGTGTGAAAAACAGGATTTCAAAACTACTTCTTCCCATAATGTTCTCCGTTCAATAGTTTTACAATAATAATTAACTGACACGGATCAAATACAGACACCCAAAAGACAATAGATAGACAGCATAAATACTTATTAATCATTAAGTTATATGTATATTTGTAACATGGTTTTGAAAAAATCCGATCATGTTACGATTTAGGTGATTTCGTATGACAGGGAAATGTCTGGAAAAAGGCCCAAAGATGTCGGATAAAAAAAGAAAAAAACCTTCTGAAACTTGCTTTCAAAAGGTTTTTGGCTTAATTTCGTCTGCCTTTCTCTTAGAGTTGACTTAGACTTTGGCGGTATGGACGGGACTCGAACCCGCGACCCCCTGCGTGACAGGCAGGTATTCTAACCAGCTGAACTACCACACCGTTTGGTTTTAGAACTTACAAATCCGTGTCGTTTCTCCGGTTTTGCAGTGCAAATGTAATACAAATTTATCAATATGCAAAAAAATCTTTAATTTTTGAAGAGGGAAAATTGCACGCTTCCGTAAGACCTTGATCCGTCGAACTTTGCATGGCCGCTAAAATCGAACTTTTTCGAATGTTCGAAAATCAATATTCCTTCCGGTTTCAGCAGTTCCCGGGCGAAGACCAAGTCGATAACCTGATCGGAGGCTTCCAGGTCATACGGAGCATCGGAAAAAATGACATCGAACCGCTTGTCGCAGTTTTTCAGGTAGAGAAATACATTGGCCTTGATCGGGTGGAGATTCTCCAATCCGTATCGGTTTGCGGTTTGCCGGATAAAGTTGTAGTGCACGGTGTTGATTTCGACCGCAATCACGCTCTCGGCTCCACGGGAGGCAAATTCGTAGCTGATCGACCCCGTTCCCGCGAATAGATCCAATACATCGAGTCCTTCGAAGTCGATCCGGTTGCTCAGTACGTTGAACAAGTTTTCTTTGGCAAAGTCCGTGGTAGGGCGTGCCCTAAGGTTTTTGGGCGGCTGGATCGTCCGGCCCTTGAGTCTGCCGCTGATGATACGCATTCCGTCAAATTTAGAGATACATGAACCGGGGGGATTCGTCGGCTGTCATATTTATATAATGGTGCCGTAACTCTTTTGTCAGTTGTACGGCTCCAGGTCCTGTAAGCCGGATCTTCGCTTTCGACAGGTCGAACAGCGTATTCAAGTGTCCCATGTAATACAAAAGGTCGGCGACGCCTTGAAATGGAAGCATTTCCGCATACCGTATACGATTGTCGCGGAAAACGAGACAGAGCAGACGCCGGCCCAGTCCGACCAGCACCTCTTGTTCCCCGACGGTTGCGATCCCCTGCTGCAAGGGGGAATAGAAGTGGACTGAGTTACCCCAATGATCGTGCAGCGCACGGAGTGTGTCCGTGTTCCAAACCATCACGCAGCGGACATCCCCCGCTTCGGGCGAAACGACGGCCGTTTCATCGTGGGCCGGCATCAATGAATTGACGGCGAGATAGGAGGTCGCGGTTTCCTCTTCAAATATCGAAGTCGGTACGGCGACAGTTTTCAACGTCTCCAGCAGGACATTCACCGGGCCGTCCGTTCGTCCTGGAGCGTTTTTCCCTGCCAGTTTCCCGACGGTTTCGGGACCGGATGCTCCGGCGATGAAACCGCAGAGGGGAGCACGGTCTCCCTGCACCAGAAAAGAAAGTCCATCCGGCGACATCCGGATGGACAGTTTTTTTGTGCCGCAAGTCGTGTTATTCCCAGTTTCCGGCATCGTTGGTCGCTTGATCCATGGCACCTACTTTCAGCCCGGGGTACTTGTCGAGTTTTTCCCGGTCGTCTACCAGATTGCGCAGTTCCTGTGCGTCCAGATCGCTCAGGTAGAGCTTATAGGGGGCGCGGACTTCAAAGACGGGAACGACAACGCCCGATTCCGTGGTGAACACTCCTGCTTCCAGATAGAATTTGGCATTGTCGATACCGTTAGGAATGAAGGGGAAATTCCGAATTGCCTCGGGTGAGAGTTTCTTGGCTCCAAATACGGTGTCGATGGCGGCCACTTTGAATTTTTCGCGTTTTACAAGACCTTTGGCTACGGCAAGCGAGTCATCGGCCGAACCGATGGCTTTCTCATACTCCAGCGAGTCGTTCAGCAGGAAGTGGATGAGGGTGTCGAAACTGCCGGTGTATTGCTGGTAAAGCTGTTTGTAAGCCCGTTCTGCCGTACGGATATCCTTGAGGCGTTCGATGATGGCTGCCTCGCGCCGGGTCTGCTCGGCCTGGAAACGCAGGGGGGTTACGATCTGGTCGACGAGAATGTAGCCGAGAATGATGATCACAACGGCAAGAACGATCTGAATTACTTTTTTCATTTCTATTTTTAATTTAAGTTTGTAACGCGATTCCAACAGCCGCCGCAGAAAACACAACGTCTTATGCTGAACGAACATATTGCGTCTCAAATTTACAGTAATTTTGGATTTGAACCAACATTTGGTCAAAAAAAAATAATAGAAAAGTTTGCGGACTATCTGTGTGATCCCGACTTTTCCCGGATTTTCATTCTGAACGGATATGCCGGAACCGGTAAGACCACGCTGATCGCATCATTTGTCAAAACGCTTAAATCATTGAAAATAAAGCCTGTGCTGCTCGCCCCGACCGGACGTGCCGCCAAGGTGATGGCCCGCTACACGGGGGAGAAGGCTCTTACGATCCATAAAAGGATATACCGGCAGCGGACGCTGGCCTCCGAGGAGGCGCGTTTTTCGCTGGACATCAACCGGGAGAAGGATGCCTGTTTCGTCGTGGACGAGGCTTCGATGCTCTCCAACTATGCTTCTGACAACGACATGTTCGGGTCGGGTTCCCTGCTTGACGATCTGGTACGGTATGTGCGCGAAGGGGTGCGTTGCCGTCTGGTGCTGGTGGGGGACGACGCGCAGCTGCCTCCCGTGGGGCACGACCGGAGTCCGGCGCTCGATCCCGGGCACATGGAGGGATACGGCCCGGTGGAGTACGTGTCGCTGGACGAAGTGGTGAGGCAGGAGGTCGATTCGGGAATACTTTTCAATGCCACGATGGTCCGTTGCATGCTGGAGGCGGGTATCTACGAACCACCTCTGTTCGAGATGTCGTATCCCGATGTGAAGGCGATTGACGGAAGCGAATTCATGGAGGCCGTCGAGGAGTGTTACGGGAAATACGGAAGGGACGAGACGATCGTCATTACGCGATCGAATCGGCGGGCCAACCGTTTCAACGAAGGAATCCGGCGTTACGTGCTCTATGCCGAGGAGGAGATCGAGTCGGGCGATATGCTGATGGTGGTGAAAAACAATTATCACTACACCGAGCGGATCGAAGACTGTCGGATGGAGTTCATCGCCAACGGCGACATTGCCCGGCTGGACCGTATCCGGCGTTTCGAGGAGCTCTACGGCTTCCGTTTCGCCGAAGCGCGGCTCACGTTTCCCGATTACGACGACACGGAGATCGAGTGCCGGATTCTGCTCGATACGATCGCTTCCGAATCCCCTTCGCTTACGAAGGAGCAGAGCAGCCGGCTGTTCCATTCCGTCGCCGAGGACTATGCCGATATCAAGAGTAAAATTAAAAGGTATAAGGAGGTGCGGGAAAACCCCCATTTCAATGCCGTGCAGATCAAATTCGCCTATGCCGTCACTTGTCACAAGGCGCAGGGCGGACAGTGGAAGGCGGTCTTCGTGGACCGCGTGCTTTTCGGCGACGAACCGATGAGCCGCGACCTGATGCGCTGGTTGTACACGGCCTTGACCCGCGCCACCGAAAGGCTCTATCTGGTGAATTTCGACGAGCGCTTTTTCGGCGGTGGGGAATCGAAAAATTAGTTATATTTGTGAAACAAATGGTGCTCGCCATGAAAAAACATTCGGTAATTCTGTGTTGCCTGGGGCTTTGTTCCCTCTATTTGAGTGGTGCCTGTGCGGCTGAACGGGACAGCGTGCGGCGAAGCGATCTTTTCGGTTTCGGAGCCGTTTCCGTTTCCGATGGGATCGAGATGGTCGTTTCCTCCGGAGTGGACGGAGTGACGGTCGTGGCAGGAGGGAGAATGATGCCCCTGCTGAAAATCGAAGTGGACGGGGATACATTGAAAATCGGAGTCCGGCAACAACCGGAGGGCGGAAGGACTTTCCGCAGAAAGGAGCGTGCGACCGTCTATGTGCCGAGGAGAGAGTATCGTTCGTTTACGGTAGCGGACGGGGCGGCTCTCCGGTTACCGGAGGATTACCGGGCCGACATCTTGCGGATCGGAGCCGTTTCGGGAGGGAATGTGCAGGGCGGAGTGCACTGTACGGCCCTGACCCTTTCCGCCAGCTCGGGCAGTACGGTTCGGCTGGAGGGCGTATGCGACTCGCTTGTGACCGAAGCTGCCGGCGGTGCCCAGGTGCGGTGCGAGGCCCTGCGGGCCGGGAATGTCGCCTGCCGGGCTGCCTCGGGCGCTCTGGTGCGGGTATACGCCTCCCGCGGGATAGATGTGACGGCCTCCGGTGGTGCGAGGGTCGTTTACGATGGCGGGGGTGAAACCCGCAAGGTCGCTGTACGTTCGGGGGCCTCCCTGAAGAGGAAGGAGTAGAATCTCAAATTATATAAATTTCGGAAAATATTTTGGCTACGCAAACGACAGAAGAGAAGAGACCGGGGAAGAAGTATGTGGAGACTCCCCTGATGAAACAATATTATGCCGCCAAGGCCCAACATCCCGATGCAATCCTGCTTTTCCGGGTGGGGGATTTTTACGAGACGTTCGGCGACGATGCCATCCGGGCCAGCGGTATCCTCGGAATAACCCTCACCCGCCGGGCCAACGGTTCCGCCTCGTCAGTGGAGTTGGCCGGTTTTCCCTATCATGCACTGGACACCTACCTGCCCAAACTGGTGCGGGCGGGCGAACGGGTGGCCATCTGCGAGCAACTGGAGGACCCCAAGACTGCCAAGACCATTGTAAAGAGGGGAGTGATCGAGCTGGTCACTCCGGGTATCGCATTCGACGACAACGTGCTTTCCCCAAAAGGGAATACTTTTCTGGCGGCAGTCTTTTTCGGACGTAAGAGTACGGGAGTCTCTTTCCTTGATGTCTCCACGGGTGAATTCTATGCTGCGGAGGGGAGTGCGGAGTATATCGACAAGCTGCTTTCGAATCTGGCTCCCAAAGAGGTGCTCTATCAGCGCAGTTGCGAAGAGCGTTTCCGGACGGAGTTCGGGCGCAGATACTACAGTTACCGGCTCGACGAGTGGGTTTTCTCCGAGGAGATCAACCGGGAAAAACTCTGCAAGCAGTTCGGGTGCACCTCCCTGAAAGGGTTCGGCATCGAGAGCATGGGCAGTGCGATCGCGGCGGCGGGAGCCATTCTCTACTATCTGGAATTTACCGAACACAAGAATATCGGCCATATCGCTTCCATTTCGCGGATCGACGAGGACCGCTACGTGTGGGTGGATAAGTTCACTATCCGCAATTTGGAGCTTTTCTCCGCGAACGGGTCGCGCAACCGGGGCGGATTCGCCGAAGTGATCGACCGCACCGTCTCCCCGATGGGGGGACGCCTGCTCAAACGGTGGATCGCCCTGCCGGTCAAGGATGTAAAGCAGTTGAACGAGCGTCTGGACGTGGTGCAGTGTTTTCATGGCAACGCCGAACTGCGCGATGCGGCGGGCGAGACGTTGGAGTTGGTGGGCGACCTGGAGCGGATCGTTTCACGGATCGCCGCCCAGCGCGTGATGCCCCGGGAGATCGTGCAGTTGAAAAACACGCTCTATGCGGTCGAAAAACTGAAATCCGTACTGGAAAAGTCGGGAGACAAAGGCTTGAGGAGACTGGCCTCGAAGCTCGACCTTTGCCCGGAGGTGCGGGAGAAGATTGCCCGGGAGATCTATCCCGATCCTTCGAATCAGATCGCCAAGGGCGGGGTGATTGCCGACGGGGTGAATCTGGAACTGGACGACTTGCGTCGGATCGCCCTTCACGGCAAGGATGTGATCGCGGAGATTCAGCAGCGGGAGAGCGAGGCGACCGGTATCCCGTCGCTTAAGGTGAGTTTCAATAACGTATTCGGTTACTACATCGAAGTGCGCAATGCCCACAAGGACAAGGTGCCCGGTAACTGGATCCGCAAGCAGACGCTGACTTCGGCCGAACGCTACATTACGGCCGAACTGAAAGAATATGAGGAAAAGATTCTGGGCGCCGAGGAGAAGATGCTCGTGTTGGAGCAACAGATCTATGCGGAGGTGATCGCGTTTCTTTCGGGCTGGCTCCAACCTCTCTTGCACGATGCGGCTGTCATCGCCCGTATCGACTGTCTGCTCTCTTTTGCCCGTATCGCAGTCGAACGCCACTATTGCCGTCCGGTACTCGACGAGGGAAAGGCGATCGAGATCCGGCAGGGGCGTCATCCGGTGATCGAGACGCTGATGCCGGTCGGGGAGCAGTATATTCCCAACGATGTCTATCTGGACGATACGGAGCAGCAGATCATTATGATTACTGGACCCAACATGTCGGGTAAGTCGGCCCTGTTGCGACAGACGGCTCTGATCGTGCTGATGGCCCAGATGGGGTGCTTCGTACCGGCGGCTTCGGCCCGGATCGGTATCGTGGACAAGATTTTCACGAGGGTGGGGGCTTCCGACAATATCTCCGAGGGAGAGTCGACCTTCATGGTGGAGATGCTCGAATCGGCCAGTATCCTGAACAATATCTCCGACCGCAGTCTGGTGTTGCTGGACGAAATCGGCCGGGGTACCAGCACCTACGACGGGATTTCGATCGCCTGGGCGATGGTCGAGTACCTGCATCAGCACCCCAAGGCTCGGGCCAAGACCCTTTTCGCCACGCACTATCACGAGCTCAACGAGATGGAGCAACTCTATCCCCGTGTGAAGAACTTCCATGTGACGGTCCGGGAGATAGACCGGAACATCGTTTTTCTGCGCAAGTTGGAGCCGGGCGGTACGGAACATTCGTTCGGTATCCACGTGGCCCGTATGGCAGGTATGCCCCTTTCGGTGGTGAAGCGGGCCGAGCAGGTACTGAAAGACCTGGAGGCCGCCCACCGGGCCGGGGCCGGCATTGCCGACGGCGAGGCGATGAAATCGGACATTACCGATGTGAAAGAGCCGGTCGGAGGCATGCAATTGAGCATGTTCCAGTTGGATGACCCGGTGTTGATTCAGATACGCGATGAGGTGAAAGGTCTGGATATCGACTCGCTCACTCCGCTCGAAGCACTGAATAAATTGAACGAGATCAAAAAGATCGCCGGAATCTGACGGATTGCCGTTCGGGTGAAACGAAGGAGGTGCGGAAATTTCCGCACCTCCTTCGTTTTCTGTCTATTCCTGTACTTCGTTTAAGGGACTGATTCTGCAAGCATGGGCTCTTTCGGAGAGACCGGAAACTACTCACGTCTCCAGGCTCCGGTGATCTCCGCGATGTACATTTTGTGATATGTCCCGTTGGAGTACCACTTCGTGTCGGGAGACGGGTCGAGGAACCGTTCGGGACGGATCATGTCGGCATAGAGTTTACGGCACTCCAGTACCATGTCGGCTTGGGCGAAGGTCACGTTGCCCTGTTCCGTGAATTCGGGCGTTAATCCGGCCCGGGTCACTTTGTCTGTGTCCCGTCCCGAAAGGGTACCGCATATTTTCAGAGCTTCGCGGTACTCTTCGCCCAGAAACGACAGGGTGAAAGTCTCGTTCTCCTCCATGAAGCCGAACGTATATCGGTTCGGACGCACGAAGACGAAAACTACCGGTTTGTTCCACAGGTAGCCCATGCCGCCCCAGTTGGCCGTCATGGTGTTGAAACGTTCCCGTGTGCCGGCCGTGACCAGCATCCAGCGGTCGGAGATCAGCCCGATCGCCTTTTCCGAAATCTCTTTGGGATTCAATGCGTTCATCGTGTATTTGATGGATGCGGAAATGCCATCTCCGGACATGTCCTCCGGAAATAGCATCCTGTGTTTGACATTCGTTATTTCGACCGTATTACGGATTTGATGTTCTCGATCAACATGTAAACCGCCACCGAGTTGAATCCGCCTTCCGGAATGATGACGTCCGCATACTTCTTGGAGGGTTCCACGAACTCTTCGTGCATCGGTTTGACCGTGTTGATATATTGCTCCACGACCGATTCCATCGTGCGGCCCCGCTCCCTCACATCCCGCAACAGGCGTCGCGCCAGCCGCAGATCGGCGTCCGTGTCCACGTACACTTTCATGTCCATCAGGTCGCGCAACTGTTTGTTCTCAAAGATCAGAATCCCGTCGATAATCAGTACCTTCGAAGGCATGACCCGAACCGTCTCTTCGAGCCGGTTGTGCTCTACGAACGAGTACACCGGCCGTTCGATGGGTACCCCGTCCTTGAGCGTCCGGATGTGTTCGACCATCATTTCCGTGTCGAACGACTGGGGATGGTCGTAATTCAGTCTGGTACGCTCTTCGTACGTGAGGTTTTTGTATCCTTTGTAATAGTAATCGTGGCACAGAGTGACCACTTCGTCCTCTGCAAAAGCCTCCTGCAACCGCCTGACCAGCGTGCTTTTGCCCGATCCCGTTCCTCCTGCGACTCCTATGACCGTAACGTCGAACATGTTGTCCGGTTTTATCGTTCGTCTTATCGGCTATGCGTCGATCTTGGCATACTTGGCGTGCCGCTCGATAAACTCCCTGCGGGGCGGCACGTCGTCACCCATCAGCATGGAGAAGATACGGTCGGCTTCGGCGGCACTCTCGATCGTTACCTGGCGCAGAATCCGCGTCTGCGGGTTCATGGTCGTGTCCCACAATTGCTGCGAGTTCATCTCTCCCAGACCTTTGTAGCGCTGGATGTGCAGCCCCTTGCCGCCGAATTCGGCGACGGTCGCCTCACGCTCCTCTTCGGTCCAGCAGTACCGTTCGTTCTTGCCCTTTTTGATCAGGTAGAGCGGGGGGGTGGCGATGTAGACGTGTCCGTTCTTGAGCAGATCGTTCATATAGCGGAAGAAGAAAGTCAGCATCAGCGTGGCGATGTGGCTTCCGTCCACGTCGGCATCGGTCATGATGATGATCTTGTTGTAGCGCAGTTTGTCGAGGTTCAGTGCCTTGCTGTCCTCCTCGGTGCCGATCGTCACGCCCAGCGCGGTGAACATGTTTTTGATCTCTTCGTTTTCGAATATCTTGTGCTCCAGCGCCTTTTCTACATTCAGAATCTTACCGCGCAAAGGCATGATCGCTTGGAACACCCGGTCCCGGCCCTGTTTGGCCGTTCCGCCTGCGGAGTCTCCCTCGACGAAGAATATCTCGGTGATCTCCCGGTCGCGGGACGAACAGTCGGCGAGTTTGCCCGGAAGGCCCGAGCCCGACAGCACCGTTTTGCGTTGCACCAGTTCCCGTGCCTTGCGGGCCGCATGGCGGGCCGTGGCGGCGAGGATCACCTTGTCCACGATGGCCTTGGCATCTTTGGGGTGCTCCTCGAGATAGTTGGACAGGGCCTGTGCGATGGCCTGGTCCACGGCGCCGGCGATCTCGCCGTTGCCCAATTTGGTTTTTGTCTGGCCTTCGAACTGGGGTTCGGCCACTTTGACCGAAATGATGGCTGTCAGTCCCTCACGGAAGTCGTCGCCGTTGATCTCGAACTTGAGTTTGGAAAGCATACCCGAATCTTCGGCATATTTTTTCAGCGTGCGGGTCAAGGCCCGGCGGAAACCTGTCAGGTGCGTGCCGCCTTCGATCGTGTTGATGTTGTTGACGTAGGAATGTACGTTCTCCGAAAAACTCGTGTTGTACTGCATGGCCACTTCCACGGGTACGCCGTCTTTTTCCGTGTCGATGTAGATGACGTTTTCGATCAGCGGTTCGCGGTTGGCGTCGAGAAATTTGACGAATTCCAGCAGGCCGTCCTGCGAATAGTACTCCTCGCGCAGCGGTTCGCCCTTTTCGTTCTTTTCCCGGTAATCGGTCAGATTCAGCCGCACGCCCTTGTTCAGGTAGGCCAGCTCACGCAGACGCGACGAGAGAATGTCGAAACTGTACTCCGTCGTGGTGAAGATCGTACCGTCGGGTTTGAAGGTGACGATCGTACCGTGGCTGTCGGTTTCGCCGATGACCTCCATTTCGGAAATAGGCGCGCCCTTGCTGAACTTCTGGCGGTACTTTTTTCCATTGCGGTGCACTTCGGCAATCAGCAGGTCGGAGAGTGCATTCACGCAGGAGACGCCCACTCCGTGCAGTCCGCCCGACACCTTGTAGCTGCCCTTGTCGAACTTTCCTCCGGCATGTAGCACCGTAAGTACCACTTCCAGCGCCGATTTGCCCTCTTTCTCATGATAGTCGGTCGGAATGCCGCGGCCGTCGTCCTCCACGGTGATCGAATTGTCCTCGTTGATGTAGACCTCTATGTTGGAACAGTAGCCGGCCAGCGCCTCGTCGATCGAGTTGTCCACTACTTCGTACACCAGATGGTGCAGGCCCTTAATACCGATGTCTCCGATGTACATCGCGGGACGTTTGCGGACGGCTTCCAGTCCTTCGAGCACCTGAATGCTCGAGGCGGAATACTCTTCGGCTTGCTGTTTCTTTTCGATTTCTTGTTCTGTGCTCATATTTTCTTTGAAATGTAGTCTGCAAATATAGCGAATTTATTCCTAAATCCCAAGCAGGGAGTGGATGTCGATCTCCTCCATTTTCCCCTGGTAAAAGCGGACCGTACGGGAAGGATATTGTTGGATGTTGGTGATGTTGTGGGTGGACATGACGATCGAACAGCCCCCCTCCACGATCTTTCTGAACAGGTTCATGATGTCGTCCGCCGCCGAGGGGTCGAGGTTGCCCGTCGGTTCGTCGGCCAGGATCACTTTGGGGTCGTTGATCAGGGCCCGTGCGATAGCCAGCCGCTGCTGCTCCCCGCCCGAGAGCTGGAAGGGCATCTTATACTCCTTGTTTGTCAGTCCGACCAGCCCCAGTACCTCTTCGATCTTGCGCCGGATATCCGTTTCGTTGCTCCATCCGGTGGCCTTCATCACGTAATAGAGGTTGTTGAACACGTTCCGGTCAGTCAGCAACTGGTAATCCTGGAAAACGATTCCTATCCTGCGCCGCAGGTAGGGGATGTCCTTCCTCCGCAGTTTGCGCAGGTCGAAGCCAACGATGCGCCCTTCGCCTTCGCACAGAGGAAGTTCCGCGTAGAGGGTTTTGAGCAGACTGCTCTTCCCGCTGCCCACGCGTCCGATCAGGTAGACCATTTCTCCGCTGCCGACTTCGAAATCGATCTCGGAAAGCACCAGTTCGCCCCGGTTCTTGCTCGAAGGTTTCATCCGGCGGAACGGTTCCCTGCTGTGGTAGATAGATGCGTTTTTCAGTTCGATGACGTTGCTGCTCTCCATGCTTCGTGTGCTATTTCAAACCTTCAAAATTAGGTATTTTTTCGCGGAAAATGAAATCAGGATGCCGCTTTCCGCTGCAATCTCCTTTAAATTCGTTATATTTGTGGATAAATGACGGCACCATGAAAACGATCCGCTATTGCAACGACCCTTTCGAGGCGCAGGTGATCCGGGCGAGGCTCGAAAACGAAGGAATGCAGGCTTGTGTCATCAACGAGAATATCTTCGCGGTGCTTCCCTATGCCACGGCCATGTCCGATTTGAGAGTCCAGGTGGTCGTGGACGATGCCGATGCGGAACGGGCCCTCGCCCTGCTTGCGGAAGGGGCTGAAACGAACGATGTCGCACCGGTCTGTCCCCGGTGCGGGTCGGAAGAGGTGGTTTATGGGTTCTGGGGTGGCAGGAGCGGCTGGAAAAGAGTCGCTGTTTTCCTATCGCTTTTCGCCGCATTTACGGGCGGTGCGGTCGGAAATTTGCAGAACCGTTATTATTGCCGCAGGTGCCGTTACGAATTTAAACCCGGGGGGAGGCAATGATATTCGGGAAAAATCGTTATCTTTGCAGAGTAATTGCGAACGGAATCTGTTCGGCAGACCGGGGGCGACCGGTTTTGACAGCAGGCAGAGTCTGATTGTAAGCACGCCGAGCTTTGTGTGGTGGCTCGTAAATCTCAACGCTCGAACTACAAATGGCGATAACAGCTATGCACTCGCTGCCTAATTTACCGAGTAAATTAGCTTAATCCCCGGGTCCAAGGAGGCTTGGGGACGAGTACCCTGCCGGTTTCTCCCGCTTCTTGAAAGATCGGCATACAGGGTATCGGAAATGAGAAGATAGTCCCGGCGGATGTCTGTGCGCCGGGGCGAAATCGACAGACTGGGGCCCGCGTTGGGTTGCCTTTCACCAGGCGCAGGCAGAAGGACGAACGAAAGGATAAGCGTGTAGAAAGCTTTTGGGTTCCTTGTTTGGACGAGGGTTCGACTCCCTCCGCCTCCACAATCAATGTTGGTTTACAGGTATATTAGTAGATCAAAGGGACTAAGCAGGGACTAATTTTCGGATTGGTCCCTGTTTTTATCGCATAATTCAAATCAATATCAAATGTCAGCAACGTGTTGTTTTTTGACAATATATGTCGTATTTAACGGTTGTTGCATTTTTCAGTAAAAGACTCAGACTATTGAGTTCTGAGTCTTTTATTCGTATATCCCAGTGGCTATTTCTTAATCAAAGTAATTCCCGAAGGGTAGTAGATAATATTACTCGGCTTGAAGTCTCCGAATTTATATTCTCTCGTATCTTTACTGAATTCAATAACCGCTTTTCGCGGGTTTTTAGGATCCAATGTCATGATCCCCTTATAATGAGTTTTGTGTGTCCTGTCACTGATTCTCATAGGAAGAATATTTACATGCTCTTCCACATTTCCATAAATGGAGGAGTTAAAAGCTGTATATGATGTTTGTATCTGGTCGTTGATGACCGTTCCATTTTTGATATATTTCACCCCACCTAATGCTACTTCTATTGATTGTTGACCTAAAGGCATTATTCCTTTTATAATCTCTATTTCAAATCTGTCCGACCCCGATTGCCAGACCCATGTCCCGACAAATTTCGGTAATTCTGCGTCGTACAAGTAATCTGCATTCGGATATTTTAAGAAATCCCTTACACTTGCAGTTTTTTGGCCGAAAGTCTGACCGACGAAACATAATGCAATAAAAACAAAAATCAGTTTGTTTTTCATAACACGGGAATTCCTTTAGCACTGATATCTTCCATCATCTTTTTCACGTCGTGTTTATCGACCAAGTAGAGTGGATATTCATCGGTAGCGTTGATACCGTCCAGATTTTGCGTGATGGAGATACGAATCCCTCCGAGGAACAATTTGCTGAACCTTATCCGAGATATGTTTTGAACAGGAAATTTATGTGAATACTTGAAAATACCGTTCTTCACACATATTTGTTCCTCGTCGACAGTCAGATGGTAGGCCTGGGCAAATCCGGCACAGAGCGAACCTGTCCCGACCATGATTCCCCCTATGCACGAACCTATTGCGGAAAGAGGATTGAGCAAAAGGATGAAAAAGGCGGTCAGCGTGACCAGCAGTATGGCACTCAACGACAGATACAGGATGCCGTACGGCGCCTTGTAAAATTTCATTTTATATGTTTTCATCGCTTGCCCTCCTTCAGATATGCCCCCATGTTGACCGTTTCTATTTCCACCCCATGATTCTGTAAATCAAAGATGAGTGGTTTGATCTGGTCCGGTGACACCAATTCGATGTAATAGGTGTGTTTTTTCCCTTCGGTATATATTTTCATAGAGGGATAACCGTATATATTTTTAGGCCCGACGAATCGAATCAATCCGATCTGATCATATCGGTAACTTCGATGAATGAATCTGTATATTTCTCCCCGCAGAGTAATCGTAGTGTCATCTACGATTACATAGGTGTAAAATGCCGAGAAATATAAAATTACAAATAACATTATGGCACATACAGTGAAAAATGTCACAATACTTGCCACGGAATACAATACCAAAGAAACATTGGACAATGAAAAGATTAGTGCTGATAAAGGTAAGGTCATTAACCACGTCCGTTGTAAGGACCACGGATTGCGTCTGTAAATTTTCATATCATCGGCTTTTATTATCGGCTTCCACGTTTCGCCATCCTGCCTGTAATGATTCCATAACGAGGAACGTGGTCACCGATCGTTTTTTCTATGATAATACGCTCGAAATACGGGTCATGTCGAATCTCAGGCCCATGACCTTCAATGATCCGGGCGTGTCGGAATCCAGGACGATCACCGAATCGCGAGCCGTCAGTTGAAGGGGGGCCGGGTGGCCGGCGTGCGGGACGGTTTCTTTCAGACGATAGACTGAGGCGGAGGACGGAACGGCGAGTGCCAGACCGATTCCTGCGATGAGAGTACGGACAATTCTGTTCATATCGGTCGAGTTTTGTCGTATGTGGTTCGTATTCGGTTTCCGTGGCTGCAGGCGGACAGTGTGTTCGCATCCGGATCGAATATACGGAATTTCCATCGGAAAAACAAGGGAACTTCCCGGATTTCGGAGGGCCGGAGCCGGTTGTGGTATGAACCTTGCATTTCAGACCAGGGCGTACTCCGGGAGTATGCGATATATTTTCCGAAAAGAAAAACAAAACAGGATTATTTATGAAAGAGTCGAAAGAAAAAGCCGGCTCGAATGTTTGCCGGCATCCGGGACAGACGCCGCAGGACGTATGTGTCAATACGCAGCTCACACCGGACGATACGATCAGTGGTACCGTTTCCGTCGACCGTCATAAGGCTTATGCCAAAGAGGTGGAGGAGGACGTGGTGAAGATCAATCCCGACGTGAACAGCATGGAGAGCCGGGGATGAACCCTTCAAAGAGGAAAATAGATGAAAAAGGAGACAACTGAGGGCTGCGGTTCGAAAGGATACGAACAGCAGTTCGACCGTCAGAAGGAATCGCTCGGGGCGGTGGTCGGAGGTGCCGAAAAAGACGTGAAGGAGGAGGCCCGGCAGGCGGTGAAAGAGGTGAAGGCGCGGGCAAGGGAGCATATTCGCCGGACCCGAGACTATGCCGACAAGGCCCGGAAGATGGGGTGCAGCTGTGCTTCCGACGCCCGGAAGCAGGCCCGTCGGGTGAAAGAGGAGATCCGGGAAGAGGTGAGGGAAGCGAAAAAGACGATAAAGGGTCGTGTGGAGCGTTTCCGGACCGGGGAGGATGCGATCTTGTCCGACATAGAGAACCAGCCGACCTGCCGTCCGGACCTTGCTTCCACCGCTTCCCACATGGAGAGTGACGGCGATTACCGGGCAACGGACGACCGTGGGACGAGGAACAATTACACGCAGCGCGTGATGGAACATACCGAAGGTACGAAGGAGCGTATCCGGCAGGATGTGGCCGATTCGGCCGAAGACATGCAGCGCAGGGTGAACGATCTCTATTGGGAGCATTGATACCGGGTAAGGAAAATCGGACGGGGCCACGACAGATATTATCGCTGTCTCTTATACACATCTGACGC
>CDZF01042190.1_pt1 | contig 22554 bp, 33 predicted proteins | sample 557591 | NCBI WGS metagenome assembly CDZF01 (sample SAMEA3182093, study PRJEB8094) | gut metagenome | biome: human; feature: gut; material: Stool; isolation source: human stools | place: Canada | collected 2012-02-04
GCCTTTTAACCCTTGCGGGCCCTGCGGCCCGACCGGCCCCTGTACGCCCTGAATTCCTTGCGGACCAGCGGGTCCCTGCTCGCCAGTGTCACCTTTTAACCCTTGCGGCCCCTGGGGTCCGGTTGCACCGGTATCTCCCTTCTGCCCCTGAGGACCTTCCGGTCCTGTGGGCCCCTCGGGTCCTTCGGGGCCCTGGATTCCTTGTGGTCCCTGCTCTCCCGGGTCTCCCTTGGGACCCTGCGGACCGATGTCTCCGGTATCTCCCTTGGGCCCCTGTGGGCCGGTTGCGCCGGTATCACCCTTTTCCCCCTGGATACCCTGTTCTCCCTGTGGGCCAGGCTCCCCCTGGGGGCCCTGGATACCTTGCGGACCCTGGATCCCCTGAGGCCCCTGTGGTCCCTGCAGCTGTCCGACAGAGGCCCATCGATTGTTTGATTCCGACCAGATGTAGAGTTCACCGTCTGTTTCCACCATGTACGCCCCGTCCGCACCGGTTGGAAAAGCAGCTTCCAGTTCGGCCAGCGTTGGGTAAATGTCCTCGATCTGCAAAGACTGTCCGTCTTCGCCTTTATCTCCCTTCGGTCCCTGTACACCTTGAGGGCCCTGAATTCCCTGGGGGCCTTGGATCCCCTGCTCCCCCCGGATCCCCTGGGGGCCACGTTCTCCCTGGGGGCCGGCTGCACCAGGCTCTCCTTTTTCACCTGGTTCTCCTTTGTCTCCCTTGGCCCCGGGCTCACCTTGCGGACCCTGAGCTCCGGCGGGACCCATGGGACCCTGGATCCCCTGTGCACCCTGGGGTCCTCTAGGCCCTTCGATTCCCTGCGGCCCTCTCGCCCCGTCTTCACCGGCGGGGCCTTGAATCCCCTGTGGCCCTTGCGGACCCATGGCACCGGTATCGCCCTTATCTCCCTTCGGGCCCTGGTTTCCCTGTACGCCCTGTGCACCCTGGATGCCGGCCGGCCCCTGCTGGCCTTGCGGCCCCTGCACACCCTGGGGGCCCTGCGGCCCACGCACATATACAGGGGAGGGCACCACACCGGCCGGGCCTTCTGTAAAGGACATCAGGCCGGTGGCTTGGTCTACCGATGGGATGATGGAATACCCGGTATCTCCCTTGTCACCCTTCACGCCCTGAATGCCCTGTTCTCCCCGGTCTCCTTTTTCCCCCTGCGGGCCGGTAATGCCGTTGACTACGGTCTGTGTGCCGTCATCCGTGACCTGGCAGTTGGAGAATTTCAGCCGGGATCTCTGGGGCAGCTGGGTCCCGTCCCGTCCGACAATCATGTGTCCGGAGGATCCGGTGGCCTCCCACTCCTCTCCGGTATCGGAGGTCTCGATGACCCGGTCACTGTTGAGCCGGACGAATCGGATGCCACTTCCCCGGTACTGCACGGCATCGCTGATTTCGTTGACCTTCTCAACCACCTTATTATGCTCCGGTACCAAGAGATTCCTGGCCATCCGGTCAAAGACGGACTTATTTTCCGAGGTCGTTCCCGACAGAATATCCGGTGCGGAACATACTCCCACCGCGTCCATTTGCTGCTCCGTGATCTTCTGCAAATCGCTCATAGTGTTCCCTTTCTACCGCTTGTAGTTGCTGCCCGGTTCCTTCCATTCCACGCCGAAAGCGTAGATACCGAAGGGCTCGTTCTTTTCGCTGTTCTGCAGGCGGAAGCGGGTCTTGTCCACCTTCTTGATCTTGACCTTTCCGCTGAGGGTCCGGGGCGTCCGGTCAGAGGAAAATACGAACTTTGAAAAATCGATATAGTTCCAGTCAAAAAAACGGGCCCGCTCCTTGGCGTCATACACCAACTTCCAGATCCCTCGCCGCTGGGCGTAGATCTTCACACCGGTGAGCACCGCCGCCGCCAGCCGGACGGAAACGGCGGTGAAGGTCTTGTTCTTGAAGAAGGTCTTCCCGTCAAAGTCGCTGGTCTCCCAGTAAGCATCGATGGCCGCCCCGTCGTCGTTGTAGCTCTCCGGATCGTCCACATTGCGGGCAAACTCCTTGAGCTTCCCGTCCTCCGTGCCGAACCATAAAGCACCGTCTTCCGTCCAGGTAAGCCGGGCACCGATGTCCGGCCAGTAATAGGCCTCATACTGGTAGGAGCTGTACGGCCGGTCCTTTTCATAGCTTCTCTGCTGCCCGTCCAGAAAGTACAGATTCCCACCGATGCTCAGCACATAGAAGTCCCGGTAGACGGATGCAAAGGCTTCTTCTCCGGCTTCATATTCCGCCAGAGCGGAGGAGATATAATAGCTGCGCTCCTGGGAATACTTCTCCCCGGTCAGCTCCTCCGCCGTAATGGCGTAGACGCCGCGGCCCGTGAGGAACAGCGGATCCTTTCCCAGATATGCGAAGCTGTGAGGCGCCACCGGAGCCTCCCCCAGCAGGGTATTGGTAATGCGAAAGAGGGCTTCTCCGTCTTCATCCAGGCTTCCGGTACGAACAACAGCGTTTCGCCCCACGCCTTTCCCCTGAAGAAAGGTTGCCAGGGTATTCCCCAGCACGGCATAGCCCACCACGGCGCTTCCGTCCCGGCTCACCTTGGTGTAGGCCGTATCCGGAAAGTAGGTGGGATCCTCAAAGCCGGAGTACCAATCCTGCCCCGGATCCTCCGGATTCCCTGATAGAAAGATCCGGTCCTCCGCGCCTCCCACGCCGTATACGGCAAATACACGGCATTTGTTGATCTTGTCGGCGTAGCCCTCCCGGGCCTTGCTGGCGGTGATGCGGACGTTGTCCTGGCCCTTGATGGGAGACTCTCCGGGTGCAGTGTGGAAAGTCACCAGCCCAGTTTCCCGGTCTACGGTAAAATCCGTTCCCTCCGCCTTTTCCGCCCACTCTCCGTCCTCTCCCAGGATCTCCGCTTTTACCGCTTCTTCTCCAAGCTCAACAGTTGTAAGCTGATATTCCTTTACATCAGCCTTTCCCAGAAAAGACTCCTTCCAGGCAAGTCCCAGCAGGTTCAGCGCCTCGTAGCTGACTCCTCCCCCTTCCGGATTGCGGCTGATGATGATGGTGGGCACATAGGCCTCTTCGCTTACCGCCTTCACCTCTGTGCCGTCGTACACCCGGTAGGTGTTCCCGTCCAGAAGATAGAGCTTTCCATCAAAGGAAAAACTCTTGGAGAGGGTGTCCGCCATATCATCCGCCAGCTCCGTCCACTCCGTGCCGGACAGCTTGTAGAGCTTGGTGCCCGCATGGATCAGCCGCTCCCCGTTCAGGAAATGAACGCCGTTAACCCGGCTGCCGTTAGGCGCAGTGGCCCTGGTGGTATAGCCCATCCGCTTGCGTACCTTGCCCACCTGATCCCGGATCATGTTGGGCGCCGCCGGAGATCTGCTCTCATCCACATTGGAGGGGCTGTTCAGAAGGTCCACACCCCGGAAATACTCAATGGTGGCGGAGTATTTGGACTCCGCCGCCGGAATGGAAAACTGCGCCAATCCAAACGCCTCCTAAAAGATGTTTCACCGCCGCGGCATTGCACTGCGGTCAGTTCCACCATTGCGTGGTGTTCCTGACTCTCCCACTGCCTCCGGCGGGACGAGATGCCGCCGCCATCTGGAGCCGGGAAAGTCCGTTTTCAAACTCATTGAGCATCTGGGTGCTCATCTGAATGTCGTCCTCCCGGTAGAGCTCCGCCCCGATGTACAGCGGCACCAGCTCCGCCACCTCCCGGGGGACTCCCAGATCCGTATCATCCGGCGTGGAGGCGGAGATCACCGGCACATATGCCTGATAGTAGACGGTGTACACCGCCGCCTCTCCCACCGGGAGCACCAGCGTGTCCGTCCCCTCCACGCTCCAGGAGTCTGCCGGACCGTAGCCTTCCCGGGCGGTCTCACGGTAGATCTCGCCGGATGCCAGAGCCCGGTAGAGCTCCGCAGTCTCCCGCATGTCGATGCGGGCCACGCCGCCGGATGTCACCGGGATGCGCAGGGTCTGTCCGTCCTTCTCCGGCTCCGTGACCTCCGGCGTGATCTCCACGATAAGTTTGCGCAGCAGAGGGATTCCCGCCCCGGTGAGGATGGTCAGCGCTTCGTTGGCCACCGCCGGCATGGCGTTGAGATATTCCTCATTGCTGTCATCCCGGTTCAGGGCAGCACCGTCGTTGGAAAAGATCCGCTGCAGCGCCGCCAGCTTCACTTCGCCCCAGGTCATCACATATCCTCCTTTTCAAAAGCGCCCGGGAGGATGCCCCGGGCGCTTTTCCCTCAGGTCAGAGCGGTACCGCCGCTCATACCGCCGGCCGACACAAAGCGCCAGTCGGCGAAACCAGCGCCGAAGCGGGCCCGGCCCTTCCAGAGGTTGTTGTCGTTGTTGTCGTCCAGCACCGAGCGAACGTGGAGTTTTACCCGGTCCTGGAAGATGGGGCCGTCGTTTTCCTGGATGGCCGCGCTGTCCAGCAGGAACCATGGCTTGTCGGTCTTGCCCAGGATCTGCAGCACCCAAGTGAGGTACGGATCCACCAGGATGTTCCAGCGGCCCACCTGGTAGTTGAAGGCATTGGTGTTGTCTTCGGGGGTCTTGTCGGAACCGGCCGCGGCAAAAGCCTTCTGCTTGAGGGCAGCATCGTTGGGGATCCAGATGGTGTCCGGGGCGATGCTCAGCAGCTCCCCGTTGTCGCCCTTGAGGTTCTGCATCATCTCTTCCACCTTGCTCAGGTTATCCAGCGTCAGGTCCCCGGCAAACAGGTTAGACTGGGTCTTCTTGTCCACCTTGCCGGGATGGGCCTTGGAGAACAGGGGCAGCTTGTCGGCACCGGCGCAGTCGAAGGTCTTGGCGCCCACCTTTACAGTGGTGCCGTAGAGGCCGCCGGCGTACAGATACCGGCCGAACTTTTCCCTGGTCCGGTTGTAGCTGGTGATGAGCTTGTTGGCCCGATTCTTCATGGTTCCGATGCGTCCGTCCTCCACCAACTCCTGGGTGACGGCGAACTGGCTCTTCCAGGTCTCGTTAACGATGGCCTTGGGGAAGCCCTCCTCAAAGCCGGTGTTGGGGTAATCGCCGCCCTCGCCCACGGGCTCAAAGTCGTCCGTGGCGGTCTCGCCGGTGTACTGCTCCGCCCAGTGCTTGGAAGTCTCCATGCGGAAGATCTTCTTCAGGATGGAGCGCTGCTCGAATTCCTCTCCCCGCGTCTCCAGGTAACTCTTGATGGGGAACTGGCTCTTGCCGTAAAGGCTGTCCACCACGCCGGAGCCGATGGACACGGTACAATATGCCATATTTCTTGTCGCAGGCGCCCCACGCTTCATTCCGTGCGCGGGGGCCTGCCTCTCCTTTCTTCAAATTCCGGGTGTTCCCGGTGTTTAGAATCTCACGCGGACGCCGTCGCCCACCTCGGTGCCCTCCATGGCCACGATGGCGGCCACGCCGCTGGCGGTGGTTGCGGTGACCCGCAGACCGTCGGTCTCCAGTGTCACCTTGTTTCCGGGCTTCAGGCTGGTGCCCGCGGCACTGAGCTGCGTCCGCCATACCTGATAGTCCTGGACCCGGATCACGGGGACCATGTCGTTTTCATCCTGGGGGCCTGCCGCGATGTACTCGGGTCTTGCCGTAGCGCCGCACTTGGTCAAAAGGCCTGTGGACGCCGTCACCAGCGCTTCTCCCAGAACCACGTCTTCTTCAGCCGTGGCCTGCCGGTATTCAATAGGCGGGGTCTGGCCCACGTCCATGCTCTGCAGAAAAAATGCCATATCTCACTGCTCCTTTCTGAATGAAACCTCATTTTTTCCGATGCTCTTGAGGTAGCTTGCATACGCCTTGCGGATTTCCGCATCAGTGGCCCCGGGCATCATCTCCCGGTAGCTCTCCGCCATATCGGCAGGCACATCCACCGCATCCGCCGATTCCCCGGAAACCCCAGCACTCAGATGACGCTTTCCTTGGGCGGCATTGATGGCCGCCTGCCGGCTGGCCGCCCGCCGCCGCTGATCCAGCTCCTGACGGTTGGCCAGAAAAAAGGCATCCTCGATGCCGATTCCCTTTTGAACCAACGCATTGAACCGCCCTGCGGTGGGCATTTTGGCAATGTCCTCCAGGCTCTTGATCTCCGGGAACTCCGCAGCAATGGCCGCGAGACTCTTTCCGATAGCCTCCTGGGCCCGCTGCCGCACGGCTCTGGCACTCTGCAAAGCCGCCTGCATGGTCGCCTGCCGGGCCTGCTGCACCACCGGGTGGTGCTCTACCTCCTGGCTGATGATCTGCCGCAGGGCGTCTGCCGGAAGGCCTGCGTCGCTGAGCTTCTGCTCTATCTGACGGCGCTGCTGCTGGTTGTCCCTGCGGTTCTTCTCCATCAGCCATGCCTTGTAATCGGCCTCGCTGGTGATGGGCTTTCCTGTAAATGGATTTACCTGTCCAGCAAAGATCTCCGCATAGATTTTATCCCGGCTCTCCTGAAGGGCGGCCTGTCTCGCCGCCTCCTCCCGCTGGCGGCGAAGCTGTGCCTGCCGGTGCCGCTCCTCCGCTCCGGCCTGCCGATCCGCTTGTTCTCCCTCCTCCGGGCCAGTGGCGCCGGGGGCGGGCTCTTCCTGCTGTTCCTCAGCGCCAGGGACGGCGGGATCCTGGTCTCTTTCGCCTTCTTCGGGGGCGGGACCGGCGTCCTCCCGCTCGTTTTCGCCCTCCCCGGCAGGGGCGGTCTCCTCCGCCGCTTCCGCCGGGACCCCGAATACCTCCTGATACTCGTCCATACTGATCTCCTTTCGCCTTTACTTGCTCTTGCGGCTGGTGGTACCGCCGCCGCTGCGCAGGTCGGTGCCGGTGATGCGGACGGTCCCCTTCTTGCCCGCGCTGGAGCCGTTGGGTGCCGTCACATCCAGGGTACCGCCGCTTTTGATGCGGCCCATGTAGCCTCTCTCCTTCATGCCAGGTTCCTCCTCTCTTTCGTTTTTCCATCCATCGCCGTCTCCGGCGCTGTCAGCGTTTATCGAACGTTTGTTCTCCAACGGCGTGGTCATACTCTCCGCACCGCTTGTTGCGGCACTGGAAAGTCAGCACCCGGACGCACTTTCCGTCCCGCACCTCTTCCCGGGCGGACATCACCGCCGCCTCCGTATCGCATCTGGGGCATCTCACAGCGTGATCCCTCCCTCCGGGGCCGTCCCGTTCCAGGCGCTCTGGAGCACGTTGGGATCCACGCCGGTCCCGCTTCCCAGCTGGGCGGCGCCCATCTGCTCCATTCCGGCCTGCGCAGCCGCCTCCTCCTGGGCCTGCTTCTGCCGCTGGAGCTCTGCCTTGATGGTACCCGCCATAGGATAGTGGAGCTGCTCCATCATGGACCAGTACAGAATGAGGCTATCCAGGCTGGTGGGGTCTCCGAAGGCTCCCTCAGACCGCTGGGAGCGCATCTCCTGCCACATCTGCTCCCGGTTGGAGGCCAGGGGCGCCGATGTGTCGCAGGAGAAGAGAAAGTTATCGTTCCAGTATGGCTGTCCGTCCGCATCCACCCGCAGGAAGTCCCATCGGTTGAAGGTGCGGTACTCCCGCTGGCCCTGGGCGTTGTAGGTCACGATGGGCCTGGGCTCGTCGGCGTAAGCCAGCTTCCACTTGAACAGCCGCTCAAAGAGCCGCTGGTAGAGGTCGTTTTTCATGATCCGCTTGCTCTCCAGCCGTCCCGCCGCCTGGGCCGCCGAAAACTGCTTGGCCACAGCGGAGGTGGCGGTGGCGTCCTTGCGGCCCTGGAAGGCGTCGGTGATGCCGATGATGTTCCGGGCCTCCTCGTAGATCTCCGCCCGGTACCGCAGGTCCGCAGAGATGTCCACCTGTGTGTTGTAGGTGCGAATCATGTCCAGCTGCTGGGGCGACTTCACCGAGAGCACCCGTCCGTCCTGGTCGGAGAACTCGAATTTCAAATCCTCCGGCTTAGTGGTAAAGCTGCCGCCGCTCATGACCTTGGTGGAGAGCTTGCCGGAGATCTTGCTCATTTCATTCTGCTGCCCGGCAATGGCGTCGGCGTCAGATCCGCCCAACAGCTGGCCGGCCATGGAAACGTTTTTGCGCATCACGATAGGGTACATCCCCGGGGTATAGCAGGGGATCCGCCGGGGCCGCTTTCGGGTGGGCCTGGCCACTACCGCCGCGCCGATTCCACCCATACCGGGAAGACCGCCGCCCAGCACGTTCAGGATCTCCGGCGGCTCCGTCTCATCGGGTACCGGCAATCCGTATTCGTCGGTTTCATCCTCCCAGGCGGAGAGCACGGTGCCGTCAAAGAGCGTCAGCTCCTCCGTCAGCTCCTCATATTCCTGCAACTCGCTGCGGAAGTCCGTTCCGCCGCAGTGCATGCACTTGACGCCGTTTCCCTCCGCGCCGCAGCCGTTGCAGATGTTCCTCCGCCGGGCCTGACAGTCTTCCAGATCCTCCAGTTCTGTGTCCCCCACAAAGCTGTACCGGCCGATGCCGCCCAGGTCATTGCGGTAAAACACCAGATACTCCGTCACAATGCCGTCCGGCACGGCCTCATCCACCTGGGATCGAATCCCCCGGTCCTCTTCGTCCTCTTCTCGGACATCCTTGTGGTAGCGGCGGAGGATGTACTGCCAGGTGCGGGGGATCTTGATGCAGAAGTGCTCCATCTCGTCGATGTCGTAAACCCCCGCCTGGGGGACGAACTGCCGGGGATGGATCTCCCGCACTTTCGTGTCTCCCAGGGTGGTGTGGGTGCATACGGTCTGATCCCAGTCCACCCACAAAAAATCCGCGCCGTGGGTGGGGGTCACCCGCTCCTGCAGATCGTTGATGACCTCCATGGGCAGCCGGTCCAGTTCGTTGCGGAGCATGTCCTCAATGATCCGCGCCAGATCCTCATCCTCCTGATAAAGGGCCGTCACCTTGGGCTGGGGGATGTTGGAATCCACCTCCGTCTCGATGATCTCCTGTACCAGGTTCCGCTTGTACCCGGTCTGTTTGGACGCCGTGGTTCCGTCCGGGGCAGTGATGGCAGCGGTGCCCCGCAAAAGCCGCTCTTGTTTATCCATGTTGTCCCGGACGCTCTGCCATGCTTCCTCGTCCAGCTTCACAACGTTCTGCCAGTACCAGAGGCGCTCTTTTCGCTTCCGGGGCATATCTCCTGTGTTGTCCATATCTGCCTCCCGCTTATTCCTGGTCCAAAAGGTCCTCATAGCTGCCGCCGTCATCCTCCTGCCGGAGCCCCGGCAGCATCTTGGAGAGCAGGTCCAGAGCCCGCAGAGCCCCCTTGCTGTCCAGCTGCCAAAAGCCGGATTCCACCCATTCCCGGGTGGCGTTGTCCCACTCCAGCACCGGCTTTTTCTCCATGCACCGCTGGTAAACCTCCCACACCGCGGCCGCCAGGGAGTGCTTCGTTACGCCGATGGCATCGAACTGCTCCTGGAGCAGGGCGTCCCGGTATTCCCGGACCTCCGGCTTTCGCAGAAGGCGGCTTGCCTGGCTGGCGGCGCTCTTTTCACTGTACCCGGTCCGGATGGCCGCCGCCGTCCCGTTGAGGTCCTGGAGATACTCCCGAACGAACTGGCGTTCCCGGGGCCGAAGTCTGCGCCCCAGCTCCTCCACGCTGCGCTCTTCTGCCATGGTCTCTGCCTCCTTTGCCCCGGGAAATCATTCCTGTTTATCACAGTCTAGCATGTCATAACCTCCAGTTATCGCCACTTTTCCGGGCAGAAAAAAGCGCCGGAATCGCTTCCGGCGCAATGGGTTTCCGGCTGTCTGACGTTCAGCGCGGTTCACCAGCTTTCGTAAAACCGCTTCCGCATCCGGTACAGAGCGCTCTCGGAAGTAAACCGAGCCTGGGCGATGGCGGTGATGCTCCGTTTCGTGCACATGACCTCCCACAGGGCAGCACTTTCAGCGCCTCCGCACTGCTCGCAGAGGCGCCGGATCTTTTTCTGGACGTACTGGGGCTGCTCGTCCCAGGTCAGGCAGGTATAACGGATCAGCCCCTGTTTTTCCTCCGGCAAGGAGACACCGCGCAGCTTCTTAAAACCCATCTCCGCCGCCCTCCTCTTCGCCGACCATGGCCAGGGCCATCTCCTTGTGGCCGCCGATCTTTTCCCGGGGATCTCGCATCCTGGGGATGTAGCGCACGAAGTTCTGCCCCTTCTCCGGGTCATACCGGGTCCCGGGCAGCTCCAGGGCGCCTGCGGGGACACGCAGCTGGCCGCCGCTGGTGACCACCTCCCGGCGGACGATGGGCTTTTTCATGTTCCGGGAGCATGTCCACTTTTTCTCGTCGGGCACGCCCCGGCTCTGGTTGACGATGTAGTCTGCCAGGGGTTTGTAGTCCGCCTGGTGGCGCAGGAACTGCACATCCACACATCCCAGGCCCCAGATGGCATCTACGGGCTCCGCGCCCAGGTAGAGCTGCTTGTCCCGCAGGGAGAAAGCGTCGCCGCTGATGACGATATGTACATGGGGCCGCACCAGCTCCCCGGTCTCTCCGTCGATCTCCGAGGGAGCCAGCACCCATTTGGGGGTGAGGCCCAGCTTCCGCAGGCGGTATACCAGCCGAGCGATGAACTTTTTTCCGGCGGCCTTGGCCCCATCATAGGTCCCGCCGATCTCCTCCAGGCCCCGGGGATCAAACTTGGCGGTGAGCCACAGATCCCCAGGGGCGAAGTTGCAGTTGAGGACCCGGGCCAGGGCCAGCTTGGCGTACTCCCGGTTTCCCACGATCTTCTTCTCGCTGCTGTTGCCCCGGACTCTGCCGCCCCGCTTGGAAGGCCGCCGGGTGATGCGGGTCTTGCGCCGCTCCACCACGGTGCCGGAAATGATCTTTGTCACCATGTACAGCCCCTCCTGTCCCTGTGTGTCTCTTGTCATGTTTGTCTCTCCCCTCCCGCGCGATAAAAGCAGAAGTACCCGCGCGCCCCTCCGCGCAAGCCCCCTTGTCTTTTCTTGCGTTCTCTTCCGGATCCCCCTGCGGGGATGTCTGATCCCTATATCTTCTACCGTGTAAATCTGCTTCCCCGCAAACTTAGGCGTTGAAGAACCCCGGCAGATACGCGCGTGCGCGTATCAAAATGAAAAGAAATGTGTCATATGTAACTTTACAGATATTGGATATCAGGTTATATTGGGTAAAAAACCACCGGAGGTGTCTCACATTGAAAAAAGGAAAACTTCCCCTTTGGATTTTTCTCTATATCCTGGGTATTCTTCTGCTTGCTATCGTCATTAACATTGCAATGGGTTTCTCCATTCCATCAGCGGACAAATCCCTGGACGGTCCCTCCTGGCTGGACTTCTGGGGCGGCTACCTTGGCGGCGCCATCGGCTGTTTGCCGGCTTTAGCGGCTTATCGCCACAGCATCGAAGAATCCAGACGTCAGCACAAGGAGTTCCAAGAACAGCTACAGGAAAGCCGGCGGCAATCCGGTGAGCAATATGCAAGTACAGAAAAAGACCGCCACGCAGCTCACCTCCCGGTGATTGATTATGGCATTACGCATATTAAATCTCTCACGGACATCTCATCTGTTTCTCTCTCATCCATTCGCGTTGTATTGGTACAACTTCCTAATGCATCTGGTGTCTCCATGGAGAAACTAGACGTTATGGAAATTACTGGAATTATCAAAAGTGAGCAGCAAGATGTCGTGCTCCTTAATATCCGAAATGTTGGTCACGGCCCTGCCCTTTCCGTCGACTTGCATTGCTCTTCATTTTCATATCCCATTCGGACATTGGCAGAGAATGAGTCATGTATGATCCTTCTTTGTTTGAATCGTACTACTTCGCGCACATATCATCTGGAATTTTCATTTTCAGATATGCTGGGATGGAATTATCGTCAATCCCACGATTTTCTATTAGGAATAGAGTTTCCCTTTCCCTCTCCAATCCAACCTCCTGAAAGAGTGGAATAATTCCTTCACCGGGCTCCGCCGGAGGTCACCTGATGGCCCCCGGCGCGGCCCGGCGGCCGCGCATTCATTCCTCGTACAGGATCGTTAGTCCGTAAGCCACCGCCGCATCGTGCTCGATCCTGCAGCCTCTGGCCTGCTCCCAGCCCTTGCAGAAGTAGGCCGCATGGCACAAAGACATGTTCTCCAGTGACTTGGCCAAGAAGCTCAGCGGGATCTGCACCACGCCCCGTGCCTCCATGTTTTCTCTGCTGTACCATTCATCCGTGAACAGCGTGTTCACGATCTCATAGCCCTGGGCTTCCAGGGCAGAAATTGCCCGGTTTCGGGTCTCCACGATCTCCTCTTCACTCTTTCCAGCCATGGGCTGGGACAGCATTGCCTTTTTCATCTTCGTGCCTCCCCTCACTTCACACCGTGGACCGCCGTCTGGAGCAGGAACCCCAGCAGCATCCACACCTTGTTCTTGATGTGTTCCATGCAGATCTTAGTGCCCAGGACCTCGTCGTAGTTCTCCGCGCTGACGCAGGAGCTGGACTCCACGATCTCAAATCCATTCCGGAGAATGGCCCGTACCACGGTGGTCTTGTTCCCCATGGTAATGACCTCCGTTTCACGGATGAAGTCGTCCACCATCTGCTGGCTGATGCTGGGGGCGTCGGTGCGCAGCTGCTCATTGACGGTCACCGGCAGGTATGCCGCCTCAAAGACCTCCTTGGGGCTCCAGCTCACGTATCCGTCGGAGTACCGGACCCGGTAGCCATCCCGTGCAGCCTCTTCTACGCTCAGCATATTGGGGCCTTTGTAGCACTCTCCGCGCTTCGCGGGTTCCGCCTCGATGATCTTCGTTCCGATGTACTGTTTCATAACTGTTTCCTCCTTATTTTGCAGGCCCATCCGGGCCTGTTCTTTTTGTCTGGTTCCATGCTCACTGTCTGCTCCAGAGTTTCCGCAGACGCCGCTTCCCGGCCTCGTCCGCCGCCCGGTAATCCTCCCACATGTCCTCTGTCCAGTGAGCGGTGTCCCCGGCGTCCTGATGCTCCATGGTCACCCGCTGCTGGGTTCTGGCAAAATGGCAGATGGCCGCCGCCATCACCAGGTCGTCGTGCTCGCCTTCCTCGGCCTCCGGCCTGCGGTCCTCGTTGTAGACGAAGTGGAGCATCTGGCGCAGGGTGTTCCGGCTCACCACCAGCTCCGCCGTCTCCTCCATCACCGCGTGGAGGCCCGCCAGGATCACCGGCCGGGTCTGGGGTGTGGTCTGGAAGCCGAAGGCCTTCACGCTCTTGCGGGTGTAGGTGTCGAACCGCTCCCGGACATAGAGATTGGGATAATGCCACTCCTCCAGCTTGCGCTCCGGGTAGGTGGAGAAGTTAGTCTCCACGGCGATGAGGGCGTCGTTATAGAACCTTCCCAGGCAGTAGAGCTGCCGGGCATAAAGCAGCTCAGAGAAGGTGAACTCCAGCTCGGCAACCTGTATGCCGGTGCGGTTGTCCACCACCCAGGCGGTGAACTTGTCGCTCCCCTCCCCGGCGGTATCGCCGCCGATGACGTAGGGCGCCCCCGGCTCCGGCATGGCGAAGATCTGGATGAATCCGGTCCGCCGGTCGGAGCTCCATGTCCAGTCCGCCGGCGCTTCCCCGGCCTCCGGCTCCGGATAGGCAAAGGTCCCCACGTCCGCCGGATCATGCGTAGCCGCCAGCTGCAGCAGGATCGATTCGTTATCAAAGAAGGGCGTTCCGGAGAACAGGAAGGCCTCCTCCGGGGTAGAGGGGTACTCCTGCTGGAATTTCCGCTTGTCTCCGTGGCAGTTGACTTTGATGCACCATCGCCGCCAGGCCATCTGTTCCGGGTCCAGGTGATAGGCCTCCATAAGGGCGCGTTCCTCTTCCTCCCAGACGGTCCCCTCTGGCACCTCCATGCGGTACTTTGGCTCGTGGAACCAGGCGATAAACAGCGGCACCCATCCGTTTTCCCCGGCTTCCGCCCCGTCCCACAGGTCCTTAAACTCGTTGTAGCCGTTGGCGGTGGACTCGATGACCACCAGGGTGTTGCGCTCCGCCGGTACCGCCTGCATCACTCCGTCCAGGATCTCGTTCTTGTTCCCCTTCCAGAAGGCAAACTCTGAGAGATGCACGTTGTTGAGGGTCTCGCTTCGGCCCATGCCGTCGTTGGCGGTGACGCAGCGGATGGAGGACATGAGCCCCGGCCGACGCCGCTTCTCGCCCGGGTCCCGGGTGGGGTTCTCGAACACCAGTTCCTTGGCGTTGGAGTGCTTGCACATGGGCTGGAGCTTTGGCGGGAGATAATCGAAAAACAGCTTGTTCATGCGGAAGAGCTTGGTGGTGGAGTCATCCCGGTGGGCCACGATCAGGGTCTGCACCAGCTTCCGGGTGGCGCTGTCCTGGAACATGATCCCCTCGGTGATGGTGGAAAGGCCCAGCTGCCGGGCCTTGAGGATCAGGATGCGGGGCGGTCTTCCCGCCTCCCGCTCCCGTTTCACGGCGTCCAGCAGCATCTGCTGGGCAGGCTTGGGCCGCAGGGCGGTGATCTTCCCCTCCTTGGTGCGGATCTTCAAAAACTTCGGGATGTATACCTCCGGATCCCGCAGTCCCGTCATCGTTTCGTCTCCTTTCGAATTTTTGTGATAAATATCATCCATTTGGACATCCTAAAGGCGGTGATCGTATGAAATATCAAGACCCTAAAATGGAAGCATACTGGAACACGCTTCCCGCTGACATTCAAGCCGCCATTAACCGCTCCGGCATCAACCTGTGCTCCCTGGGCATGCTGACCAAGATTGGAGAGTATTACCAAAACAGGGATTCTCAGAAAAAGGCGGAGCAGCAAACCTGAATCTCCGTTGGAGGGAATGGAATGGATAAGAAAAAGCCCGGAATCTCCAGGCCCGGCCCGGACAGAATCGAAAAAACGATTCCGGCGGGGATCTATCCTGTGATCGACACGGATCTTGGACGGGACAATCTGGAAAATGACCTTCCCGCAGCCGATCTGGAGGACCTTTGAGGATGCCGCCCCGAAACGGGGCGGTTCCTTTTTTATACAGATGCCTCCTGCCTGACGTGCTTTCCCCTGGGGCCGGCATTTGCCGGCAGGCCCAGTTTCCTGCGCCATCGATGCACTGTGTCCGGAGCACAGCCCAGCTCTCTGCTGATCTCCACGTCATTTTTCCCTTGGTCGTAGAGCGCTCTGCCGTATCCCCAGTCATATTTGGGCTGGGATCCGCCGCGCCGCACCTTGGGCCGGGGCGTCGCTTCCACGAACGCAGCCTTGTTCTCCTGGTTGCGTTCGATGCGCGCTCCCGCCTGAAAGTGCCGGCACGTTTCCGGCGGAGCGGCCAGCCGGGTATGCCCGGTGATGGCACAGTAGTCGCACCGGTACGCAGCACCGGCCTGTGCCCGGAACACGCACCGCTCACATTTCGCTCTCCCCATGCCGGTCTGCCTCCTTGCCCTTTGTGATGACTGCTCCGCAGCAGATGCAGATATGCGCCCCGGCGGCCCTGGTAAACTGGGTACATCCGCAGCCCGGGCATCGGAACTCCTGTGTCAGAGCTTTCCGCCGCCCCGGGATCTCCGGGACGGCCCTGGACCGGTCAAAGGCTCTGTTCAACCCATACCGGGCTCCCAGGAGAAAAGAATTCACCGCGAGACATCCCCAGCCCACCACCAGAACCAGGCCGCCCAGCGCCGCCTGGCGCAGCCAGAAGTTCCAGGCCGCCAGCAGCAATACCACAAGGCTCACGGCGGCATAGACTGCCGCCTCTTTGATTTCTCTTCTCATTTCGTTTTCTCCATCTCCTCCGCATACATCCAGCGGATCCCCTTATACGTGGTCCCCGTCCGGCAGGCATATGTAATGCGGGATACCTGCCCGCCGGTTTCCTGGGCCGCGGTAGACACGGACGGGTAGACCGCCTGCTGCCCGCATGGCGCCGTGGCGACCACCGCCCGGCATCGATGTTTCTTTTGTTTCACGCCCAATCACCCTCTCCCTGCATACGTTTTACCGCACGATCCACTTCTTCCTCAGTGAGCGTCCGGTTGCTCTGGATCATCACATCGCTCGTGGTCTTATTCTGGCATACGACGCACTCGCATCGGTTTGCGTTGCTGGTCTCGTTTACCCTGAATGGACATCCGTGATTAAAACAGTCCACCGTTCACCCCTCCCTCTCTGCGTTTGTCTGCAGCTTCCCTCGCCAGCAGAACCCATCTGGAAGAACTACGCTGCTAGTCAAACGGCAGATTATTCCACCCGGGAATAGGGAATCCGCAATAGCGTGCTGACACTCCCGGCACCGCACCACCGGGACCACATCCGCGGCAGGGATTGCCTCCACTATCCGCTTCATCTGGAGGCAATGCATCGTCCCGTTGCAGGTATTCCGGTTCCGCTCTGCAATCACATCAAGCAGCGCACCCCGGTCAATGTACTCAGCCATCCTGTTCTCCTTTCAGCGCGGCCTCGGCAGCTTCGCGGGTAAGGAATACGGTTTTGCCTATGCCAGAAAAGTCGATTTCGTACCCCATCCAATGGTCAAACATTCTGTCTGTGTGTGTAGAAATCTTCCATCGTCCACTTGTCCAGTTGTGGAAAGAATCTACTTCCGTTTCTTTCACGCAGCCGTTCTCTATAAAGAAAACTTTGTCGTGCAGTTTGCACGGTAGCACTACGCACCGCCCATCCCGTTCAGCCTCCACCATCTCCCGCAGGCGGTCGTCCGGGATCTCCCGGATCATCTCCAGCCGCTGCGCGGACTCCGTCCGCAGAGACAGCCCCCGGCCGTAGGCGTCCACGATACGCTCAATCTCCTTGGGCTCCAGTCCGGTGTCCTCATAGGCAGCGAGACAACTTAAAATGTTCCGTACATCCTGTGTCTCACACTCGGCTGGAATCGTATCTTCGTACTTCCCTTTTGTGTAATAAACAAACGCGCCGATCCTCTTTGTCAACCGCTCCATGTCAGACCTCCGCTTCAACGTATGTCTCCTGGAAAATATCCGGTTTGCACGGATAAAACTCTCCGTGTACTCCTTTGATGATGAAGTCCCCCACAGAGGCGTGGTGAATTCCTTCAAGCGTTCGGATTCTCACATTTACCGTTACCGGTTCTTTTCCAACTTCCCACGCGGCGTCCAGAATGTCGTACTCAAGGCTGTCTCCCACAAAATTTTTCAGCTCTTGCAGGTTTTCTCCTGTCCACCGGATTGCCTCAACTGTGACCGGTTTCTTTGTGTACCTCTTCACCTTTATCCCTCCAGTCCTATCCCATTGGCCCAGTACCGGCATCCCATACAGTAGCTGCTGTACCGCAGCCAGCATTGCTCACACGGCATCTCCACTCAGACTCCTTTCCGCGTGCTCCGCTCCCGGGGCTGTTCCGCATGCAAAGAGCACATCTTCTCCCGGACCAGCTTGTCCACTACCTCTCCGATCTCCCGGTATCCGCACATGGCTCTCAGGCGTTCCAGATTGTAGGCCGACTGGGCCGTAATCAGCAAAGAGACCCGGCGCAGATTTTTCTTGCTCATGTTGTTCGCTCCCTCCCAATCCGCATTTGCTCCGGGGCCTTCGCCACAACAGACACCACGTGGGCGTCCCCATAGCGTTCCAGCCACATAGCCAGGGCCTCTTTCACAGCCTGGGCCATATCCGGCGGTGCCTTGACCTGTACGGTGACGGTCAGCATGCTTTCGCATCCCCTTCCTGCACGCTTATCCCTCCATCAAAAACACCTGGACCTCTGCATCAGCCGTACTGTCAAACAGTGAGGACAGCATGACCGCCGCGATGGGCTTCCCGTCCATGGTCACCTGTGCATCCGGATGCCACTTTGCGATCCTGGCGAAGATCTCCGCCATCCTGCCGACAGACATGGCCCCGGCGGTCTCCTGTACAGTCTGGTCCGTCTGCACAGTCTGCTTCTTCGGTTTCTCCGCCCTTTTGGCATTGGCTTTCAGCCCCTGTCCGCGTCGCCATGCGGCGAAGTTGCTTTGCTTCACCCCAAGACGCTCCGCAATATCCAGGTCGCAGAGTCCCTCTGCATGAAGCTCCAGCGCCCGGGCAACATCAAAGGTGGGGATCGGTGGCTTTCTTACCGGCCGGGGCTTCTCCGGCGGTATTTCCACCGATACCCCCAGCGCTTGCAGCTTGCGTGCCATTTCCGCCTCCTTGACACAGTTGAGATCCGCCAGCACACCGATCTGCTTCACAGGGTCCTTGGCCCCGCGGTATGACTGCAGGATCTCCGCATCTGTCATCTGCATCACAATTCCTCCCCGTACATCAGCGCTCACAGCAAAAATTCCTTCCAGTTTACCTGTACCGCATGGAGGGGCAACACCGGCTCAAACATCCGGTCCAGCTCCTCCGTCCGGACCCGCTCCATGGGCCCTCCATAGTCCTTGCCGTATGCCACGGACCAGGCCCACCCCTCCTCCGTCAGAGACACCCCTGCCAGGTGCCCCACGGCCTTCGTTTCAAGGCCCAGTTCAGAGAGCGGGTACCCGGGGATCACGATGGCGTCCGGCACCTCGAAGGAGATCCGGACGCCGCTCTCGGCATCCCCGGGCTCAAAAAACGTGGTGTTCTCCAGACGGTTCTGGGCATCCCGCTTCCCGCAGAGTGTAGTGCCCGGGAACAGGCTGGACTCCCAGTAAAAGAACGTCAGGCCCGTCAGGGTGAACCGCCCGTTGGAATAGGACTTGCGGCAGTCAAACCGCTCCCCCAGGCGGCAGGGCGCTTCAATTTTCATGCTCCCGCCGCCTTTTCGATGGCCTGGGCCAGTGCCCGGAGTGCCGCGCGCATCTTCTGCTGATTCTCCGCGCTTTCCTTCCCCACAGCGTCCGCCATGCGGTTCACGGTGTCCTGGGCAGACTGGAAGAGCACCCGGAACGTCACCATGTTCTCATTGGCGCTGGCCTTGGCCAGGCGGGCGGCATCCGCTGCCTTCTTTTCCGCCGATCTTGCCGCCTGCTCCGCCTCCTGCATCCGGATATTGGCATCCCGGGACTCCGACTGGGCCTGTTTGAGCTCCTCCCGGAGCTTCTTCACGTTTTCCTGGGCTTTGCGCTCCATCTCCTCCAGTTCCTTCCGGTGGGCCTTGTCCGCTTCCTCCCGGGCCTGCTGGGCGCCCTCTTCCCGGGCGGAGGCCAGCTGCTCCAGTGTGGCGTCCCGGGTCTCCACCGCCACCTCCACCGGGCGGCTGCGCAGGGCCTGGAGCTCTTCCTCCGCCGCCTGCAGCTGCCGGGCCTTCTCCTCTTCGGCCTCCCGGGCCCGCTGCTGGAGCTCCTTGAGCTGGCGCATGTCCGCCTCCATCTTGGCCCGGCTCTCCTCGGCGGACTTGGCCCGGGCATCCGCCTCCTGGGCTTCCCGGAGGGCCCGGTCCCGGGCCTGGATGGCCTCTTTCAGCTCCTTGGCCGTCATCTCCGAGGCTGTCTTTTCCACCCCATTCACAGAGTGGGTCTCAGCCACGAAATTTGCCCGCTCAGATTCCGGCAAAGCTAAGAGCGCCAAGGCTTTGGAGGCTCCCAAATCCGCGATTTCCGCGGATTTGGAATACTCCCTTGCAATCTGCATAAATTCCTGGGCACGCCGTTCCGAAATGTCCACTTTTTCCCGCAGCCAGGGCAGCCATTCCCCGTGACCCAGCTGGGCCTTGGCCTCCAGCAATCGCTTTCCAATTTCGATGATGGCGCCGCCGGCCTGGCGCTTGTAAAAGAGAATCTCCTCCGTGATGAGGTCCAGGGGCTTTTCCTCTGCGGGCGGCTGCCCGTTCATCCCGAAGTCCCGGGCCAGGATGGCCCCCTCCCCGTCATCCTCTTCCTGCTCCCGGCGGGCGCGGGCCTCCATCTGCTGCCTGTAATAGGTATCCGTCATTTTATAGGCCGCCTCCATGGGATCCACCCGGGGCGGTTCCTCCATCCCCAGCTCCGCCGCCAGGGCCTTTGCCTGTTCCAAACTCATGCCGCACCTTTTCCTTTCTTCTTTTGCTGTTTCATGGGCCGGATATGCTCCAGCCACGCCGCCTCAAAGGCCTCCACCGCCTTTGTCCTGCCACAGTTGCACTTTCCCCGGTTCTGGATCACTGTAAAGTCTTCTAGGTTTAACTCTAAGGTGTACCAGGGCTTGTCCGGTTCAGTGGCCCTCCGCAGGAAAAAAATTGCCGTTTTTCCGCCGGCGTGCTTGTCCTTGTAGGTGGCCACACAGTGGCTCAGGGTCTTCCCCTCTGTGTCCAGCTCCTCCGGCGCTCCGCAGGGCCGGATCAGGATGCCGCCGTGCTTCCATGCCAGCGGCGCCAGAGCCTCCATCTGCTTGGCAAAGGCCTCCTGCAGCTTCTTGTTTTTCTCCGCCCGGTCCCTGGCCTGCTGAGCCTCCTCCCGGATCCGCCGCTCTTCCGCCACCCGGTCATGGGCTCGCAGCAGATCCTTGGGGAACCGGACATGCTCGTCGGTGAGGTCGTAGCCCTCAACCCGGGCCATGCGCCAGTAATCCTCCAAAATATGTCCATCTGCCCGGCGATCCTTTGTGCTCTGCCGTTTCAGATACCGCACCGTCCGCAGAAGAGGCGGTTTCTCCTCCTCTACCATCCGGCGGCACCAATGGAGCCGGGCGGCTTTGCAGTCTTCCAGATCCTCGGGAATACGCAGCTTGATGCCCTTCTCCCGGCACAGCCGGTAGAATTGTAGCTCCTCTGTCGTCCACTTGAACGCCCGGCAGGACCGGAATTCCTCTTTGGTGAGGCCCAGCATTTTGGCCGGGCGCTTTTCCTTCCAGTTGATTTCCGGCAATTTCGGTACGCCTCTGGCCCGCTCATAGCTGTACCGGTAGGATTCATCCCGGATCATTTCCCCCACCAGAGCACCGCAGCCCTGGGTCACCAGGTTCTCGATATTCCGGTGCCGCTGCCAGAGGCGGAGGTAGGTCACGGGATAGGGCTCCTTTGCCGCCCTCATGTAAAGGTCCAGCTTGCTGTTCTCCGCCGTGGAGCCGATCAGCAGCCTGCGGTCCCAGGGATACACCAGATCCGCGCTCCCCCAGTTGTCCAGGCAGGTCTTTCTCTGCTCCCAATGGCCGAAAAAGCTGATGGCGGACAGGCATTTGAGATATCCCATCAGCCGCACCACCTTGTGCTCCTCCACCACATAGGCCTCATACTGGTCGAAGTAAATATGCTCTGCCCCCGACTTGTTGATGAACTTCCCCACGCACCAGCCCACCAGGGCGAGCTTGTCCCCTATCCGGGTGATGGTCAGGGGCCAGTATCTTTTCCCGTAGTGGCCACCCTGGCCCCGGCCGATGTGCAGGGCTTCGGCGCCGCAGCCGCACATGGGACAGAGGACGCGGTTTCCGTTTGACACCGGATGTCCGCTCTCTGGGTCAAGATATCCGAACGTGTTCCCTGGATTCGGGATCCTGTCGGCATACATGGTCCCGCCGCAGGCGGAGCACCGCAGCTCCGCCATCCGCTTGCGCTGCCCAGTCAGAGGATCATGCACCCAGGCGGCCTTGTACCAGATCACATGCTCCTGGAGCTTCCCCCGCTTTTGCAGCCAGGGGATCAGTCCCTCCGGCGGCTCCTGGGGCAGCTCCGCCGCATAATCGTGCTGTTCCATACCGTCACTCCTCACAGAAACTCCGCCAGATCCACCGATACCGCGCCGCCTGCGAAAGGCTTGTCCCGCCTGGGATCCGGCAGGCCGTAGAACTTCCGCAGGATGTCCTCTGCCTCCACCGGTGTCACGCAGGCAAAGTTCCCCGTCTTATGGGCATCCGCAAAGGCTTTGATCTTCTTCTCCGCTTGGACGATTCCCATTTCCGGGTTGTCCAGGTCCTGGGCGATCAGCTCCGCGCTCGCCGGTTCCCGCCGGCAAAGGTCCATCAGCTGCTCCGCCACCATCCAGGGTGCGGAGCGCTCTTTCACCTTGTGCTGCTGTTCCCTGAGTTTTCGGATCGCTTCTTCCACCATGGGTCCTTCCTCCTTTATCACACCAGCTTCCCGGTGCGGTACCCCCGCCGCCGGGCCCTCTGCAGCAGGTATTCCTCGGTTTCAGCCGTCTTTTGGCAAACATCGCACATATGGGATGAGCCGTAGTAGATCTTCCCGCAGCGGCAGCAGATATTCCGGGGCGCTCCAGGGATCCGCTGTTTGCACTCGCACCGGGCGGCCACCTTGCCCCAGGGCACCCCCCAAAATGCGGCGGCTTCCACCGTGGCCAGCTCCCAGTTCTCCGCCACAACCCATGCGTCCGTGTGGCCCTCACAGCCCACTTCCCACAGGATTCTCTGTTTTTTCTCTGCCATGATCTTCACCTCCGTTTAGGCTGTCCCCGCTGCTTCATTTTCCGAAACCGCTCCTTGCTTGCGCAGATGTAGTCCCGCTGGATCTGCTTCTCAAAGCGCTCTCCGGCGGATCGATCCCGGTTCCCGGCCTGCTCCTCCTGCCACCGGCCCCAGGCTTCGCACCGCCAGGTGCCGTCCGGCCCCTGCCCGTGGCATCCTACATACCGCTCCCGGCAGTCCTTACAAGGTCCCAAATTCATTCCCAGTCCTCCGTCACCAGCAGCGCCTGATACAGCTGCTCCCGGCAGGAAAGGCCCGTCCAGCTGCTGTTTGCCCGCATAGTCAGCAGCAGCACCAACGCTATGACTACCACCGCCGCGATGGCCGCCTGTTCCGGCGTCA
>CDZF01005115.1_pt1 | contig 21904 bp, 16 predicted proteins | sample 557591 | NCBI WGS metagenome assembly CDZF01 (sample SAMEA3182093, study PRJEB8094) | gut metagenome | biome: human; feature: gut; material: Stool; isolation source: human stools | place: Canada | collected 2012-02-04
CTATCAGTCGGGTTACGACGACTCGGTGGTGCTGAACATCAAGACGGCCTCTGTGGAGGATCTGTTCCATTTGGTCGTTACCCGTAAGGGTACGACGGTAAAGGTCTATTTCAACGGCGTACTCAGGGCGACCAAAGAGCAGTCGGCCGTGAAGGACCTGGGGGATTTTCAGTTGGGAATAGCGAACAGTTCGCAGGTGAGCCGCGTCCGTCTGTACAATTACGCCCTATCGGACGGTGAGGCGGAGGCGCTGTGGAACGGGGGAAGACCGGGGGGGTATGTGCTGCCGGATACGGGAACGCTTCGTGAAGGCTGTGCCGGAGAATACCAGCCCTGCGGCCTGCTTACGGAGCGGTGGCGGGACACGTCTGGCAAGGGCCTCGACCTTGTGGCAACCGGCACTCCGGCACTGAACTACCGGTCACTTCCCGACCTGCGGGAGATTGAGATCGACACGGGAGTGTTCTATACGGATATAGCAGATGGGGTGGCCAACAAACGGATTGACCTTCCGTGGGGCTATGTAGCCACTTTGATAGAGGTATTTAATTATAATCCGGGGACATTGAAAGCTGTCTCCGTACAGAACTGGACCGATGAAAGGGCCTTTATTTATGGCGCAAATATCAACACAAACAGGGCAGTGTATTCTTTGTCTGCTGCGGGAAATAAGAGTGTTTATTCGGGAGTGGGTGTGACGATTGATCCTAAAACACAAATGTTGAAAGTCAACGCCACAGGGAATACGACAGAAGGCGGCATGCGGGTAAAGGTGATTTGCCGATGGATGGGAATTTAAAATATAGAATGATATGAGAAAGAAGATAGAGTTTCCGCCGTACGAGGAGGCGGAGGTGAAAGCGGTCCTGGAGGACGGGAGTGTGCTGTGCGATCTGTACGGGAGAGAGACCGTTGGAGAGATGGGGTCGGAGACATGGGCCTATATGGATACAGACATCGTCTTTCCGGCGGGTAGCGGAATCATGTCTCTGACCGAAGAGGAAAAGACAAAATTTTTCGAAGAACAAAAAATGTTGGATGATGAAACGGCTGTTTGACAGATTATGGAGGTGGCTGACGGCCATTCCCCAGGACAAACTGTGGCACGTAATCGCCGGCCTGGTGATCGGGGCCTTCTTCGCCGTTGTACTGCCGATCGAGGTCCCGGTGGTGCCGGTGATTTTTGCCGGGGCGATCAAGGAGTTCATCGACGACTGGCGCTCTGGCGGAGCCGACTGGAAGGACTTCGCCGCGACCCTGGCCGGTGGCGGCTTGATTCAGATAATGGTCTGGATCGGATAAATTTTGTAGGGGGGATAAAAATGCCCCCGGCCGTAAGTAGAGATCTCACCCACATACTTACGCAAGCATGCGCCGAAGACGCACGACCGAGGGCTAAACCTTTGGTCGCGTCTTCGGCGCGTTGTGTTGCGGTATGTGGGTGAGATGCGGCAAAGATAGATATTATTCACTTTAAAACAATATTATTATATGGCATTTAACTACAAGGAGCAGTATGGCGTGATCGTCATCTGCAAAGATGAAAAAGAGCAGCAGGAGATTTACGAACGTCTCCGTGCCGAAGGTCTGACCCTTAAAATCGTGACGGTATGAGAATCGAGGTAAAACACCGTTGCAGCGACTTCGACAGCTACCGGGCCGCGCGGGTAAAAAGTCTTTTCAACGCCGAAAACGGGTGCAACTGGGAGCGCACGGCCGAACTCCCCATCGAGGACATGGAGTGGAAAATCGGCCTTATCGTCGGCCCTTCCGGCAGTGGTAAGACCAGTATCGGCAGCCGTATTTTCCAGGAGCCGATTTACGACCTTTACGCAGGCTGGGACAAGTCGAAGCCTATCGTGGACTGCATCGCCCCAGACGGGGATTTCAATGCCGTAACCGGAGCACTCTCGGCCGTCGGGCTGGGAGACGTTCCCGCATGGCTGAGGCCTTTCCAGGTGTTGAGCAACGGTGAAAAGTTCCGCGCCGGGTTGGCCCGGCTGGTCTGCGAACGGCCCGAACACGCCGTCGTCGACGAGTTCACCTCCGTAATTGACCGGCAGATCGCCAAAGTGGGTGCGGCGGCTTTCGCCAAGACCTGGCGGCGCGGTACAGGGCAAATCGTCCTTTTATCCTGTCATTACGACATCATCGAATGGTTGCAGCCCGACTGGGTTTATGACACGGCGGAGGCCCGGTTTTACAACCGGGACTGCCTTCAACGCCGCCCGCCGCTCGAACTTCAAATTCATAAAGTCCGGGGAACTGTATTCCCCCGACTGTTTAAGCAGCATTATTATTTAAACCTTCCGGCTCCGGTAGCCGCCGAATATTTTGTCGGTTTCATCAACGGGGAACCTGTCTGCCACCTGGCCGTCGCTCCGCTGTTTACGGCCGGAGCCTACCGGGCTACGCGGCTGGTGGTCATGCCCGAATGGCAGGGAATCGGCGTCGGCACGAAGTTTCTGGCCGCCGTATGCGAATACCATCTGCAGGGGCGCGGCCGATGCGGCAAGCGATTCCCGGTCTTCTTCCATACGTCACACCCTCAGTTGTGCGGAGCGCTCCGGCACTCCCGGAAATGGGTACAGACCGCCGCAAGCCTGTACGGGGCCAACAAAGCCAAGTCTCACGGCACGATGTTGAAGTCGAAGGAAAGAAAAACCGGACACAGTCTGGTAACGTGTGGTTACGGCGGCCATTTCCGGGCCGTACAGGCATTTAAATATGTAGGGGACAATGGTTGTTAGGATATTAGGACAGAAGGACACGCTGGCCTATAAAGAGGCCGAGCGGGTAGTCAAGGCGATGGGGCTGGCCGTATGGGATGAAACCTATTTTTTCGTTGACGTGGCCATCGCACCGCTGTTGACCGAAAAGGTCGGCGACGAGGAACTGGCCGAGCCGAGGATGGGAACGCTGATATTTCACCCGTCGCCGCTGCCTTACGGCCGGGGTGCGTCGTCGATCCGGTGGGCGTACAGACGCAAGGAACCGATAACGGCCGCCACATGGTTCTGGGCCGACAGCGGACTCGACACGGGCGATATCTGTGAACAGGAGATCGTGCGGATCGACTATGACCTGCGGCCGAGAGAGTTCTACGAGCAGGAGATCATACCGGCCATGCTGAGGACGTTAAAACGCTGTTTAAATAACCTACAAACAGGGATTAAACGCAGGGTACCGCAAGTCGAAAAATATGCGACTTTCGACATGCGGATTTAAATGACAAAGCGTACCGAAATGGTACGCTTTGTTTTTGTTGTTCCATGGGGAATTGAAAAAGATAAGGCAACATCAACCCTAATTTACTACAATAATAAAATAACATCCCTGACAACACAAATTTGAAAGGCATTTAACGATTGTTGGAATACCTTTCAAATTCGCTATATTTGTCGATATTTCAAGATTCGCACTGAAAATAGAGTGCTATTAAAGTGGAATTTTCGAAATGCCGATTATAACAAATGGGAGAATTCCCCGTTAATTTCCTATTTTTGTAGCGTTTTTCACAACCGATTCAAAAACACAAACGACGATATGGCAACAGAAAGACGCGTACGGGTGCGTTTCGCGCCCAGTCCCACGGGACCACTGCACATGGGCGGCGTACGCACGGCGCTCTACAACTATCTTTTCGCCCGCCATCACGGCGGCGACTTCATCCTGCGCATCGAGGACACCGACTCGCACCGCTACGTGCCCGGAGCCGAACAGTATATCATCGACTCGCTCAAATGGTGCGGCATCACCGTCGACGAGGGAGTCGAACAGGGCGGTCCCCACGCGCCCTACCGTCAGAGCGAACGCAAGGAGATCTATCTGAAATACGCCTTGCAGCTGGTCGAATCGGGCCATGCCTACTATGCCTTCGACACGCCCGAGGCACTGGATACCCTGCGGGCCGAGGCCGAAGCCCGGGGCGAAGCCTTTTCCTACAACCACAAGGTGAGGGAAGAGCTCGACACCTCGCTGCGCCTTTCGCCCGAGGAGGTGAAGGAGCGCATCGGCCGGGGCGACCAGTGGGTGATCCGGTTCAAAATGCCGGAAAACGAAGAGGTGCACATGAACGACCTGATCCGGGGCGACGTGACGATAAACACGTCCACGCTGGACGACAAAGTGCTCTATAAATCGGCCGACAGCCTGCCCACCTACCACCTGGCCAACATCGTGGACGACCATCTGATGGAGATCACCCACGTAATCCGGGGCGAAGAATGGCTTCCCTCCCTGCCGCTGCACTATCTGCTCTACCGGGCCTTCGGCTGGAGCGACACGCAGCCCCGGTTCGCCCACCTGCCCCTGCTGCTCAAACCGACGGGCAAGGGCAAGCTCAGCAAGCGCGACGGCGACAAGATGGGTTTCCCCGTCTTTCCCCTGCAATGGACCTCGCCCGAAGGCGAAGTGTCCCGCGGCTACCGCGAGGACGGCTACTTTCCCGAGGCATTCATCAACATGCTGGCCCTGCTGGGCTGGAACCCGGGGGGAGAGCAGGAGATATTCTCGATGGAAGAGCTGATCCGGCTCTTCTCCCTGGAAAGGGTCGGCAAGGCCGGCGCCCGCTTCGATCCGGAGAAGGCCAAATGGTTCAACGCCCAGTACCTGAGGTCCAAGAGCGACGAGGAGTTGGGAGCCCTGCTGCTGCCGATTCTCCGGGAACACGGCGTGGAGAACTGCTGCATCTTCCTCGCCTCGAAAATCGCGGGCTTGATGAAGGAGCGCGCCAAGTTCATGAACGACTTCTGGGACCTGACCTCCTATTTCTTCTTCGCTCCGCAGGAGTATGACGAAAAAGTGGCAGCCAAATACTGGAAGGGGGACAATCCGGCCCGCATAGCCGAACTGAAAGAAGTGCTGGCTTCGGTCGGCGACTTCACGGTGGAAAACACGGAAAAGGTCACGCGCGAGTGGATCGAAGCCAACGGATTGAGCATGGGGCAGATCATGAACAGCCTGCGTCTGGCTCTCGTGGGAGCCGGCAAAGGTCCCGGCATGTTCGACGTGTGCGAACTGCTGGGCAAGGAAGAGACCCTCGCCCGCATCGAACGGGCACTGGAACGGCTCGGGAAGTAGGTCGCCCGAAAGGATAATCCGGGAAACTCTCTCCGATCAAAAAAGAGAACGGCGGTATCGACCGCCGTTCTCTTTTTATCTGAAACCCTCCGTTCCTTACTTCACGATATTCATATTGAACATGGCCCAAGTCTGACTTGACTGAGAATTGAGGGTATAATAAGGGAACACGTCGGCATCGGAATAATAACCCGAATGGTCGCCCTTCTTATCCAGTCTCACGCTCCGTATCTTGACATACATCGTACTCGCAGTAGTATTGTTAGTGTAGATCCAGAAGCCTTCGTCGGGACCGACCGACGGCGTAAGGGTCATCATACTTCCACCGGTTCCGTAAGGCTTATTGTAGAAACAGTTCTGCTCCTGAATCGGAATCGAAGGATCGTACTCGAACATATTGATCGGGAAAAATTTGTCCGATCCGCTTCGCTGCGTATGGATATAAGGCATCGCGTAACGGTTCTTAGTTTTGAACCGGAAATGGTATATCTCGTATCTCTTAAGCGTAATGGCCTCATACTTCTTGTCCTGCTTATCAGCCGCCCCGACATCGTCCGCATAATACAGTTGCACGGGACGATACTCCCCGTCGATAAGGCACTCCAGTTCCAAATCGCCCATTTTCTTACGGACATAATTTTCAGACTTGGGATCGGCTGAGATATTATAGGCCGAAGCGAAACAGTACACCTCCACCTTGCAGGCGGCCGACACGTTCGAACCGGGTTCGGTGGTCTTCGCGGTGACCGTGGCGATCGCCGGGTTTTCGGGCGACCAACCGCTCCAACCTCCGTCGGGCAGCATGTCGCCTCCCTTGGGACAGGTCAGGATATAGATATTGTTGCCGGTAGGCGACTTCACGGGCTCCCCTTCGGGACCGAGCTTCTGTTCGATCTTCAGGTTCCATTTCTGCGCCTGTGCATCCAGTTCCCACGTCACGTCCGAATAACTCGGGATCGCCGGGTCGAACGACACCTCGATCTCCCGCTTGATCTCCGGCCGCTCCACCATGATATAGGCATGGCGGTCTTTATTCCTGCTGGCATCCTCGGAGACATCGACGACCTGGTCGCCCACGAACCAGTGGGTCACGTAACTCGACCGCTGGTACGGGGAGACCGTGTCGGGAATGCTCACGGGAAGCAGCACGTCCGTCACGCTGAGGTCCATGGAGTTCAGCATCACCATCGAGATATTCACGTCGAGCGTGGTGGAGACTTCCGAATTCACGGCCGAGGTGACCGTGATTTTGGTATCGGCGGCAGTCTGGGCCACCACCGTCACCACACCGTCGTCGGTGCACGTCACCACGGAGGGATCGTCCGAGGTCCAGACGAGAGCCTGACCCACAGAGTTGGGCAGGATGGCTTCACCCGTAAAATTATAGGCCTTTTCCTGACCCACCGTAAGCGGCAGATTCAGTTCGGAGACCGAATTCCCGTTCTGGTCACGGATAATGATTCCGTAATCACGGACGGAGACCTGACATTCGGCCCGAAAACCGCCCTCCTTCGAAACGGCAGTGACCGTCACCGGCTGGTCGTCGTCCGTGCCCTTTATCGCGGTGATCTTACCCGTTTCGTCCACGGCTACCGACTCGGGGTCGGAACTCTCCCATATAATTTCCTTGACGGTGGCGTCGCCCGGAACCACCGAAGCGAAAAGCGTCCGGTTGTCCTTTCGCACCAGATCCAGTTCGCTTTTGTTGATCTGCACCCCTTTCACCGGAATATATTTTTCGTTCGGGGCCAGATTGTCCGTTTCGCAGCCCGCAAAGAGCAGAACCGCACATCCGATCCACAATAATCTTTTCATATCGAATGACATTTTTTCAACGTTTCACAATCATTTACTCCACATCCCATACCACACGGAATCCGACCTGTACGTCGCGTACACCGGGATAGGCACGCTGCCGGGAAGTGATCCGGTGTGCCATCGGGGAACCGCCCTCGTCTCCCATGAGGAAACTGCCTCCCCGCAGCACCTTCATATCGCCCGAATCGGGACCTTTGGGATCGAACGCCACGTTTTCCTTGCTTTTCGTAATCTCGTCGGACACATAAGTTCCCTTCGCCACGCTGTCGGCACACTCCTGATAATAAGTGGGACTGAACCAGTCGCTGCACCACTCCATGACGTTGCCGCTGGCGTCGCATATCCCGTCGCTGGTATCGGTCGAGGTGAAAGTTCCCATGCACGTGGTGCGGTCTTTGGTCGCCCCCCACCCCGTCGTCGTATTAAGCACATAGTTGGACACTTTGTACGAACCTACGGGATGAGGCATGTATCCCCACCGCTCGACCTGATTGCCCTGCGGATCGGTGATGACCTTAACCAGCTGGAAAGAGTTCTGATAGAACCACGTGCAGTTGGTGGCCACGTTTCCGACGCTGAAAGTCTTGCGGTCGCGCCACAGATTGCCTGCGACCCATTCCCATTCGGCTTCGGTCGGGAGCCGCCCCCCTACCCACTCGGCGAAAGCCTTGGCCTCTTTCCAGGTGACGTTCACGACCGGGAAGTTCTCCCGCGAATTACCCTCGTGGTCCGTCCAGCCCCAATAGGGTTCGGGCGGCATCTGCACCTTTCCGGGGTTGGCCTCGACGAATTTGCGGAACTGCTCTACGGTCACCTCGAACCGCATCACCTTGAGCGCCTTGAGCGCCACGTAATGCTTGGGACGCTGATCGGCGGAATATTTGCTGTCCGTCCCCGTGTATCCCATCTCGATGGCGGCCGATACCTGTCCCGCGCTCCGCTCGATCATCTCTTCGGTCGAACCGTACTCGGCAATCTGGTCGTCGGGAACAATCTGCGCACGCTCCTCCGGCGTGATAGGGGTCACGTAAATATCGGGGCCGGGATCGGGAATGGCATCGTGGCCGAAATCCGAGGGATCGTCCTCGCACCGGGCGGTCAGCAGCGCCGCCGCCACGACCAGAAGATATTTGCTGAATGTCAATACCGTCTTTTTCATATCTCTTTTCTCTTTTGACAATTGATTAATAACCCGGATTCTGCGTCAGGTTTTTGTTGGCGACCGTCTCCAGGTAGGGAATCGGATGCAGGACATGGTAAGACTGCGGGTACTTGTTGCTGCTTCCCCACACATAGACGTCCGTGAAATCGCCCCGATAGGCATACTGCGGCACGAATACCTTGAACACACCCTTGTCTTTCAACTCGGAGAACTTGCGGTTGAAACGCTCCATCTCGGAAATGTAGGTTCCCGTACGCCGCAGGTCGAAAATCCGGTAGCACTCGTGGGCGAACTCGTGCCGGCGCTCCATCATGATCAGATCGCGCAGTTCACTCTTGACATCGGACAGGTCGGCCAGGTCGACCGGATCGAGCCCGGCCCGTATCCTCACCCGGTTCAGGGCCTCGACGGCCGGCGAAGGATCGTCGAGTTCGTTCTTCGCTTCGGCATACATCAGCAAGGCATCGGCGAAACGGATCAGAATCTGGTTGCAGCCGGCCTGGTTGTTGACCGTCGCCCCCATGTCGTACCCCTTCATGGGCAGAAAGTAGGAGTAAGGAGCCTGGGAGTACATCTTGTACTGCCACTGGTAACGCTTGTCCTTCTGGGCGTCATAAGAGAGGATCAGGTCTTCGGTCGGAGCGAATGCGCCCGTCGCACTGGTCGTGGGGCACGGAAGTTCCTCGTCCGTATAGGAGGTTCCGTTGTAGTTCCGCTTCTGATTGGTGGCGATCTGCGCATGCCAGCTGTTATAGATGGCATTATCCTTGCTGGCCTCCATCGTCCAGAGAATCTCCCGTTTGCGCTCCTCGATATTCTCCGTCACCTTCCGCTGGTCGAACACATCTTCGTGGCTGGCCATCAGTCCGTAGAGTTTCCCGGCACCGTCGGCACCGTCGCCGCTGTTGTCGATCATCGGCTGCAGGTATTCCACCACATCCGAATATTGCTTGTGAATCAGATAGGCTCGGGCCAACAGCACCCGCACGGCACCCTTTCCGATGGTCAGGGGATAGGTAATATCCGTACGGATAATCACCGATCCGGGTTTGTCCGTCAGATTTTCATAGGCGAAGTTCAGGTCCGAAAATATCTGGGCATACACCGATGCCGCCGGAGCCCGTTCGGGCACCAGGTTGTCCTCCTTGATATTATAGGTGGGCAGGGTCTGCAAAGGCACGTCGCCCCACAACTGCACCAGATTCAGGTAGGCCCATGCGCGGATGAACCGGGCTTCGGCTTCGATCAGGTTCCCGGAGTTGTAGGTAACCTTCTCGTCGCTGCGCAGCAGGTTCGTCCGGTCGATCAGGATATTGCAGTCGTTGACCACCTTGTACAGCTTGTTCCACACCGTATAGAAGGTATTGAGCTGCTTGTTGTGCTGCAAGGCGGAAATGGCCTTGTAGGTGTAGTTGGTACTGACACGGTACTCCATGTCGTCGGTCATACAGTCGGTGACGAGGAAGAAATCGGGCCCGAAGACCGTCGAACGTACCGAGGCGTAGGCGCCGTAAAGGAATTTGACGGCCTCCTCCTCTGTCCGGAAATAGGTGTTCTGCGGAATGCTGCTCTCGACGTCCTCTTCGAGAAACCACTCGCAGGAAGTGCACACGAAGCAGGGGGTGACGAGCGCCGAAGCAATCAATATTCTATATAAAAACTTCATGGTTCAGACGATTTTAGAATTTAAAGTTCACATTCAGCGTATAAAGCCTGGCGGCGGGATAACTGCTCTGGTCGATACCCAGCTTGGAGTTGGACGAACCCACCGAACTGCTCATCTCGGGGTCCATACCCAAATAGTTGGTGAAAGTAAGCAGGTTGGTGCCGCTGAAAGCGATCCTCAGGCCCTTCATACCGATCTTCTTGGTGATCTTCTCGGGAAACGTATAACCGATCGTAACGGTCTTCAGACGCAGGTAGGAACCGTCCTGCACCCAGTAGTTGTTGAACATCGCCTGATACTCCTTGGCGGTGGAACTCTGCGTGTACATCGCCGGCACCGGATATTTGGCATGTACGGAGTATCCGATCTCACCCGTATAGAAGTTGTAGGGACGGAACGAATTGAGGCCCTTGCGGGTCTGTCCGTACTGGTTGCCCTGCCAGCGGTCGAGTCGTCCCGTATTGCCGTCCACGATGCTATTACCATAGGCTCCGTTGAAGAAGAGTGTGAAATCCAGATTCTTGTAGGTGAAAGTCGTGGTGAAACCGCCCATCAGGTAAGGCTGGACCTGACCGAGTTTCACGCGGTCGTTGTCGTCGATCATACCGTCGCCGTTCCGGTCGTAGTAACGGATCATACCCGGCGTGGTGGGAATGTTGTTGGGGTCTTCCACCCAAAAGGCATCGGGCGAATAGACTTCGTTCCAGTCCTTGAAAATCGTGGTCTTGTGCCCCATGATCGTACCCAGGGGCTGCCCGATCTTCAGGTAAGTGATGTCGTTGGTCATCACGCCCGACATGCGGTAGAGCACCACGTTGTCGTTACCGCCCAGATCGGTCACCGTGTTCTTGTTGTAGCCGATGTTGAAACTGGTCGTCCACGAGAAATTCTTGGTCTGGATGTTCCGCGAGGTGAACTCGAACTCGATGCCCTTGTTGTCGATGTTGCCGATGTTCTTCATCACCGTGGAATAGCCGCTCAGACCGGGGATACGGTACGAATAGAGCAGATTGTAGGTCTTCTTGTAATAGGCATCCAGCGCCATGGAAATCCGCCCGTCGAGCAGTTCCAGGTCGGCTCCGACGTTATACTGCGCGGTGGTCTCCCACTGCAGGTCGTCGTTGCCGATCGTATTGGTCTGCACACCGCCGTAGGCCACGTTGTCGATGATAACGCGCCCCTGCGAAAGCTGCGACTGGGAGAGATAGTTGGAGATGCTCTGATTACCCGTCACGCCGTAGCTGGCACGCACTTTCAACATCGAAACGGTCGACCAGTTCTTGGCAAAATCCTCCTGGGTCACATTCCACATCAGCGACGCCGAGGGGAAGTAACCGAAACGCTTGTCCGGCCCGAAACGGGACGAACCGTCGGCACGCATCGACAGGGTCACGTGGTAACGCTGGTTCCAGTTGTACATGACACGCGTGAAGAACGAAATCAGCTGGTTGCCGTAATAGTTCGAGGTGGGTTCCGTGGTCGAGGTGAAAGTCGAGGCCCCCAGGTTGTCCCAGCCGAAGTCGTAGTCGAACCCGTACACCTTGACGCCGAACGACTCGTTCTTGGTCTGCTCCCAGCTCTGCCCCAGAATGGCGTTGAAACTGTGCTTGCCGAACTTGCGGTTCCAGTTGAGCACGTTCTCGTTGATCCACTTGCCCGTACCCCGGGTGTCGCGGTTGGCACTCACGTACCGGTTGATATGTGCCTGCTGCTGGAAGATGTTGGCCGGCACATAACCGTAATTGTTGGTCTCCGTATAGCGGTATCCGGCACTCACCGACAGCGTGAAATACTTGTTGATCGACCAGCGCATGAGTCCGTTGATATCGGTATAGAAGGTCTTGCGTTTGCGGTTGTTGTTCATGGCGATCGCCACCTCGGTGGAGATGCTGGTGGGTTCTCCCGTCTCGGGGTCGTAGAACACGCCGTCGATAAAGTCGCCCTTCGTCGAGGTGTTGGGCTTGATGAGCAGCGTACGCATGATGGCACCGCCGTCGCTGCCGCCGATGATCGACTTGACCGTATTCTGGCTCACGGCCGCATTCAGGGTCAGCTTCACGTTGCTGGCCAGGTCGATATTGAATTTCGAACGGAACGAAAGACGGTCGTTCGAGGAGTTGTTCAACAGACCCTCTTCCCGGAGGTATCCGCCCGAAATATAGTAGTTCAACCCTCTCTTGCCTCCGGAAATCTGCACGCTGTAATCACCCCTGTTGGCCATATCCTTGATAATCATCCGCTGGGCGTCGAACGTTCCGAGCGTATCGGGCATATAGGTATAGGAAGCATTGCCGTTCCGTCCCAGCATGTTCTGGCCGCTGTTGATCATGGCCGCCTGGCCGTAACGGGCAAACTGGGGCCCGTCCATCATCGGGATATAGCGACGGGGGGTGGAGATACCCTGATTGATGTCCAGCGAAACGGACACCTTGCCCTCCTGGCCGCTCTTGGTGGTGATCATGATGACTCCGTTGGCGCCCTGCGAACCGTAAATGGCCGTAGCCGCCGCATCCTTGAGCACCTCCATCGACTTGATGTCATTCGGGCTGAGCAGCGAAAGCACCGACTTGTCGGTAGGGAAACCGTCCACCACGACCAGCGGTTCGTTCTCCCCGGAGATGGAGCTTCCGCCCCGGATACGGATGGTCACCTCGCCTCCCGGTTCGGCCGAAGTGTTGATGACCAGCACGCCGGACGCATTGCCCTGCAGAGCCTGGTCGACCGAGGTAATTACGGTCTTGTTAATGTCTTTAGCACCGATGGAGGAGATGGAACCGGTCACCTCGCTTTTGCGGGCCGTACCGTAACCGATCACCACCACCTCGTCGAGGTCGGTGGCGCTGGGTTTCATCGTCACGTTCACCAGCGTCTTCCCGTTAACGGGAACGGCCGCGGTTTCGTAACCGATGAAACTGAAACTCAGCGTTGCATTTTTGGGTGCGGAGATCGTGTACTTACCGTCCGTTCCGGTCGTGGTTCCCTTCGAGGAACCCTGTATCACGATGGTGACACCCACAAGGGGCTGTTTGGTGTCGGAGTCGATCACGCGTCCGCTCACCTTGATGTTCTGGGCCGACGCCACGCCCGATATGAGGCACAGCGCTGCCAGTGTCGCAAAAGACGCGACTCTTTTCGAAAAATTCCGCCAGGAATCTCCGAGTCGATCTCTTCTCATAGGCATGTGAGTTAGTTTTTAGGGGTTATTATTAAAATGATGGTACATCGAAGTCAGGTTGGGTTGCCTATCGATCAATCTGAAAAAGAACCTGCCCGATCCAAAAACGCATCCGAATTACAGGTCTGCGCCCGCAATTCGGAAAAAATGCGTCCGGATCGTTTCCGAACACAAAAATAGAATTATTTTTTTAATATAAATACTATATTCACGAATATATTCGTTACCGCATCCGATTCCCGGACATAAAAATCCCCCGGACGGTTTCGGTCCGGGGGCAGAAAACGGCCGGCAGACAGGACTATTTCTGCCGGAAAAATACCTGGATCGGCACCCCGGAAAAGTCCCATCTCGCCCGGATTTTATTCTCCAGGAAACGGCGGTAAGGCTCCTTTATATATTGGGGCAGATTGACGAAAAAGGCGAAAGAGGGGGTCGGCGAAGGAAGTTGCATGGCATATTTGATGCGGATGTACTTCCCCTTGGTCGAAGGCGGCGGCGTCTCCTCCACCACGGGCAGGATATAGTCGTTGAATTCCGACGTAGGTATCCGCCTCCGGCGCGAATGATAGACGCGGACGGCCGTCTGCAACACATCCAGAATGCGCTGCTTATCCGGCACGGAGGTGAATATGACAGGAATGTCGTTGAACGGGGCCAGCTTTTTCCCGACGAACTCCCGGTACTCTTTCATCGTGTTGGTCTCCTTTTCCACCAGGTCCCACTTGTTGACCACCACGACACACCCCTTCTTGTTTTTCACGATCAGGTTGAAAATGTTCATGTCCTGCGACTCCACCCCCTGCGAGGCATCGAGCATCAGGATGCAGACGTCCGAACTCTCGATGGAACGGATCGAGCGCATCACCGAATAGAACTCCAGGTCTTCGGTCACCTTTCCCTTCTTGCGCAGACCCGCCGTATCAATCAGATAGAAGTCCATCCCGTACTTGTTATACCTCGTATGGATCGAATCGCGGGTGGTTCCGGCCACCGGGGTCACGATATTGCGTTCGGCGCCCAGCAGGGCATTGGTCAGCGAGGACTTCCCCACGTTCGGCCGCCCCACGATCGTGATCTTCGGCAGGTCGGCCTCCTCTTCGGCCCCGGCGTCTTCCGGCAGCGCGGCGCAGACGGCATCCATCAGGTCGCCCGTTCCGCTTCCGCTCATCGAACTGATGCAAAGCGGATCGCCCAGCCCCAGTCCGTAGAATTCGTGTGCGGCATAAAGCTGTTCGTTGTTGTCCACCTTGTTCACCACGAGGATCACCTTTTTCGACGAACGGCGCAGCACATCGGCCATCAGCATGTCCAGGTCGGTGATGCCCGTGGAGACCTCGACCAGAAAGAGGATCACGTCGGCCTCGTCGATGGCCAGCAACACCTGCTTGCGGATCTCCTCCTCGAAAATATCGTCGCTGTTGACCGAATAGCCGCCCGTGTCGATCACCGAGAACTCGCGTCCGCACCAGTCCGTCTTGCCGTAATGCCGGTCGCGGGTGGTTCCCGCCGTATCGTCCACGATCGCCTTGCGCATGCCCACCAGCCGGTTGAAAAGCATACTCTTACCCACGTTCGGGCGTCCGACGATTGCCACTAATGCCATAATTCCAAAGTATTAAGAAAGGGTACAAAGATAGCCAACTTTCGCAATATGGCAATATTTATTCCGAATCGTCACAAATGTTCGCCGGAACAGTCGGGTTTTGCAAAATTTTTATTAATATTGTGTCCGGGATCGTGCACTGCCGGTCCCGGAAACTCTAACAGCAAAACTCAACTTGTAATGGAAAAAACCTCTTCGGGCGGCCTGGTCAGGATGCTGCCCATCCTCTTCGGGTTCTTCGTCATGGGATTCTGCGACGTAGTGGGCATCGCCACGAGCTACGTCAAAAACGATTTCGGCTGGAGCGAAACGATGGCTGGGCTGCTGCCCTCGATGGTCTTCGTCTGGTTCCTGCTGCTGTCGGTGCCCTCGGCCATCGCCATGAACCGGATCGGCCGCAAAAATATGGTGCAGCTCAGCAACCTTATCACCATCCTGGGCATGGTGATTCCTTTCCTCGTGTTCAATCCCGTCACCTGCATGATCGGTTTCGCCCTGCTGGGTATCGGCAACACGATCCTTCAGGTGTCGCTCAACCCGTTGCTGACCAACGTAGTGAGCGGTGAATCGCTCACCAGCGCCCTCAATGCGGGACAGGTGGTCAAGGCGATCTCTTCGCTCTGCGGCCCGGTCATCGCCGCCTTCGCACTCACCTCGCTCGGCAACTGGCACTACCTGTTCCCGATCTTCGCGCTGATCACCCTGCTTTCGGGACTGTGGCTGCAGATGACGAAAATCCCACGCGAAACGGTCACCGTGCAGAGCTCCTCGGTCGGAGCCACCTTCGGACTGCTGAAAGACAGCACCATTCTCTTCCTTTTCCTGGGCATCGTGTTCGTGGTGGGCGTCGATGTGGGCATGAACACCGTCACCCCGAAACTGCTCATGGAACGTTGCGGCATGCAGCTTTCCGATGCGGGGCTCGGATCGAGCGTCTACTTTGTCTGCCGCACGGCCGGCGCTTTCGTCGGCACCTTCCTGCTGGCCCGGATGAGCGACGTGAAATATTTCCGGATTCACATCCTGGCCGCCCTGCTCTTCCTCGCGGCGCTCTTCTTCGTGCAGGGCGAGGCAGCCATCCTCACGATGGTCGGTCTGGTCGGCTTCGCCTGCTCCAGCATCTTCTCGGTGATCTACTCCCAGGCGCTGAAAGCACGGCCCGACAAGGCCAACGAAGTTTCCGGACTGATGATCACGGGCGTATTCGGCGGCGGAATCGTTCCCCCGCTGATGGGTGCCGCCACCGACAGTGTGGGTCATCAGGGCGGTTCGCTGGCCATCATCGCACTCTGCGTCTGCTACCTCATTTTCTGCTCGCTGAAACTGAAAACCTCTAAATAAACGACATACCGATGTACAGAAACGACAACAGAACCGTCGTCACCCTCGACGCCGGAGGCACCAATTTCGTTTTCGGAGCCATACGGGGCAACGAATTCGTCGTAGACCCCATCACCCTGCCCTCCCTGTCCGACAACCTCGACACCTGCATGGGCAATCTCGAACGCGGCTTCCGCATGGTCATCGACCGCCTGCCCGACAAACCGGTCGCCATCAGTTTCGCCTTTCCCGGACCTGCCGACTACCCCAACGGTATCGTAGGCGGTTACCTGCCCAACTTCCCGTCGTTCCGCGACGGAGTGGCGATCGGCCCCTTCCTCGAGGAGACGTTCGGCATCCCCGTCTTCATCAATAACGACGCCGACCTTTATGCCTACGGCGAAGCCCTGGCCGGAGCCCTGCCCTCGATCAATGCGCAGCTCGAGGCGGCCGGCAGCGCCAAACGCTACAAAAACCTGATCGGTTACACCTTCGGCACCGGGTTCGGATTCGGATTCGTGGCCGACGGCAAACTCCACATCGGCGACAACTCCTGCGTGGAGACATTCTGCCTGCGCAACAAGAAACACCCCGACTTTCTCGTGGAAGACGGTGCGAGCATCCGCGCCGTAAAACGCGTGTACGGAGAACTGACGGGCAATCCGGACCATGTGCTCGAACCGCGCGAGATCTGCGAGATCGCCGACGGCACCCGGCCCGGCGACCGGCTGGCCGCCATCACCGCCTTCGAAGAGATGGGCGAGATCGCGGGCGACGCCATCGCCACAGCCGCCACGCTGATCGACGCGCCGATCGTGATCGGGGGCGGTCTGATCGGAGCCCGCAAATACATCTTCCCGGCCCTGCTGCGCGAGATGAGGGGCAAGATATACGCCATGAGCGGAGACATACTGAACCGGGTTCAGATGAAAATCTACGACCTGGACGATCCGGCCGAATTCGACCGTTTCGCCAAAGGCGCCTCGCGGGAATTGAAGGTATACGGCAGCGACCGCACCGTAATCTACGACCCGGAGAAACGGATCGGGATCACCACATCGAAAATCGGCACCAGCCGCGCCATTTCGCTCGGGGCCTACGCATTCGCGCTCAACCGGATCGACGAAGGGAGATAACGACACCCCGCCCTTCCCGGAACCCGCACGCACGGGGGCACGCATCACAAATCGGCGTGCCCCCTTTCTTTTATCCGGCAAAAACACTATCTTTGACGGATAAATCCGGACGCTATGATCAGAAAAACCGCACTCGTTTCGCTTTTCCTCCTCTCGGGCCTGCTGGCCGGAGCCCAGGGCAGGATCAAACTGGTTCAGTTCGGCCTCAAGGCCGGTGTCAACACGCAGACGACGGAACTGATCCGCCCCAACGCGGACAACTATGCCTTTTCGACCGACAACCGCAGCGGATTCCACATCGGGCTTCAGTCACGCGTCAATCTGGCCATGTTCCACATCCAGCCCGAGATCGTCTATTCGATGAACAAATACAAGCTGGCCGGCGACCCGATCGGCGACGGCACGCTGCCCGAAACGCGGGCCAAAGTCAGGATCAACACATGGGACTTCCCGATCCTGTTCGGCGTGAAAGCCCTCTTTTTCCGTTTCCAGGCAGGTCCCGTGTTCAACCTCTCGACGCAAAACTCGATCGTACCCGAGAGCAAGACCGTACCCAGCATCCTGTACAGCCGTTCTTCGGTCAGCTATATGGTTGGCATCGGAGTTGATATCATCCGGAAGGTGACCCTCGACGTCCGTTACCACGGGCAGTTCAAACGCCCGGTCCAGGGTATCCTCATCGACGGCATGGAGCAGGAACGCGTAATCCGGACACGCACGCGCAACTGGACTTTCAGCCTGGGATATATGTTTTAAAAACCTGACGATGACCGAAAAAACCATTCTGATAGAAGGGATCGACCCCAGAGAGCTGTACGGGGCCGGAAATCAGAATCTGGAACAGATAGCCGCCCTGTTCCCCAAGTTGAAGGTGGTGGCCCGCGGCTCGCAGATCAAGGTGATCGGAGAGGCGGCGGAATCGGAACTGTTCGAAAAGAAACTGGCCTCCCTGCTCGAATACCACGCCAAATACGGACACATCTCCAAAGAGGTGATCGAACAGGTCTATTCGGGAGGGCTGCCCCGCCCGGAAGGGGCGGCGGACAAGGACGTCATCCTCTACGGCAATGCCGGCAACATCGTCCGTGCCCGCACCGTCAACCAGCAGAAACTGGTCCGGCTGTACGAAAAGGACGACCTGCTGTTCGCCGTCGGTCCCGCAGGCTCGGGCAAGACCTACACGGCCATCGCCCTGGCCGTACGGGCGCTGAAAAACAGGGAGGTGAAGCGGATCATCCTCACCCGTCCCGCCGTGGAAGCGGGAGAAAAGCTCGGTTTTCTGCCGGGCGACCTGAAAGAGAAACTCGATCCCTACCTCCAGCCGCTGTACGATGCGCTGAACGACATGATCCCGGCCGCCAAACTGAGCAAATACATCGAAGAGGGTACCGTACAGATCGCCCCGCTGGCCTACATGCGGGGCCGCACGCTCGACCAAGCGTTCGTCATCCTGGACGAGGCGCAGAACACCACTCTGGCACAGATCAAAATGTTTCTCACGCGCATGGGCCGCAGCGCCAAATTCATCGTCACGGGCGACATGACGCAGGTGGACCTGCCCAAACCCGGCGACTCGGGGCTGGTGCCCGCCATCCGGATGCTCGAAGGGATCAAGGGAATCGGCATCGTGGAGTTCGACAACCGGGACATCATCCGCCATCCGCTGGTGAAATACATCGTGGAGGCGTTCAACAGACATGCCGCAGCCGAACAGGGCCGCGAATAAAACAGGAGACAAGACAAAAACCCATACAATCATGAATGAAGCTATCGTAAAAACCGACTTCCGATTCGAAGGCCAGAAAGACCTCTACGTCGGCAAAGTGAGAGACGTTTACAACATCGACGACAAATACCTGGTGATGGTGGTCACCGACCGGATTTCGGCCTTCGACGTGGTCCTGCCCGAGGGCATTCCCTACAAGGGACAGGTGCTCAACCAGATCGCATCGAAATTTCTGGACGCGACCAGCGACATCTGTCCCAACTGGAAGATCGCCTCACCCGACCCGATGGTCACCGTGGGACACAAGTGCGAGACGTTCCCCGTAGAGATGATCGTACGCGCCTACCTCACCGGCAGCTCGTGGAGGGACTACAAGGCGGGGGCCCGCAGCATCTGCGGCGTACCTCTGCCCGAGGGCATGCGTGAACACCAGCGGTTCGACCGTCCGATCGTCACCCCCACCACAAAAGCAGAGATCGGCAGCCACGACCAGAACATCTCCAAAGAGGAGATCATCGCACAGGGGCTGGTGAGCCGGGAAGACTACGAACAACTCGAAAAGTACGCCCTCGCCCTCTTCGAGCGGGGCTCGAAAATGGCGGCCGAACGGGGTCTCATCCTCGTGGACACCAAATACGAATTCGGCAAAATGGACGGTGTCATCACACTGATCGACGAAATCCACACGCCCGACAGTTCGCGCTATTTCTATGCCGACGGCTACCAGGAACGTTTCGACCGGGGCGAACAGCAGCGCCAGCTCTCCAAGGAGTTCGTGCGCGAATGGCTCATGGAGAACGGCTTCCAGGGGAAACCGGGCCAGCAGGTACCCGAAATGACGCCCGCCATCGTGGAGAGTATCAGCGATCGCTACATCGAACTCTACGAGCAGATCACGGGTGAAAAATTCGTGAAATCGCCCACGGACAACGTGGCCGAGCGGATGGAGCAGAACGTGCGCAACATGCTTGCCCGGCTGCGCTGATTACGGACACCAAAAACAGAACGACCTATGAATAAGAACATCGCAGCTTTACAGCCCCGGAAGGTCTGGGAGCATTTCCAGGAGATATGCGCCATTCCCCACCCGTCGCATCACGAGGAGGGTATCCGTGACTACATCGTGGCATTCGCCCGGAAGCACGGCATCGAATACAAGGTGGACGAGGCAGGCAACGTCCTGCTCCGCAAGCCCGCCACGCCCGACATGGAAGACCGCAAGGGGATCGTCCTCCAGGCCCACATGGACATGGTGCCCCAGAAAAACGGGGACAAGGAGTTCGATTTCGAGAAAGACGCCATCCAGGCTTATGTGGACGGTGAATGGGTGACCGCCGACGGCACCACGCTCGGCGCCGACAACGGCATGGGCATGTCGGCTATCCTGGCGGCCATGGAGTCGCCCGACCTGAAGCACGGTCCGCTGGAGGCCCTCTTCACCATGACCGAAGAGACGGGTATGGACGGAGCGTTCGGGCTGAAACCGGGCCTGCTGACGGGAGACATCCTGCTCAACCTCGATTCCGAAACCGAAGGGGAACTTTACGTCGGATGTGCCGGCGGACTGGACGCCAACATCACGCTCGAATACCGGGAAGAAGAGGTCCCGGCCGGATACGAAGCGTTTACGGTGACCGTCAAAGGTCTCCGGGGCGGCCACTCCGGCATGGAGATCATCCTCGGCCGGGCCAACGCCAACAAGGCTCTGTTCCGGCTGCTGCGTTCGGCCCAGACCCGGTTCGGACTCCGGATCGCCTCGGTCGACGGCGGCGGACTGCGCAATGCCATCCCGCGCGAGGCCACAGCCGTCGTGCTGGTTCCGGCAGACCAGGCGGCCGGTTTCGCCGAAGCCGCAGCAGGGTTCGAAGCGGTTCTGACCGAAGAGTACAAAGGCGTGGAAGATTCCGTCTCCGTCACGGCCGTCCCGACCGGAACGCCGGCCCGCATGATCGACGAAGGCACCGCCCGCAAGCTGGCGGACGCCGTATGCGGCTGTCCCAACGGCGTGTTCCGCATGAGCCCCTCGATGAAGGGTCTCGTGCAGACCTCGAACAATCTGGCCCGTGTAGTGTCCGACGGCAGCCGGGTGAAACTGCAATGCCTGCTGCGCAGTTCCGTCCGCAGCGAAAAGGAGTACCTGGCCGACATGATCGCCTCGGTATTCGAGCTGGCCGGAGGCCGCTGCGAATTCGTCGGCGGTTACGACGGATGGAATCCCGACATGAATTCCCCGATTCTGAAGACCATGCGCGAGAGCTACGAGGCGCTTTACGGCAAAGAACCCGCCGTGATGGCCATCCATGCGGGGCTGGAGTGCGGCATCATCGGAGGAACCTATCCCAATCTGGACATGATCTCCTTCGGGCCCACGATCTGCTATCCGCATTCGCCCGACGAAAAGGTGAACATCGCCTCGGTGGGCAAGTTCTGGGAATTCCTGTGCCATACCATCGAAAACGCACCGAAAAAATAGTCTGCGTCTCCGGTCCTTCTCGTTTCGGAAGACGGAGGATCGGAGGCGTTCAATCGCCTTACGCCTATGGAGGAAAATCCGAAATGGTTCGCCATCGTCAATCCGGTAGCCGGCAGCGGCAAGGGGCTGGACGACTGGCCCCTTATCAGCAAACTGATGAGGGACAACGGGATCGTACCCGAATATGCATTCACCGAACGGAAATACCACGCAATCGAACTGGCCGTGGAGGCTGTCAACAAGGGATACCGGAAAATCATCGTCGTGGGCGGCGACGGCACGATCCACGAAGTGGTGAACGGGCTTTTCATCCAGAAGACGGTCCCCACGACGGATGTGCTGCTGGCCGTGATCGCCGTGGGTACGGGTAACGACTGGATTCGCATGTTCGGCATTCCGCGCAAGTATTCCGAAGCGATCAAGGCGATCGTGGCGGGCCACTCGTTCCTGCAGGACGTAGCCCTGCTCTCCTACCACAAGGCCAACTACAAACAGACGCGTTACATGGCCAACGTGGCGGGCGTGGGATTCGACGCCTTCGTCAACCGCAAGTACAACCACCTGAAAGAGGAAGGCAAACGCGGCAAATGGCTTTACGTGTGGAGCACGATAAAAGCCGTACTCTCCTATCGCTCCACGGGAGTCAAAATCTGGGTGGACGGCCAGCCCGTAGCCAACGAACTGGTGTACAGCGCTACGATCGGCATCGGAAAATACAACGGGGGCGGTATGCTCCAGAC
>CDZF01028600.1_pt1 | contig 21386 bp, 12 predicted proteins | sample 557591 | NCBI WGS metagenome assembly CDZF01 (sample SAMEA3182093, study PRJEB8094) | gut metagenome | biome: human; feature: gut; material: Stool; isolation source: human stools | place: Canada | collected 2012-02-04
GGAACTGGACGTGCTCGGGGTTTATTGGCGGCCCGCCGAGAGCAGTGACGCATTAAGCAGCCAACCGTTCAGTTGCTATCGTCAGTATCCCGAAACAGCGCTGTTCTCCGCTTCGATGCCCGCCATGGCGGAAGGAAGCTATGTCTACTATGCGGCTTATCCTGTTCCGGAAAGTATTAGCGGCACGACTGTAACCTACGTCCTGCCGGCTGTACAGGACGGAACGTATGATATGTTGGATTACGATATCCGCGACCAGACCTCTCACGGCACATACCGCGGCAATTGCGATTTCATGCTGGCCGAACCCGTGAACGGGCCTGCCGTTACGGCCTCGGACGCAGGATTGACGATGCAATTCATCCACCAATGCCATGTGATGCGGATACAGGTTCCCACGGGACGCAACCGATTGGGCGAAAATATCAAGAGACTACGGGTGGAGTTCCCGTCGCCTGTGGTAGGGAAAATGACGATGGACCTGACGGCTCCTATGGCCTCTCCCAGGCTGAGCGAAGGCAGCAACGTCGTGACCGCAGAGCTGAAAAAAACGCTTTCCGAATCAACCGAGGATTCTCCCGACGGTAATTACGTATGGCTTTTCCTCTGCCCGACAGTTCTCGACGGTATGGTGCGTTTCACTGCATACGATGCCAACGGATACCAGACCGGCAGTCTCAGTTTACCTGTCAGTAAAAAGCTCGAAGCGGGGCGTATTACGCCGGTTACGCTGACCATTCCGGAAGAATTGCCGATTACGTGGTTGGATTTTTCTATCGTGGGGAATAATTTAGGCGAGAATCCGAATTCTTTCACCGTGACTGCACCGGAAGGGGCGACTTTCCGTAACGGAAGCAATACCCAGACGTTTACGGTCAATGCTGAAAATAAATACTCGCTCGGTTTTTATAACATCGTCGACGATCTTTCCGTCGGGGATATGATTCGCAACACGGGAATCACCATCACGTACGATTCTGAAAACGCCAGGGTCTCCGAAGTCAAAAGGATCGATGTGACAGCCGAAACACGCAATGCGGTAGACTTGACTGTGCCCTATCTGTTCGCTGAAAATTTCGATGGGATCACTGCTTTCAATACCAATTTGGATAAGGGAACGGGAAATCCGGATGCCGTCCAGTTGGACGACTACGGACTGAAAGGCTGGTCAGCTTGCCGCACCGGAGCTGAGTCCGGTAAATCTTTGAAAATATCCGTACGTCACGAAACGGTTGCTCAATACCCGGGAAGGGTAGACAGTCCTGTATTGAGTGGCATCAAGGAGGGAAAGGCGGTCAATATCTCCGTTACCTTCAATTCGGGGAAAACCAACGAATACGTTTACTGCAAAATGGGTACGACTACGAATGTCGGAGCAACAGCGGGCAACAATGAACCGGAAAACGGCTATAAGGAACTATCCCTGGATGTCACAAATGATCTTTCTTACGACAACGTTCCCAACACCTATACCGTACAGGGCGAATCGTGCGTTCAGAACTGCACCAACGCTACACGGCTCTCATGGAATGTTGTCAGAACCTATAATTTCACTGGGAACGGATGGATATCGCGTACTTGGTACATTTACCTCGACGACATCAAAGTATCCATCGTTCCATAAAACATCATAACTTTTATCCAAATGAAAAGACATTTTATATTCATGGTTTCCGTTATACTGGTAATCGGTTGCTCAAAGGAGACACTGTCCGAAGTAGAAAAGGGATTCGGTGACGTAATGTTCGAATGTTCTGTCGTTCCGTCGATAGGCGAGCAAGTCGTTTCCAAAGCTGGCGGACAACGGATCTTGCCGGATAATTGCATCCCGGTGCCCGAAAACCTGCAACTGCAACTATCGAACAGTGCCGGACTCGTCGCTTCCTATGGACAGATGGCTGACTACGATCAACCGCTGCTGACGGCCGGCGATTACAAAGCGACTTTCTTTTACGGCAATCCGGAGGAGGAAGGCGCCGAAGCCTGTTATTTTACCGGGGAAACGGATTTTTCGATCGTCGCCCGCAAGACGATCACCCGACAAGTGAGCGTGGCTCTGGCCAATGCTGTGTATTCTCTGGATTTTACCGAATGGTTCCGTAAATACTACACTACATACAACATTACTATCAGCACCGAATCGGGAAACCAGTCGGCATTCTCCAGCCCGAGTACCACGACGGCCCCGATTTTTGTGAAGGCCGCCACAAAACTCTATCTGAGCGGTACGGCAACGAAAACCAACGGAGTGAAGGTGGAATTTCCCCGTACGGAAATCGGCACGACCGCGGCCCGCACCTGGCATACGATCTCGATCGACGCGTCGCAGGCGGGACAGGCCGGTATCGTCGTTTCGCTCAACGATACCCCGATCGACATCCAGGAAATTTCGGTCGAGATGAATCCCGACGCTTAATACTCCTTTCGAAAATAAAATACGACCATATGAAAAATCTTGCACCATTTATCCTGCTGATACTGGGTCTTTTGTTGACCGGCTGCAAAGACGAGTCGGTTAACTTCGACCAGGGTACGGACAATCCGGACGGGATAGGCTACCTTTCGATGAACAACTTTAATGTACAGGTGGCCAACTACGCCGAGGAGCTTTCTTCCGGTACGGCCGCTGTCGTCCGGTCCGTTTTTTCTCCGCTCACACGGGCGGCCGGCCAAACTTCCGATGCTCCGGACGACTACAAAGTCAAGATCAAGAATCTCAAGACCAACGAAGAGTTGGATTATGTGTACGCGGATCTGAAAAAAGAGGAGAACCGAAAACTGCCGTTGGCGCCCGGGTCCTACACGATATCGGCCGAATCGCCGGACTATGCCGGTTACATAAGCGGAAGTTCATTCGCCGACTGGGAAAAACCGGTCTATGCAGGATCGGTAACCAAAAACGTAATCAAAAACAACGAGACGACCGTCAACGATCTGGTATGTACGTTGGCCAATATCAAAACGACCGTTACACTGACCCAAGATCTGCAAAATCTGTTTATGTCCGATGCCGAAGCCGAAGCTGCCGGTAAGGAGAAACTGACCGTCACGCTCTCGATCGGAGAACATGGGCTGGTGTTCGACCGTACGAAAGCCGATGCGGGAACGGCGGCCTATTTCAAGGCGGTCGAAGCGAGCAATACGATCAAAATCCTGCTCAGCGGTCAATACAACAAAGCCGCGGCCGACGAACAGCCCAACTACGTAACCGTCAACTGGACCAAAGAGATCACGGCATGCAAAGCCGGTCAATGGCGTAAAATATCGATCAACGTATTGAATGCCGACAAAGGGAATGCCCAATTCCAGATCACGGTTGAAAACTGGGTATACGATGAAAAGATAAACGTGGACGTGATGCGTCTCTACGCCTTTACCGAAGAGACGATCCCTGATGAGGATATCTCCGACGAAAATTCGCCCGTGGTAACGCTCGACGGCAGGGATATCGCCAACGGTTACGTCATCAACGGCTCGATGTACGACGAAGAGCTGGCCAAATGGAATGAAAACCTCAAATGCGTCTTCACTCCCGCCACGGGATCGACCCTCCGTTCGATCAATATGGTATTCGAATCGGACAATGCCGATTTCATGACGGCTATCGATGCAGCCGGGTTCAAAAACGGGAAGGCTGAATTGTGGCCCGAAAACAGCGCATTCTCGGCCTACGTTCTTATGAGGGAGGCTGCCGAAACTTCCGTCGTCACGGCTACCGTAAAAGACGCCGGTATGTCAGCCTTGTTCAGATATCAAGGCAACCATACCGTGAAATATATCGCCACCGATTCCGAAGGCCGTACCTCGTATACGAAGCTGACTATCCGCGTTACCGAGAGCGGTTCGACCGAAGCCGGTCCAATCGTCGTCTGGACGAATCAGGCCGGTACCTTTACCTACGATTTCAACTCCCGCTATAACCACAATGAAGTCGAGATCAAGATCGGCATCACCACGGAAAGTGCCTTCAGTGCCTTTACCGTGGACATCATCAGCGAAAACGTCTTGACTCCGGACGAGCTGACCGGTGTCGGTCTTACTTCGCACCTGGATCTGATCAATCCCGGCCAGTACGAAGCGAAATTGCAGGGTCTCGGATTCCCCACCGGAGCGGGTATCACGGAGAACAAATCGCTTTCATTCGACATCACCGGATTCATGTCCATGCTGACGCTCATGAATAAAGCCGGCAATTGCGATTTCCGCCTGACTGTGACCGACGCTTCAGGCACCAATACAAAGACGATCCAACTCTACGTGGTTAAACAGTGATCGAAAAAACGAAGACGATGAAAAGACTGATCAAACATATTATGCCGTGGGCGCTTTTGTGCATGTTGGGAACGGCAGGGTGCGCCAAATACAACACGGAGGTCGATCCTTCCGATGAAAATACGGGTACGTTACGGTTAAGCGTCACTTTGCCCAGCCGAACGGCGCAACTCAAAAGTGCTTCACAATATGATGCCCTGGCCCTCAGTACGCTCCGCGTATACAAAATCGAGAATGATACGGAGGTAAATCTCATCCGTAAATACAAACCGGCGACCGAAGTTCCTTCCGACCTGTACCTGGTGGCCGGAAAATATAAGGTAACCGTGGAAGCAGGCGACAACAGCGAAGCCTCTTTTACGCATAAAACCTATCGGGGAGAGGAAACTTTCGATTTGGCGGCGCATGAAGTCAAGTTGCTTCCCGTAAACTGCAAAATCCGAAACATCGTAGTCAAAGTGGTATTCGACGCTACGATAGCGGCCAAATTCGATCAGGGGTACTTGGCCTATGTCAGCGCAGCCGATGCTTTCTCGAAAACCGATGCCGAAAACGGTTTTGTCCCTTCGCTCAAATATACGACCGACAGTACGGGATATTATCTGTTGCCTGAAGGAACAAGCAACCTGAGTTGGGGTTTTTACGGCTCCAGTTCCGACCCCGACGTTAATAAAAACGGTACGAAAACAGGAGTTATCTCCCTGCCTCAAAACGGCATGCAATATACGTTGACCTACAAATATTCGAAAACGGCCGATGGCCAGTTGACAGTGGGCGTTCAGGTTCGCGAATACGAAAGCACGTACGACGATAATTTTACCTTCAGTCCGCAGCCGACCCTCTCCGGCGACGGTTTCAATCTAAATAGCGTAACCGGTTATTATGCGGATGCCGTGAAATTCAAAGTTTCGTCAATCAATCCGCTCGCATCGATCTCTTTCACAGCCGGAGGGGTACAGTATAACGTTATGGCCGGCGGTGAAGCGATCGACGGAATCGCGGCCGATGGTATTACTTATGTCAAAACCGATGAATTCAACGGATCGTTGGCTCTCGACGGCACTTTCTTCGCTAAGCTGACATCCGGTATCAATACCCTGGATTTCGTCATATCCGACACAGATAACAGCGAAGGCAAGGCCTCTGCAAGAATAGCCGTGGCCGGCGCCAGTGGTATCGAGGCGGCCGATTTGTGGTTCGGTACGGCTCGATTGAATGCCGCCGTCACGAATCCGGCAGCCACGGACGTAAAAATCCGCTACCGTATCAATGGGACGGAGGCATGGACCGAACTGGCAGCGAACAAGGGGAGCGACGGCTATACCTATACGGCCGACGCAACCGGATTCCGTGCCGACCATACGTACGACCTTCAACTGATGGAAAACGGTGTCGAGAGCGGTGCCGTCAAAAGTATCGCTACGGCGACGGGCATCCAGTTGCCGAACTCAGGATTCGAAGAGTGGCACAAATCCGGCAAGGCCATGTATCCTTATGCCAGCGGAGCTACTCCTTTCTGGGGCACGGGAAATCCCGGAGCTACCTCTCTGGGCGAATCGTTCAATCTGACCGACGGCGTTGCCGATCCTCGACCCGGGTCGACCGGCTCGCTCAGTGCAAAACTGGAGACCAAGGAACCCAACTTCGCGGGTATCGGAAAGCTGGCGGCCGGCAACCTGTTCGTCGGGGCATTCGGCGAGGTAAGCGGCATGGGCGGTACCGTCTACATGGGACGTCCCTATGTGTTCAATGCACGCCCGACCCACTTGCGGGTATGGTACAAATACACGCCCGTAGGCAGCGACAAGGGACGCATATATATCTGCCTGACCAACATGACCAACGGCGACACGCACCATATCGTAGATACCAACAACCCCGACAAAACCACATTCTCTCCTGACGACGAGTTTCTCTACGTCGACAAGACAAATACGGCGACGCAGCAAGGGCATATCCTCGGATACGGCGATCTAATGCTCGAAACCGCCGTTACGACATGGACTCAAGTGGATATTCCGATTATCTACAGGGATCAATACCTGAACGAACGGCCGAACGTTCTGATCCTGACGGCTGCTGCCAGCTACCGGGGCGATTATTTCGAAGGCGAAGTAGGTAGTACTATGTTTGTGGACGATATTGAATTCGTTTATTAACGACGTCGATGAAAGCCGTAAGGATTCTCGTATTGATCTTGACAATCATGTACGGGGTACGGATGCCGGTCCACGGGATGCCGGCATCCGATTCCGAATTGCCTTCCGGATCGACCATGCTCAAGACCGATCCGAGTCGGCCTCTCAAGGCGACGCGCGGCCTGACCAGCATGTCCAATTTGTTCGTCCCGAAAGGACAGTGGATTTCGGGTATCAGTGCTTCGTTCTCGACGCATTCGAACGACAATTATACGTTCGTTGTCATCGAAGGGATCAATTCGAAAGGACATACTGTTCGGATCGCTCCGATGGTTGCCTATGCTTTCGGGAACAATATCGCATTGGGAGCGCGATTTACCTATACGCGCACCTTCCTTCGGATCGACAGCGGAAGTGTCCAGCTCGGTGACGACGATATAGGAATCGACCTCAAGGTCGATTCCTATTATTCTCTGAAACATACCTACGGAGGTGCGCTCATCTGGCGGCAATACATCCCTTTCGGAGGAAACAAACGCTTTGCGCTGTTCAGCGAGATACAACTGGGCGTCGGTGGCTCCCAGGCGAAATTCGCTTCGGATACACCGGTAAGAGGTACTTATGAAAAAGGTACCTCTTTCTCGCTGGGAGTTACTCCGGGACTGGTCGCGTTCGCCACCAACAATATGGCATTCGAGGTCAATGTAGGTGTGATGGGTATTACCTATAATCACGTCAAACAGGTGCACAACCAGGTGACCGTAGGCAAACGCTCTACCAGTATGATGAACTTCAAGGTGAATATCTTCTCTATCGGGGTCGGTATGGCTTTTTATCTTTAATGGCAGACGGTATGAAAAGGCAGCCCCTTATTGTCATATTGACGATTGTCGCGATAACCGCATTGGATATTTTCCCTTGCGTCGCATCGCAGTGCTTCGATGAAGTAGTCTTGTTGTTGGGCGACACAGCAAAGGTCGCGCCGATCGACAGCGTCGGTAAAACTTCGGCACTATCCCTACAACCGTCCGCACGAAAACCTTTCCTGCCTACTCGCCGTCGTATAGACCGGGAGATCAATAAAATTCAATATGTCTACAAAGGTGAAATGGCTCTGGGGTTAGCCGTATCTTACGGTACCATGTCGAGCGACGATACGGATTTCATGTTGTTGATCGACAATATCGACCTGGAAGGCAGTATCTTTACGGTCAATCCATCTTTCGGATATTTCGTGAAAAACAACCTCTGTCTTGGGGTACGGTTCGGCTATACCCAAGCCGACGGCCAACTGAACAGTGCGGCCCTCGATTTGGGGGAGGTCAACGACGTGAACATGTCGTTCTCTAATATCCGGTTTACCAATCGGACCATTTCCCTGGGCGCTTTCATGCGTTCTTACGCAGGTATCGACACCAAGGGGCATTTCGGACTGTTCGGCGAAATGGAACTGGCTGCAAAAAGCGGATCGTCGGAATTCTCCTACGAATCCGACGGACAACTAAAACATACGAAAAGCGACAACCGCCAATTCAAACTCTCATTCAGTGCCGGGGTCGCCGTCTACCTTTTCCCGAATGTGTGCAGTTCGCTTTCGTTCGGACTGGGCGGCATCCAGGTCAACAACATCACCCAAAAAGACCGGGAAGGAAATATCATCGGTTCGCGGAAAGCATCGAAAATGCTTTTCCGCCTCAACCTGGCCGATATCCGGATTGGGGTTAATATCTTTTTATAAACCGAAGTCCGATGTTCACCGTACGCAACTTGTTTTTCATCTGCTTTTTATTATTCGTATCATGCTTGCGGAACGACATCCCGTATCCGGTTGTCGTACTCGAAATCCTGGACGTAAAAGGCGATGGATTCACGTGTACGAGTTCAGACATCGACGCAAAAAACAAGATCGTCACACTGCATCTGGACGAAACGACGGATATCAGCCGCGTTCCCGTTTCGGAAATCGTCCTTACTGAAGGGGCTCGGGCATCGGTACCCGTTTCCGGGGAATTCGACCTGCGTTCGGATCTGACGGTTGTCTTGTCTCTCTATCAGGATTATACATGGACGATCAAAGCGGAACAGACCATCGAACGGATTTTTACGGTTGAGTCGCAGATCGGAGCAGCGGAATTCGACGCCGAGCGCCGCATTGCCAAAGCCTACGTTCCTACCGGAACGGATCTGTATAACATCAGAATCAAACAACTCAAATTGGGGCCGACAGGGATCACGACCCAAACTCCTGCGATCGAAGAACTGACCCGGTTCGAAACCTACCGGACGGTCGATATACAATATCACGGCTTTTCAGAGCGATGGCAGCTATACGTCATCCCGACCGACGTTACGGTAGAACTGACCCAGGCAGACGCATGGTCGCGGCTCATCTGGCTCTATGGGCAGGGATTGAGCGGGAAGGAATTGGGATTCCGTTACCGAAAACAAGGGGACGCATTATGGATTCAGGTTCCCGCAGAAAAAGTAGAGGTTTCCGGCGGTACATTCAAAACTTGTCTGACGGGACTTGAACCGCAGACGGCCTACGAAGTGATCGCTTTCTCCGGTGAGGATCTTTCCCCGGTTAGGGAGTTGACGACAGAGTCCGAACTTCAATTGGCCAATAGTGGTTTCGAAGAGTGGTGTACAGAAAAAGATATCGTCTATCCGGGACTTACGAAAGACGGTTCTTTTTGGGGCACAGGCAATCCCGGTGCAGCGATCGCCGGTTCGACATTGACGAACAAGACCACCGAAACACGGCCCGGTTCCACCGGACAGTACGCGGCCCGGCTTGAATCGAAATTGGCCGGAATCGCCGGGGTCGGAAAACTGGCGGCTGGCAACTTGTTTGTAGGCCGCTATGTCGTCACACGCGGTACGAACGGCATTGTCGGTTTCGGACGACCTTTCACCCTCCGACCGACGGCTCTTCACGGTTGGGTGAAATACAATTGCGGAAACATTACCGACGTCGGAGCCGTCCAGCCGCCGGGACTATCGATCCGACAGGGAGATCCGGACAACGGAATCATCTACATCGCGCTCGGTACATGGACTCCTGAAGAGTACGGCGTCTGTGAAAAAGAGGAGGGTAACAAACTTGTCGGTACACAGGAGGTCCCGATCTGCATCGATACGCGCGACAAAAACACATTCTTCAATCCGAATAGCCCTGCGGTAGCGGCGTACGGTGAATTGATCATGGACCGGTCGACCGACGGGTGGCAGAAATTCACTATCAAGTTGAACTATAACGCCACCGACATCGTTCCTACGCACATTGTTCTTGTATGTTCCGCTTCACGATACGGCGATTACTACACCGGAAGTCGCGAGAGCAAAATGTGGCTCGACGATTTCGAGTTGATCTACGGTGAATAGTCGATGCCTGAATCTGCATCTAGATGATTTGCCAATTCTCGATGTACGGATTATAGAGAAACTGTAAGAGGGGTGTCGCGGATGCTCTAACTTTATTATTTTCACCGGAAAAACTTTTTTACAAATCGTTGCAGGGTCTCTTTTTTGCCTTTTACCGTTTTTAGTAGAGAAATGCCGAATCGCCCTTGGAGAATGAATGTGGATAGTTTCGGCAAATTCTTCTTCAGAGCGTAAAGTCTGCATACGTCGCTCAGTAATTGTTCAACAATTCACTGTGCCTGTCCTTTTTTGTGATTTGCTTTTTTGTCTTCGATTTATCCCCTCTGACCTATTTTGTCACAGTCTTTATCGATAATATCAATATTTAAGAACTGTTCGTCCAGTTAGTCGTAAATCGATCCGTTTTTTTAGTAAACGAATTTACAAGCCGTTCCGCATAAGCCTTCGGTCTGCATTTATCATAACTGCTCGAACTGTTCCTTGAGCCGCACCTCAATGCGTTTCCCATTGACGGCAGGTTAAGTCTCTCTTATTTGCTGACTTGGGCGGTAAGATCATTCTCTTTCTGCATTTGGAGTTTCTACACTTCTGTCCGCAATTTATCCTCTGGGTTAATGTATAAACGATCGTCTAATCACAATCATTCCTAATTACAAAGAAAAAAATAAAAAAATTTTTTTCCAAATATTTTAAACATATGATTATCAAACAGTCGAAATTATAATTCCGGAAGTTTCCACATGGAATAAGCGTCCCAGACCTCGTTTACGACTAAACGATCGAATAAAAAGTCATTACTTACCTACAAATAATTAATAATGAAGAAAATTTCTCCTCTTTTATTCGCATCTTTCATGTTGATCGGCCTTAGTGTCCAGACCAACATTGTTTACGCCAAAAGGCCCCAAAAGAAAGTTTCCACTACGGTGGCTAAAGATTCGACAAAAAAAATCAAGAAACCGACTACCTACGAGAAACTCTTTATCAAAGACAAATCTTGTCAAACTTCGAAAAGCGACTTTCTCACGATTCATAAAGTCAAAAGCAAACTTTATATAGAAATGCCTTTGAAGTATCTGGGACGCGAGATGCTTATCGCTTCGACTATCTCAGAAGCTTCGGATACGGATCTGGGTGTTATCGGATATAAACCGACTGATCCTATCCATGTCAAATTCACGATGATGGATTCGACAGTTTTTATGAACGAGGTCAACATCGCACCACTTTATGACACGAAAAACGAAGCCCTCGGCAAGGCTATGGCGCGTAGTTCACTCGACCCCATGTTGAGTTCGCATAAGATCGTTTGCTATAATCCTGACAGTTCGGCGGTCGTGTTGGATATGACATCAATGTTCACCACCGATTACAAAAGCCTCTCACCCATGGCCAAAAGTTCTGGTGCAGTCAGTATCAGCGGATCGTTCAATGCAGCCGGCTCCGCGCTGGGTGAAGTGAAGGTTTTCGACGACAACGCTACGATCAAGTCCTATTTATCCTATAAAGTAAAAGCCAGTCTATTGGGCCTGATATTGCTTAAAAATGACGAGCCGTTGACCTATAAGGTGACCCGGACCATTTTGCTGTTGCCTGAAAAGACGATGGAGCCGCGTTTGGCCGACAAGCGGTTGGGTATTTTCTTGACCAATAAATCGCAAATATCCACGGAACACGATATGATCAAACGTTTTTCGGTGATCAATCGCTGGAACCTCCAGCCGTCGGACCCCGATGCTTATGCCCGCGGGGAACTGGTCGAACCCGTGAAGCCCATTACATTCTACCTGGACGATGCAATGCCCGATCTGTGGAAACAACCCGCCAAAAACGGAGTACTCCGCTGGAACAAAGCATTCGAGAAAATCGGGTTCAAAAATGCCATCCGCGTACTGGATTTTCCCAAGGATGATCCCAAGTTCGATCCGGACAACCTTAAATATTCCTGTATCCGTTACGTACCCGCCGCGGTCGAGAATGCGATGGGACCGAGTTGGGTCGACCCCCGATCGGGAGAAATCATCAACGCTTCGGTTCTCGTTTTCAATGACGTGGTGAAACTTATCAATCAGTGGAGGTTCGTGCAGACTGCCCAGGTGGATTCCAGGGTCCGAGGCATGAAACTTCCCGACGACGTTCTGCAGGAATCTATCGAATACATCTTGGCACATGAAGTCGGTCACTGCCTCGGATTCATGCACAACATGGCCGCATCGAGCAGCGTTCCTGTAGATTCGCTTCGTAGCGCGACCTTTACCCGGAAGTATGGAACTACCCCTTCAATTATGGATTATGCGCGCTTCAATTACGTGGCCCAACCCGAAGACAAAGATGTAAAACTCACCCCTCCCGATCTGGGTGAATACGATGAGTTCCTCGTGAAGTATGCCTATCAGATTGTACCTCAGAAAGGCATGTACAACGAATTGCCCATAATCCGTAAATGGATCGATGATAAAGTCGGTAATCCCAAGTACCGTTATGGCAAACAACAGGTAATCGTCCGTTACGATCCGAGTGCCCTGGAGGAGGATCTGGGCGACGATCCCATCAAAGCAGCGGATTATGGGGTGAAAAATCTCAAATATATCCTCTCCCATCTGGATGAATGGATTCCCGATGAGGAAGATCCCGAAGCTACACACAAGGAGATGACCTATTCAAATATTGCAAAACAATACGACCGTTACCTTACTTTGGTAATGCTCAATATCGGTGGAGTGTATCTTTCGGAGGTGCATGCCAATACCGACGGAGGGCCCAGTGCCGTAGCCGTACCCAAGGAACGTCAGCGGGCTGCTGTGCAATGGGTTTTCAATCAAATCAAAAACTGTGACTGGATCTGTGATCGGAATATTACCGATAAGTTCTCGCTGCGTGTAGGCATGCCCATGATATTCAAGTATTATACGACCCGAGAGGTGCTTGAAACATATAAAAGGGTGATTCTTTCTTCACACATTGCAGGTAAAAGCGGATATACTCCGGAAGAATACTTCAACGACATTTACAAATTAATCTGGGAAAGTGCCATCAAAGGACGTCCCATCAACGAAACCGATCGTTTGATGCAACGCCTTTTCGTGGAAAACGCATGTAGCATCATCAGCAAGAAAAGTACGCTGACTAAACTCGGTATGCCTATGGCTATCAATTTCTACATGCCTTCGGTGCGGCAGATGCAGGCCTTAGGTATGGATGATAGTGGCTTGCTCGACAAACATTTCGATCAATTGATGTACGCGGAAGAGTCAATGGGAATAGGCTCTGTGGCCAGTATGTGGGCCGAGAAACTTGGTGAAACGCATGCTTATGGTTACGGTTGGCAGTATCGTCTCAATTTGCGCTCTCTGGACGAATCAAAGACATGGTTTTTCGGGGAGTGTATGAAAATCGTTCGCTTGCTTAAATCGCGGGTAAATTCCGCCACAGGCGAAACCAAGAGTCATTACCAGACCATGATCAACATGATCGAGGAGACTATGTTCAATAAGAACTAATCTCTATCGTACGACTCCCACCTGACTTCGTACATGCCGAAATCAGGTGGGAGTTGTACAAAGCATTTTGGAACAACGATGAATTATTACATTCTATTTATTATATAATGTAGGACTCCTTAAATCGATTCGGCATGAAAAAATCTTTACTCTACTTCCTATTCGCCGTAGTTCTATTGGGGTGGTTGGATCAGCCGGCAAGTGCCCAAACGAGTAGTAAAGTCGACTTGACTGTCCGTATGAACATTACGATGAACAACAATACGGTAAACTCCGTGCTGAACACCATCTCTGGCAAAACCGGAATCAAATTCGTCTACGACGTTGATGAAATGAAGACTCTTCCCAGAGTCAGCGGTAGGTTTAATGACATAACCGTTGATGATCTGCTTAAGAAGTGTTTTGCCAATACAAAGTACAAATATTCTATTGTGGGCAATTCGGTGATTATCGAGAGAACGACCCGTTTGAATCGTCTTACTATTTATGGTCGTATTACCGATCAGAATGGAATTCCTCTTCCCGGAGCACAGGTGGTACTTAAGGGTGATTATAAAGTGGGTGTTGCGGCAGATAATATGGGACGTTATCGTCTGACTTTCGCTGAGATTCCCAATATGCAACTTGTGTATAGTTTTGTGGGATATGAGTCGCGAACGGTTAATGTGACCAAAAGTACGGAACTCAATGTTAAATTGAAAGAAGATGCTCAGAGCATTGAAGACGTGGTGGTCAATGGTATTTTTACCCGAAATAAAAATACCTATACCGGATCGGTTACTACAATTAAGGGAGAAGATCTGCTGGCCGTGTCGAATACGAACCTCTTTACGGCTTTGGCAGCATTGACTCCAGGTATGGTGATTGTAGAGAATAATGCTCAGGGTTCTAACCCCAATGTCATTCCCGAGATATTGATCCGTGGAGCCAACTCGATTGTTACCAGTGCTGAAGAGAAGGCCAACAACAATCCGTTGATCATTTTGGACGGTGCTGAGATTACGATGGAAGAACTTTATGACCTCGATATGTATGAAATAGAACGTATCGACGTGTTGAAAGATGCTCAAGCAGCCATCGTGTATGGTGACCGGGCCGCAAATGGTGTGATTGTCGTAGAGCGTAATCGGGTGGACGACAAGAGAGTTCGGCTTAATTACAACTTTGTGCCTTCGTTCAGTATTCCGGATCTTTCGTCACTCAATCTTTGTAATGCGGAACAAAAACTCGAATTGGAGCGTCTGGCCGGACTTTACAATGACGAAGGCGGGCGTTATGATGAATCCTATCGTTATAAACTCAACAACGTGCGTCGTGGAGTGAATACCGATTGGACGCGTATTCCTTTACGGATTCCTTTCAGCCATACTCACTCGTTGAGCCTCAGTGGTGGTGGACAAAATGTAGATTATCGTGCATCGTTGAAGTTCAGTGACACCTATGGTGTGATGAAAGGTGATAACCGCCGGAACTATAATATGAATTTCTATGTGGGTTACCATGTTCGAAATAAGCTTACGATTGGTTATCGTGCTAACTATACCAATACCAGTAGTGAGGCATCTCCTTACGGTGATTTCAGCACTTATACGAAGATGAATCCTTATGAACCCATTTACGATGAAAATGGCGAGCTGATCAAAAAATACTACTTTTATAATTCGGAAGATGGGCCTATTACAGAGACCGGATCAATCAATAATCCTCTGTATGATGCAACCTTGTCGAGCTTCAGCAAGTCTGAGAATCAGACTTTAAGAAATACGATTGATGCGAAATGGTATATTACGAAACTTTTCTATGTTACGGGGCGGTTTGGTGTAGATATTAGCAAGAGACAGTCCGATGCTTTTACTTCGCCCGATGCTGCTGAGTATATTAATACGACGGATCCTCTCCAAAGAGGACAATATAGTCTTTCGACAGGAAAAGGGTTCAAGTATGATGGTAATATTGCTGTGAATTACAGCAAAATGTTGGATGATAAGGGGTCTGGATTTTCCGTAACAGCCGTCGCCGACTTTGAACATAATAATTCGACTACGGCTTCGATGGTAGCAACGGGATTCATGAAAGATCATCTCAATGACATTAAATATGCTCTTACTTACAAAGCTAACGGCCGTCCTTCGGGTTCTGAGATTTTGAGTGCACGAGCCGGTTTTTCGGGGAATGCCAACTTCTATTTCCGTAACCGCTATTTCGCGGATATTTCTTATCGTACCTCCGGATCCTCCAAATATGGTCGTAACAATCGTTGGGCACCTATGTGGTCTTATGGTATCGGATGGAATATTAATAAGGAAAAATTCCTGAGCGATGTCAAATGGATTGATGTATTGAAATTGCGTTGGAGTTCGGGTTATTCGGGTAATGCCACTTTCAGTTCGTATCAGGCCATGACCACCTATCAGTACAGTAATGATATGGTCTATTACAATGGAGTGGGTGCCGTACCTATTACTATGGGTAACGAGAACCTCAAATGGGAACGTACCATGAAGAACAACTTCGGTTTGCAGACTACGTTATTCAACAGTCGATTCAACTTTTCATTCGACTATTACATTAATACGACTAAGGATCTGCTCATGACTCTTTCCGTTCCCGCATCCATGGGTGTTACTTCGGTAAAGGTGAATTTCGGAAAGATGCGTAATTCCGGTTATGATATAGCCCTTTCGGGAACACCTATTCGTACGGAAAACTTCTCATGGATCACGGCTATTAATGCCTCTCATGTTAATGACAGACTTGATCGGATCAGTACTGCTATGCGGAATGAATCGTACGATTTGGGAATGGGTACCAATATCAAGTTGCGTTTCCGTGAGGGAGGTTCTCAGTACGACCTGTATGCTATGCGATCGGCAGGTATTGATCCCGCAAGCGGTAGAGAGATCTACATCAATACCAAGGGTGAATATACGTATGTCTATGATGAAGACGAAGAGGTTGTTGTAGGTAACACCAATCCTACTCTGACCGGATCCTGGCTCAATACGTTCCGTTATAAAGGATTTACTCTCTCGTTGACTTTTATGTACAATTTCGGGGGTGATGTCTATAACTCAACGCTTTATGAAAAGGTTGAAAACATCGATCCGGTTTATAATGTCGATGCCAGAGCCTATACCGATCGTTGGAAAAAACCGGGCGATTTGGCTCGTCACCTCGCGTTGAATCAGACCTCTCAGGAGAATACTTCGGAGCGTTTTGTGGAGCGTCATAATGAACTTTATCTCTCCAGTGTAAACTTTACCTACGATTTTTCGCCGAAAGCTTTGAAAAAGATCGGTATCAAAAGATTGCAGTTAGGTTTCGGCTTGAGCGATGTAGTTCGGTTCTCCACTGTCAAGTATGAGAGAGGAACCTCATATCCCTACTGCCGTAGTATCAACCTTACTATTCGTCCCACTTTCTAATAGTTACGAACATGAAGATTACAAAATATATATTCATCATAGGTATTGTTGCTCTGTGCTCGGCGATTTGGACCGGTTGTAACAAGTTCCTCGATATCAATCCTAAATCGGAGGTGGTGAACGACGATATGTTTTCTACGGCCGAGGGTTGCGAAGATGCTCTTTATGGTATTTATGCTACGCTAAGTAATCAGACGGATCTTTTCGGACTCGATCTGAGTGTTGCCATACCAGAGATATTGATGGGTGATATTTCGAGCGATCGTACCAATGAATACGGAGAGTTCGCACAGCGTGTGTGGGATCAGTCTTATGGTCCTTCTGCCCGTGCGGCGCTTTGGCGTATATCCTATCAGGTGATTGGATATATCAATAACGCTATTCTTAATCTGGAAAGATCGGAGGAGAATTTCCGTTATATGAATATTTACAAAGGAGAAGCTTATGCTTTGCGTGCATTTATGCACTTCGAGGTGGCTAAATATTTCGCCGTATCATTCAATTCCGCTAATCCGGAACGCCTCAATAAAGCTCTTCCTTATGTGACCACATATGATTATGTGATAACTCCTTATAGTTCGTTGTCCGATTTCTTTTCAAAAATTATTTCCGATTTGAAAACAGCCGAACGATATCTGGCCGAGGATGAGAAATATGTGACGGCTAATCGGACCAATGCGGCTACTGAATTCATCTCGTGTAGGATGATTCATCTCAATCTCTATGCCGTTAAAGCGTTGCTGGCTCGGGTTTATTGGTACATGAATGATCTCGATAATGCGGAGATCTATGCCAGTCAGGTAATCAACAGTCAGAAATTTCCGTTGATGAGTTCTTCGGAATTTATTAATGCAGAGAACGGTACGATCAATCTTAAGGAGACTATTTTCGGTCTTTATTCGACCGATTTTCCCGAGACCTACTACAAGGACTTTTTCACGAACAATTCCTTTACGCTTACTCCGGAAGTGATTGAAAGTTATGAGACCGATGGTTTGGGAGTGGATGTACGGGTGTCTCGTTGGTTCAATACGGCGGATAAAACTTGTACCAAACATCTGAATGATGCCACTGCAAATGGTCTGACTTATACCGGATCGTCTATTATTGGAATACCGTTGATTTCTATTTCCGAAATGTATATGATTGTGGCCGAGGCTAAACGTACGAGCGATCCGGAGGCTTCGATCGCAGCGATGGATATGGTGGTAGAAGCGCGAGGACTTACAAAATATGCCGATCGTCCGGATGTAAGCCAGTTGACAATCAATGACATCGTCAATGAACGTAAGAAAGAGTTCATTATGGAATCGTTGATTTTTACCGACTACAAACGGTCGGGGAGAGATGTGACGATCAATAATACTACATTCGACGGAATGTCGGACGATACCTATACCATGCCTATTCCGCAGAATGTGGAGGATAATTATCGTGAATAATAGACAAAAGAGAAGATTATGAAAAGGATATTCACTTATATGAAGGCCATTTTTGTTGTCTGGGTGATGATTTTCGCCTGGGCGTGCAAAGGTACCTGGGTCATGTATGATCCCGATCAGAAAAATCACCTTTATTTCTATGAGAAGGCTCAATCGGAAGATTCGACTTTGTTGGTAGAAAATGTCTCTTTCGTCTTTGAAACCGAAGATGAATTAATTCTGGAAATTCCTGTGCGGCTTATGGGTATGCTTTCGGATCAGAACCGTAATTTCGAAATGTCATTTCTTCCGGATACGATCACTACAATCTCTTTTGGTCAAGAGATCCGTAATGTAGTCAATGCCGTAGAGGGCGAGGATTTTGAACTTGTCGAAGCTGTGCTTCCTGCGCGAGCAACTTCGGGAGTTATTCGGCTTAAGATCAATCGTACGGGGAAAATGTTGACCAATGTCGTGTCGATATTTATGGTAGTCAAAGAGAACGATCAATTCAAGCCTCTTGCACGGAATGCCTGTCGTGTGTTGATCTCCGATGGAGAGCCTATGTGTCCGAATTGGTGGGTCTATCCCTATGCGACATCCGATGGGAAAACCTATTTTTGGCATCAGTATGCCGGTGATTTTACGCCTCAGAAGTATTTGAAGTTTCTGGAACTTTATCATGATATAGAGAAAACTAATCCTTCGCTCTATCAGCAATTGGAAGAACAGTATGGAACCTATCTTGATAAGCTCCAATACAGTGAGGAGACAGGAGAGTATGACACTCAGATTCCTTTTGGTTTTTTCCAGACTCAGAAGCCTACTGTATGGGCAAAATATGTATTGATACCTCTTTTCCAGTATTGTCAAGATATGGGATGGCCGGAACGAGGTAAAGGCTATACAGATTCTTCAGTGAGTGTCATGGTGGGCGGATGGCGAGATCCCGTCAGACTTTATCGTTAACGATCAAGAATATTTGAGAATATGAAAAGATTACAGTTATTGATATTGGCGGCATTGGCCGTATCGGTTGTCTCCTGTAACTACGGTATTCCCGATACCGATTATAAAACACTTGCGCCGATAGAGATTGTGGCCGATAATAATGTATATGCCAAACAAGGCGTAGAATTCGTTTTCGATTATGAAGTCAAAAGCGATCGGGAAGTGAGCTATGAATGGTGTTATGGTGCCATAAACGGTTCTTTTCCTCAGATGCGTGATTCGATGGTTATTTCTCATACAAAAGAGATTAATCATACTTTCCTTGTGCCGGGAAATTATGTATTGCGTTTGAAAGCAGACAATGGGGAGAGCTGCATATTCAAGTACTTCAATTTTACGGTTCAAGCCGGGTTCGACCGGGGAATCATGGTGCTTTGTGAGAATGAACAGGGAGAGGGTTCGCTTGGGTTTATCAAATATCGCACTCCTCAAGAAATAGCTGATGGTGAACAGTATATTTGGGATGATATTCTCGAAACACTGAATCCTGATATGGATCTCAAGAATCCGACCGATATCTATCTGACTTCTTATAAGGACACTAAATCTCTGATTATTGGAAGTAAGAATCCTGCCCGGGTTTATAAGTTTAATCCTGCAACCGTGGAGTTGGAGTCTGTGCAGAAAATGGATGAGGAGTACCCTGGCAGCGAACCGCTGCAATTCATTGGAGAATATTCAGCATCGGCAGACTATTATTGTTTCATTGCGAGTTCCGATACGTATGTTTATCGTTACGATTTCTATGCCGATTTGGTGGGATTACGTTCCAATTCCATGGCTCCTGTAACCAAGGGGTATCAGGGCTATGACGGGAGTGCAAAAAAACCGTTCCTTTATTCGGATACGCATATCCTCTATCCTGCAAGTTCGGCCAAAGAGTATGCAGCTCCCGATACCTTGAAGATCGTGAATATGGCTTATATGCGTACTACGAGTGCCACTAAGAAATTGAATATCATTCTTCAATCGAGGAAAGAGCCCAGTCATTACTATACGAGAAACGGTACGACTTCATTGGGTAGCAGTGTTAATAATACGGGAGGGAGTTTTTGGGCTAAAGGTGAAGTTGCTCTCGATGAAAACTCCATTATGGTGACTACGGCTGCCAATCAGTATGCTTACTATAATTTCAATGATAAGATTTATCGGTGGGATGTAACTAATCTTTCCAATGTCAATGTTACGATTCCTCTTGTCGGAGATTACCAAAAGATGCCTGATGGTAGCTCCATGATTCCTGAAGGAGAGCAGATTTGTGCCATGAATAATTTTGTCAATTTTGCCGATGTTTCCCAGAATGTCGACGATACAAAGTTGATAGTTGCCACTTATAATCCTAATCGTCCGGGTGACAAGAAAGGAAGTGTATATGTATTCGATTTGACAAACAACTCGTTGATCGAGAAGTATGAAGGTTGCTTCGATAAACCAGTAAAAGTATGTTATAAATTCCCGATCTAATTTCAAAAAGAAGTTGTTGTGATAATGTGTCAGATTAGAGTATAAATTACAACTAACTGAAAATAGTTACAATGATTTAAAGAGAAATATAAAAGAAGACGACTTTCGGATCGTTTTTTATTTGGTACTAATATACAATTTTACCCTTAACTATGGAAAATATAATTTTAAAATCATGTCGGAGATAATCAAATTCAGCGATGTTCGGGATAAAGTAATTCGCCTTCGTAACCAAGACGTATTGCTGGATTTCTCTGTGGCGGAGGATAAATTGTGCTGATACCAAGTGCAAAAAATACATTGAAAAAAACCGTTTGCCGGAATTTTAATTATTTTTGAACTTGGAATGAAGAAGTGTCCCGATAACATATCGAACTTGGGAACCCATACGGTGTACTGTATAAGGCAGAGACAGAAGTCATCTCTGCATAAATATCAATTTACTGACAATCAGCATATTACCCCCCCCTCCCCCGATTTACATAACTCTACATTCGGAGAGGTCGGATATAGCTCGCCGCCGTAACGCAGAGGGCCAGGGTATTCCGGTTCCGATTATTCAATCCCCACGCCGACGGACCCGTAACAGAGAGCACAACGTGTTTTCTGTTACGGGTCCGTTTCTTTATCCTGAATCAATTTTTACGTAAGCCTCCGACAAAGTACAATTAGATAAGATTGGCAGCGATTACCAAGGATTATCAAGGTAGTCGCTGCTATTATTGGGTAGTAGCGGGTATTACCCTGCTACTTTCGGAAGTTGCAAGGCAG
>CDZF01028966.1_pt1 | contig 21038 bp, 19 predicted proteins | sample 557591 | NCBI WGS metagenome assembly CDZF01 (sample SAMEA3182093, study PRJEB8094) | gut metagenome | biome: human; feature: gut; material: Stool; isolation source: human stools | place: Canada | collected 2012-02-04
ATAATACCCGGATGAATTTCGCAATAATACGCAGTCGTAGCCCAGGTATGGCGGGCGGTGTACGAGCTCAACCGGTCTTTGAGTCCCAATGCCTTTCCTAATAATTCCAACTGATAATTAAAATTGCGCAATGCCAGTTGATATTCCCTATACGCCTTTGGCGAACCTTCGTCACTATGAAGAATCGGGAACAAATAAGGCGACTGTTCCTCCCGATTCATATACTTTTGCAAAAGAAACATCGCTTCCGTCGTCAACGTCACAGACAACGGACGTCCCGTTTTACGACGACGATAACTAATCACATTTCCCCGGAGATCACTCTTGCGCAAATAAGCCAAGTCGACAAAAGGCAGTCCCCGAAGCAAGAACATAAGAATGAACAACTCCTGCGCCCCCTTCATGGCAGGAGTGATGGCGTCCGACTGCAACAGACGGGCAAATACCTTCTTCATATCCTCCATATCCAATGCCCGACGGCGGTCTGCCCGCGTACCTGTATATACGGAGCGAAAAAGATGCGGCACGTATGATGCCTTCCGAAGATCGACAGCGCGATTGTAAACCGCACGCAACGTGCGAAGATACGTAGACACCGTATTCCAACTACACCCACGTGCACGAAGACTACCCTCAAAATGCTTCAGCCACTCCGGAGTGATTTCCCGAAACGACAAACGATCGGAACCCTGAAAAGTAAGAATCGCATTCAACGTACTTCTGTATACATGAGCAGTCCCTAAATTTCCACTCTGCTGCAAATCAACAGCCACTTGTTTCATAAACAAAGTAAAACTTTCCTTTTTCATTAAAAATAAATTAATAATTAATATTTACTTTTCCCACATTTTACTTTAGTAAAATACAAAAATATATCTTCAAAAATTTACATACATAAAATCTAAAAAATAAAAACTAAAACATTTACATTAATCATCAAAGTAAATTTCATACATTTGCGCAATTTTTCAAACAACATATTATTTTAACCATTTAAAGTATAAAAAAATTATGAACAACAATGAACCAGCTGCCGAACGCTACAGCATTAATGGATTCAAGTATTTCTCCGAATTGGCGAAGGAGTATTTTCCCGATCTGGCAAACGCTTCTTCCGCCAGCAAAAAAATGCGCAAACGCATTAAAGCAAACAAGACATTGAACGAACAACTGGTTGCTGCGTATTACACCAGCCAAACAATCGATGTCAGTCCTGAAATGCAGCTAATCATCTACCGACACTGGGGACCACCCCACATTGACTTGCCGACAAACGTTTAGCGCGTAACAGAAAACGAAAACACGGACAAGAAATAAAAGGAAAATCGAACTATATATTTTTAAATATATCATTTATCTTTTATTGTTTATTATGTATTCCACTTTGCGTTCACCACTTTTTTTTCAAAACGAAGATAACTACCAATCATACAGCTATTTACAGAAAGAAAAAAGCGTTCCACAAAGCGTTCGGCAAAAATGACCGTTTTTTCACTACAAACAGAACCTTCGAATCCCCCCAAACGAAGGCTTTGTTTTTTCTCCAACAGAAGCTCCACCAGTCACAAACAGAAGCTCCACCAACCACCAACAGAAGCTCCGCCAACCACCAACAGAGCATCCGTTCCATCCCCACTCCTTCCCCCGGCTTCATGAAAGAAGAAAAAAAACAGCCATTTGCGCATCGCGGCACCCTTTATTCATCCACACCCGTCCGCACGGAACCACACCCCTTGCGCATCGCACAGGAACGGCGTACCTTTACAGAAATTTAAAACGATAACCCAATGAACAATTTCAATTTTCAAGCCATGATGGAACATGGTTTTCTCATTATCCCCAAAGCCCTGCTACAACAACAGATAGAAGACCCGAACATAGAAGCCGGAGAAATAGAAGCGCTCCTGAAAATCCTGATGAAAGTAAACTATTCGGACACGTTATACAGCGACCGGCAGCACAAAGACTACCTGTGCAAAAGAGGCGAAAGCATGTTCAGCTACCGCGACTGGAGCCGCATTCTCCGCTGGTCTGTCGGAAAAACCTTCCGGTTCATACACGCCCTCGCCATCCTGGGGATCATCGAAATCGTGCCCCATCCCAACAACCCGTCCCTGCATATCCGTGTCGTCGAATACGACAAATGGGTAGGAGCCCCCGACAGCGGCAAGCAGAAAAAGAAAGCCGTCAACGAGAAGTTCCGCCTGTTTTGGGATGAGTTTCACAGCATCACGCAGCTTCCCAAAGAAAACATCGCCAAAGCGCAACGCGAATGGAAAAAATTAAGCGACAAGGAACAGCAACTCGCCATCGACAAGGTAGAAGATTATTATTTCCACCAAACAAACATCAACTACCTGCTCCACGCCGCCAGCTATTTATCCAACAAAGCTTTCCTAAACGAATACTGATAAAACGAATCCCAATTAAACGAAGACTGATTAAACGAACACTGATTATGAATACCGAAAACAGAGTTTCACCACAGGCTCCCGAAATAGAAGAAGCCATCATCGGCGCCTGCCTGATAGAGCAGAGGGCTATACCACTGATAGCCGACAAGCTGCGCCCCGAAATGTTCTACGTCCTGCGCCACCAACTGATCTACGCCGCCATACTGGCTATGTACCACGCCGGAATGAAAATAGATATCCTCACCGTAAAAGAAGAGCTTTCCCACCGCGGAAAGCTCGAAGAGGCGGGCGGAGCGTTCGGCATCACCCAGTTGAGCAGCAAAGTGGCGACTTCCGCCCACCTCGAATATCACGCGCAGATCGTACACGAGAAATATCTACGACGCGAAATGATCTTGGGATTCAACAAACTACTCGCCTGCTCGCTAGACGAAACGATGGACATCGACGACTCGTTGATGGACGCGCACAACCTGCTCGACCGTCTGGAAGGCGAATTCGGCCACAACAACCACATGCGGGACATGGATGAACTGATGACCGCCACCATGACCGAAGCCGAAGGACGTATTGCCAACAACATAAACGGAGTGACCGGCATCCCTACCGGACTGGCAGACCTGGACCGCATGACGTCCGGACTCCAAAACGGCGAACTAGTGGTAATCGCCGCCCGTCCCGGCGTAGGAAAAACGGCATTCGCACTACATCTGGCACGAAACGCAGCCATGGCAGGACATGCCGTAGCCGTCTACAGCCTCGAAATGCAAGGAGAAAGACTGGCCGACCGATGGCTGACAGCAGCCAGCGAAGTCAGTGCCCGCCATTGGCGGTCGGGAACCGTCAGCCCGCAAGAGCTTGCAGAGGCACGCACGGCAGCCGCCGACCTCAAACGTCTGCCGATACACGTAGACGACAGCACCTCGGTCAACATGGAACACGTACGATCCAGCGCGCGACTGCTGCAAAGCCAACATGCGTGCGACGCGATCATTATAGACTACCTGCAACTCTGCGACATGACAACCGGCCAAAACAACCGCAACCGCGAACAGGAAGTGGCACAAGCCACCCGCAAAGCGAAGTTGCTGGCCAAAGAGCTAAACGTACCGGTGGTACTGCTTAGCCAGCTAAACCGCGAATCGGAAAACCGCCCCGCAGGCCGCCCCGAACTGGCACATCTCCGCGAAAGTGGCGCAATCGAGCAGGATGCGGACGTCGTGATATTACTCTACCGCCCCGCCCTCGCACGAATAACAACCGACCGCGAAAGCGGTTACCCTACCGAAGAACTAGGCATAGCAATCATAGCCAAACAACGCAACGGAGAGACGGGAAACGTATACTTCAGGCATAATTCGGCAATGACAAAAATCACCGAATACGTCCCACCGCTGGAATACATGCTGAAACATGCTAAATAGATACAGATTCACCCCGATTCCATACAATTTTATATTACAATATATAGCTGTATGGAATTTCTTTTTTTATTTCATTATTGATATAAAATAAATAGCAAAATACTTGACTTTCCCTTTCAAATTTCGTATATTTGTAATGTCAACAAGGACAGAAAATATTATTACTTAAACCTTAACTTTTTTAATTGTATGAATGTATTAGTGGAGCGCTATCAGCGCAGAAAGTATGTGAATCAGCCGGATTCACAGATGTTGTATTATGTACGCCAGAAATCGGGTACAGTGAGAGTGATGGACATCAACAAGCTGGCCGATGCCATCGAAGCGAACTCATCGCTTACAGCAGGAGATGTGAAGCATTCCATCGAGGCTTTTGTTGAGCAGTTGCGCCTGTCGCTTACCCAGGGCGACAAGGTGAAGATCGACGGATTGGGCACGTTCCATATCACGTTGAGCAGCGAAGGGGCGGAAAAGGAGAAGGATTGCACGGTGCGCAATATCCGCAGAGTAAATGTTCGTTTTGTGGCAGACAAGGCACTTCAGCTGGTGAATACGAGTCATGCCACTACCCGAGGCGAGAATAATGTCGATTTCATCCTGGCCGGAAAGGGTGACGGAGAAGACGCGGATGGTGGAAACAGCGGTAGCGGTGGAAGCGGAGAAGCTCCGGACCCGGCAGCTTAATCATTAAAAACAGTGCCGCATGGGTATTACAGAGTGATTTCTACAGTTACTCTCCATGCGGTTTCTGTTTTCTTCTACATTTATTTTTTAATTCTCAATTTTCAATCCTCAATTTATTAAAATGCTCGATAAAATCATAGAGATCATTATGACGATCCTGCCCTTTCTAGGTAGTAATCGCAAAAAGCGCAAAGTAATGGCGCAAGAAGTAAAAGAGTTCAGCGAACTGGTGAAAGACCAATATACTTTTCTGATGAAGCAGTTGGAAAAAGTGTTGAAGGATTATTTCGACCTTAGCTCGAGAGTGAAAGAGATGCATACAGAGATCTTCTCGCTAAGAGGTCAACTGGCACAGGCTGCTGCCTTGCAATGTATCAATAAAGAGTGTGCACAACGTAGTGCGGCAGAGGCATGATAGTGATTCAGTCTATTTAATCCATCCATGAGAACTATAAATCTGATAGTAATCCATTGCTCCGCTACGCGCGAAGATAAGAGTTTCACAGAATATGACCTGGACGTCTGTCATCGCAGACGGGGATTCAACGGAGCGGGGTATCATTTCTATATCCGCAAGAACGGGGATATAAAATCTACCCGTCCGATAGAACGGATCGGTGCGCACAGCCGCGGTTTCAACAAGGAAAGTATAGGGATTTGCTATGAGGGTGGACTCGACAGCAAAGGACAACCGAAAGATACCCGTACCGAATGGCAGAAACATTCGCTCCGGGTATTGATTCTCGCTTTATTGAAAGATTACCCGAATTGCCGGATATGCGGACATCGGGATCTAAGTCCCGACCTGAACGGAAACGGCGAGATAGAACCGGAAGAATGGATCAAGGCCTGTCCCTGTTTTAATGCTGAAACGGACTGGGGAAAAGTCTGAAAGAAAAATTCCTCTCAAGCCTGAAAAGAAATAAACTGCTTCTCTAAAGCCTGAAAAAGAAAACTCCAACTAAACTCGGATTATCAATCGGTTAGTTGGAGTTTTTTATTATCAAAAGCCGTTTAGAACCGACGCAATATGCTGTCTAATTTCCCAACGAGGTAAAAAGGCAGATTTATCAATTTGAATTCTTTTCCGTCCGCAGTCTTTACCTCATCCACTGCATAAGGCTGCGACCATATTCTGACTGCAACTGTCTGTTTAGAGTGATTCATAAAAGAATGTAAAGAACGCAGATGAGCATTATGCCCTGATTTGACTTCAATGGGATAAACCATAGAATCCTGCACCCACACATAATCGACTTCTGCATTAGAACCACTTTTATTACGCACCCAGAAACAACGTTTCTGACTGACTTTATCTGTCAGTGTCAACAGTTCTTGCGCTACCATCTGCTCCGCTATCATACCACGCCAAGCATCCATTATATCTTTTGCTCCTAAAACTTCTTTCTGCACTTGTGCCGCATAATTCACCAATCCTGTATCCAACCAAACTAACTTAGGCATACGCTTTATTTCAGGAGTAGCCGGAACTTCCGTTGCCGTAGTCGGATAAACGAGTTCCAGCAACATGGCCTTTTCCAACAAACGGAAAGCCTCTCCCACTTCCCGGGCATTGTAAGACGAGCCCGCAAATCCTCCTAAAGTTATAATTTGTCCGGCTTTATGCCATCCTTCTTTTAATATAAAGCGAATCACTTCCGAAAGTTGTTTTCCTGAAGCATACTTTTCCACATCATCCCGATAGCCTTGCAAAAGAGTTTCATAAGTGGACTCCAACGATAAAATATCCCTGCGCTCCGCATAGAGCTGTACAACTTCCGGCATACCTCCAATCAGCGTATAGATATTAAACAATAACATCAGACGATCATGGAAAGCGAGAGTGATTTCAGGCTTATCTAAAACGGATAATAAAGGCTCTTCTCCAACAGCACCCAGAAACTCGCGAAACGAACAAGGACGCAATGCCATATATTGCACCCTCCCCACTGGAAATGAGACACGTACATCTATCAGGTTTTCTAATAACGAACCAGCAGCAATCACATAAATATCCGGCAATTCTTCATAGAAATAGCGTAATAACGCCACTGCTCTTGCTGAATTTTGGATCTCATCAATGAAAAGCAAGATAGTTCCTTCGTTCCTTACCTTCCCACAATGTACAAAAAATAAAGGCATCAAATCTTTTAAAGATACATTCAACTCAAATAAAGATGCCGCCTCCCGTTTCTCCAAATTCAAATACAGGTAATTGTCAAACTGTTTTCCAAATTCATTAACTACCGTTGTCTTACCGACTTGCCTTGCTCCACGCAATATCAAAGGCTTCCTGTGCGTATCGACTTTCCATCTTTCCAAATGAAATAATATATCTCTTTTAAACATAAGCAATAAACTTATTGATTTTCAGCAACAAAGTTATAAAAAGTTTCCAAAGATGGGGCAAAACATCATTGATCTTGTTCCAAAGATGGGGCATACTCTAACAAGTCTGTTTCAAAAATGGGCCAAAACCTCACTAATACAGTATCAAAAATGGGGCACAGATTTTTGCGACATACGATTTTAGCTTTTGCATAATGGATCATATATAGTCATTACATCTGTTATTCTTATAATGCCAGACGGTAAATCTCTTTACTATCCTTTTTCGTTAATTTGACATAGTTGCCAACCAACTCGCCTTTATTCCGATGAAGGCTATCTGCAAGACGGTCGATATCCGGATTTTCAATACCGAGTTCCTTGAAAGTAACAGGCAGACCGATGGAAGTAAAGAAGGTCTTCAGGCGGGAAATTCCTTCAAGGGCCACCGCCTTTTTATCAGCTGAATCTGCCACTCCCCACACGCGGATTGCATATTGGGCTATTTTATCTACATTATGTTCTGTCATCCATGTCATCCAGGCAGGGAAGATAACGGAAAGTCCCGCACCATGAGTTACATTGTAAATCGCACTGATTTCATGTTCAAGGAAGTGAGAAGCCCAGTCTTCTTCACAGCCTACGCCACAGGTTCCGTTATGGGCAATCGTTCCGCACCACATCAGATTGGCACGGGCTCCGTAGTTTTCAGGGTCTTTCATGACGGTGGTTGCCTCTTTGATGATGGCAAGTAGGGTGCCTTCGCACAGGCGGTCGCCTATTTCTACTTCTTTGGTATTGGTGAAATAGCGCTCCATGATGTGTGCCATCATATCGGCAACGCCGCAAGCGGTTTGAAAAGGAGGAAGTGTGTAGGTCAGTTCCGGGTTCATCACAGCGAAAACGGGACGCAATACAGAGGGAGCACGGAGACTTAATTTCTGCAATCCATCGACTTTGGTGATTACAGTGTTACCGGAGCCCTCGCTTCCGGCTGCAGGAATCGTCAATACAACAGCTACTTTCAGTGCTTCCACAACAACGGCTTTTCCGATGTAGAAGTCCCAAAAATCTCCGTCATAAGGAACTCCGGCTGCAATGGCTTTTGCCGTATCGATTACGGAGCCACCACCCACGGCAAGCATCATGTCTACACTTTCTTTCCGGCAAAGGTCGATTCCTTCGTACACTTTCGTATCTATCGGATTAGGCTGTACACCGCCCAGCATACAATAGGGAATACCTACTTCCTGCAATGATTTCTCTACACGAGCCAACAAGCCGCTACGTATCACAGAACCGCCACCATAAACAATCATGACTTTACGTGCACCGTATTTCTGTACTAATGCACCAGTCTGCGCTTCCGTATCCCGACCGAACACAAATTCGGTAGGGCTGTAAAAGATAAAATTATTCATTATCGTTTTCTTTATAAGTCTTTTCGTTAGTCTTTTCTATATAGATCCAAATATAACTCCTTTTGCAAACGAGTCTTTCTATAAATCCTTTGATGGATTCTTTCATAGAAAGGCTTATAGGTCAGACAAAGTTATAAATTTAAGCAGAATATTTTTCTTTTGATTGTTTAAAATTTCCTACTTTCATAAGTGCAAGGCCGATTACAATCCAGACCATCTCGCGTACCCGGGTAATCAAAGCGGCATAAACTCCGTAAGCTCCGGAAAGGGAAAGACCTCCCACGGCGAGGGCAAATCCGCCTTCGCGACCTCCTAATTGCATGGGTAGGAAAAACAGAAGATTGGCAAGTAAAGAAGAGAAAGCTGCAATCAGACAGCAGTCGGCAAAACTGACATTAGTAGTCAGTACGTTCAGTATCAGCCATATTTCAAGACAACTGACTACACGGGCGGTATATTCCAACAAAAGGGCACTATAAAAGGTTTGTTTCTTTTGTTGGTGGAGAAGGGCGATTTGTTTGTCTATATTTTCCAACTTCTCTTTATGCACGCTTGCAAAGTGAAGGACTTTCTTTTTCAAAAAAGGGATGCGACTACCCATACGGACAACAGCCACAGCCATCCCATGCCGATAACCTTTTATAAAAAGAGTAGCAATCAGCAGGCAAAAGACAGTAATGGCTCCCAGAATGATTCCCATCACCCACCCCACCGGATACAGACAAACGTAAAGTAACACCGAACTTAACCAAAAGCAAAAGTGGGAAAAGATATGCATCATCACATAAAGAATCACGGAAGAAGTGGCACGCTCTATTCCGATATAGGGCTTCAACTCCATAATGCGGTATGGCTCGCCACCCATCAACCCGACAGGAGTCACGTAATTAAGTGCAAAACCTGTTACCGTGAATTTGTAGAGCCGGGCAAATGAAAAACCGGTCTTGCCACTACTGCGGATGATTATGTACCACGATACTGTATTGATAAGATAGACAAATAGCCACAGCAACAAAACCAAAGGCAAATATACCCCTGCACGCTTCAGATTCGCCCAAAGCTCCTGATAATCCATATCGAAAGTGAATATCATTATCAGGACGGCGATAATACCAAAGGCGAGGAATATATTTCGGTACTTGTTCTTCACTATTTTGTAGGACTTATATCTATTTTATATAGGTATATATCTGCTTTTATATGAGTATATAGTTACTTCTTAGATGAGTATATGCTTACTTCTTGATGGATATATATCACTCTATTCACATATAACCTCACTTTATATACGCATAATATCTTTCGAAAAATCTTTTGAACGCCGGGATTCTCATCAATACATATTCAAATACCAGCCAGCCGATTAATGCACAAGAGATGCCAAGTAATACATCAATGATATAATGATGGCAGGAATAGATAGCTGTTCCCCAAATACCTACCATGATAATGGAGAAAAGGGTAATCACATACCATCTACATTTACCAATAATGGCATACACTAATGCAACCACCATATAGGCTGCGTGCAATGAAGGCACTGCCGCAAAAACATTTGCATTACGCCCGTAGATTGAATCAAAGATAGTCACTCCGAAGAATGCATCAAAACGCCCCAATCCTGCAACATTGCCCGGTGTGTTCAATATCGGTTCGAAGCCGTAGTTGATGGCATACCAAGGCGGAGCAGCCGGGTGAATGTAATAACCGGCAAAGCCAATCAGATTGACGAACAAAAATACCAACGCAAAACGAAGGTAGGTTTTTCTTTCCTTCTTGAAATACAGGCAAAGACCAAACAGGATAGGAACGGGAACCCAACAAAGATAGAAGATTCCGGCAAAGACGTCCGCTATCGGCCAGTTGTGTGCAGCGAAGTATTCGCAAGGAGTAACCAGAAGACCATTATCCATTACTCCGAAAAGGGACTTTTCGAGATGATACAGTCCGGCCACGTCAATCGGGTTCACCTCGTAGTTAGGGCAAATACGCATCCAGTCATACGAAATTCCAAAAATGGCGAAAGGTAGCAGGGCTACTGCCAGCTTACGAGTAGGCAATCCGGCAAAGAATAAGACTAAATAGAGTACCGCCATCAACAGATGCTCGGAACGAAGTCCGATGAAGATACCTGTCAATAAAAGGAAAAGAGCCATAATGACTACCACAGTCAGGGTTTCTCTTTTCGACGGCATTTGAATGTTCTTTATCATTATAACGTTTTGATTAGAGATTGGACGATTTACGGTGTACGGTGTACGATGAACGATTGAAATAAGTATTTCATAATAACTGTGTATACATAAAACTTGATAGTTATCAATGTTATTTCAATCGTACATCGTAAATCGTCCAATAGTAAATTAATTCATTCTTTCATCGCTTTATAGCAATGTCTCACTCGTGCAAAAGCCGTGATATTGGCAAATACAGCAACAAAAGCCAGAGGAACAATCAGAATCAGGATTGGTTCGAAAGCGGTGATATCTTTAAAAACACCACAGAACAAAGCTCCGAGACTGGTCAGTACGACACGCTCCGGGCGTTGCATGAATCCTACTTTACATTCGATTCCCAAGCCTTCGGCACGGGCACGTACGTAGCTTACCATCAGCGAACCGATGAGTGCCACGAAAGCAATAAGTGCATAAAGGAAATAATCTTTCATTGACAAATAGTAACAGATACCGAAGAAAGTCATCAATTCACTGTAACGGTCGAGTACCGAGTCGTAAAGCGCACCGAACTTGGAACTCATATTGCCCAAGCGAGCCACACGCCCATCCATCATATCGAACAATCCGGCAAACAGAATCACACCTCCTGCCCAGCCGATAATGGCCAGATCGTTTTGTCCGCCATAAATGCCGGCATACACAAACATACCTGCCGCTACTACATTGAGAACAAATCCGGTAGTGGTGATAAAGTTGGGAGTGATCCCTATTTTAATCATTCCGCGTATCAAGGGATTGATAATCTTATAAATCAGCTGTTGTAAATAATCTCTGTAATTCATCTGTTTAAATCTGTTTATATCTAAATCTTCTGTTTTTTCAATCTGTATATATCTAATTCTTTCGTTTTTTCATCAGTCTTTTCAATCCGTTTTTTCAGTTTCTTTTTCCGAATAAACTTCTGATATCTATATTCCGGTAAACAAAAAAGCGCTGCATATTATAATTCCAAAACAGTGCCACGATGATTGCCACTACCACTTTAGGGATAATGAAGAAATCACCGAAATACAGGCTAAGTGTGTTGCGTACCCAGGGAATCTTCGCCAATGATTCCGTCAGTGCATACGTTCCCCACGTATTGAGCCAAACGCTGCAAACCCATACAAGGACAAATTTTACGGCAACGTGTGTTTTCTTTCCTTTCGATTTAAAAGTCCATTTATAGTTGATAACGCAATTAACGATTCCTCCATAGATAGCTCCCGCCAGGGTGGCATATACATAGTAGACATCAAACAGCCTGACTAGAAGAATCGTAACGAGAAAGTCTGCAATAGTTGCCATTTGAGCAGAAAGCTGCGCCCTCAAGAACATGAAGATGCCGCCTTTCTGGGAAATCATCCGTGCAACTTTTTTCAGCCAATCACCCATCTCGCTCCCACTAACAATATAAAACTATACACTCCCGCCAAAACATCGTCCATCATGACCCCTACCCCACCTTTCAGGCTTTCCATACGACGTATGCCCAACGGTTTGGCTATATCAAAGATGCGGAACAAGGCAAAAGCCGCAATCACGTACCAAAACCATTTGTCATCATTGGGAACAGCCAACAACGGTATCCACACTCCCACCATCTCATCCACTACCACACGCGAAGGATCTTCTCCCCAATAAGTCTCCAGCTTATCGGCAGCCCAAATGCCGGCGAATGTAAATACAATCACCAAAGCGGCAGTCAGCCATAATACCCAAGAGAAAGGAAGGAGAAAATAAAGTGCAATCCAAATGATAGAAGCCAGTAACGCCCCAGCCGTGCCGGGAGCAAAAGGAGAAAAACCGGAGCCAAAGCCCGTGCCTATAAAAACAGGTAGAAAGGGAGGACGCTTCATTTATTACTAATTACTAATTACAAACTACGAGTCGGTTGTGTCACGAGTCCCCCAAACGAATGGGGAATTTGTACAATAAAAAAGTAAAAGTTGAGGTTGAGTATCCACCAGTCTTTATAGGATGGTAAATCTCAATCTCAACTTATTATTTGGGGTTACTGATTAAGCTAAGTAATCAGGTTCTTTTTCACCAATCATGTTACGCAATGTCTGTTTTACCATTCTCCATTGTGTAAACAAGTCGTGTTCGGGCTGATGTTCGAAATCGTGCATCGGGCTCTTGCAGAAGAATGACAACCAAGTCTGGATGCCACACATGCCTGCACGCATTGCCAAGTCGCTGAACAACACAAGGTCAAGAGCGATAGGAGCTGCAAGGATAGAGTCGCGGCAAAGGAAGTTCACCTTGATTTCCATCGGGTAGCCCATCCATCCGAAGATGTCGATGTTGTCCCATGCTTCTTTGTTGTCTTTGCGGGGAGGATAATAGTTGATACGTACTTTATGATAAACATCTCCGTAGAGATCCGGATATTTTTCAGGTTCGAAGATAGTATCGATTACAGACAGCTTGCTGACTTCTTTTGTCTTGAAGTTGTCCGGATCATCGAGCACTTCACCGTCGCGGTTACCGAGGATATTGGTAGAGAACCAACCGTTCACACCCAGCATACGGGTTTTGAACATCGGAGCCAATACGGTTTTCATCAGTGTCTGACCACTCTTGAAGTCTTTACCGGAGATAGGTACATTCTTTTGTTTAGAGAATTCCCACATAGCAGGAGTATCCACACACAAGTTAGGAGCACCCATCACGAACGGAGCGTCTTCTGCAATAGCAGCATACGCGTAACACATACTCGGAGAAATCACGTCTGTATTGTTTTCCTTCATTGCTTTCTCTAAAGCAGCGAGTGACATGTGTTCGTCAGACAGCGGAATGTAAATTTCAGTACTTGCAGCCCAAAGCACCACTACGCGTTCGCAGTTGTTAGCAGCCTTGAAGTCGCGGATATCCTGACGAAGTTGTTCTACCATTTCCCAACGGGTAGCAGCCTTCTTCACGTGTGTACCGTTCAGACGTTTTGCCCAGTTGTGATCGAAAGCAGCCGGCATCGGTTTGATAGCTTCCAACTCTTCTTTTACTCCATTCAGGTCTTTTTCTTTCAAAACCTCGGCGTACATAGCAGCTTCGTATGCGTTGTCCGGGAAAATATCCCATCCTCCGAAAACAATGTCTTCCAAATTCGTCAAAGGCACAACGTCCTTGATGAGTTTTTCTTCGTTGTTCTCCATGCGCATTGTGGCTAACTGTGTAATAGATCCTATCGGTTTTGCCAGTCCCTTGCGAGAGGCTAGTGTACCTACAATCATCGTGGTAGCTACCGCACCACCCACTCCAACTACCAGTACGCCAAGACGCCCAGTAGCGGGTTTAATTTCTTGTTTCATTTCTATTCTATTAAAATTAAACTAAAATTGATGCAAAAATAAGATTAATTAATTACTAATACAGTCTTTATTTGTCATATAAACATTGCAATTAGCAGGATTTAACTTTTAAAAGGTCATGTGGAGACTTATTCTCAAGCCTGATCTGTCAATCCCGGGCGAATCACGATAAGTGAGCCTCCAAATATAGTCCAAACGTAACACCTTGAAAATGTTTTCGATACCGACACCCGCCTCCACATAAGGTGTTTTTCCCATTGTTTGTGTGTTCTCTATCGGAAAAGCGAACAAACCGTCGCTCAAAGCCGGATTGTTTTTATCGCTCAAATGTCCATATAATCCACGACAGGAAACTATTTCCCTCCATTTAAGTTTTTTCAACAACGGTACCCGGTTGAACAGCCATCCGTTGAGGAAATAAGTAACATCCCACGAGAAATACTCATCGTTCATAAATTCCATCGCATTCATCAACGAGTAAGATTCCGGTTGGATGGTATAAGAAAGGTTGGCATTAGGCATGATAAGCAACGGGAAAGGTACTTTATCCCACACTTTACCTGCTTTTAGTATAACGTCCGTATAGCCGAACGCGGAAAACCAGAAACGTTTCTGAATACCGGCTTCGGTATGATTGTAGGTGTAATCGCTGCCCAACACTCCTTTTCCGGCAATGGTATGAGACAAGGTAAACACCGGTGCATCCAACGATACGGGAAAACGGTTCCATTGGGTCTGGAAGAATTTCTCGTTCGGAGCATAACGCAACTTCAACTCTGCGGCACTGATAGAGAAATCTTTTACCGGGGTGTAGGTATCTCCTTCTTTCTTTAAAAAAGGAATCAGGTAGGAGGACTCATCTTTCCGTGTACGCGCTGTCAACTGGAAAGAAAAGCCGGAATAAAACTCATTGGTATAGGTCATCTCCGCCTGCCGGAAATAGCCGATACGGTCGTCCTTCTCACGTTTCAAGGCCAGGAACACATTGTCTTTGCTTGTATACAGGTAATTTTGTCCATACTGGTTCACATCTGATTCGTAACGCAATTTCAATGAATGGATGGGAAATTCGTTGGCGTATTCTTTCTTCTTTTTGAAAGAATATTCCAGTTCTGCTAATCCTTTCACTCTTTCATCTTTAAACCCGTAAGCCACATATCCTTTGCCAAACAGGTGCGGATTGAGCCAGGCGGTAGTCATACCTCCGGCACGGATACGGGGACCTTCCAATGTGTTACCGCTGATAGTGGCATTCATCGGGCCGATATAGAAAAGTGGTGCTTCTTTGGAGGTGGGAATATATCCCGTAAAGAGAATGGAAAGCACTTTTTCCGTCCAGTAATATACCGGATAACTGCGTAATTGTGTCATCAGGCGGTCTACCGAGTTTTCCTGCTGGGAGATGGCGGCTTGTGGACGATTCTCCGCCCAGAATGTTTCGGGACGCGACAGGGCTTCCGTCTCTTCAATAATACGTTCGGGTTTGGTGAAGGCTTTGTCGGCTTCGGCAGTCGGCGTAAAGGTGTAGTTGCTGTAATCCGCTACACGGCGGGCAAAAATACCGTCCTGTCCTTCGGTCAGTTTAAACTCAACAGTGATACTTTCATGATCGAGCAGGCGTGTGCCGTCTTCAGCGCGCTTAAATTCCTGTTCGAGCAACATGTAGTCTACAAAGTTCAGGTTTATCTTTTTGGGAAAGTTGAATACGGCACGTTTGACAAAGTAGGTAGAGTCGAGCGTCACATACAGGTGTCCGTTGAAACCGAAAGACTCGGAATTAAAAGGTGTGAAAGCGAGGTCTGCACAAGGCTCTCCGGCAATCTGCAACGTGTCCATCAGGTAATATTTATAAAAGCCTGTACCGATACGGGACAAGGGACTGACAAACTTATTTGTAAACAGGGAAATGTTGTTTTCGTAGATATCGACATCTTTAAAGACTTCATTGATGGCTGCCTGCATCCCTTGTTTAGAGAGAAACTCATCGACACCGGCCTGTTTGCGTCCTTTCACCCATTGCTTCTCGGAACGGGGAGATTTCCGGTAATAGTCTGTGGCAAGCAGTTCACGGGCTGATACCGTCAGAATCGGTTTACCGGTAACGGCAGAAGTATCTACATATTCCGTCAGGAAATCAAATTTACGATATAGCCATTTTTTCTGTTTCTCTTCATCGAAGTTATTCAACGCAAAGGTGGTCTTTTCATAACGTTCGCGTTGCCAGAAGTCTTTCTCGTAGGGAGAGTAGTTGTCACGGCTTTCAATCATACGGCGGACAAATTCTACGGCAGGATTATCTTTCTTCCGGTAGTGTTCACGTTTGGGTTTGACTACCACTTCACCAAGCGCGTATTCGGTAGGCGCAAGCGCTACTTTATAGGATGCATTATGGGCAGGGCGAATGGTGCGGACATAGTCATTATATCCGATTACAGAGATTACAAGCACTGCTTCGGAGCGATGAGTTTTGAAGTAAAAGCGTCCGTCGCTTCCGGTAGTAGTTCCTTCGGTCGTGTCTTTTAAGCGTACAGATGCATAAGGCAAAGGTTCTTTGGTCAGAGAATCAGTCACCACCCCTTGTACCACATACTGCGCACTTAGCGGAATACTGATAGCCAATAAAAGAAAGAGCGTCAATGTGCCTTTTTTCATTAATCTCATACCTTAAATCCTATTGAATTGAGCGGGGCAAAGGTAGGAGTGATTTCAAGACAAAAAAAGGTCTATTTGATGGAAGAAATGTTCTTATTTGACACAATTAGGGGAAAATAATACGGAATCGGGTCAGTCCGTCGGCATAGGTTCGCAAAGAGAATGTGCACCCATGACGCATCAGTACTTCGCGAATAAAGATAAGTCCGATTCCCTGACCGTTCGGTTTGGTGGAGAAGAAAGGACTGAACAGTTTAGCTTCTGTTTCTTTGCTGATTCCCTGACCGTTATCTATCACTTCAACAGTAGCCGGAGCGAGGGTGCGGACTATTATTTCCCCATCGGTTTCAATGCTTTCCGCTGCATTTTTGATGATGTTTACGAGTACTTGCTCAAACAAAGCGGCATCCAGCATCACATCTTTCAGACTTTCGTCCATTTCCATGCGGAGTGTAATGCGACGGTCATTACACATTCCTTCCATAAACCGCTTGCAGGTGAAAACCAAATCATTCAGGTTGACAGAAGAAAGTGTCGGTTCGGGGATTTTCACCACATCGGCAAAACGGGTGATGAAACGACTCATTGAGAAACAACGGTCGGTACATACACGCATCACGTCGCAGATGTCTTCCATTCCTTCTTCGCTGGAAAGGGCTTGTTCTACCGTATCCAGTGTGGAAGTAATGCCGGCAGTCGTGTTGTTCACTTCGTGGGCAATCATGCGGATCACTTTCTCGTATGCTTTCTTTTCCGCTTTCATCACTTCGTCGGTGAGGGTTTCTACCAAGTAGAAGGGATGCTGAAATCCACGATCAATGAAAGAAGAATGAGTACACCGGTAGATATTCGAGTCGTTCAGACGGACGGTTACCTTCTCTCCTTTCGGGAGGTTGGCCAATTCCACCGCTAACGGAGAATCAATCTCTTTCATCTTCTTGCCTTGTACGTCTTCCAAACGAACACCCAGCATTTTCAAAGCCATCGGATTCAATTCCGAAAGGTCTTCATCAAGGGAAGTTATAATCACTCCCATCGGAGAAGCTTTAATCAGCAAATCGAGAAAATTATTCTGTTCACGCAGACGGAGACGTTCATTCTTGAGCTGCTCCATCATGCGGTTGAAAATATTCACCACACGATCGGCCTCATATTGACCTACAGGACTAAGGCGGCTACTGAAATCCTGCTCACGCAACAGTTCCATACCGCTTCCGATTGTATTCAACGGCTTCACAATCTTACGATAGAAAAAGGTCAGATAAATGAGGATGAAAAGTATCAGCCCCTCCCCTATGTAGAAAAAGATTGTATTCAGTTGACTGGAAAGGAACAGCAATACACTACCTAATGCCAGCAGCAGAAAGACTAGTATGTAAAAGAATCCTTTTATACGCACGTTATCTGTGGTTAACGGTTAATCTTAATATTATTAGGCACGTGCCTAAATTTATCACATTGTTATATTATATTTTTCGAGACGGCGATAGAGTGCTGCACGGCTGATACCCAATGCCGTAGCTACCTGACTCAAATTTCCTTTGTAACGGTCCAACGCCTGGAGAATGGTCTGGCGTTCTATTTCATCCAAAGTCATACCGGCCAGAGCTGCGCCTTCGGTCACTCTTGCGTCATTGTGGCGAATATACTGCGCATCAAAATCGGAAGCATCAAGCAGCGGTTTACCACTTACCAGAATGGTACGTTCCACCAAGTTCTTCAATTCACGAATATTCCCCGGATAGGGCAATCGGCTCAAGAATTGCAGGGCATCGGCAGAGAACTCCGTACGGGGCAATCCGTTGGTTACCGCCTGACGGTCGGCAAAATGACGTGCCAGCAAGGGAATATCTTCACGACGTTCGCGCAAGGCCGGCAGTTTCACTGTTATCAGATTGATACGATAGAAGAGGTCTTCACGAAAAGTACGTTCGCCCACCATTTTGCGCAAATCGGCATTGGTGGCTGATACTACCCGGATATCCGTCTTGCGCGGACGGCTGTCGCCGAGCACTTCAAATGTCTGATCCTGCAATACACGCAGTAACTTCACCTGGCACGAAGGGTCGAGATCACCTATTTCATCCAGGAAAATCGTCCCTTTGTTTGCCATTTCAAAACGTCCGATACGGTCTGCGGAAGCATCGGTAAAAGCTCCTTTCTTGTGCCCGAACATTTCACTTTCGAACAGGCTTTGGGAGATACCTCCAAGATTCACTTTCACAAAGGGATGTTTGGCACGCTGACTGTTGATATGAATGGCCTCGGCTATCAATTCCTTACCTGTTCCGCTTTCCCCTGTAATGAGGACAGAGGCATTGGTCTTTGCGATGCGGGCAATCGTGTTCAACACCTCCATCAATCCCTGGCTACGCCCGATGATGTGGCTGCGGTCGAAAGAATCGCTCTGTTCCTGCGTTGGTTCCTGTGGAGTTCCCGAAAGTTGGAGTGCCGTTTCAATGCGTTGCAACAAGGCGGCATTATTCCAGGGCTTCGTTATGAAATCAAAAGCTCCTGCCTGCATTCCTTGCACAGCAAGTTGGATACTTCCCCAAGCGGTCATCAATATCACTGGTGTTTCGGGACGGAATATTTTTACTTGTTTGAGTAGGGTCAAACCCTCCTCACCCGTTGTAGAAAGAGTGAAGTTCATATCCATCAGGATCAAATCCGGAGCTATGGAACGTACTACTTCCATAGCTTCCCGTGGACCGGGAACGGTCTGTGCTTCATATCCTGCCCGCTTCAACATGAAGCTAAGCGAAGAACGCACTGCGCTGTCGTCGTCAATTATCAGAATCATAGTTAAAATTGCAAGATTCCTCTACCAAGAAAACTTCTTCTTCTGTTTTTTCAATCTTCCAAGAAGAAGTATTTCTTTTTTTATTTCTTTCTTTATTTATAATGGGGGATGAATTTTTCTGTATTATTTACGTATTTTTCATTTCCCGAGTGTTAAAATCGAGTTTCAAAGGTACTATAAATAGTTCGTAATACCAAATGAATCAGGCATAAATACGCAATAGTCTGTTTGCAGACTTGAAAAACTTTTCCCATAATCTCCGGCAAGTTCCTCCATAAGATTCAAAAGCTTTTTCCTACCCTTTCTATCGCCGGATGATTTCATCAAAATCAGCTTCAAGTTCGGTATTGGTACGAAAATCCCATAGCGTCAGACTGCGAATCTGATAATAATAATACCAATAATAATAAAGTTCGGAAATATGTTTCTGTCTCGCATCATCTTTAGAGTTCTGCGCATCATTCAAATCCAAGGTATTGATTTTACCTATCAGGAAAGTTTCAATACTTGTTTTATATCGTTGCTGGGCTATCGCATCGGCTTCTTTGGCTATGTCCAACTGTTGTGCCTGATTATTGAAATGCTCCACCAACAGAAAAATGTCCTGGTTGAAGTTTATCTGTTCCTGACGAATTTTTGAAAGCACTACATCCCGGTTACTCTTGGCTACCCGGACTTTCCCACGGCGTTTTCCCCAATCGAGAATCGGAATCTTAACGCCTACCTGAACAATTTGATTATCCTGCAAGTTCCTGTAAACGGCCGGAAAATTCCGGTTCTCACCCGTATATCCTACGCTTGCAAACAAATCGACACTACGCAAATTTCCGCGTGCAGTAGCTACTTCATAATCGGCTTCCAACTGGCGGCGACGGATATTCTGTGCGAATGAATTACGTTCCAATGCTTTATTTAACACCTGATTGTACTCCATCCTCGGGCCATCCACAGCTTCGGGAAGAACCGGGTTTAGTACTTCATCCTCTCCCACTCCCAAAAAGGCACGGAGCTGGAACATCTTGGCATTGAGATCACTCTCTGCTTCCGTCAATGCTGCTTTCGCATTCAAAGCGGAGAGTTTCAACTGCAAGAGTTCATTCTCGGAAATCTGCCCCATTTTGCGTTTGGCAAGGGCTACTTCATAAAGGTGGTCGGCATTTGTCTGGTTCTGTTTCGCCGTGCCAAGATTTTCTTTTGCCAACAAAAGATTAAAGTAATAAGTGATGGCACGCATCGTCACTTCTTCGGTAGCAGTGATAAAAGCTGCTTTCGCTTCGGCATAACGAACCGGTTCGATGCGTCTGTTCCACTTTATATTATTGACTCCAAAGATGGGTTGTGTAAGTTGTAATGTGACAGGAACCGACATAAAATGTCGGTCTCCTCCGGCTCCCAATTGCTTGATATAGTCGAGAGAAGAAGTCAACGAGAGTTTACCACCGGTAAGCCAGATATTTTGATCGATAGAAAGATCACCGGTAAGCCCCAATGTATTATTACGGACAAAACCGTAAGAACCGTCCGAATTTTGATAGGAACTATACGATTTGTTATAATTGGGCAGGGTTCCGGTCAGGTTGACTTCCGGCAGAAGATCGGCACGAAAGGTGCGAAATTCCCAATAGGCCGTTTTCAATTCATTCAAGGCAACGGCGGCGTCAACAGATTGAATACGCGCCATAGCAATGGCTTCATTCAAGGTTATTTCCCTTTCCTTCTGTGCCGACAATGCCAACGGCAGGCAAACGGCAGCAAGAGCAAACAATATACTTTTCTTTTTCATTA
>CDZF01002850.1_pt1 | contig 20621 bp, 24 predicted proteins | sample 557591 | NCBI WGS metagenome assembly CDZF01 (sample SAMEA3182093, study PRJEB8094) | gut metagenome | biome: human; feature: gut; material: Stool; isolation source: human stools | place: Canada | collected 2012-02-04
TCCATCTTCCTGTCTTTCCGAAGGCCCTCCTCCTGTAGACTCTTGACTTCCTCCTGAAGTCTCGCAAGCTCTGACTGAAGACGCAATATTTCCTGACTCTGATCCGACATTTATCTACCTTTTATATACAGAAACGATATGTTCTACGTTCCGTGGAGCGACAACGGGACAAAACTCGATTCCTTGTGCAATCTGCTTGTCCCCGCCACCCTAAAAGCGGGCAGCATTCGGGTGGACGGCTACGGTGACGACAAAAAGACCGTCAAAATCCGCTGCAACCGGGTTAAGTCGGAATTGATCTTAAGGCGGGGATTGGCCGAAGAGCATTTCACCACCACCAACCGGATCGGCACGTTCGGGGAATTGCGGAATGTGGTGGTAGTCACTCTGCCGGTTATCGAAAAGAGAGAGGACGGAAAAGAGCCGGAAACAGCCTCTCCCGTGCAGTCCGTGACGGAAACAAAACAGGAAGAGCCCAAGGAAGCAACTCTGCCGACCGACGTACAGACTACGACACAAGACGTTCAAGGGCTGGTACAGCCCGAAGAACCGGTTCGCTGCCGTTGGAGTATCGGGCTGAACGCGGGCATTCCGTTCTTTTGGGGCGACATGCTCTCCATGTCCGCCGACAAGACCTACATCGGCTTTGCCGCTGGCGTACAGGGCAGCTACAGGCTCTCCGACTTGCTGGCAGTGTCACTCTCGGTAGACTATGCACGCGGGAAGCTCGGTGCAAGGGATTACGCACGGGATTACCTGCTCGCTCCCGACGGCATGACCTGGTACGTGCCGCAACAGCAGGCCATGCAACGTTACGGGGACCTCTATTCAAAGGTCTCACTTGTGAACATGGGATTGAGTTTCGATGTAAATCTCAACCGGATATTCAGCAGGCAGGCCGCCGAATACCGCTTTACAGTATGGGTATCCCCTGCCGTGTACGGGCAGTTCTTCAAGGCCGATGTTTACACGAAAGCCGATGACAAACGATATTCGGACGGTACGACCGTTCCTGACGGGCTGTCGTTGGGTTTGGGTGGAGCACTGACGCTCCGTTACCGGGTAAGCCGCAGTATCGACCTGCAACTGAAAAACACCGCACTGTGGATGGCTGACAACCATTTCGAGGCGATCCGCACGCCCTTCGGAAAGACCAGGCACAACGCCATGTGGTTGCCGCAGATCGGGGTCGTTTGGCATATCGAGTAAACAAACGAAAGAGAAAATAATCAATATCAAAAATCAATTCACATAAAAAACATGAAGAAAATGAGCAAATTCTGGGCAGTGCTGCTTATAGGCGGTCTGTCCCTGGGCATGAGCGGCTGCGCGAAGGACGACATCGACGACATTCGCAAGGAACTGCAGGAACATGACTCCCGGCTGGCGAGCCTCGAAGAGTGGCAGCAGTCCGTCAACACGAGCATCGCTTCCTTGCAAGGGCTGGTATCCGCCCTTGAAGACAAGGATTATGTGACTGGCGTAACTCCCCTCGAAGATGGGACAGGATATGTCATCTCGTTCCTCAAAAGCGGAAACGTGACCATCAAGCACGGCGAGAAAGGAGCCTCGCCCGTTATCAGCGTGAAAAAGGATACCGATGGGAAATATTACTGGACGGTGAATGGCCAGTGGCTGCTCGACGGCGATAAGAAAATGCCCGTAACCGGGGAGAAAGGCGAAACGGGCGATAAGGGGGCGGATGCCGTAGCTCCGCAGGTGCGTATCAATGCCGGCACCAACGAATGGGAAATCTCGACAGATGGGGGCACGAACTGGACCACGACCGGTGTCAAGGCGACCGGCGACCAAGGCGATGCTATTTTCGTAAAGGACGGGATCGACAACACCCAAGACGATTATGTGGAATTCACCCTTGCGGACAGTACGACAAAAATCAAACTACCGAAATATCAGGAACTGTACATTAAGTTCGCGGACGACAGTTATGAGACATTCTACATTTCCGAAACGGCCAACGAAATAGAGCTGGTTCTGCCCTCGAACCTTACGGAAAACGATTACACTTCTCTGGTAGCGACGGTAACTTCTTCCGAGGGTTTCGCTGCCGACATCGCCACTCGTTCCGCCGCCACCTCCGGCTGGGGTGTAAAAATCGTGAAACCGACTTTCACCGAAGGTGTATTGTCCGGCAACGCCAAAGTGAAGTTGTCGCTACCCGAAAACAAGACAGACTATAAAGCGTTGCTGAAAGTGACGGTCATAGATACGAAAGGTCAGGAACATTCCACCACTCGTATCGTATGGTATCAGGGCACGGTAATCATCGACAACCCGAACGGCAGTTTATCTGGCATGGTAACGGATCCGGCCGCGGTAGAGCAGCTTTCCGTCATCGGCACGCTTACCGATAACGACTTCCAGTTTATCCGTGAGAAAATGACCTCGCTTGAAGTACTCGACTTGTCGAGAGCAACGATTACGGAACTGCCTCAGAGAGCATTGGCATTCTACCAGTCAATGAATCTGACCGCCAACTCAACCCTTCATACTGTCATTCTCCCGGAAGGACTGACCACGATAGGCAATTCCGTATTTGCGGAGTGCACGCGCCTTGAATACGTCAATATCCCGTCCACTGTCACCACGCTCGGGCGTTGGATGTTCGAGAACTGCACAAAAGTGGCCTCCGTCATAATCCCGAACGGTGTTACGGAGATACCGGCCAGCTGCTTTTACAAGGCAGGACTTACCTCGATAGAAATCCCCACGAATGTGACAAGTATCGGGGGATGGGCTTTCCAAGGGTGTCTCTTTACAGAAATAGTCATCCCTTCATCCGTGAAGTCCGTAGGTCAGGGAGCCTTTGGCTGTTGGGAATGGGAGGGTGATACGCCCACATTGCGATCCGTTACCATAGAGACGGGTGGCGTAACCGAAATACCGGCAGATTGCTTTATTTATCAAACAAATCTCAAAACGGTGTCGCTTCCGGATGATATAACCTCTATAGGCAGTGACGCATTCTGTTTATGCCCGTTGCAAGTGGACGGAGGAAAGTTAGTACTCCCAAGCCAGCTGAAGACAGTAGGGCCGCGCGCTTTTTCATGTTCAGATTCAAACATCACCTCCGTCGCTTTTCCCGAAGGTTTGGAGGAAATCGGAGAGAGTGCATTCGCTGGCATCAGCAAAATAAAAGAGGTGACTTTGCCCGCAAGTCTCAAAAAGTTGGCTGACTGTGCATTTTATTGGAGTACCTCCTCGGGTTATGTAGAAAAACTGACATTCAAGGGAACAGAACCTCCCCAAGTCACCTACATGACTGACTATGACGGAAATCTTCTCGCACCAAATGTTTCCTATATGCAGCAGTGCAAGGTGTATGTTCCCGCAACCGCCATCGAGACCTATAAAGCATCGGAATGGTTTACCGGGACAGATGCATACGGTGGTACACAGAAAAAATCATATTTCAACGCAGACAATCTGTCGGCAATCACGGAATAGGGGCAGCAGCATATCATCATCCGAGTGACGCTTGAAATCCTTAGGGTGTGACTCGAAGCGATCGGACGATGATGACGGGTATCTTCCACGGTGGGAGATACCCGTTTTATTATGGGTATGAGCCTACATAAGGAAGATGCAGCAAAGTAAGGCACGGGAAAAGGGTTCTGCCCGGTGTAAAACAGAGGGAAAATAAAGAGGCAAACAGAACACAGAACGGGAAAATGTATGTAATACAGTTGAAGGCAGCCGAAAGCAAAGGAAAGTGAAAGAACGGGGAAATTGACAGGAATCGATAGGTGATAACCCCTCACCGATAGAGGATAAAATTGCGGATAACCGCAATAATACCCTTTACGATTAACTTTACACATGATTTTTGATGTAACGAAGGGAACAGATGAATAATAAAACTTACAGGATGAGGATTGCCGACAAGTTGCTCGCCGCGACCTTCTGCAATACGGGTCTGGCTCTGTCATGGAAATTGGTTTCGTTCGGCTGCGAATGGCGCTGGGGCAAAGCGACGTACGACGGTCTCGGCTTCAACGATGACTACGACGACTATACGGGTGGCGAGTTCGACGGCACCCCCTCGGTGGATGACCTGCTGACCGACCTGGAGAATCTGAAATTCAAGACCAAAACATTCCGCGTCTACTTCAGTTTTCGTTTCTAAACGGAAATAGGAATTGGAACCGAGCCGAAATCTCTGGAAATGAAATTCACTCCTGTGATATTGCCACAGGAGTGAATATGTTAATCTTCTTTCTTCGTTTTCTCGCCTCGGCATAGTCCGAACAAGTCCGGCTCTGCATACGGGTTTATCGAAAACGGTCCTAGTCTGTATACACCAGCAATAATTCCAACGCATAAAAACTCAATCGGTTCGATACAATTCCGTAGACAGATACCGCTCGCCGGTATCGGGAAGCAGGGCCACAATGGTTTTGTCTTTATTTTCGAGACGACCGGCCAGCAGCAGTGCCGCATGCAAAGCCGCTCCTGACGAAATGCCCGCCAATATACCTTCCCGGGCAGCTAACAGGCGCGAAGCCGCCATCGCATCTTCGTTTTTTACCCGGATAATGGAATCCGCCACATTGCGGTCGAAGTTATGTGGCACGAATCCGGCCCCAATACCTTGAATCTTGTGCGGTCCCGCCTGTCCGCCGGACAATACCGGCGAAGCGTCCGGCTCAACGGCGACAACCTGAAGTTGCGGGTTGTGGAACTTCAGTCCCTTCCCGGTGCCGCTGACCGTTCCGCCCGTACCTACTCCTGCGACGAAGATGTCCACTTTTCCGCCCGTGTCCTGCCAGATCTCCTCGGCGGTGGTAAGACGATGGGCCTCGGGATTGGCCGGATTCTCGAATTGTTGCAGGATAACGGCGTTGGGCGTTATTTCCCGGATTTCTTTCGCCTTGCGGATGGCTCCCGACATTCCTTCACTGCCCGGTGTAAGCACCAAAGTGCTTCCCAAAGCCCGAAGCAGGTTTCGTCGCTCTATGCTCATGGTGTCGGGCATGGTCAGAATCAGACGATACCCTTTGACTGTGGCTACCCATGCCAGCCCGATCCCCGTGTTTCCGCTGGTCGGCTCTATGATGGTTCCGCCTTCGGTCAGTTGTCCGCTGCGTTCCGCCGCTTCAATCATGGCCAGAGCCACGCGGTCTTTGACACTGCCTCCGGGGTTGAAAGTTTCCAACTTGACCAACAGCCGCGCATCCAGTTGCTGCTCTTTTTCAATGTTGCAAACTTCAAGAAGCGGCGTGTGGCCGATGAGTTCCGTATAGGATCGATATATTTTGTCCATAGTGTTATCTATTTATCGGTTTATACTTTGTCGAAAGCCTGCGAGAGATCCGCCAGCAGGTCGTCGATATGTTCCGTACCGACCGATAGACGGATGGTACCCGGCGTGATGTTCTGCTCGGAAAGTTCCTGCTCGTTCAACTGCGAGTGGGTTGTGCTTGCAGGATGGATGACCAGCGACTTCACATCCGCCACATTGGCTAGGAGCGAAAAAATCTCCAGACTGTCGATGAAACGGTGCGCCTCTTCCTGACCTCCGTTTATCTCGAACGTGAAGATCGAGCCTGCCCCTTTCGGAAAGTAACGCTTGTAAAGATTATGGTCCGGATGGGATGGAAGCGACGGATGGTTCACGCGTTTTACCTTTGGATGGTCGTGCAGAAACCGAACTACCTTGAGCGCATTCTCCACATGCCGTTCCAGACGGAGCGAGAGCGTTTCGAGTCCTTGCAGCAGGATGAAAGCATTAAAAGGGCTTATGGTAGCACCGGTGTCGCGTAACAATACGGCACGTATCCGGGTGATGTAGGCTGCGGAGCCTGCCGCATCAGTAAAACGTGCTCCATGATAACTGGCATCCGGTTCGGTCAGTTGCGGGAATTTGCCGGAACCTACCCAGTCGAACTTACCCGAGTCCACGATGACGCCACCGAGCGATGTGCCGTGACCGCCGATGAACTTGGTGGCGGAGTGAACCACGATGTCCGCACCGTGTTCGATAGGGCGGATCAGATAGGGTGTGCCGAATGTGTTATCAATAATCAAAGGAATCTTGTGACGATGGGCAATTTCCGCGACAGCTTCGATGTCGATGATGTTGGAATTGGGGTTGCCCAACGTCTCAAAGAACACCGCCCTGGTGTTTTCCTGAATGGCTTTCTCGAAATTGTTCAGGTCGGACGGATCGACAAAGGTGGTAGCAACACCGTAAGCGGAAAACGTATGCGCCAGTAAGTTGTAGCTGCCACCGTATATGGTTTGGGCTGCCACGATGTGGTCGCCCGCACGGGTGATGTTTTCGATGGCGTAGGTGATGGCTGCGGCTCCCGAGGCTACGGCCAGTCCTCCCACGCCGCCTTCAAGCGCCGCCACACGCTCCTCGAACACGCCCTGTGTGCTGTTGGTGAGACGGCCGTAGATATTGCCCGACTCTTGCAAACCGAAGCGTGCTGCAGCATGGGCAGAGTTACGGAATACGTAAGAGGTGGTCTGATAGATGGGCACTGCCCGTGCATCTGTCGCAGGATCTGGGTGTTCTTGTCCTACATGAAGCTGTAAAGTCTCGAAATGTAGATTCTTTCTTTTCATAGTCGTTATATGCTTTTTCATTCGACATGTTATTTATTGCTATTGCACACTAACAAAAATACATATATCAGAATTATCATCTAATATATTTGCCATATTTAGAAAATATATTTATTTTTGCACCTATAAATAGAAAAAAATACAGATTACACCCTTAAAAACGGCAACCGACAGAATTTTATTCTTTATGGAGATATTGGATAAAACCGACTTACAAATATTACGAATACTGCAAGAGAACGCCCGGCTGACTGTAAAAGAGTTGGCGGCACGTGTACATTTGTCTTCAACGCCTGTTTTTGAGCGAATGAAACGTTTGGAAACACAGGGGTATATAAAGAAATATATAGCGGTCTTGGACGCCGTGAAACTCAATCAAGGTTTTGTTGTATTTTGTCGTGTGAAGTTACGTCGACTGAATCGTGACATAGCCAACGAGTTTATGGAAATCATCCGGGGGATACCGGAGGTAACAGAATGTTATAATATATCCGGTAGTTACGATTACTTGCTCAAGATACATGCCCCCGATATGAAATACTATCAAGAGTTCCTGCTCAATGTGCTCGGTACGATTGATAATTTAGGTTCAATGGAAAGTACGTTTGTAATGGATGAAGTAAAGCATGCTTACGGTTTGCATATATAACATAGCACTCTTTTCATAAATAAGGGCAACCGGAATTATAAATCAACAATCCATTTAGTTTAATATTGAGTTTCGGGCTCAAACCTATACCCCATGCGGGGTGCAGCATGATTTTCTTTTTGGATTTTCGGAGTAAACGGTTAATTTTATAAAATCGTTCAACCGTAAAATCTGTTCACCGCTACTGTCTTAGGATTACGTACCACTGTTCTGCTTCAACCGGCCCTGCGCGATCTTGTAAGGGTACCTTCTTTCCTGTCCCCATACGAAAAGGCTCACCGATTATCTTCGGCGGGCCTTTTTCGCATCTATGGCCTGCCCAGGCTATCCGGTCTACCAACTTCGGATGGTGGTTTCCGAAGAATGTCTAATTTAATATCTGAAGCTATGAACAGTTTAATTTCCAACGAACTGGTCGGCTTGTTGAGCCGTGCGGCACTCGACCCGGATAACCGACCGGATGACCTGAAACTGCGTGATGCTTACGCCTCGTTTCTCGAACTGCTTTACGGCCTCTGCCGCAGCAAGGCTTCCACCGCGGAGCTGCTGCGAACGCTCGGCCAGGCCCGATGTGACTTCACGGTATTGCATCGCTGCTTCGACCGGGATACCTCCCTGTTTTACTACTCCTACAAGGCTCTGGAGTCGATCCGTTGCGAACTGGACATTCTGCGCATGAAGATCGAATACCCGGCTATGTTTGCGGACGAGAGGAATCTGCCCCGTTCACCGCTCAGGCTCTCCCCGGAGTTTACGAGTATGGATATGATCGAAATCATCTCGGCGCTGTACGAACTTGCCGTGTTCCGGATGCCCGACGGCAGCCCGGCCCATCTCAACAAACTGTTACGTGTTTTCGAAATCGGATTCAATATTTCCATTTCGAACTTTGACGTCATGCGGAACAAGATGCTCAATCGTTCCCGTAAGCTCACTCACTTCCTCGACCTGCTGCGTGGAGCTCTGATCGAGCGCAGTCAGCGGTAATTTCCAAAGGGCCGTAACCCTGATACGGCCCTTTAGTGAAGTCCGTTTTATAAGTTGTGCCTTTTCCTCTTTTTCTTCCTCGGCCTGTGTTCCTCTCTCCGGTAATATTCCGTGTAAAGGTTTTCCTCCAGTATCGAATCCGGCCGCTCTCCGAACAAATCTTCCAGCAATGCGAACACAGGGGGTACCCCGCCCCTGCGGTGAGCCTCCCCGATGTCGCTCCGCACCTGCCGTACCGACAGCTCGGAAAGGGCCTCGGGACCGAACTTCCTCTGAAAACGGTTGGCCGAGAAATCCCGGTCGAGACGCGAACCTTTTATCACGACACCCTGCCCGTGGTCGATGAATGTCACCCCGTAGATGCGCCCCGCGCCTTGCCCGCTGCGGTTGAATACGACCGAAAGACCGTGCGGCCGGATCATCCGGGCGAACTCCTCCGCACTGCGGGCCCGTACCATCGCTTCCCGGATCACCCGCCTGGCCGGGTCCATCGCCTCCCGGGACAGGGAGAGCCAGCGGGCGGTCGCCGCACAACGCCGTTGCAGGGTCCGGTATCCCACGTCCCGCCCGATGCGGCTCGCTTTGACGGGTTTGCCCACACGTTCGCCCCGGTCGTCCAATGCCCCGTAAATGATCCCTGCGTAGGACCGGCCCGCCGCTTCGCCCCGGCAGGCTTCGAGCGACACGTTGAACAGTTTCAACAGGGTGTTCAGTTCGGAAAGCGAACAGAACGCATAACGGTCCAACAGGTTGCGGACGACCGAAGCGATCTGCCGCCTGACCTCCCCGCGCGGATAGACGACCTTTTGGAGCTCTTCGAACCTCGTTTGTTCTTCGACGGATTTGGCCGGAACGAGGCCCCATATCCGCTCGATCTCCTCGGTCACGGCCACCGACCGTTCGTGTTCTCTGTAATAGGGCACGGTCGAACCGTCGAGCCTCTTGCGGACGGATACGATGTGCAGGTGGTGACGGTCGATGTCCTCGTGCAGGTAGACGATGTAGGGCTGTGCCCCGTATCCCATCCCTTCCATGTAATGAGTAGCGATGTCGCACAACCGGGCTTCGTCCAGCTGGTCGTCCGGATGCGGGTTGAGCGATACGTGGAATATCTTCTCCTTCATCCGGGACGGTGGATCGGTATAGGGGCGGAAATCGTCGATACAGCGCCGGATGTCGAAGGCAGCGTCGCGGGGGGAGACCGTCATGCCGTGGCAGAGCAAGATGCGGCCCGTCTTACCGTCCACCTTCAGCTTGTTGTAGAAGAGCACCCCGGCGATGTCCCGTCCGTGGCTTATTCTTGCAACCATTCCTCTCTGAGTTGCCGGCTCAGGGCTTCGATGCGTTCGCTCAGGGCTTTGAGCCTGCGGGTGTGACGGATCAGGATGTCGAGCTGGGCGGGAATCGCCCGCTCCGAAAAGTGGGTGTTGACCTGCTTTACGATCTGGTTGAAGTTGTTCCCGACACGGACGAACTGGTAGTAAAGATCGTTCAGCCGGGCGATGTACTGTGCTTTGGATGGATCGTTTCGCGTGACGCGGAACTCTCAGCCGAAGATGCGCGAGACGATGAAGTGCGACTTGTTCCTTTCGCACCCGGCCTCGGCGAGCATCTTCAGAAAGCGGATGTTCTGCTCGGCGTCCAGTTTGAAATTGTACCTGTGAATCTTGGGACTGGCCTCCCTGGGCCGTCCGCATTTTCCGTTTGCCATTGTCTCGACATGTTTAAGGGTTTGCGACTTCGGAGCCTGCCGGACGGCCTCCCCGAGGGCGGACATTTTTGTATGCCGAAAATATTTTCGGCATACAAAAATACAGCTCGCTACCGTCATGTGACGGTAAAGCCGCCCGGAAGGGCGGCCAGAGGTGCTTCGGACCGTATGGCCCTTGCACCGGGAAACAGGTGCGGAATAACTCCGCTGCAATGTTACGAAGAAAGAGCATACGGACGACCCTCCCGTTGTCGGCCTCAGAGTGCCGGAGAGTGACATGCTCCCGGATTCGACCTCCCGGATGCTTTCTTTGCCGTTCCGACGAGGTGATTGCATTGATTTCAATGATTTCATTGAGTGAACTGATTTCAATGATTTCACCCGTTGCAATCGGTTCATTGCCTTCAACCGGTGAACCGGAATCGTCGGGTGCAATGAGTTCATTCACTTAAAACCGTATCGGAAATATGAAGCGCAAACCGAAATTCGTGTCGATATGCAACCAGAAAGGTGGCATCGGCAAATCGACCTTTACCGTACTTATGGCCTCCGAACTGCACTACCGCCTGGGGCGCAGCGTACTTGTAGTTGACTGCGACTATCCGCAGTGAAGCGTTGCCCGCCAGAGGGAGCGTGAATTGTCGCATCTGAGGGATGACGACGCCGGAAAGAGGGCCGTGATCCGGCAGTTCCGCGCCTCGGGCCGCAAGACGTGGCCTGTGCTGGAGAGCCGTCCGGCCGATGCCGTGGCGGATGTCCGGCACTTCCTGGACGAGGACGGCCGGGAGTTCGACTATGTGCTGTTCGACCTTCCTGGGACGCTCGCCACGGGCGGCGTGCTGCGCCTGGTGTCGTCCATCGAACACCTGTTCATCCCGGTCAAGGCCGACCGTATGGTGCTCGAAAGTGCGATCACCTTCGCCCGTATGGTCTGCGAGACATTCGTGGCCAGCGAACGGATCGCCACACAGAGCGTACACCTGTTCTGGACGATGATCGACCGCAGGGAGCGCACCGCACTTTTTGACCGTTACGATGCGCTCTTCGGCGAGTTCGGCCTGCCGTGTCTTGGGACCCGTATTCCCCGGCGTGCCCGGTTCAGCCATGAGGCGGCCTCCGAGGGCGGCGTTCCCTTCCGCTCGACGCTTCTCCCTGCGGATGCGGCCCTGGCACGCGATGCACGCACGGATGCCCTGGCCCGTGAAATCCTTTCGATACTGGAGCGATAGGTCATGGCAAGGAAGGAGAACGATATAGACGAGGGACTGCTGCTGGAGATCATGGGCGGCGGAAGCGTAAAGGAGAACATCCCGGCGGGGAACCCGGGACGCCCGCTCCCGGCCGCTTCGCCTGGCGACAAGTCCGACGGAATGGCCGGGTACGAGGGAACGTTCCTGCGCCAGAGAATCGTCACGCACCGCAGCGTCGTCTACATCAGCGAGGAGACCAAGCGTAAGCTCTCCCAAGTCGTCCGGCGGCTCGGCTGGGGCTCCGTGTCGCTGACCACCTATGTCGAGAACATTCTCGCTCACCACCTGGAGTGCCACCGCGAGGAGATCAACCGTATATCACGGCGTAAAAACCATAAAGACATTTTATAGAGATGAAAGACCTGCTGTTCATTCTGACCATGCTTCTGTTCTATTACCTGCTGCTGGATAAGTTCCTGCTTCACGGCAGTGCGGCCCGGTGGTGCGCCCGCCTCTTGCGGAGCGCCGCCCGGCGTCTGTCGCCCGAAGAGGACCCCCAGGGGGAATCCTCCCCGCAGAGTTCCGTCCCCGCCGAAGCCGATTTGATCGAGCGGAAAAACGCTTTTGTCGGCCAGAGGGTGACAGAGGATGACACGGAGCACAAAACACCGAAGGACGACACTACCTTTACCGTGCAGACACAGGACGACAATGCCATACTCGACGACTGGAAGGCGCCCCCGGAAGGGGCTCCGCAGCCGCCGCGCTGGGACGACCCCGACTTCGCGCAGAACGAACCCGACGCTTTCGAGGTATGGGAAAACAATAACCGTATGGAAGAGATAAGAGAAGAGTTGGAGGATGCGATCGAGAGGATCAGGCTCTCCGGGCTGATGTCCGAACCGGTCGACGATTCCGAACCGGAACACGACGGAACGACGTTCCGTGAACCGATTGTTTAACCCGATAAAATGTACGGCCATGAGAACGTATGCAGATTCGAGCTGAAGAGCCCGCGCCCTCCGGTAACCCGGAGCGTCCGCAGGCCGTCTCCGGCCCGGAGTACGGCCTGCGGTTATCGTTTAATCATCTGTAACCGAACAAAAGACTATGAGAAAGAAATGGATATTACTGACATGACTGACCCTGGCGTGGGGAACGCTCTTCGCCCAGAACGGACTGGGCGGCATACAAGAGGCCACGGACATGGTAAATTCGTACTTCGTGCCGCTGACCCGTCTGCTCTACGGCATTGCCGCCGTGCTCGGGCTGGTCGGTGCCATACGTGTCTACCAGAAGTTCAGCAGCGGCGATCCGGACGTCGGCAAAGTCTGCGCGGCATGGATAGGAAGCTGTCTTTTCATGGTGGTCGCCGCCACGGTGTTACGCTCCTTCTTTATGGTGTAGGGTCATGTCACGGAATTACAATATCAACAAGGGCGTGGGACGCCCCATAGAGCTGAAGGGGCTCCGGGCCCAATACCTGTTCATCTTCGCCGGGGGGCTGGCCGGGGTGTTCATCCTCTACCTGGGGATGTACATTTCAGGTATCCCCAATTCGGTCTGCCTGCCCGTGGCGGTGGTCAGCGCGACGCTGCTGGTTTGGGCGACCTTCCGGCTGAACGCCCGCTACGGAGCCCACGGGCTGATGAAGGCCCTGGCCGCGCGGCGCTATCCCCGTCGCATCGTCCACCGCAAACGTATCTCCCGATTGTTGAACCTTAGCACACGAAAAACCTCCGAGCATGAGAAGTAAACTGAAAACCGTCAGCCTCGAAAACCGCTTCCCGTTGTTGAGCGTCGAGGAGAACATGATCGTCAGCAAAGGGGGCGATTTGACTGTCGCCTTCCGGGTGGAGCTGCCGGAGATATTCACCGTCACCCCGTCCGAGTACGTCACGCTGCACACGGCATGAAGAAAGGCCCTGCGGACGCTGCCCTCCTATACCATCGCACACAAGCAGGATTGGTTCACCGAGGCGGAATACCGTCCCCGTCCCTTCGTGGACCGGGACAGCTTCCTCTCGCGGGCCAGCGACCGCCACTTTTTCGAGCGGCCCTACCTGCATCACGACTGCTGGCTGTTCATCACCAAGACCACGCGCGAGAGGATGCGCACCCAGAGCCTCTTCTCGACGCTGGCCCGTGGTTCGCTCACTCCCGCCGAAGTCATGGACCCCCGGACTACGGAACAGTTCCTCGACGCCGTGGCGCAGGCGGTCAGCATCCTCGAAGAGAGCGGACTGCTCAGGCTCAAACGGCTCACGGGCGAGGAAATCACAGGCAGCGGCGGTATCCTGTCCCGCTACTTTTCCCTCGGCGGTCCCGAAGGCGTGACCGAAGATATACGCATAGACCCGGGGCGGATGAGCATCGGCGACCGCCTGCTGTGCGTGCATACGCTGACCGATCTGGACGACCTGCCACAGGTCGTGGGAACCGATTCCCCCTACGAACGGCTCTCGACCGATCGCTCGGAGTGCCGTCTGAGCTTCGCCGCCCCCGTGGGGCTGCTCCTGCCGCACAACCACATTTACAACCAGTTCGTCTTTATCGACGATGCGGAAGAGACGCTCTCGCGCATGGAGAGCCGCGTCCGCAATATGATCTCGCTGTCACGGTACAGCCGGGCCAATGCCGTCAATGCACAGTGGACCGAACTCTACCTGAACGAAGCCCACGGCAACGGATACCTGCCCGTGCGCTGCCACTGCAACATTATCTCGTGGGCCGGGAGCGAGGATGAACTCAAGCGGATTGCGAACGATGTCGGAGCCCAAATCTCCCAGATGGGATGCACGCCCCACCACAACACGGTCGATGTTCCGGCCCTCTTCTGGGGAGCCATACCCGGCAATGAGGCGGACAGCCCCGCAGAGGAGAGCTTCTACACGTTCCTGGAACAGGCCCTCTGTTTCTTCACAGGCGAGACGAACTACCGCGACAGCCCCTCGCCGTTCGGACTGCGTATGACCGACCGTCTGAGCGGCGTGCCGGTCCATGTCGACATATCGGACCTGCCCATGAAGATGGGGGTGATCTGCAACCGGAACAAGTTCGTGCTGGGGCCCAGCGGCTCCGGGAAGTCGTTTTTCATGAACCACTTTTGCCGCCAGTATTACGAACAGGGCTCCCATATCGTCATCATCGACATCGGGGGGTCGTACCGGGGGCTGTGCGAAATGATCCGCCGCACCACGAACGGCCGCGACGGGCTCTACTACCAGTACCGGCCCGACGACCCGATCTCCTTCAACCCGTTCTATGTCGAGGAGCGGGGCGTCTATTCGCTCGAAAAGAGGGAAAGCATCAAGAACCTGATCCTGAGCCTGTGGAAGGGCGAGACCGAGAGGGCGACCCGCGCCGAAGAGGTGGGGCTGTCCAATGCCGTGAACTACTATCTGGAAGCGTTGGCCCGCAACCCCGAAGAGGAACCCTCGTTCAATTCGTTCTACCGCTTCGTGGACCGGGACTACCGGCGGCTGCTCCGCCAGCGCAACGTGCGGGAGAAGGATTTCGATCTGGACGGCTTCCTGGTGGTGCTGGAACCTTTTCAGGGCAAGGGGGAATACTCCTACCTGCTCAACAGCGACAAGGGGATCGACCTGCTGCACCGCCGCTTCGTGGTCTTCGAACTGGACGAGCTGAAGGACCACAAGGTGCTCTTTCCGGTCACGACCCTTATCATCATGGAAGCGTTCATCTCCAAGATGCGCCGACTGCCCACCCAGCGCAAGGTGCTCGTGGTGGACGAAGCGTGGAAGTCGCTTACCCGGGCGGGCATGGCCGAGTATCTGAAGTATATGTACAAAACCGTGAGGAAGCATTTCGGCGAGGTGGTGACCATCTCCCAGGAACCGGAAGATTTGATCGGCTCGCCCATCGTCAAGGAGAGCATCGTCAGCAACTCGGACTGCAAGATACTGCTGGACCAGCGCCAGTACCTGACCAAGTTCGATGCGATACAGAACGTGCTCGGACTCTCGGACAAGGACAAGGCCCAAATCCTCTCGATCAACCAGGCCAACGACCCCGCACGTCACTACAAAGAGGTGTGGATCGGTCTGGGGGGCGTCCATTCGGCCGTCTACGGCACGGAAGTGTCGCCCGAAGAGTACGGAGCCTACACGACCGAGGCGACCGAAAAGGCCGAATTGACGGCCCTTGTCGAGCGACGGGGCGGCAACATCGAAGCGGCCCTCCGCGAGTTGGCGGACAGGCGCCGCACCGGAAAATAAACCTCTTAATCACATAAAAACGTAAGACTATGGAAACAAGACAATCCGTGGCTCCGGGCATGGAAGCCACACTGGAGAGACTGACCGAGTGGAACGGTCGTCTGACGGAGTTTATCGGCGGTGTGCGCCGCATGATGGACCGGCGCCGCTATGACGGCATCTGCGGCAGCTGGATAGCCGTCGAGGGAAGCCGTTCGCTGCTGGTGCGCAAGACCGGCACAGGCTATCTGCTTCTGCTGTGCGACATGACCCACTGTTATAAGACGATCCTCCGGGAGATGGAAGCCCTGCCGCAGGCGGACAGGCTTCTGCTGCTGGACGGCGACCGGGACACGTTCCAGGGCGAAGTGGTCTACGACCCCGCGGCATCGACGCTCCGCTGCGGCAGTTACGGCGTGTTCCGCAGCGAGGAAGCGATCCTGCGCGAAGAGTTGCTCAACGAAATGGAGTTCGCACTCAGGGACGTGGTGGGCGATGAAGAGGAGTAGAATATGGATGCTGTTGCTGGCTCTGGGCCCGGTCTGCGGACCGGCCCGGGCCCAATGGGTCGTGACCGACCCCGGAGCGATCATGCAGGGTATCGTCAACTCGGTCAACGAAATGGTCGAGACCGCCGCGACGAAGGAAAACGTGTTCAGGAACTTCGAACAGACGGTCAAAATCTACAACCAGACCAAAGAGTATTACGACCGTCTGAAGGCCGTGAACGAAATGATCCGGGGCGCCAGGAAGGTGGCTCAGTGCGTGTCGATGGTCAGCGCGATCTCCACGCAGTACATCGACACCTACAAACGGTTGAGCGAGGACCGCAACCTCTCGGTGCGGGAGTTGGCCGCCATAGCCCGCGGCTACACCCGTCTGATCCAGGAGAGCACCTACGTGCTCAAGGAGTTGCAGGATATAGTGACCCCGAGCGGCCTGAGCATGACCGACAAGGAGCGCATGGACATCGTGAACCAGAGCTATGCGGAACTGCTCCGCCTGCGCAACCTGACGGACTACTACTCGCGCAAGAACCTCTCCGTATCGTTGTCACGGGCCCGTAGGGAGATAGAACGTGAGCGGCTCCGCGCCCTGTACGGCACTCCCGCAGACCAGTACGATTAATCTGTCCAAATACCGAAAACCATGTATCTGCCTTTGGTAACATTCGAAAACCTGCACGACATCCTCGGCGAGCTGCACGACGACATGATAGGAATGTGCGGGGGACTGATCGGCGTGTCGATGGCTATCGGCGGTATCGCCGCCCTGCTGTATATCACCTACCGGGTGTGGCAGTCCATAGCCCGTGCCGAACCGATCGACGTCTTTCCACTGCTGCGTCCCTTCGCCATAGGGCTCTGCATCCTGCTGTTCCACCCCCTCGTCCTGCGAGGCATTGACGGCATTATGCGCCCCCTGGTCAACGGCACGCACGCGATCTTTGCATCGCAGACATTTCAGATGAACCGATTCCAGGAAGACAAGGACCGGCTGGAGCGGGAGAACCTCGCCCGCGGTGAGATGGCCTACATCGTCGACGACGAGGAGTACGACCGCCAGCTCGCGGAACTGGGCTGGGACCCCGAAGACCTGAACACGATGGAATCCATGTACGAGGACCGGGTGGGTTTCGGCATCAAGTCGTGGCTGGTCAGCGGCGTGCGCTGGGTGCTGGAGCTGCTCTTCAAGGCGGCCTCGCTGGTGATCGACACCGTGCGAACGTTCTTCCTGATCGTGCTGGCCATTTTGGGGCCCATTGTTTTCGCCCTGTCGATCTTCGACGGATTCCAGAACAGTCTGGTCACATGGCTCGGAAAGTACATTTCGGTCTACCTGTGGCTGCCGATCGCCGACCTGTTCGGGGCCGTGCTCTGCCGCCTTCAGATTCTCTCCCTGCAAAAGGACATGGAGCTGATGGCCTCTGACCCTCTCTATATGTTCGATTCGTCGAATATCATCTACCTGCTGTTTATGATAATCGGTATCGTGGGGTATTTCTGCGTGCCCTCGGTGGCCAACTGGGTGGTCCAGACCAACGGGCTCGGCTCCTACAACCGCATGGTCACGGTGGTCGGCAACCGCATCGTCTACGGGGCGGGCGCCACGGCCGGAGTGCTGTGGAGCCGGACGCAGGCCATGTTCGGCAGGGAAAACAACACGGTACACGCCGCGCCGCGGCCCACCGAAGCCGAGCCGGTGAAAACGTCTAAAAACTAAATCATCATGGAGTTCAAAGCACTCGAAAACATCGAAACGAGTTTCAGGCAGATCCGCCTCTTCTCGCTCATCTTCCTTGTCTGCTGCACGCTGGTCACGGGATATGCCCTGTGGAAGTCCTACCGCTTCGCGGAGGCCCAGCGCCGGAAGGTCTACGTGCTGGACGAGGGCCGCAGCCTTATGGTCGCCCTCTCGCAGGACGCCAGCCTGTACCGCCCGGCCGAGGGCCGGGAACACGTCAGGCGCTTTCACGAACTGTTCTTCTCCCTCTCGCCCGACAAGAGCGCCATAGAGAACAACATCACACGGGCGCTCGTGATGGCCGACCGCAATGCGATGGCCTACTATCAGGACATGCTCGAAAAGGGTTACTTCAACCGCCTGATCGCGGCGGGCATCATCCAGACGGTCGTGGTGGACAGCGTACTGTGCGACTTCGACCGCTACCCGTACCCGGTCAAAACCTACGCCCGCCAGCGCATCATCCGCGAGAGCACGATCACCGAACGCAGTCTGGTGACCACCGGGCAGCTCATCAACGTATCCCGCTCCGATGCCAATCCCCAGGGATTCATGCTGGAGAAATTCACCATTATCGAAAACAAAGACCTTGCTACCTATGAACGTTAGAAACATGATCCGCAGCCTCGTCCGGATACCCGTGTCCGTATGCAAAGACCTGTCCGGCAACCTCAAAAGCCGTCTCGACCGGCTGTCGCCGCTGATGCGGCTGATCGTCGTAATCGTCATGGGCGTCATCCTGCTGGCCGCCGAAATATGGATTCTCTGCGTCGGCTGCGCCGCGACCCCGGAAATAGAACGTATCGAACCCGTCATACCGACCGAGCATGTTACAGGAACAAAATAAAAGCAAGAGGCCCGGCAGCGACGCCACTCGCAGGAAAAAGTCGCTGATGATCTACGCCCTGATGTTCATCCCCTTTCTGGGGTGCATGTACCTGATCTTCGGGGGCGGGGGACAGACACAGCCGCAGGGCGCCACGGGAGTGAACCTCACGCTGCCCGAGGGCCGCGGCGAGGGAATCGTAGCCACCCGGCAAAAGGCCCTCGAACTGTTCCGCCCGCAGGAGAAGGAAAACGGGAGTGCCGGAACCGGTGACGATCCTTTCGGCCTGGCCCCCTTCGGCCGCGACATGCCGGGCGATCCGCTCGGCAACTCCCGGCGGGCCTACCGCGAGGCCACGGCCCAGGTACAGAGTTTCTACTCTGCACCCCGGCGCGATCCCGAAGTGGCGAAACTCGAAAGGCAGGTGGCCGACCTCACGGCACGGCTGGCCGCACGCGATACCGCCCCCAGGCCAGACCCCGTAAAGATGGCGGAAACGCAGTACGCGATGGCGGCCAAATACCTCGGAATCGCCCCAGGAACGGAGCGACAGCCCCGGAAAACGACGGCGGGCGGCGCCGTCGTGACCCCGGTGCGGGGCGTGGGCGACGATCCCGTCTCGATGCTGGCCGTACCCGGAAGCGACACCCTGACCGGGATGCTGGGCAGGGAGCGCAATATCGGCTTCAACACGGCCGTCGGGCGCGACGGAGCCCGGGCACACGAGGGTATCCGGGTATGCGTGGACGAGGACCAGACCCTCACCTCCGGAGACCGCATACGCCTGCGGCTGATGGAAGCCATAGACGTGGGCGGACGCATCCTCGCGGCCGGAGAGGTGATCTACGGAACGGCATCCATCGCCGGACAGAGAATGCAGGTGGAAGTCTCGGCGATCGAGGCGGACGGCAGCATCCTCAGCGTGGAGCTGACGGCACACGACATGGACGGTCAGCGCGGCCTCTTCATCCCGGATTCGAAGGAGAGAACGGCGGCCAAAGAAGCCGCGGCAAGCGTGGGATCGAGCTTCGGGTCGGGCATCTCCGTGACCCACAGCGCTGGGCAACAGGTGGCGATGGACGCCATACGGGGCGTGATGACCGGAGGATCACAGTATATCTCCTCCAAGCTGCGGCAGGTCAAGGTCACCGTCAAGGCCGGGTATCAGTTATTGTTAATCTCTAAAAAATAATCCTATGAAACATTGTATCATTTCGGCCCTCCTGCTGCTGGTCGGACTGGCCGCGCACGGGCAACAGGAACGGACCATACCGCAGCATCAGGTCATCGACCCCTACCGGGTAGAAGTCACCTACGGCAAGACGGTGCATATCCTCTTTCCCGCCGAGGTGCGCTATGTCGATCTGGGCAGTACGCTGCTGATTGCGGGCAAGGCCGACGGAGCGCAGAACGTCGTGCGCATCAAGGCTGCCGTGCGGGGCTTCGAGGGTGAGACCAATTTCACGGTGATCCTCTCCAACGGCACCCTCTACACCTTCAACGCCGTCTATGTCGACAATCCGGCACGCCTCTCCATAGAGATGGAAGACTGGCTGCACCGCGACCCGTACAGCCCGATGGCCGACCGTCAGATGTACGTGCGCATGGCCGAGCTGGGCGGAGAGTCGCCGCTGATGGTCAACCGCATCATGTACAGCATCGTCCGCGACGACCGCAGGCAGATCAAGACCATAGGCAGCAAGCGCTTCGGCATACAACTGCTGCTCCGGGGCATTTACGTGTACAACGACCTGATTTTCCTGCACACCTCCCTGAAGAACCTCTCGAAGATTCCCTTCGACATAGACCGCATCCGCTTCCGCATCGCCGACCGCAAGGTGGCTCGCCGCACGGCCGTACAGGAGACCGTAATCGAACCCGTGCGGGTGTTCAACACGATAGAGACGGCCGAGCCCGGGCAGATCGTCCCCAATGTCTATGTGCTGCGCAAGTTCACCATACCGGACGACAAGGTGCTCGTGGTGGATCTAATCGAGCAGGCCGGAGCACGGCACCAGTCCTTCGCGGTGTCGAACCTCGATATGGTACATGCCTCGTATGTCAATGACCTGAAGTTGAGATAGAATGGGACGAAGTTGTCGCATATTGTTGGCGGCCCTGGCATCGGTGATGTTTGGGACGCTGCCCGCCGCCGCGCAGCGGGGACTGCCGGGGCAGTTGGCCGTGGAGCTGGCTGCGGGTCCGG
>CDZF01046676.1_pt1 | contig 20562 bp, 19 predicted proteins | sample 557591 | NCBI WGS metagenome assembly CDZF01 (sample SAMEA3182093, study PRJEB8094) | gut metagenome | biome: human; feature: gut; material: Stool; isolation source: human stools | place: Canada | collected 2012-02-04
CCCGGCTGGGACGCAAGCGGAGCCTGCTGGTGGCAGCCGTACTCTTCATCATATCGGCCGTCGGTTCCGCCTATCCCGAAATGGGATTCGCCCCGGGGCACATGGATGAATTCATCACCCACTTCGTCATCTACCGTATCATCGGAGGCGTCGGCGTGGGACTGGCCTCGATGCTTTCGCCGATGTACATTGCCGAGATGGCTCCCGCAGAAAAACGCGGAAGCCTCGTCTCGTGGAACCAGTTCGCCATCATCTTCGGCATGGTAGTGGTCTACTTCGTCAACTACGGCATCGCACTCAGCGGCGACGAACAGTGGATCACGGAGACCGGATGGAGGCTGATGTTCCTCTCGGAGACGATCCCCGCCGTGCTGCTGCTTCTGCTGCTGTTCTTCATCCCCGAAAGTCCGCGATGGCTGGTGATGAAGGGACGGGAGGAAAAGGCGGCCGGCATCATCCGCAAGGTGACGGGTGGGGATGCCGCCGGCGAGATCGCCGACATCAGGGCTTCGCTGGGCGGCACCGTCCGTTCCCGGCTCTTCTCCTACGGAGTGGGAATCGTCGTGATCGGCATCCTGCTTTCGGTGTTCCAGCAGTTCGTGGGAATCAACGTGGTACTCTACTATGCTCCCGAAATCTTCCGCAATATGGGGCTGGGAACCAATGCGGCCCTGCTGCAGACCATTATCGTGGGCATCATCAACATGTCGTTCACCGTACTGGCCATCTTCACCGTCGACCGTTTCGGCCGTCGGCCGCTGATGATTATCGGCAGCCTGGGTATGGCCATAAGCATGCTGACCCTCGGCTTCACCTTCTTCACCGGGCAGATGGGCATCCTCTCCCTGCTGGCCATGCTTTTCTACACGGCCTCCTTCGCCATGAGCTGGGGTCCGGTATGCTGGGTGCTGCTGTCCGAAATCTTTCCCAACAAGATCCGGGGACAGGCAATGGCCATCGCCGTAGCGGCCCAATGGACAGCCAACTACCTCGTATCGTGGACATTCCCCATGATGGACAAATCGACCTACCTGAACGAACTCTTCCACCACGGATTCGCCTATTGGGTGTATGCCCTGATGGGCATCCTGTCGGCCCTGTTCATATGGAAATTCGTTCCGGAAACCAAGGGGAAAACCCTCGAGGAGATGAACGGCCTGTTCAAAAAATAGGGCGGTCCCGAGACTGTCCGCATAAAAAAAGGCCTCTGAGGAGGCCTTTTTTTATGCGATTCCCTTATCTTTGTATATTACAACATCCTAAAAAAACCTATGCGATGAAAAAACTGTTCTATTCCGCCCTGTTTCTCTGTCTCTCCGCAGGCGCAGGGCTGGCGAACCCGCCGAAATTCGCCGATATTTTCAACTCCGGCATGGTACTTCAGCGGGAAGCCCCCATCCGCGTATGGGGATCGGCCGATCCCGGCACCCGGGTGGAGGTTTCCATCCTGCGCACCCGGGTATCCGCCACGGCCGACGAAAAAGGAGCGTGGACAACGGAGCTGCCCGCCATGAAAGCGGGAGGCCCGTTCACCCTCTCCGTCTCCGCCGGGGACGAAAAGACGACGCTCGAAGACATTCTCGTGGGAGAGGTATGGTTCGCCGGCGGCCAGTCGAACATGGAATTTTCGCTCCGCTCGAGCAAGGACGGAGACAAAGCTGTCGCCGAAGCGAAAAACCCCTACATCCGGGTTGCCTATGTACCCGCGATCCCCTACGAAGGGGCACAGCCCTGCAAGCCCGTTCCCTGGCGTCATGCCACCACCGACTATGTGCGTTCGATGAGCGCCGTGGGCTACTATTTCGCCAAAGAACTGCAGGAGACACTGAACGTTCCGGTAGGCATCATCTGCCTCTACAAGGGCAATACCACCGCCTCGGTATGGATGAGCCGCGAAAAGCTCCTTTCCGACCCGCTCTTCGCCCCGATCGCAGAGAATTACGACCGGTACATGGCGGCCATGGCCCCCGGCGAATACGAACGCCAGCTGGCCGACTACAAGGAGTGGAACACCTATTACCAGTCTCACGGCCGGCAGGGGAAACGCCTCCAGGAACCGATGGGCCCCAAAAACTTCCGCCGTCCGTCGGGCTTGTTCGCCAACGTCCTGCGCGTGGCGCCCATGACGATCCGGGGAGTCATCTTCTACCAGGGCGAGGCCAACACCACCCGCGCCGCCCAATACCAGAAACTGTTTCCTGCGCTGATCAAAGAGTGGCGTGAAATATTCCGGCAGCCCGACATGCCGTTCTATTTCGTGCAGGTACCCGAGCTGCAAGACCGCTCCACTTTCCCCGAACTGCGCTGGGCCCAGCTCCAGAGCTGGCTCCACACGCCCAATACGGGCATGGCTATGGCTATGGGATACGGCGAACCCGATCAGATACATCCCATCCAGAAACAACCCGTGGGACACCGTCTCGCCCTGATCGCGCTGGCCAAAAACTACGGATACGACCTGACCTACTCCGGCCCCATATACAAAGGTGTTTCGTTCGAGGACGGCAAGGCGGTCCTGACGTTCGATTTCGTCTGCGGAGGACTGGCTTCAGCTGACGGAAAACCACTGCGCAGTTTCACGATATGCGGCGAAGACCAGCAATTCGTCCCGGCCGAAGCCCGGATCGAGGGAGACAAAGTCGTGGTCTGGTCGGACCGGGTGACCGCTCCCGTAGCCGTGCGTTACAGTTGGTCGGTAGTGCCGGACGGCAACCTCATCAATACAGACTCGCTGCCCGCCTCACCGTTCCGCACCGATGACTTCCGGCTCAAAACCGAAGGCAAGCTGCACGATACCTACCGGTACGTCTATGCCAACGGACAGAAAATCATCCGCTGACCCGTCATTCCTGAAAAAAGGCAAAGGTGCCCATGCGGCACGATCGAAACGATTCACCCCCGCCGGAAACTGCTCCGCGGGGGTGTTTTCTTCTCTGTATTATCGACGTCGAATTCCTCTCTCTCCCGGTCACATCATCGCTCCGAAACGCCGCTTTCCCAGCAGGTAGCGAAGGATAATCGAACCTCCGTAGATCATCCGCGGAGAGGCCACCGCCCCATCCTGTATCCGGCGGCGCTGTTCCCTCAGTTCGTCCCTCCGGCGGTGGAAATCCATGTGGGCCCGGAACACCTCCCGGAAGAAGTCGGGCCGGCCCTGCAACAGGAACACCAGCGCGGAGAGGCCGTCGAGCACCATTCGGAGGAAAAGGATCGCCTCCACCCGCCCGGCAGGCAGATTCTTATAGAGCATCGCCAGATTGTTGCGGTAATTGAGATAGATTTTCCTGGGCGTATTGTTGGGCAGGGTCCCGCCGCCCAGATGCCACACCCGGCTGCGGGGTTCGATCCACACCCGGTACCCGCGCAGTTGCGCCCGCCAGCAAAGGTCGATCTCCTCCATATGGGCGAAGAACTTTCCGTCGAAACCGCCCAGTTCCCGGAACATCCCGGCCCGCACGACCATGCAGGCCCCCGATGCCCAGAAGACCTCGCGGGCCGTGTCGTACTGTCCCTCGTCCCGCTCCAGCGTGGAGAGAATCCGCCCCCGGCAGAACGGATAGCCGAGCATATCCAGAAACCCTCCGCTCGCACCGGCATATTCGAAACGTCCCCGGTCGCCGTAAGCGAGCAGTTTGGGCGCCAGGGCGACGATCGAAGGATCGGACTCCATCCGTTCCACCAGCGGCCCGAGCCACCCCCGCGGCGTCTCCACATCCGAATTGAGCAGGACGAAATAATCGGCTTCCAGTTGTGCGAGAGCGCGGTTGTATCCCTCGGCATACCCGTAATTACGGTCCAGCAGCAGCAAGGTCACCCCAGGGAACCGCTCCCGCAACAGGACCAGCGAACCGTCCGTCGAACCGTTGTCGGCCACCACGATCTCCGCTTCCGCCGGGGTCGCATCCACCACGGAAGGCAGGAAACGGCGCAGGTGCTCCTCCCCGTTCCAATTCAGTATAACGACTTTGACTACCGGCATACGCACATCTCCGTTAAGATTCGGGAACCGCAGGAACGGGCTTGTGTTTCCATCGGCGATGCGACCACATCCACAGTTCCGGACTGCGGCGGATCATCTTCTCCAGCTCGGCGGCATAGCGTTTCGTGATTTCGAACTCCTGCACGGGTTCCACGCCGTCGTAAATCGGATGGAAACTCACTTCGTAATGCGCCCGGCTCACTTTGCTGAGGCTCATTACGTAAACAGGCATTCCGAACTTGAGCGACAACTTTTCCACCCCCATGAAAAAGGCGGTCGGCTGGTGCAGAAAATCGAACCAATGGTTGATTTCGGGCTCGGGAGGCGTCTGATCGGCGATAAGCCCCAGTATCTGGCGGCATCCGTTCTTTTTGTTCTGCACAATGTTGCGCAGAAGACAGTGCATGGCCACCGGCCGCAGACCGAAGCGCGAACGCATATATTTGTAATACTCGTCGAACGCCTTCTCGTGCAGGGGCCGGTAGACGCCGATCACCTGCGAGGCGGTATGGAGCTGATACGCCCCGAAATATTCCCAACAGCCGAAATGGGCCAGAGCAGCGATCCAATCCTTGCCCTGCATCTGTGCCTCGACCTCGTCGACATTGGTGAAATGTATCCTCTCCTCGAGCTCCCGGCGGCTGATATTGACCAGATCGACCGTATCGACCACGACTTCGGAAAGATGACGGTAAAACCGCCGTTCGATCTCGTGCAGTTGCTCGGGCGTCTTTTCCGGGAAAGAGTTGCGCAGGTTTCCGCGCACCACCTTCAGCCGGTAACGCGCCACCTTGTAGATCGCAAAATAGAGCAGGTCCTGGAAAAAATGGTAGAGAACCCACGTGGGGAGCGCCCCCGCCGCACGGCAGGAGTTCAGCAACAGCCAATATCGCACCCGGGCCCAGAATTTCATTTTACGGTCTTGATAAATTCGTCATACACCAGCGGATTCGCCGCCACGATCTCCCGTCCGAAGATGAAGTTCCCGCCACCCGAATAGTCCGTCACCACGGCCCCGGCCCGCTGCGCGATGAAGGCTCCGGCAGCCACGTCCCAGGCCGAGAGCTTCACCTGCGAGAAGGCGTCCACTCGTCCGCAGGCCACATAGACCAGATCGGCCGTAGCCGACCCCACGCGGCGGATACCGTCGGTGTTGCGCTGGTAGTAGGCGATTCCGTCCAGAAAATCCTCCACCTCCGCGATCGTAGCATAGGAGAACCCCACGGCGATCAGGGCGTTTTCGAGCCGGTCCACCTTCGAGCAGACGATTCTCTCCCCGTTCAGATAGGCGCCCGAACCTTTCCACGCATGGAACAACTCACGGTGCGTCACTTCGTAGACCACGCCCGCCACCACCTCTTCGCCCTCCATCAGGGCGATGCTCACGCAGTAGGGCGGCAGTCCGTGCACGAAATTGGTGGTTCCGTCCAGCGGGTCGATCACCCACCGGAAACGCTCTCCGCGGCAGGAAGCCGTTCCCTCTTCGGTGATAAAACCCGAGCCGGGCAGGATTTCGCGCAGAGCCTCTACGATCATCCGTTCCGACTCCTTGTCCACGTAGGAGACCATATTGTGCACACCCTTGAACTCCACATCGCTGAACGAAAAGTGTTTGCGCTGCGAATCTATATATTCCCCGGCCTTGCGGGCCACCTCGCAGACCCGCTCGCAAATCGTTTTGTAATCGGTCATACTATTCGACATAAATCTTCACTTTCGGACTCCGTGTCCGCACCTGCAGCCACTTCGCCAGTTTATCCTCGTCGATCCCCGATTCGGCGGAGACCGGTTTGACCATGCACACGACCGCCGTATCGAGCGGCCGGCCCGCCGTGTCGTACCTCACCGCACGGGAGAGCGACACCGCCGCGATGTTCCCCACCACGACACCCGCCTCACGGGAAATATCGGCCACGGCCACCGTGTCGAAGGCGTACCGTTCCAGACGTTCCTGCAAACGGGCGATCTGGCGGTTCTTCTCCTCGAGAAGCTGCGCGTAATTCACGTTGATCGAACTGAAATCGAGCTTATCCGTCTCCCCCGGCTGGCGTACAGTCAGTTCCGTTCCATAGAGCCCGTAACTGAGCAGCTGGGCCCGGGCGCTCTCGATCATATCCTCCGAAACGGGATCACCCATGAGCAGCAACTCGATCCGCGAATTTTTCCCGTCTCCCTTGTAGGTTTTCCTGTAATCCACCACCTGCGTGCGGTCCAGTCGGAACACGGCATTCACGTACCGGTCCGCATTGGTCTCGAAGATCGTCTGCTGCACGATCCGGTAGGCGATCACCACGCTGGGCACGATCGTCACCACGATGATGAGGATCATCGAACGGCGCACCTTCCGCTCCCGCGCCTTGTCCAGAAAGACCTTCTTGTCGTACTTCAGGAAACGGACGATGAAAAAGGTGGCGAAAGCGATAAAAACCGTATTGATGAAAAACAGATAGAATGCACCGAAAAAATAGGTCAACTGCCCCGTGGCCAGCCCGAAACCGGCCGTACAGAGGGGCGGCATCAGGGCGGTGGCGATCGCCACGCCCGGAATCACGGTCGAGGTGCGGTCCTTGCGCGACTGGGCCACGATACCGGCCAGACCGCCGAAGAAGGCGATCATCACGTCGTAGGTGGTAGGCATCGTCCGCGCCAGCAGTTCGCTCTGGGCCGTACTGAGCGGAGAGACCCAGAAATAGAGCGTCGAGGTGAGGATGCTCACCAGCACCATGAACCCGAAATTGCGCAGCGAGCGCTTCATCAGCTCGAAATCGTTGATACCCAGCGAAAGGCCGATCCCCATGATCGGTCCCATCAGCGGAGAGATCAGCATGGCGCCGATGATCACGGCGGCAGAGTTGACATTGAGCCCCAGCGAGGCGATGAACGTGGCGAAAATCAGCACCCAGAGGTTCGTTCCCCGGAACTCGACCCCGCGGCCGATGTTCTCGACCACCTCGCTCTGCTGGGCCTTGTCCTCGTCCAGATCGAACTTGCTCCGCAGGAAACGGCCCAACGCTCCGATCCAGTATTTGTCCCGCCTTATCTTTTTTCCCGTCTCTTCCATTGTCGTTCCCTATTCGTCTTCGGAATCCGCATGCGACATTCTGTCCTTTTTCTCCCGACCCGCCAGCACGATCACGAATTCTCCCCGCGGCTCGTGTTCCCGGAAATAGTCCGCCGCTTCGGCCAGCGTGCCGCGCACCGTCTGTTCGAACTTCTTGGTCAACTCGCGCGACACCGAGACCCTGCGGTCGGGCCCGAACACCTCCGCCAGCTGCCCGAGGCATTTCACCAGGCGGTAAGGCGATTCGTAGAAAACGATCGTACGCTCCTCCCCGGCCAACTGTTGCAACCGTTTGGCCCTACCCTTTTTCTGTGGAAGGAACCCTTCGAAACAAAAGCGGTCGCAGGGGAACCCGCTCTGCACGAGCGCTGGAATACAGGCCGTCGCCCCCGGAAGCGTCTCCACCTCCAGCCCGGCCTCGACGCAGGTGCGCACCAGCAGAAAACCCGGATCGGAGATGCCGGGCGTGCCAGCATCCGACACGAGCGCCACACTCTCGCCGGCGGCGATCCGCTCGGCGATCATCTCCACGGTAGCGTGTTCGTTGAATTTATGATGCGACCGGAGCTTCGGCTTCTCGATTCCCAGATGGGCCAGCAGGAAACCCGTCGTACGGGTGTCCTCCGCCAGGATCATATCCGCATCGGAGAGCACTTTCACCGCCCGAAGCGTAATGTCGTCCAGATTGCCGATCGGTGTGGGAACTACGTACAGTTTTGCCATGGGCCCGAAGTCGTTGATCCGTCAGGAAAGTTTGCGCACGAGCAGTTCGACCAGCAGTTTCACCCCTTCGCTGTCGGGATTTCCGGTATAGTGGTCGTGCAGGTAGAGCATCGCCTCGTCCAGGTCCGTGAAAGCGTCCAGGGCGGTGATCGCCTCTTCGTAGGCAGCCGCATCACCGGCAAAGAGGTCTCGGATCATCAGGAACTTGTCGTTGATCCCGATCGACTTGCGCAATTCGTCCGTCCGCGTAGCCGCTACGCGGGAAGCCAGATCGTCGTGGGCCGCACTGCGGGCCAGGGCATCGCCGAGCGTCTCCCCCCGGGCGATCACCTCGCCCAGCACGGTCCCGGACTTTCCGGTGGCGAGAGTGACGGGCGGCTCGGTCCGCCCCTCCTCCACGACAGTTTCCCGCTCCGGCCGGAGAGTTTCCGCATCCGTCTCGGGAAAGGATTCCGCATCCCCTGCAGCCTCGGGACCGGCCACACATTCCACCGGCTCGCCGGCAGGTTCCGGACTGGCTGCAGGTTCCTCCACCTGAGTCTTCTCCACGAACCGCTCACAACGCACCTCGGCACGGCCTGATTCATTTTTCACGATCTCGCAGTTCTCACCGTAGAGCGAAAGGATCGTACGATGGTCGATCCGCCGACGTACCACGATTTCGTCCATATCGAACAACGGCTGATCGGAACCACCCCCGTCAGCCGGACGGTCTTCGCCCTCCCCGGCAGGGAATTTCTCCTCTTCCGCCTCTTTTGCCTTTTCCTCCGCCTGTCCGGCCAGCACCGCCTCCGCCACTTCGGCAGCGGCCTCCCCGGCTTCGGAGGGTCCGGACAGTTCCTGGTCGAATTCACGGAGCATCTCCTCGGCCTGCTCACCCAGCTCTTCGGCCGTCGCCGCGGCCGGGACGGCGATCCCGGCATCCGAGGGAAGTTCCTCCGGGAGGTCCCGTTCGAAAAACATCACCTGCTCGTACAGGCATTTCAATTTGTCGAGCACCAGCTCCCGTTCTATATCGCTTACCGGCGAGTCGCCCCACCGGGAGGTGATCCTCCCGATTTTCGACAACTCCTCGTTGATCTGCTTCAAACTCATTTCCGATGAAAAATATTTGTCCAAAGGTACATTTTCTCACCATATAATACAAATCCGAAACAAAGAAAAAGCGGCATACCGTCGGGATATGCCGCTTTTCGGAGTCTTTCCGCTGCGGATCAGAAGCGCACGCTCACACCCAGCGAGGGAACATACGCCGTGGATTCATACTCTCCGGAGAATGTTCCTGCGGGCAGGGGCGGCAGGTACTCGTAAGAACCGTCGCGTTTGAATCCCTTGATGAACGTAAAGGCCAGATCGAGCGTCATGTTGCGCACGGGCTCGTAGCTCAGGCCGGCCGACACGCCCAGCTTGTTGGCTCCCGGCGTCTCCGGATTGTAGTAGTTGCTCCGCACGGGCGTCTCGTCGAAATAGGCACCCAGACGCACCTGAAGGGTCTTCAGGGCCTGCCACTGCGCCCCCAGACGATATACGAACGTATTCTTGTAATCCTTCTTCAGATCCTGGTCGTTGTCGTTGAGCATGTTCTCCTTGAAATCGACCACCAGCCGGTCGTAGGCATCCCACCCCACGTACTGCAGGTCGAACGACACGATCCAGCGGTCGGTCGGCATGTAGCTGACACCGAAATTCCAGTTCGAAGGCAGCGGAAGCGAAGCGGCGAAAGTACCGTTATCCAGCATGGAGACGCTTCCCGAAATAGCCGACTGGACCGCATTGTTCGCATAGGTCAGCGCAGCCTCGCCGTTATCGACCGTCATGCGGATTTTCGAACGGTACGAAGCGCCGAGAATGATCTTCTTGCAGGGCTGCCACATGATTCCCACGTTGTATCCCACGCGCACGTTCGAACGCCCCTTCAGACGGACCGACACGGGCACCACGTCCTTATAAGCCTCGCCGAAAGCCGGAAGCTGGGCCAGATACCCGGCCGGAAGCACCGCCTTCGAGAGCGAGAAATTTCCGGTCGCCACCATCAGGCCGGCTCCGATGCTCAACCCGTCGAGCAGCTGGAGAGAAACCGTGGGCTGGAAGACGAACGACTTGAGAGCAATGTCCTGCACGGCGGCGGCCCCTTTCCAGTTATTGCCCCAGTCGAGCGAACTCCCGTAAGGGGTGGTCACCGAAAGCCCGGCGGCGATCATATCCTTCCACACGTTGAAACCTGCATAGAAATACATGGGCGTGCTGATCGAATTGTCTGTATTGGCATGATAACCGCCCTCGCCCCGGTAGGTCACGTCAGTGGCCACGGCGGAGGCTCCGAACGACAGGTCCACCTTCTTGTCCATATAGACCAGCCCCGCAGGGTTGAAATGCATGCTTTCGGCCCCCAGCTTCATGGCCGTTCCCACATGCCCCATACCCGCCTGGCGGGTGCTCTGGAGATTCACCTGATACCCCTCTGCGAAAGCCGTCGCGGAGAGAAACACACTCAAAACAGTAATTAGTTTTCTCATAATTTTTTACAGATTGATTGCGGCACAAAACTATCATAAAATCGACAAATATTATCATATATGAAAAACTTTTCATAATTTTGCAGGGATATATGCGTAATTTAGAGACATTTAATATTTTCATCGAAATACACCATGACCAACAGTATCACGCCCCTTCGCCTCGGAGTCTTTTATGACGGTAATTTCCTGTTGCACGCATCCAACTACTACAACTATATCCATCCCCTGCATACACGGCTGAGCATCAGCGGACTGCACGATTTCATCCGGACCCGGGCCGCGCGGGCGGAAGAGTGTCCGCCCGCGCGGTGCCAGATCGCCGAAGCCCACTATTTCCGCGGGCGTATCAACGCAGCGGAGGCGTCGCAGCGCGGTAACCAGCTCTACAACGACCGCGTGTTCGAAGACATCCTGATGGCCGAGGGAATCCAGACCCACTATCTGCCCCTGCGGAATTTTTCGGGCCGCAAGGAGGAACGGGGCATCGACGTATGGCTCTCGCTGGAGGTGTTCGAACTGGCCATCATGCACCGTATCGACGTGGCGGTGCTGATCCTCTCCGACACGGACTACGCCCCCCTGCTGCGCAAACTCTGTTCGCTCGGCGTGCGGACCATGCTCCTGAGCTGGGAGTTCGACTACCAGAACGACGAGGGAGGCAAGGTAGTCACCCGCACCTCGCACGAACTGCTCCAGCTGGCCACCTATCCCATCCCGATGCACGAGGAGATCGAACGCGGGCTGAAACAGGGAGACCCGCTGATCTCGGGCCTCTTCGTCGGAGGCGACAACGCCTCCTCGTCGGGCTCGGGAAGGGAAGTCAGCGAAATATTGAGCCTGAAAGACGGTTACGGCTTCATCAAATACCCGAACAACAACCTCTATTTCCACAACAAGGACGTCATCGGAGATTTCGCCGATCTGGCCCCCGGCGACACGGTGGAGTTCACCGTGGAGCGGAACCCGCAGAAACAGCAGGACGTGGCGAAAAACGTCCGCAAACTCGCACCCGAAGCCGGGGACGAAAAAGAGGAGTTCCCCGGACTGTACGAAATGTAATACGGTTACCGGTAAGAGTACGGATTCCGGTTCATTTCGCTATCTTTGCAGACCTGAAAAACATAAATCAAATATCGACATGGCACTTCAATGCGGCATAGTCGGATTGCCCAACGTCGGCAAATCGACCCTTTTCAACTGTCTTTCCAACGCCAAGGCCCAGGCGGCCAACTTCCCGTTCTGCACCATAGAGCCCAACGTAGGCGTCATCACGGTACCCGACGAGCGGCTGGTGAACCTGGCCCGGATCGACAATCCCAAAAAAGTGATCCCCACCACCATCGAGATCGTGGATATCGCCGGCCTGGTGAAAGGCGCCTCCAAGGGCGAGGGGCTCGGCAACAAGTTCCTGGCCAACATCCGCAACACGGATGCCATCATCCACGTGCTGCGCTGCTTCGAAAACGGCAACATCACCCACGTGGACGGAAGCGTCGATCCCGTGCGCGACAAGGAGATCATCGACACGGAGCTCCAGCTCAAGGACCTCGAAACGGTCGAAAACCGCATCGGCAAGGTGCAGAAGCAGGGACAGTCGGGCGGAGACAAGAACGCCAAACGGCTCTACGAAATTCTCGTCCAGTACAAGACGGCGCTGGAGCAGGGCCGTTCGGCCCGCACCGTGGAGATCGACAAGGAGGACGCCAAGCTGGTCAGGGAACTCGGTCTGCTCACCGTCAAACCGGTACTCTACGTCTGCAACGTGGACGAGGCCTCGGCCGCCACGGGCAACGCCCACGTAGAGGCCGTACGGGCCGCCATTGCCGACGAACATGCGGAACTGCTCGTGGTGGCCGCGGCTACCGAAGCGGACATCGCCGAACTGGAAGAGTATGAAGAACGGCAGATGTTCCTCGAGGAGATCGGCCTCAAGGAGTCGGGTGTCAACCGGCTGATCCGATCGGCATACAGTTTGCTGAACCTGGAGACGTATTTCACCACGGGGCCCGACGAGACCAGGGCCTGGACCTACACGCGGGGAACCAAGGCCCCGCAGGCGGCAGGCATCATCCACACCGACTTCGAACGGGGTTTCATCCGCGCCGAGGTGATAAAATACGACAACTACGTGCGGCTGGGTTCCGAAAAGGCGTGCCGGGAGGCGGGCAAGATCGGCATCGAGGGCAAGGAATACGTGGTCCAGGACGGAGACATCATGCACTTCCTGTTTAACGTATAAAACCTATTGCGTATGAAAAACAACCTGAACTGGGCCCTGACGGGCATCTGTATCATCATCACGGCGGCCATTCTGGGCAGCGCCTACAAGTACAAGTATCATGCGCAGGACACGATCGTGGTGACCGGCCTGGGCGAGAAGGAGTTCACCTCGGACCTGATCGTATGGCGGGGCTGGATCGTGCAGCAGAGCCCTTCGGCCGAAGCCGGATACGCCCAGCTGGAAAGCGCCAAACGGAAGGTGCAGGAGTTCATCCGCAGCAAGGGGATCGCCGACAGCAGCGTAGTTTTCCAGTTCGTGAACGTCAACCGCACCACCGAGCCCATCTATGCCAACGGACAGTATATCGGCCAGCGCAACACGGGCTACGAGCTGCGGCAGGAGTTCACGGTGGAGTCGAAGGACATAGCCCGCGTGGAGACCGTCTCGCGCGAGATTTCGTCGCTGATCGCCCAGGGCGTGCAGATCGAATCGTGGCAGCCGGAATATTACTACACGAAACTGGCCGACGTGAAGATGGACCTGATCGCCAAAGCCACCGAGGACGCCAACCTGCGGGCCCGGACGATCGCCAAAAAGGCGGGCAGCAGGCTCAAAAAACTGCGCACGGCCCGCATGGGCGTTTTCCAGATCACGAGCCCCAATTCGAACGAGGCGTTCACGGCCGGAGGAACGTTCAATACCTCCAGCAAAAACAAGATCGCCCGGATCACCATGCGGCTGGAATACCACATCAAATAGAACGGTCACGGGAAAACACGGCATGGCGGTGCAGCAGGCAGACGGCTGCGCCGCTTTTTTCATTCCGGAGAGTCTCTTCCTCTCATTCCGCCCGGCCGCCGGATAAAAAAGTCCGGGAAACGGACGATTATGCAACCCGGTTGCACGATTCTTTGCGTACCTTTGTTCGCAGAACAAAGCAGAGGAAAGAACAGAGCCTATGGCACACAATCACGAACATCACACCCACGGACACGAACACCGGATCGGATCGCTGAACGGAATCTTCATCGTGTCGATCGTGCTGAACCTGCTGTTCGTCGTGGCGGAAGCGGCCGTCGGGTTCCACGAGAATTCGCTGGGCCTGCTCTCCGACGCGGGACACAATCTGGGCGACGTATTCAGCCTGCTGCTGGCGCTGCTCGCCTTCAAACTGGCGAAGATACACAGCACGAAACGCTTCACGTACGGGTACCGGAAAAGCACGGTATTGGTATCGCTGCTCAACGCCATTATCCTGCTGGCGGCCGTCGGGGCCATCATCCTCGAAAGTATCCATAAATTCAACGATCCCGTGCCGGTGAACGGGGCTGCCGTGTCGTGGACGGCCGGTGCAGGTATCCTGGTCAACGGTCTGACGGCCTGGCTGCTGATGAAGGGCCAGAAGGACGATCTCAACGTGCGGGGCGCCTTCTTGCACATGGCCGCCGACACGCTGGTGTCGGTCGGAGTGGTCATCTCCGGCATCGCAATCTCGCTGACAGGCCTTTACGTCATAGACCCGATCGTCAGCCTGGCGATCGCGGCCGTCATTCTGGTCTCGACCTGGAAACTGCTCGCGGAAAGCCTGAGACTGTCGCTGGACGGCATTCCCGAAAAAATCGACATCGACCGGGTACGCGAAACGCTCCGGAAAAACCCCGGAGTGGAAAGTGTACACCACATCCACGTATGGGCCATCAGCACGACCGACACGGCCCTGACCGCCCACCTCGTACTGACCCGGAACACGGATGCGAATGCCGTGAAGGAGGCGGTCCGGGAGGAGCTCCGAGCCGCAGGCATCACCCATGCCACACTGGAAACGGAAACTTCCGGCACCTGTTGCCACGACACGGGCTGCCTGTAACCGCACGCGTATGGAAAACAGCAAATGCATCGAAAAACTGACCCGCAAGGGAATCAAGCCGACGGCCAACCGGATTCTCGTACTGGAGACCCTGCTGGCGGCAGCGCGTGCGGTCTCCATTCAGGAACTCGAGATCATGTTGGGCACGGTCGACAAATCCAGCATTTTCCGGACACTGACCCTCTTTGTGAAACAGCACGTGGTACACACGATCGAGGATGGCAGCGGTTCGCTGAAATACGAGGTGTGCAGCGGGGAGGATTCCTGTTCCGTCGCGGACATGCACACCCATTTCTACTGCGAAGTCTGCCACCGGACTTTCTGCTTCGAAGCGATCCATATTCCCGTGATCGCCCTCCCGGAAGGGTTCGCCATGCACTCGATCAACTACATGGTAAAAGGGGTGTGCCGGGAGTGTTCCGGATCGAAATAACCGCGCCTTACCTTCACCGCACCCCCTCTTTCTCCCGACCGGCAGAAACGCCCTGCCGCGACACCGCGGCGGGCAACGCCTCCGTACCATCGGCAGCTTCGCATCCGGACTGTTTTTTCCTTCGGACAATATAAAGGGCAGAACGAAAAGTACAAAACAGGGTTTATCGGTTATTTTATTGAAAGATAGTGTATTGTCTTAAAAATGACGGATTCCTGTACCGTAATTTACCGTAATTTCAGTGTAAGAATTTCAAGAAAAAATCGCTGTTTGCATCCCGGAACCGTAATTTTCCACTCCGAATCCCTCTGAATTTTGCCTGTGAACTCGCGTTTAAATCGAGTTTTGCAGGCTTTTTAACGACCGTTAAAGGCCGGCCGGCTACTTGATCGAGTTCAGGCGTAGCGACGCCTTGATGAACGCGAGCGCACGAATACGGCCGATGTGGATGTCGAGCGGTTTGTGGTGTTCGTTGTAGCTTACCAGCGTGATGTGGTCTTTCAGTTCTGATTTTTGCAGGTATTTGACCGATACGTATTCTTCGCCGTCTATATCGAAGGATATCAGGTACATTTCACCCCACACGATGTTATTCAGAATGTCGTGTATCTGTTTATAGAACACGATATCCCCGCTTTTCAATAAGGGATACATCGAATCGCCCACGATCCGCAGCCCTCCGTCGCATTTGGGGATCAGGGTCGTTTCCATCACTTCGACGACCGACTGGCTGTAATGCTCTGCGAACAAAGGGACGAGCCCTGCGACGGCCTCCATGTCGTAGATCGGAATCTGCTGGCGCTCGACGAGGCGATCCGTGCGGAGTTTAAATACGTTGTCGACGACGACTTTTTCGACTTCGGGATTTGGTGACGTTTTCTGTACTTTTCGTTTGTCACCCTTTATGTCACTGTTTTCGTCACCATTTATGATGGTGACGTTTTCTGTACTTTTCGTATTGAAAATTTCCGTATCCTGAATTAGCATTGTTCCCTTCCCCGTCAATAACCATGTGGGGTTAAGATCCGGGTATACTGATAGGATATTTTCTAATTTATCTGAACCTATACCCTTGCCCTGTTTGAGAGATTTTCCAAATGAGGCATTGGACATACCTATGCTACGCTCAAATGCCGCAACACTAATTCCCTTCAAATCAATATAGTCCTTTAGGCGATTAAGTACCATAGAATTATTTTTAGAAAAAATCCTATTATTTGTTTGATAATAGAAAATATCCTATTATATTTGTGCCAAGTTTGTAATGCAAATGTAACTAAAATTTCCAATTATGAACAGTTATGAAGAAATAAGCCGAGAAGACCGTATCAAACTACGGCTGAAAAGAGGCGATAAAAAGAAAATCGCCCAGCAAATGGGGGTCGATCCCGAATGGGTTTCGCGTGTAATTCGCGGGAAAGGTGTCAGCGAACCTGTATTGCGAGCTGCCGAGCAGTTTATTGCAGAACGGGATAAATCACGAGCCTATTAGATGATTTCTCAACTTACAACTAAACAGATAAATTCCATGAACATTGTACGAACCGTTCGAAAAATCGGAGACTGGGCGATCCCAGAAAGTCGGGATGCCTTTGTTATGGTCAGAGATGGAGTGTCTCGGATTGTCACGATGAATGCCTCGATCGACAAACTGGCCTCCATGCTGACTATGGCCATGAAAACGGACGATCATATAGCCGAAGCGGTACATAAAGCGGTCGACATTTATAATAAGCAATCGTCATCGGTTTCAAAACAGTAGACAATAGGGCGCAACGATTATTAAAATATACGCTTATGCTGAAAAAACTGATAAAAAAACTTCTCGCACCGATTGTACGAGAAGTAATCGAAGAAGATCGGAATAACTTCATTGAAACAATTGATCAACGAGTTTTAAAAGTTCTTCATCGAATGTTTCCTCATTCCGTTTGACATACTCATCTCTTTTGCGCCGCAAAGCCTCACGATAGGCGCTTTTTTGATGATCATCAAGAGCCTCGACTAATGCATCCACTTTTGAAAAGAAAGATTGCATTTTGACCTGAATCTTTAGGATTTCCTTACTGGTTTCCATAATAGTATAGTTTAGTTAAATGGTTTGGGGAACTCAAATTTAACTAAAAATCCCGTGAACGCAAAGGCGTTATCCGGAGCGATGCCGGCACGGGAGCAAAAACACGGTTTTAAACGGCTTTAAACGGAGTTTAAATGATACTGCCAAACGACATACTGATACGCGATACATCGAACGGGCAAACCGTTTGGGTGTCCCAGCGTTTGGTGGTCGAAATGTGTGGAATTAATCCAGACATATATTTACGACGTAAGTGTCGATATGAATATATGAAGTCCCTTCCGCCCTCCTGGCGTAAAGTTGTCGGGCAGGAAGAGTTTTTCCTGGGTGCGACCGGGAAATCGTGGAGATGGGGCCGCAAGGGCGGGCAATATTACTATGATATCGACACGATTCCGGACCGAAAGCCGGTCTGTTACCGCAGCATGTTGCCGACCAAAGACGAACTGATCCGCCAGGTGGACGAGAACCGTCTGCGGGGAAGCCGTGAACGACAGGCCGAACAGCGTCGGATGATCCTCGAACAGGTGAATTGCCTGATAGACAATGCCGATATTACCTATTATGCCGAGTACATGATCGGCGACAAGCGGATTTTCAATCAGGGCAAGGCCGCACAAATGGCCGAGGCGGTAGCCTGGTGCCGGTTTCTGAAAGGAGCGATCGAATCGAACCAGTATAAACAATTGGGATTCGCTTCACAAAACGAATTTCTCGACACCTGCGCGGAGATCATCTCCACTTTTGACATCGAGGGTTTCCGGATCAAGACGCCCGGATCGCTCCGCAAAAAGGTGGCCATGTCTCCCGACCGGTACGACGAACTACGCCGCTATCTCGTGTCCGGGAAATACGGCAATGACAACCGCCGGATCATCGGGAAATGCGAAATCGTCGATTATTCGACGGGGGAAGTCCTGAAGATCGACATGCACGAGGCGGTGATTATGACCTATTGGCTGAATCCGGGCGGTGCGACCAAAGGCACCAAACGGGAATTGTGGCAGCTCTATGCCTCGGATATGGAGGCGGCTGGTTGTGTGCCGGTGAAACCCTCCACGTTCAACCATTACACCAATACGTGGGCCAACAAGGTAATGACAGCCAAAGAACGTCACGGCACCGGTCACTTCCGGAGCAGCTACAAACCCTATACTCCCTCCAAACCGTTGGAGTATGCGAATTCGCTGTGGGCTTCCGACGGTTCGGGCGTGGTTCCGTACCGCTACCGGGATCAATACGGGCAATGGCGTAGTATGAAACTGTATGTCATGATGGTTTCGGATGTCGCAAGCCGTTATATAGCCGGGTACGCCGTCAGCCGGCGGAGCCAGCACATCGAGGACTTTTCCATGCTGCGGTCGGCTATGCAGATGGCACTGCTTGACAACGGAAAGACCGAGGTGCTGGATTTCATCAGCGACAACCACGGAGCCTACACCAGTGCAGAATCGAAAGCCTATCTGCGTCAGGTGTGCCGGAACTTCCGCACCATCGAGCCGGGCAACTCGCAGGCCAACCCTGCGGAGATGATGTTCCGCCTGTTTAAACGGCGCTTCAAGAGCTATTTCAACCTGCCGGAAACGTCCTGGAACGCAAAAAGCCTCGAAAGTATGGCAAACCCGGACTATTTCGACATCATGACACTGCCCACCTATGACGAGGCCATCGTCAAGCTGCAAACCGCCATCGAGACATGGAACAATACGGAATTGAGCAACGGGATCACTCCTGCGGCATGGTTTCACGGTTTCAAAAACGAACGAGCCGGACAATACAGCGACCGTCAGTGGCGGGTCATCACCGGCGAAGTATCGAAAAAAGACCTCAGTTATGCCCGCAGCATTATGGAGCTGCAACGGGGTACCGACAAATACAAGTACGACATTCCGTCGGATGCGGCAACGGTGGCGCTGATCGCCAGGCACATGGGGTATGATTCCGCATTCAAGGCAACGGTTTATTGGGACAGAGACGGGGCGGACGTCTATTCTCCTGACGGCGTTTATATGTTCTCGTGTCCTCCGGCCATGCTTTCGGCGAAATCGGAATCGGAAGCCTCGCACGACAGCCATACCGCCCTGGCTTACTACCAAAAGAAAAGCGATGCCTTCGAGCAGATGGCCGACCGCTACGTGAGGGATATCGAGGAAGCCCGGCAAACGATGTTCCGGGGCTATGAATTCAACGTGCAGGACAAAAACACAAAGGAGGACTACAACCTGATGATGGAGCGCGTGGACGAGAATCAATACAGACGCGCGTTGAACATCCGGCAGGCCGAGGAGGAGAAAAAGGCTGCCCGCCGGCAGAAAAAAGCGGACAAAGCCCTCGAAGAAGCCTCCCTGTCTTTTAAGCGCGATAAAATTTCAGATATGTCAAAGTACATAAAATAAATGCGTTATGGATTTAAAATCGAAAGATCAGATTATAGCGGCCGCAAAGCGTTATATGGCCGACAAGGGACTGTCGCAAGCGGCTTTCGCCAGGTTGTGCGAGGTTAGTCCTTCGTATGTGAGCGCCATGATGAACGGAGTCTACGAGTACAAGACGTCGAACGACAAGGTGACGCCCATTGCCGACCGCTATTTTATCGCCATGGCAAACCGTATCGGAATGTCCGTTATGGCAGCCTATTGGCGAACGGTCGAGACTCCCCAGTTCGTGGAGATGATCTCTACGCTTGAGGATGCGAAGGAACGCGGTGTAGCGAAAATGATTATCGGGGAAACCGGGTGCGGCAAAACTTTCGCCACGAACAAATTTATCGAAGCGAATCCGGTCAACACCTTCAAGATTACGGTCAGCAACCAGCACAAGATCCAGGAAGTGACCGAGGACATAGGCCGGGTGATGAATCTGGATATGCCCGTCCATCACCGTAAGGCGGCCCGGATGCGGATTATTACCGACAGGTTGCGGGAATTGAACGCGCAGGAGGGACATCCGCAGGTCATCATCGACGAGGCCGAGAATCTGACCCACGGAATGATCGGACTTTGCAAAGGGATCTACGATGCGATCAACGAGTACGCCAGTCTGATTCTGATCGGTACGCCGGAGCTGATCGTGAAACTCGATACCATGGAACGGTACAGTTACAAATATGCGGGCATTCCGCAGTTCCGCCGCCGCTTCAAGGCCGGCACGGTACATCTGACCCCGATCGACCGCACGAAACATTATGATGCGTTTTTGGCAGACGTTCCGGATGCGGAATTACGTACCCTGCTGCGCGGTTTGTGCGACAATTACGGGGAATTGCACGACTTCCTCGAACCCGCTTTGCGGAATGCCGACAAAGACGGAGTGGCGCTTACGGACAAGTATTTTCGAATCATGTATAAAATCGGAGCATAACATGGAATTTGAGGTAATCGACATCCGGGAGCGCGAGGCGCACCGGCGTCAAAAAATCGAGTGGTTTCGCCGGCTGATCGATCAGCGCCGCCACAATGCCGAGGTGGTTTGGCGTTACATGCGGATCTATGGCAGGTGCCTTTCGGCCGATCGGGTGAAAAGGCTTGCGGAGCATCTGGACGAGGTGTCCGAAAGCATCGAAGGCATGGAACGGGAATACCTGGCTATGGTAAATCGATAAACAATCCTAACAGTACACGATATGAATGACATCAAGAAAATGACCGCAGAACAGCGCCAGGCGCTTCTTGCGGAATTACAG
>CDZF01042196.1_pt1 | contig 20210 bp, 18 predicted proteins | sample 557591 | NCBI WGS metagenome assembly CDZF01 (sample SAMEA3182093, study PRJEB8094) | gut metagenome | biome: human; feature: gut; material: Stool; isolation source: human stools | place: Canada | collected 2012-02-04
GTATAAGAATAAGCAGTGCCGTAAGCAGACGTCGGTACTTAGCGGTCGTATTGTGACCGCTTATGTACCGCTACGCTCTGCGACAGAGCGCGAGCGTGCCGCGTTTCTTATACCCTGCCAAGGGCTACGGGGATTTGATAGCATTTCTTTACTAACTCTCTATTTATTGAATCAAATCATAGCACATAATCTTCTGCTGTATCTGCGCATAAGCCTCCGGCTCCAGATCATAGCCCAGATAGGCAATTCCCTGATACACTGTTTCCGGAATGAGCTCCGATGAACTCATTTTTTTACAAATAGCCTCAATCAGATCCCGCTTTGCCGCGATGATCTTCGCATCTGCTGCGTAAAATTGCGACATATCGCAATCTGAAGTATTGCCACAGGGGTTGAGACAGGTAGCGCAGTCCGGTGCAATGGCGAATTTCTCCGCATGAATCTTCTGGACTGTCTCTTCTTCGCTATCGCCGTCTGTCAACCGCAGAAATGCTTCCCGGACCACACTGTCCGTCCGCTCTGTTTTGCCATTATTAGACATGGCTCCCACCAAGCCGATCAGGGCGCTGATGATTCTGTCTCCCTGCATTTTCCTACAAACCTCCATTTTTCAGATGCCTGCTTTCCGTACAGGCAATCCTGATTATTCCAAAATTTCTCCGTCAATGGAGATGGTCACTACCTGCCAGGGCAGGAACTTTCCGCTGTCCTGTATAGCCTTCTTTGCCGCCATTTCCAGTCCTCCGCAACAGGGCACTTCCATGCGCACGATGGTCACGGACTGAATGTCGTTGTTCCGCAGAATCTCCGTCAGCTTCTCGCTGTAATTCACTGCATCCAGCTTCGGACAGCCGATCAGCGTCACTTTGCCGCGAATGAACTCCTTATGAAAATTTGCATAAGCATATGCGGTACAGTCTGCCGCGATGAGCAGTTTTGCCCCGTCAAAATACGGTGCCTGCAAAGGTGCCAGTTTGATCTGGACCGGCCAGTTACACAACTGGGATTTCATTGTCGCACTACTCTCTGCCACAATTTCTGCGTTCTCCGTCCGGTTCATCTGACGCATTCTGCTTCCTGGGCATCCTCCATGGGGAATCTGCATACCTTCCCGTTGCATCTTTTCCTGTTGTTTCAGCTGCTGTGCCTGCTTTACTGCCGCCTCATCATAGGCCGGTGCCTCCCGCTCTTCGAAGGTGATGGCTCCCGTGGGACACCCCGGCAGGCAGTCACCGAAGCCGTCGCAGAAATGCTCCCTGACCAATTTTGCCTTGCCATCAATAATATCTATCGCACCCTCGTGACATGCGGTCGCACAAATACCACAACCATTGCATTTTTCTTCATCAATATGAATGATTTTTCGAATCATGTTGCCTCCTTAATTTTGCTGTTCTCTTTGTCTCTTCGAATACTATAGCAGACTTAAGCTGGTTGTTATGTTGTTTTTCCAACAAAATCATTATTTCCTTCGCATACAAAATCATCTTCTCCAGCGTCCTGCGATTAATCGTAAGCAGCGCTTCTCCTTCCAGCTTATGACCAATGGCCTCATAAAAAGAACCGATAGTGAACCAGTCCAACCTATGGGCACCATCATGTTCTCGCCCAGCTCCAGCGGTAAAATTCTGAACACAAAGGGCAAAAAAATACCGCCTGCATGAATATTAGTTCCACACAAGCGGTATATACAGCACGACTTATAATTTAGAAAGACACGGTCAGCTGCATCTTGAATCTCTCTTCACCGTATACTGCGTGAGGAATATCCTTGGGCATGATCAGTGTCTCGCCCTCTTCCACATAGAATACCTCGTCGCCTACGGTAAATCTGCCCTTGCCTTCCAGAACGGTCACCATGGCATCTCCGCCTGCTGCATGGGTAGATATCTCCTCGCCCTTGTCAAAGGAAAAGATTGTCATGCTCACATAATCGTTCTGTACCAGAGTCTTGCTGACTACCTGGCCCTCCTGGTATTCCACCAGTTCCTTCAGAGTTAATTTGGTCTGCTTGTCGATATTTTTATACATCGTTGTCCATCCTTTCTTAAACACATCGTTATTGTGCCTGCCCGGCATGCTCCCACCAGAGCTCTCCTTGACTTTCTGAGGTGATTATACTAGAATCATCCCATCAAGTATGTTGATTTTCCAACAAAAGGAGAATTCATTATGACTAGCACTCTTTTTCAAAATATTTTACCCGAAGATATCCCTGTTATGCTGAAGCGTCTGAATGCATATACGAAATCCTATCAAAAGGAAGAATACATCAAGCATGCCGGTGATCCTGCGGATTTCATCGGCATTATCGAATCCGGCTCCGTTCACATCCTACAGGACGATTATTACGGCAACCGCAATATCACCGCTTCTATCCCCCCGGATTCCCTGTTTGGGGAGGCTTTTGCCTGTGCAGGAATTCCATATCTTCCCGTGGATATTGTGGCAGCAGAGGACTGTACAGTGATGTTCCTAAATGGGAAAACACTGTTAAACACCTGCGACAACAGCTGCACTTTCCATCATACCCTGATACGCAATCTCCTAGGAATCGTAGCGCAGAAAAATATGTATCTGAATCAGAAGATCAAATATACCTCCCGTAAGACCACCCGGGAAAAACTGATGGCCTATCTTACCGATCAGGCAAAATTGAAAAGGAGCAACGATTTTACCATCCCTTTCAACCGGCAGGAGCTGGCGGATTATCTCGGGGTAGAAAGGAGCGCCATGTCCGCAGAGCTGGGCAAGCTCACAAAGCTTGGCATCCTCCGGACACAGCGCAGTCATTTCACCTTATTAAAACCACTGGATTAATTTTTGATCACCTTTTCAAAATCGGAAGCTGGGTGTTTGCACAGCGGACAGATAAAATCTTCCGGCAGTTCCTCGCCCACGTATTCGTAACCGCAGATGGTGCAGCGCCATACCGTCTGGCCGTCTGCGGTTTTTCCCACTTCCTCCGGCTTTGGCTTTACCTCTTCTTGATAGTACTCATAGTTTGCCGATGGCTCCTCACTTAACACTTCCATCTCTGTCACTTCACCAATGAACATGGTGTGGGATCCCAGATCCACGGTCTGACTGACCTTTACCGCCAGATAAGCATTTGTGCCTTCTATGATGTAGGGCACGCCATTCTCCGCATTTTTATACGCTGTGTAGTCTGCGAATTTGTCCACTTCCCGGCCGGATTGGAAACCAAAGCGCTGATATAGAGGGAATAGTGCTGTCTTACTAAGCACCGATACGTTGAACACGCCGGTCTTTAACACCATATCATGGGTATAATTTGCCTTGTTGATGCATATGCAGAGCTGATTCGGAGTGGATGCCGCCTGAATCGCAGTATTGACGATACAACCGTTTGCTTTCTCTCCATCTTTCGTCGTTACGATATATAATCCATAACTTAATTTGTGCATTGCCTTCTTATTCATTATATTCTCTCCTTTTCTCCTTCAGCCTGTTTCGCTTCCTTTTTAGTATCTCTTATCTACCATATTTTATTTTCTTAACATTACTTATTTTCTTTATCCTGATGATAACACAGTTGAAATTATCTGTCAATAATATTAGTAATGATTCTTATTTTTATTTCTATAATTTAAAAACACCGATACCTTTCGATACCAGTGTTTCTTATCTGTTTCCTAATAGGTCACAACGTTATGATACACTCTGTAATATCCGTCTCCGATATCCACCAGCTGCAGCTGTATTGCAAAATACTCCATACCGAGATTTTTCAACACATCCACCACATATCCCTGCTCGTAGGCTCCGGTATGATAGGATTGCTCAATGGTACTCCACAGGCTCTTAGGCACAACATTGTCAAAATGCTGGTCACCACTTCCCAGGCCGGTCAGCTGCTTCCTGCAGTCTTCATAATAGGAACTTAAATCCGTCAGCGCATCGGCTCTGGGCTCCGGCGTAGCGGCAGTTGTGGTATTGCCTGCAGAGCCTGCGGTATTGCCGGAGGGATAACGCAACGGCTCCTGAGGATCCGGATTGATATAATCACTGAGAGAGCTGCCAGGCTGCTCCGGTTCCTGCGTACCGTCTCCCTGCTGTCCGGGATCTGTAACGCTCCCGTCTGTCTGACCGCCGGAGGGTGTGGTGCCTGCGTCCGGATCCGGTGTGGCTCCGCCTGCTTCAGACGGCTGACCGGTACCCGCTGCCCCTGTGGTATTTTCCTGTCTGTAAGCGGTACCGTTGCAGGCCGGCAGATACACCGACAGATTCTGTCTTATATGGGTGGAGGCAAAATCTGCATCCGTCTTGTTAAAATAGTCATATCGGATGGCCGCTGCGTCATCCCAGGTCACATCCACATTGTAATAACCATCCTCCAGCTTTACGATATTCCAGGCATGATCCCCACCGGAATAACCGGTGCAGTAATAACAGGGAATTCCCAGCTGCTGTAACAGATACTGATAAGCTCTGGCATAACCGGCACACACGCTCTTCCCATTCACCAGTGCACTGTAAGCACTCTGGTTCATATCCGCTGTCAGATCATAGGTCACTGCCGATGCCAGTGCATCATGCACATATTTCTCTTTTTCATAATTGCTGTCAAGGGACGCTGCCCCGGTAATCAGATTCTGTGCCGCCGCATCAAATCTTTGCTTTGCGCTCTCCAGATCATCTGCCGTACTGTTATATTTTAAATCGATCTCCACGCATTGCCCGTTGGTCAGATATTTGCTGGAATAACCCGTCTCCAGCCAGAACATTTCCGGATGATCACCGATCACCGCCTCAAACGCTGTCTTTACATCACTGGCAGACACGGTCTTCTCCGGTGCAAACTTTTCCGTCAGGTTCTGTGCGTTGGCATAAATCTGCCGGTATACGGACTGCTGATTCTCCGACAACATCTGATAATACGGATACTCCTCTGCGGAAAATGACAGCCCCTCTCCCGTTTCTCCGGAACCTAATGTTTCCTTCAGATTCTGTGCTTCCTGATCCGGAATCTGCTGTTCTTCCGGCTGCACGGGAGTAAATCCTGTCCTGCCGCTGACATCCTCCGGAATCTGCATCTGATCCATGGACGGCGCCACGTAGCCGTTCATTTCCCCCGGCATACCATTAGGAAGCGTCACACTGATATTTCCATTCCCGGAAGTCTGTCCTTCCCCGGTCTCTTCGGTCCCAGGGGGCATATCCACTGTATTGCCATACAGTTTCTGCGCCAGAGAACTGGTCATATCGGGGTTCAATGCGAATACCAGGATTCCGCCACACAACAGCAGACACAACACTGCAATTCCTATCATGATCTTATTGACTACTTTCATCTTATGCTCCTATCAGACCGGGCTCCTGGCCTGTGCTCCTGCCCGGATTTGTTATAAAGCCAGCTTCTGCCGCTATTGCTTCTCTTCTCCTGCGGCAAGTAATCCATCCGGAGAATAGCGGTTCGTTGCATTCCACAGGATCCATTCTTCATATCCCGCATCGTAGACTGCCTGGATCTGTTCCCGGATCTGGGTTCCGTTATAGGAGATATGCCCAGGAACCCAGGTGGCCGTAAATGCCTGCAGCCAGGGTCTTACCACGGCCCGTTCCGCTTCCGGAATCTCCTGCAATTCTTCTGCAGACCCCTGCATGGCGGCCGATACCGTTTCGTAAGGATGGGCATCCGGCACCTTCAGACCAAACACACCGTTAGCATAATGAGAGGGATATACCATAGGGCTGATGGCATCCACTGTCTGTCCCAGTGCCGTGTAATCCTGCCCTACGGTCTGCACATCCGTCTCGCTGCCGATAATAGTGCCGAAGACATCTGCCGTGACCACACAGCCCTTTTCGTGAAGTCTGTCTCCCGCATAGGAGAGAAAATCCTGTATAGCCTGCCGTTTCGGATAGGCTTCCATATCCACACCGTAATCTGCCGCATCGGCATCCGAACCTACCGGGAATCGCACATAATCATACTGGATCTCATCAAAACCCAGATCTGCCGCCATCTCCGCAAGCTCTGTCAGATATTCCCAGACCTCCTGCCTGTAGGGATTTACCCAGGCCAGTCCATTGGCATCTGTCACCGGCTTACCGTCCGGCTTCGTCAGTGCCAGTTCCGGCTGTGCCGCCGCCAGAATGGGATCCTTAAAGCATACGATCCGCGCAATGGTATATATATTATGATCTTTCAATTCCTGCATCATTGTCTGAATGTCCCGGATGTAACGTATTCCGGCCTGCATTTCGGATATCCGGTCCAGCACGGGAATGTCCTGTGGAATCTCCTCATTAGTCAGCCGGAACGTCAAATTTCCCTCGTCGTTTTTCACGTCGATGACCATGGCATTCAGTTCCGTCTCATCCACCAGGCGGATCAGATCTTCCATTCCGCCACTGCCAGCCTTCGGGCCGGTGACGTAGATTCCCTTTACCTTCGTCCGTCCCGCCATGCGGTCCGCCGTAGTCTGCTCTGCATCCCCGGTGGCGGCATCCCCATCCGTGACATCCGGTGCATTCTCCCCGGTGGCAGCCTCTTCTGTGAAATCCACCGTGGCCATTACTTCTATTCCTGTCTCTTCCGTCCCTGTCAGAGATAATTCATTGTCTGTTCCACAGCCGGTCATGCCTAGTATAAGTACAATCCCTGCTGCCAGAAGTCTCTTCCCCGGACCAGTATTTCGTATCATCGGTACTCTCCCTGCATACCGCCGGTCGCTCCTGTTTTCTTTATCCAGCGGTACAAAAGCTTCATAATTTCATGGTTCTGAATAGTTCCGTCGGAGTCAAAAGGTCTTTCACCCACTTATGAGCAAGCTCGTGTGGGCTTAGACCTTTTGCCCCTGGTATCATTATATTTTTAATTGTTAAAAAATGCAAGAAATGCTACACTATATCTATCGGCTCTGCCTCCGCTTGAGAAAAGAGCCGTCCTGATTTTCCCTGGAATAAGGTTTTTCACCACAAGAAATTAGGTCTTCCATGTATCATAATTTTATCTTTGATCTCTACGGCACCTTAGTAGACATCCACACTAATGAAAATAAAACTTCCCTCTGGAAAAGGCTTGCGCTGTTCTATTCCTTCCAGGGTGCTTCCTATACGGGGAGGGAACTGAGGAACAGATATCGCCAGCTGGAAACGGCTGCCAGCAAGGTTCCCTCATCTTACACCTGTCCGGAGATCTGCGCCGCAGATATTTTTCGAACTCTTTATGTCGAAAAAGGGATCCAACCCACAGAGGCTCTTCTGACCGCTACCGGTCAGTTCTTCCGGATCGAATCCCTCAATATTTTACAATGCTATCCCGCCACGATCGGCACACTGCAGCAGCTCCATGCAAAAGGCTGTGGGATCTACCTCCTGTCCAATGCCCAGCGGATCTTCACCGAATACGAGCTGCGCTCGCTGGGACTCTGGGATCTGTTCGACGGTATCCTTATCTCCTCTGACGAGGGCTGCTGCAAGCCGGATCCCGCTTTTTTTCAGATCCTGTTTGACCGCTACGGATTAGATTTCACCGACTGTCTGATGACCGGCAACGAGCGTACCAGAGACCTGGCAGGTGCTATAGCTGCGGGGATCGACTGCTGTTACCTGCACACCGCCACCTCTTCCGGTTCCGCAGATGAGCCACCAAAAAAAGCCCGCTTTACAGTTATGGATGGTGACTCTTATGCGCTGCAAAAACTTCTTCTAAGTTTAGCGAGATAAGATAAAGCACCCGGAAGTCAGCTTTTCCCGGGTGTTTTTTCATCCATACAAAGGCTGCCACACAGATCACCACAGAGATCATGGAGCCTGTCAGGAACTGCATCAGGAATGCTCCTCAGATTTTTTCCGTGGCACGCTCTTCCTCTGGATAAGTCAGTCCCCAGTCTTTTCGGATCCGGGTCATCATTTTCATAACATCCTCGGTAAGCTCAAGCTTCATTAATTCCGGATGTCCGGCGATGGCCTGTTCCATATCCTCCACCTCGTATCCCAGTGCGTCTGCCGTAGCTCCCGCCACAATTTCCTCGGTGTGTCCGTCTTCCGTGTACGTGATCACTGCTTTCTGCCCTCTGGGATACTCATACATTTCCACGTAAGCCTTGTCAAAAGAGATCATGCCCCGTTTGGGCTGCTTGGCATGCAGGGACAATGTGACCGTTGCCATCTCCTGCTCCCGGTTCATCAGAAGTATTCCCGCCTGCTCGTCCACACCGGTAGGTGCAAGCTTCACCTGCGAAGTAATCTGATCCGGGCAGGAATTTAAGAACATTCTGACAAAGGAAAGGGCATACACACCGATGTCCAGCAATGCTCCTCCGGCCAGATTCCGGTTGAAGAACCGGTTCTTCATATCGTATTCCTTATAACTTCCGAAATTCATCTGTATCACACGCAATTCTCCGAATTTTCCGGCATCCATGCGTTTTTTCAGTTCTTTATAAATCGGCATATGATAGATAGTCATAGCTTCCGCCAGCACCACACCATGCTCCTTCGCCAGCTGCACTGCCTCTTCCAGTTCTTCGGAATTCAGCGTAATGGATTTTTCGCACAGCACATGCTTGCCAGCTGCCAGCGCTTTCCGCAGAAAGTGAATGTGAGTGTTATGGGGTGTGGAAATATAAATGATATCCACCGCAGGATCCGCACATACATCCTGAAAGCTCGTAAACACCTTCTGCACACCGTATTTTTCCGCAAAGGCCACTGCCTTCTCCGGCGTCCGGTTCACGACACCATACAGTTTCTGTCCTCTTTTTTCCATAGCCTGCGCCAGCTCATTTGCAATGACACCGCAGCCTGCACTTACCCAGTTTGCCATCCTATTTTCTGCATTCCTTTCCACGCGTCTTATTCTCATACATCTTTGTATCCGCTTCATTGATGATCTTACGGACATCCACACCACAGCCTTCTGCCCAGCCCACAGCACTGGAGACCGGCATCTCGCCCTGACTGTTTTTCTCCTGCAATGCAGCACTGACAGACTCTACCATTGACTCGATCTCTGTTTCTACCGGATTCTCGATCAGCATGACAAATTCATCTCCGCCTATGCGATAGACCTTACGTCTGTCCGTGGATAATTCATATAATACGGAAGACAACGTCTGGATCAGCACATCCCCTGCAGCATGTCCATATTGGTCGTTAACATATTTCAGATTATTCACATCCCAGAAAATGGCAGCCAGTCTGTCAACCCCCAGATAATAGTCAGCAATCATTTCCTCATATTTGTTCTTATTATACACATGGGTTCCCAGATCAGTCTCCTTACGATACGTCAGGTCGGCGATCCTCTGTGCATCCTCGTGGCTGGTAATGCTGATATACCGCAAAACAAAGGTAAATGCCAGAAGGATCACTGCCCGTGGCAAAGCTCCGTAGAACAAAATAGTAAATACAGGATCAGGTTCCAGACTAAACTGCAGTGTTCCTGCCCCCCACTGCTCCATATACCAGTCTCTGGTATGATTACTGCCAAGCAGAAGATTCAGATCACAGATTCCATGATAAAACCCTGCTAGCATACTCAGTGTCATAGTCACATCATTCACGACATAAGTAACCCACAGTGTCATCCTTTCCCGGTACTGCACCGCTGATAAAAGCGGCAATACATAGATAAATACAGCATGAAAAGACAAAAATGCCGCCATGACTGCCGATATTGCACAGATCAGCGCCAGAAGCACATATTTCACCCAATCCCTTGACAAATCCACCTTTTTGTATATGTATAAAACCGGGATCCCCATTACCACCGACATCCCCACTGCCATGGTAAAGATTCTGGCATCCACAATAAAGATTCCCACTAAAGTCAACAGCCAGAGAATCAGAATTGTCACAAAAATCCATAAAAATCCCTTCAACGTCCGCAGGTTGGAATTAATCTCCTGCTGATGTAATTCCTGTTTATACTGTTCCTGATAATTTTCCATGATAACATCCCTATATGTTTCTATGATTTGTCATCCCCTTGTTCCATACCGATAACTATCGTATGATGTCGGGAGCAAAAAGGATTATGACCTTTACATCGTAATATAACATATTTGTAACAATTCTGCACCCCACTGCCTGTGACTTTTCTTCCGGTAACCACTTATCCTTCATCATTTTTCCTCTTTTCCTGCACAATATGATGTTGCAGCCAGAAGCCCCCTGCTGCAATTCCCATACACAGGATAATTCCTCCTGTCACCAGCCATGCCTTGCCAGCTCTCTGCTGCTCCATTGCCTGTCCGCCTGCCTGTGATACTTCTTGTTCCGGATCTGCCGTTGCAGACTCTGTTGCCGGAGTTACCGTTGCCGTCGGAATCTGGGGAGACTCCGGTTCTGGCGTTGCCTTCGGTTCTGGTGTTGCTGTCGGTTCTGGTGTTACTGTCGGTTTTGGTGTTACTGTCGGTTTTGGTGTTGCTGTCGGTTTTAGTGTTGCTGTCGGCTCCATACTTACCGCCGGGATTCTGACTGACTCAGGTGTCTGCGTTGTCTCCGGTGGCTGGGTTGCCTCCGGCGTCTGTGTTGCCTCTGGCGGCTGGGTTGCCTCAGGTGGCTGCGTTGCCTCAGGTGTCTGCGTTGCCTCAGGTGGCTGCGTTGCCTCAGGTGGCTGCGTTGCCTCAGGTGGCTGCGTTGTCTCCGGCGTCACTACTCTGCTGATGTTAAATGTGGTCACCGCTGTTCCACCGTCTGAAACAATGCCGATACTATGTCTGCCTTCTGCTAATGTCCGCAAAAGCTCCGGCATCAGACGCACAATGATACTTCCGGACTCCACCGTATAGTCAGTATCCCGTTGAAGCACCACACCATCTAATTCCACACGGATAAAATCATCAAACAACGCATTTGACCGGAATGTGGCCGCTTCCGTAGTATTTCCATCAATCTGAGTATCCTGTCCTTCAATAATATCGGGACATTTTTTCGGGATTACTGTCCCCTGCTGTATGAGCTGCTGACAATCTGTACAATAGAGGTCACCGGTATACCCTTCCTGCGTGCTGTCAGGTTCTTTTACTCCCCGCAGTTCCGTGTGCTTATGATTGGACGCATTGATTTCTCCATATACCTGTTGGCAAACTTCACATACCGGTCCTGAGACACAGGTTGCCTCCCCTCCGGTATGGATATGCTCTTCACCGATTCCACTGATCTCAAATGTCAGTCTGTCCGGTGTGACTTCCGTTACCCGGATGCAGACCTTATCCGTAATGTACTTTTCCTCCCCTTGGGCCAGTGCTGCATCATTTTTTGTGTTTCCTCCCCCCAGCACCTCATAGTTCCACCTCGGTGCAACACAATTAATATTACTGGGAAAACGGATGTCACTTTCTGCGAGATAGCAGACCAGTCCCGATTTCAGGTTGAAAGCATCCACCTGGCTGCCATCTGCCTTATAAAACTTTTTTACCTGAGAATCATATTTATTGCCAGTCTCTTCGAAATTTCTGTATTCCAGGTAAAGTGTCTTGTTTTTTGTGGGAATATTCATCTTGTATCCGATCACTGCACCAGCATTCTGTGTCCCTGATGCCGACAGGCTGTAGGTACCATCTGCTGTCAGCACAGGCAGCTGCTCCGCACCGGTCCAGCCCAACGCCTCCTGCTCCTTCACAGAAATAAACTGCGGCACAGGGGAAAGATGCTTTGCCATGACGGACATATAATATACCGGCTGTGCATCCTGCGTATTATACAGATCCTTTAATCCCAGGATATGCCCCGTCTCATGGATGGCCGTTCCCAGAGATGTCGTAAGGTTCCCATTCTTGTCCTGATACAGATATCCTTGCAGTTCTCCGGAGCTGTTTTGATAAGGGGTCGTTAACTGTACATAGTCTTCGCTGACCAACGAATCACCGTTCTCTGTAGTAATATTTACATAATAAGCATAATCCCGGTAATTCCATAATGGTGCTCCCCGTGATACCGAAATATTACTTTGGGTCGTATTTTTATAAATCAATGTTATGGCATCTATTTTGCCATCATGATCCTTATCTAAATCTGCCTTGTTATAAGTGACACTTCCATCATAATTTGTGATCTCAGCTCCTGAAGCTATGGCCGTATTAATTGCCTCCGACCAGTCCAGCTTCAGTTCATACATACGGCTTTGACGCTCCTGTGCTGTCTTATAGCCCTCCTGGTTATTCTCACTATATGCGGCATAATATCCCCTTGAGTTCTTCAGCGTTATGGAGCCGCCTTTATCAAACAAATATACATAATTGATACACAATTTTCCTGCTGATACGGTCTCAAAATAATCTGAGACACTGTATTCTGCCGTATTAAAAGAATTATCCGTGATTTTACGCACACTGCTTCCACCATATACTGTATCTACAAATTCCTCTTCTCCTGAAAATTTCGCAAATACGATCAGATTGGTAAAATTGCTTCCGGATTCCGTTCCATCGGCAGCCCGGCTTGTCAGTCCTGTATTGAAAAATATCCCTGCTGCCATGACAAAACACATTATATAATGTACTATCTTCTTCATAAACCACCTCTTCTGTAAATATAAAGCCTATCATATGATACCATTGCTGATACCTTTCCGGTAACTGTGAATGCTTCTCTTCAGGCGCTCCAGTCCCTCTTTCAACAATTCCCGTCTGCATGCCAGATTCATACGTAAAAATCCATAACCGTTGCCGTACTCTCTGCCGTCACAGACATACAGACCGCTCTCCTTACGGATGAACTCCGCAAGCTCCGACAGATCTCCGGGCAGCGCATTGCAGTCGATCCACAACAGATACGTGGCATCTGCAGATACTGTCCTGAGCTCCGGAATCTCTTCTCTGATAAAATCTTCTGCAAACTTACGGTTCTCCCACAGATATTCACGCAACTCCTCCAGCCACTCTCTGCCCCGGTCAAATGCCGCAATGGGAGCAATGGCTGCGAACACATTGGGCTCTGCCACTTCATCCGTGTTCAGCCCCCGGTTCACCCGGTGCCGCAGCGCCGCATCCGGAACGATCACTGCTGCCGTCTGGAGCCCCGCCAGGTTAAAGGTCTTCGTGGGTGCCACACAGGTGATGCTGTTATTTTTACAATGCTCCGATACCGACGCAAATGGGATATACTCCATCCCGGGTCTCGTAATATCGCAATGGATCTCATCCGACAGCACCAGCACATGATGTTTGAAGCACAGTTCTCCAATGCGCTCTAACGTTTCACGATCCCAGATCTTTCCCACCGGGTTGTGCGGGTTGCAGAGGATCAGCATGCTGGTCTGGGGATCCGCAAGCTTCTCCTCCAGATCCTCTTGATCAATGCTGTACACACCATCTTCGTAATGCAGTCTGCTCTCCAGCACATTCCGTCCGTTATTTACAATAGAATTGAAAAAGATATTGTAGCAGGGCGTCATGACTACGATCTTTTCCGCTACGGTGGTCATTTTCCGCACAATACTGGAAATCGCCGGAACCACACCGGTACAGAAGATCAGCCAGTCTTTTTCAATGGGAAAATGATGTCGGTCCTGCCACCAGTTCTGATATGCCAGATACCACTCCTCAGAGACCTCGGTATAGCCATAGATGCCCTGTACAGCCCGGTCCATGATGGCTTTCGTCACTGCAGGAGCCGTCTCGAAATCCATATCCGCCACCCACATGGGAAGCTCGTGCTCTCCTACGTTCCATTTCATACTGCCGGTACCCCGGCGGTTAACCTCTTTGTCAAACATACTGCTCATATTAATTTTCCACACTTTCCTCCGGGTTCTTATCCAGTCTGCAGCCAATATGATCACACACGATCTGTGTCTCCGCCGGATCGGTCTTCGCAGGATCCAGGATCAGGGTATCGATGCTCTGTGCCCGTATCATTCCGGAAGCCGGATTCAGCACACTGGTGATGCCGTCCGTGATCTCCACATCTATCGTGGAATATTCAAAGGCCAGTGTCGTATTTAACAGCTTACAATTCTTCATCACCAGATTGTCGATATAGCACATGCCCTGCAAGCTCTCGATGGTGCAGTTGAGAATAATTGCCTGCCAGTTCAAAATCAGAAATCTGTCCGTATACCATACACCGGCTCTCGCCATCTCTGCCCAGGTACAATCCTGTGCCACCACATTTTTGCTGTACCACAGCGGATATTTCCACTGGAACATACTGTTCTTTAACGTAATATCGCTGCTTTCCTTTAACGGAGATTCTCCCTCTCCGAAGATCGTATCCCCGATCTCCAAATGCTCCCCATGGAACAACGGTCTCTCTCCGGTATAATAACCATTTTGAATCTTCTTTACTTTATTTTCACTCATTTCTTTTTCCCCTGTAATCAACAGATCATTTGTTCTTATTTTTAGTGTTTTTGATATCTTACCTCTTTACTGGGAAATAATCAAGCTGCGGTTATTTTCCCGGTACTCTTTTGGGGAAATGCCATAGATTTTCCGGAAATTCCGCAGGAAAGAGGAGTAATCCGCAAAGCCGGTCTGCTGCCAGCTCTCAGTAATGTTCTTCCCCTCCGCCATGGCCTGGCAGGCGGAAATAATCCGCTTGTTCACAATAAAGTTATGCACCGTCATGCCGGTGATCTCCTTGAATTTCCGCAGAAAATGATACTTACTCATGTGCACGGCCTCCGCCACTTCCTCCACTGTGATCTCCTGGCTGAGATGGGTCTCGATGTAGCCGGTCACCTGCTCCACCAGAGGATGATCCACGATCTCCTGTGTGGAAGACAAATATTCCTCCCGTTTACACAACACATTCAGATACCCAAAAAACAGGCTCAAATTGCCTCTGTCCATGACCTTACGGATTCCGCAGTTCTGGACATCATCCCCCTCTAAGATCTCCGACATAGCAAGCTTTAGCAGAAATCCGCGCAAAATTTCCTCATAATAAATGGGGAAATGATACAGTTTCGGCCCCGCTCCCCAGAAGCATTCTGCAAGAAACGGCTCTCCCACCGCCAGCTCCCGCAGCATCTGATCACTGATCCACAAAATGATCCGGCGGGACGAATCCATTTTCTTCTCCGTGGGATGATATTTGTGCATGACATTCTTATCGATCAGCAGGAAATCTCCCTTCCGCATCCGCACCGCCCGGTCCTCGATCAGGGAAGAAAATTCCCCCTCTATAATATAGATCAGCTCATAAAAATCATGATAATGGAACGACACCGCTCCGACAGGCTCCCCTACCTTCTCATAGACCTCATAGTCACCGCTCAACATATATTGCCGTTCGTCCGCCGCATCCCGGCAGCGCAGGCTGCTTTTTCTGTTCACGACCATCCATTTTCTCTCCTGTATCATTCTGTTCAGTTTTTATTTTCCATGGTTTATATCCCCTGTCTTACTATATAGCAATTTTTGCACTATTTCAAGCAATTCATGCAGTTTTAATGCATTTACCATTCTGCTATGCTTAAGACAGCAAAAAACGAAACCAAAGCATTCCCTACAAGGAGGATTTCTATTATGCAAATGACATTACGCTGGTATGGCAGCAAGTACGACACGGTTACCTTAAAACAGATCCGCCAGATTCCCGGTGTCACCGGAGTCATCTCCACTCTCTACGGCACCGCTCCCGGAGAAGTCTGGGAAATGGATGACATCCTGGCCCTAAAGACTGAGATTGAAGCTGCCGGCTTACAGCTGGCCGGTATCGAGAGTGTCAACATTCACGATGCCATCAAGATCGGTTCTCCCGACCGTGAACAATATATAGAGAATTATATCACTACCCTGGAACGGCTCGGTCAGGCAGGCATCCATATGGTATGCTACAATTTCATGCCGGTCTTTGACTGGACACGCACCGAACTTGCCAGAATGCGTCCTGACGGTTCTACAGTCCTTGCTTACAATCAGGCTGCTGTAGACGCTATTGATCCGGCCAAAATGTTCGAATCCATTGCCGGCGATATGAACGGCACTGTAATGCCCGGCTGGGAGCCTGAGCGTATGGCTCATGTCAAAGAACTGTTCGAAATGTACAAAGATGTGGATGATGAAAAGCTTTTTGCCAACCTGAAATATTTTCTGGAGCGTATCATGCCCACCTGTGATAAATATGACATTAACATGGCGATCCACCCTGACGATCCTGCGTGGAGTGTTTTCGGACTGCCCCGTATCATCATCAACAAGCAGAATATCCTGCGTATGATGAAGATGGTGGATAACCCTCACAATGGCGTTACCTTTTGTTCCGGTTCCTACGGCACCAACCTGGAAAATGATCTGCCGGATATGATCCGCTCCCTGAAAGGCCGCATTCATTTCGCCCATGTCAGAAACCTGAAGTTCAACTCTCCTACTGATTTTGAGGAGGCTGCACATCTGTCCAGCGATGGAACCTTCGATATGTACGAGATCATGCTGGCTCTTTATGATATTGGTTTTGACGGTCCCATCCGTCCCGATCACGGACGTATGATCTGGGATGAAGTGGCCATGCCCGGATACGGACTGTACGACAGAGCTTTAGGCGCCACCTATTTAAACGGTCTGTGGGAAGCTATCGAGAAGTCCCATAAGCAGAAATAATCATCGCACCTGAAAACTCATAAATCAGTTTGGAGGAAATCATTATGGAACTTACCTTAAAAAGTCTTCATGACGACCGGGACGCATTTCTCGCTGCCGGTTATCATCTGCCGGAATTCGATTACGATACCGTTCATAAAAACACCGTGGAACATCCCCACTGGATCCACTTCGGTGCCGGCAATATCTTCCGTGCCTTTCAGGCCAACGTAGCACAGAATCTGTTAAACAGCGGCGTTCTGGATACCGGTCTCATCGCAGCGGAAGGCTATGACTACGAGATCATTGAAAAAAGCTACCGTCCCCACGACAATTTAAGCATTCTCGCCACCTTAAAGGCCGACAACACCGTGGAAAAGACCATCGTAGGCAGCATCATGGAGTCTCTGATCCTGGACAGTAAAAACGAAGCAGAATACGCACGTCTCCGGGAGATTTTTAAAAATCCTTCTCTCCAGATGGCCAGCTTTACCATCACTGAAAAAGGCTATGCTACCGCCAATGCCAAAGGAGAATTCTTCCCCGCAGTAGCCGCTGACTTCGAAAAAGGTCCCGAAGCCCCCGAAAGCTACCTGGGCAAGGTAGTCTCCCTGCTTTATACCAGATACACTCACGGAGCGCTCCCCATTGCCATGGTCAGCATGGACAACTGCTCCCATAACGGTGACAAATTATATGCCGCTGTCAATGCGTTCGCCAAGGCATGGACCGACAACGGACTGGTGGAAGCCGGCTTCTTAGGCTACGTCAATGACCAGACAAAAGTCACCTTCCCCTGGAGCATGATCGACAAGATCACCCCCAGACCTGATGCCAAAGTAGAAGCTATGCTGGCCGAGGATCATATCGGCGGTCTGGATGCCGTAGTTACTTCCAAAAACACCTATATCGCTCCCTTTGTCAATGCGGAAGAATGCGAATACCTGGTCATTGAAGATGCTTTTCCGAACGGTAAGCCCGCACTGGACAAAGGCGGCATCATCTTCACCGACAGAGCGACCGTAGACAAAGTGGAGAAAATGAAGGTATGTACCTGCCTGAATCCTCTGCACACCGCACTGGCCATCTATGGCTGCCTTCTGGGATATACCCTGATCTCCGAAGAAATGAAGAACCCGTTATTGAAAAATATGGTGGAAGTCATCGGTTACAAAGAAGGACTTCCCGTAGTGGTAAATCCCGGCATCCTGGATCCGAAGAAATTCATTGACGAAGTGGTGAATGTGAGGATCCCCAATCCCTTCCTGCCGGATTCTCCCCAGAGAATCGCTACCGATACCTCCCAGAAGCTTTCCATCCGCTTCGGCGAGACCATCAAAGCTTACGAAGCTTCTCCAGACCTGCATACGGAAGACCTGAAGCTGATTCCTCTGGTCTATGCCGGATGGCTCCGGTATCTCATGGGAATCGATGATGAGGGCAGAGAATTTACGCCCAGCTCCGACCCCCTGTTAGAGGAAGCCCGTCAGTACGTTGCAGACTACGAACTTAGTTTCTCTCCCAAGGATCTGTCAAAGCTGGACGCATTACTTGCCAATGAGAAAATATTCGGTGTGAACCTCCACGCCATCGGCATGGATACTCTGGTAAAACAGTATTTTGCAGAATTAAGCTCCGGTGTGGGGGCCGTGGCTGCAGCCCTGAAAAAATATGTTCCTGAGAAGGTAACCCTTTGATCTTAGAAGTTACCACTTCTCATAAGGACACCGGTTGACGGCGATTACAGCCCGCAGTTCCACAAAGCAGCCGCAGGCACCACACAGCCCCTCATTCAGATATTTACATTCCTTACATACAGCAAGGCGGTCTTCATAGACCGCCTTATCTGCTTTACTATCCTCTTCGATCCTGTCTATGTAGGCATACAGATTCTCCATATAGGCATTCTTGTCCATTTCCCGCAACAGACATTTCCGACAGGGATATTTTCCTGTGACTTGTATTGTTTCTGTTATTTGTTCTTCTTCCATAACTGTTCTTATCGCTTATTTTATCCGGAACATAACGACACTGCATGCCGGCATGGTAAAGGTGATCCTGCCATCCGCGATCTTATACTCCGTAAATACTTCTTCGTGTACCTTATCGGGATCCTCAAAGGTGTTGTAAGCATGCATATCATTGGTTAGTATCGCAGCGGTCACGTGCTTTGGATCACACTCTGCGAAAGCGATCTCCACCTCTTCTGCCTTATCAATGGACAGGTTGTTCAGGGTGATGGTCACAACACCGTCCTTATCCACGGAAGCGGATTCCTGTAAATTGGGAACCTTGAACTTTTCATCTTCACCGATCTGTTCCACACCATCGATATAGCTTTCCACCAGATCCGCATCCTGATGGTATTTGTACATATGGAATACATGGTAAGTCGGGGTACGCAACATCTTCGGTCCCTCGGTCAGGATCACTGCCTGCAGTACGTTGATAAGCTGTGCGATGTTTGCCATCTTCACACGGTCACAGTGCTTGTTGAAAATATTTAAAGACAGTCCGGCCACCAGAGCATCACGCATGGTACTCTGCTGGTATAAAAATCCGGGATTCGTGCCGGGCTCCACATCATACCAGGTGCCCCACTCATCGCAGATCAGGCCGATCTTCTTCTCCGGATCGTATTTGTCCATGATCGTAGAATGCTTATGAATCAGTTCATCCAGCTTAAAAGCCTTTGCCAGCGTCTTATACCATGCTGCATCGTCGAAGTCCAGTGCACTTCCCTTGTGAGACCAGTCATCCTCCGGCAGTGTATAGTAATGCAGGGAAAGTCCGTCCATAAAGCCATGCATCCATTCCGGTGCATTTTCAAAACAGGTCTTCAGCACATTTTCAGTCCAATAAGTATCTCCCGCATTGGGGCCGCAACAGACTTTGAAAATTGGGTGCTTCTGATCATAATTTCTCACATAGGTCTGGTATCTGCGGTACAGATTGCCATAGTAGGATGGGGTCATATTGCCGCCGCATCCCCAGTTTTCGTTACCGACACCGAAGTAATCCACCTTCCATGCTTTCTCTCTGCCGTTTTTTCTACGCAGGTCTGCCATAGGAGATACCCCGTCGAAAGTCATGTACTCTACCCACTCGGACATCTCCTGTACGGTACCGCTTCCCACATTGCCATTGATGTAGGTCTTACAACCGATCTGTTCACACAGTTCGAAGAACTCATGGGTACCGAAGCTGTTGTCCTCGGTCACACCACCCCAATGAGTGTTGATCATTTTCTTGCGGTTCTCCTTCGGTCCGATACCGTCTTTCCAGTGGTATTCGTCCGCGAAGCACCCACCGGGCCAGCGCAGTACCGGAAGCTTCATCTCCTTCAGGGCTGCCACCACATCATTACGCATGCCTTTGGTATTGGGGATCTCGGAATCCTCTCCTACATACAGTCCCTCATAAATACATCTTCCCAGATGCTCAGAGAAATTGCCGTAAAGTTCCGGATTGATATGTCCCTTTTTGTTCTTTTCGTTAATATAAACCTTTGCCATATTGATCCTTTCTGTGGCAGGCATCCGTTTCCTACCACTGTTGCGGCATCACGCCGTTCCGTCGCAGTGCGATTCCTGCAGAGCGTTCATTATAAAATATAAAAGATGCCAGGGTCAAAAGGTCTAAGCCCACATGAGCTTGCTCATAGGTGGGTGAAAGACCTTAGGACCCGCCCCGATATGAGCATAAAAG